>Ga0214473_10012028_pt1 | contig 10155 bp, 9 predicted proteins | sample RVTome_7_FD_203509 | JGI IMG/M metagenome (GOLD analysis project Ga0214473, IMG submission 203509) | Soil microbial communities from uranium-contaminated site in the Upper Colorado River Basin, Wyoming, United States - RVT98D197 | ecosystem: Environmental > Terrestrial > Soil > Contaminated >... | reverse complement strand
CTTTGCGTTTTTAATGAAACTAATCATTTTTTGATAATCTTTCCTTCCAGGCTGTAGTTCAACGCCGCTGGAAACATCCACAGCATAAGGCTGAACAACACGCACTGCTTCTGCAACGTTTTCAGGGTTTAAGCCCCCAGCCAGAATCAGCCGTCCTGGATGAATAGCATTTCTGATGCTCTTGCTTAATGTCCAATCGTGAACAATGCCTGTTCCACCATACTGTCCATCTGCAAGGGAGTCAAGCAGAACAGCGTCAAACATTTTTGATGCCGCTTGGGCGGCTTCAAGCACGTCAGTCGAATTTGCGTTAACAGCCTTTATTAGGGGCGTACTCGGAATTTTCTCCTGAATGAGCGCGGCGTTGCGCCGGTTTTCCCCGTGAATTTGAATGACGTCTGGACTTAGTCTTTTGCAGTTTTCCACAAGCGCGTCAACGCTAATTGGCACAGTGACTAGAACACTTTTCACGAAAGGCGGAACCTGCCTGAACAGTTTCTCAGCCTTTTTCAATGAGAGGTTTCTTGGCGAAGCAGTTGCGCCGACTACGAAGCCAACGGCGTCTGCTCCAGCCGCTGCTGCAGCGTCCAAATCATCTTTTCGGGTTATTCCGCAAATCTTCACTCTAACTGTGCGCATAAACTCTGCACGAACTCCTTGACTTTTTCTTCAACGTTGCCCGCTTGCATAATTGCTGAACCGATAAGAATGGCGTTTGCGCCGCATGCATGGAGAAAACGGAGGTCAGCAAGCGTATTAACGCCGCTTTCGCTTACGACAAATTTTTCTTTAGCATTATTGTTTTCCAGAATTTGTTTTGTAACGTTCAAATCTACTTTTAAGGTTCCAAGGTCGCGGTTGTTAATTCCCACTAAGTCGGCATCGGTTTCTACGGCGAAGCGGAACTCGTCTTCATTATGAGTTTCCAATAATACTTCAAGGTTTCTTGAATGTGCTTCCGCTATCATTTCCTTGATGCTGCACTCGGAGTGTTTTCTGTCAAAGAGAGCCTGTATTAGTAAAACAGCGTTGGCGCCGACCTTTGATGCCGCTTCTACCTGCACGGGGCTCAGGATTATGTCTTTCATGAGAATCGGAAGCTTCACGGCTTTCCGCGCTTCAACAAGCGAGTGTAAAGAGCCATGGAAATGCGTTGGCTCAGTCAAAACAGATATGCCTACGGCTCCGCCTTTCTCCATAGCCCTTGCCAGTTCAGCGGCTTCAAAGTTTTTTCTGATTACGCCTGCAGACGGCGAAACAGCCTTAATTTCAGTAATAACTGGAACAGTTTTGCTTTTCAGAATCGCCTTTTTTAAACTGATTGGGGCTGTCCTCGTTTGGGTTGGAACCTGGTAGTAGCCACTGCGTATTGTTTCTTTTGCGTCCCGTGCAAGCACATCAAGAAAGTCAGGCATACTTTGACTCCAACTCCTCAAGCTTTGATAGGTCTCCACCGGACGCTTTGATTAGTGCTTTGAGTTTCGTGTAGGCGGCTCCGCTGTCAATTGACTCACGGCTTAAATCCATTCCATGCTTGAAGTTTTCTGCTTTTCCGTCCACGACAATGCCTGCGGCAGCGTTAACAAGCACCATGTTGCGTTTTGCGTCGTCCGTTGCGCAGTGTCCGTTCAATGTTTTGAAGAGAATTTCGGCGCTTTCTTCAGGCGTCGTTCCCTTTATCGCGGTTATTGTGGCGTGTTTGACACCGAAGTCCCTTGGGGCGGTTTCTATGGTTTTAACTTCGCCTTGTCTTAGCCATGCGATGGCTGTTTTGCCTACAGTAGATATTTCGTCCAACCCGTCCAAGCCGTGGACAACCATTGCTTCCTCGCACCCAAGGCTTTTCAGCGCGTGAGCTAGGGGAACTGTTAGTTTGCGGTCGTAAACGCCGACCACCTGGGCATTGGCGCACGCTGGGTTAGTCAATGGACCGAGAACGTTGAATATCGTTCGTATGCCTATTTCTCTCCGCGGACCAATGGCGTATTTCATGGCTGGGTGAAAGGCGGGCGCAAACATGAAACCTATGCCTACTTGCTCAATGCTGCTCTGAACAGCATCAGCGGGCATGCTAAGGTTGAAGCCGAGTTTCTCCAGCACGTCGGCGCTGCCGCTGTGGCTGGTTACTGAGCGGTTTCCATGCTTTGCGATGGCGACGCCTGCGCCGGCAACCACAAAAGCCGCGGCTGTGCTTACGTTGAAGGTTTTTATCTTGTCTCCGCCAGTTCCGCAGGTGTCAATTAAACGACCATTCACGTGTGGATGGATTCTGGTGGAGTATTCTTTCATGATTTCTGCGAAAGCGGTTATCTCTTCGACTGTTTCGCCTTTCATCCGCAGAGCCGTTAAGAATGCAGCTATTTGCGCGTCTGTTGCTTGTCCCTGCATTATTTCCTTCATAACTTCGCGTGATTCTTCGTAGGTTAGGTTTGCTCTGTCAACCAGTTTCTGTGTGCTGTCTCTGATCATTGCTATTATCTGCCTTCTAGAAAGTTTTTTACGATGAGTTTTCCGTCCTCGCAGAGTATGGATTCGGGGTGAAACTGCACGCCTTCAATGGGGTATTTGACGTGGCGGACGCCCATAACTTCTCCGTCGTCAGTGGATTCTGCGGTTACTTTGAGACATGATGGGATTGAGGATTTTTCGCCTGCAAGCGAGTGATAACGCGTTGCTGTAAACGGGTTGTGGACGCCTTTGAAAATGCCTTTGCCGTCGTGTTTTATCTTGCTTGTCTTGCCATGCATCAGTTTTCTTGCTGAGACAACTTTTCCGCCGAAGGCGTAGATTATTCCCTGATGCCCAAGGCACACACCTAAGGTTGGAATTTCACAGCTTACATGCTGCAAAATTTCTGTGCAGACACCGAAGTATCGGGTATCTTCAGGTGTGCCTGGACCTGGCGAAATCACTATGCGGTCGGGTTTAAGCGCTTTGACTTGTTTCAGGGTTAGTTGGTCGTTTCTGTAGACGATGGTTTCTGCGCCCAGTTCCCCAATGTACTGGACGAGGTTGTAGACGAAGGAATCATAATTGTCGATGACGAGAACTTTCACGTTGTTTCTCCTCCGGAGATTTGCAGTGCCTTCATTAGGGCTCCTGCTTTTTGTTCGGTTTCAAACCATTCTTTTTCTGGAACGGAATCAGCAACTATGCCCGCGCCTGCTTGAATGTAGGCTTTGCCGCTGTCAGCGAACAATGTGCGTATGGTTATGGCGAAATCCGCGTTGCCGTTATAGGAGAAGTAGCCTACTGCGCCTGCGTAAGGTCCTCTTCTGCTTGGTTCAAGTTCTTCGATTATTTCCATGGCGCGGACTTTTGGTGCGCCTGAGACGGTGCCTGCTGGAAAAACCGCTTTTAACGCGTCGTAACATTCATAGTCTTCTCTGAGGTCGCCTACTACTTGCGAAACAATGTGCTGCACGTGGCTGTAACGGTGCACTTTCATGAATTCTGGAACGTGAACGCTTCCAAACTTGGAGATTCTGCCTATATCGTTCCTCGCCAAATCCACCAGCATCACATGTTCAGCGCGTTCCTTAGGGTCTGCCAGCAGTTCTTTGGCTAAGCGCCTGTTTTCGCTTGGTTCAGCCTTGCAGGGTCTTGTTCCAGCTATCGGAAACGTTTCCACTCGTCTGTTATCAACTCTGACGAGCATTTCAGGGCTAGAGCCGACGATTTGCCTGCTGCCTACTTTGAGGAAGTACATGTAAGGTGACGGGTTTATCTGTCGCAACGCGCGGTAAAACTCTGTTAAGTCGCCTTTAACGCCGAACTCGTAGCGCTTCGAAAGGACAACTTGGAAAATGTCGCCGCAAGCCACATACTCCTTGGCTTTTCCCACGGCTTGCTCAAAATATGTTTTTGTAACGTTTACTTTTGGCTGCGTGAACGACAAAGCCTCACAATCGCTGGGCTGCTTAATTAATTGTTCAACTTCAGCGAGGCGGTTATCGTTTGAGTAATAGTAGAAGGCTTGTTTTTGCTTATGGTCGAATACTATGCCGTCGTCAAAAACGCCCAGTTGCACATCAGGGAAGTTCAAGGTGTCGCGTGTTATTTGGGGAAGTTTTTCCCAGTAGCGAACTGCGTCATAGGAGATGTAGCCGACGGCTCCGCCAGCCAATCTGAACTCGTTGCTGTGAACGGCGTGGTCTTTGACAAAGCGTTTAATTATGTGTAGTGGGTCGAGTGTTTTTTCTCTGTTTTCTTCGCCTGTTCTTTCGTTGCGGGTTACTGCCATTCCGTTTTTTATTTGGATTGTTGCTGTTGGGTTGAATCCTATGAATGAGTACTGTGCCAGTTTTTTTGGGCCTTCGATTGATTCAAGAAGGTAAGTGTTTTCGGTGTGTTTGTAGAGTTTTGAGAAGATTTCAAGGGGTGCGCATGTGGAGGAGAGTTTTTTAAATTTTAGTTTAGGCTTCTCAGTGATTAGTTCGTGTGTAGTTGTTGTTGCTGAGCCAAAGGCGATACCCCATGTTGTAGGCACTCCTTGAGTTCTGAAGCATACAGTGACGATTTATTTAAGGCTTTTGAGTACTAAAATGTACATGAAACTTGAAGCTTCACCGCAAACAACTGTCCAGCCACTTCAAATAAGCTTTCGAAGCGTCAACTACGGGAAGCGCGATAATTTCAGGAACCTCATAACTGTGCAGAGCCTTCACGGATTCCGACAGCACCCCAAACAAGTCCCTGCGCGACTTCATAAGAACCAAGTACTCCTCTGCTCTGTCAATCTTTCCTGACCATAGAAAACGCGAATGAACAGGACCAATAATGTTGGCGCATGCAATCAGCTTTGCCTCAAGCAGTCGCTGCGCTATTGTTTCAGCTTCCTCTTTATTAGCAGTCGTGACCATCACGATAATGTACCCGTTCTTCAAATGCCTCACCTGCGACGTTAAAACACCGTTGATGGCTAAAGGCTGCTTCCGCTAAAAAACTTTTGCTAAACACCACTACTCTACACATGCAAAGAGTGCACATATAAAAAAAGAGAGGGCGTTATTACTGACTCTCTATGAAAGAACTTATATACAATAAGCAACAGAAAGCCTTTAACATGTTATTTTGATTTAAGGGAGTAGAACAATGATAAACAGAAAAACAATTGGAATTATCCTTCTGACAACACTTCTATTATTTACTGTAGGCACTATTAGCTGTATTCAAAAAGTTGCTGCTGCCAACAGCGGGTACTCTGCTCAGTTGATCGGTGAGCTTGGCGAAGCCTCAACCGTACTCATCTATTCACAAATTGACGCCACCATTAAGATTCCCATCCCTGACGATAACATGGTTCCAACGGCCGATTTTATCACAGTTCCAGTTTCAACAGGTGCCATGGGGTCAGGGTCATTTATAAGTGCTGATGGCTATATCGCTACAGCAGGACACGTAGTTTTCTCGCTTACACACACCGACATAACCCAAGACTTGTACGTTAAGCCTCTCCTTGTAGATGCATCATTTAGCGTTCTGCTGACAGCCCTTCAAGACGCAGGCTACACGGTCAGTGACGCCGACCAAGCAACTCTGCAAACTTACGTAGACACGTATGGCACGCTTCAGGACTCGCTGCGGATGGTCTACGCGATCCTAGGCGAAGTATCACCCACTCTTACAAACATCCAAGCAAAAGGATGGATCGCTCGAGTTGTAACCGTCAGCCCATACATCGAAAACGACTTAGCAATATTAAAAATTGAACGCACAAACTGCCCAGTCCTAATTGTCGGCGACTCTGGTACAGTTTTGACAGGCGACGACGTGTTCATGTTCGGTTTTCCAGGAGTGGTAACGTTTCACGCTGAACTCGGACCAGAAACAACCCTTGCACCTTCAATGACAAGAGGAATAATCAGTCAAAGCAGAGTCACAAATGGCCAAACGCCATGTTTCCAGACTGATGCAGCCATAACTCATGGAAACAGCGGAGGCGCAGGCCTCAACAGTAACGGCGAAATCATAGGTATATGCAGCAGAGGATCCCTCTCAGACACCGGACAAGAAGTCGCAGGGTTTGATTTCTTAATAAAAAGCAGCGCTCTGAAAACGATGATGACCGAAGCTGCAGTGAACAACACCCAAGGACCTGTAGACGATCATTTCTTGAAAGGTTTGCAGTATTATTACGACAAACATTACTCCGCTGCTAAAACAGAGTTTGAAACCGTAACTGGACTCTTTGACTACCATTGGCGAGCAGAAGCTCTAATCGCTGAATGCAATACGGCCATTGCAAACGGAAAAGACGTACCAGTTAGTTCGGGCGTGGATAGCTGGGTTTTGATCGTGATTGTCGTGGTAGTGATCATCATAGTGGCAGTTGTAGCAGCAATGCTTTTCATGAAAAGACGAAAAGGAAAAGCAGTCCTGCCACCTCCGCCGCCACCAAGCACCTAAAAACTACCCTTCCTTTTTTCTTCCTGCAATCTTCTCGCCTCGTTAACGTGCGCTCTCTATAGATAATTTCAGAAATCCTATGCAAGGACTCTATAGACTTCTTTCGTTCATAGGTTAATTTCTCGGCTCTTTCAATAAGACTGTTAACTAGGGTTCGATATGGAAATGTAATTTCTTTAAATTTGAACTCGTAAACCTCATGTTGAAAAGTCAACCACGCCTCATTTTCGTTTCTGTCAGAAATTAGGATCCAATATTAAACGTATTTGAACATGTTCGATTAGCAACTTTCCCAATGGTTAGTGCAAGCGTCAAATTTATCTTCTAATCAGCACATCATCTGTAACTGTTCACCTAGCAAAACAAGGAGCGGATGATTGTTGAAAACTATCGGCGTAATCACAACAGGCGGAGACGCGCCAGGCATGAACGCGGCCATCAGAGCCGTCACGCGAATTGCCCATTCAAAAAACCTTCAAGTGATAGGTTTTGAAAGAGGCTGGGAAGGACTCTTAACAAACACGTTTAGGCACTTGATGCCTCGCTCGGTAGGCGGCATAATACAGTTAGGCGGCACAATACTTCACACTTCAAGATGCCCAGAGTTCAAAACCAGCGAAGGCATTGAAAAAGCCGCTGAGACCTTAGCTCTGAATAACGTGGATGGTTTAGTTGTAATAGGCGGCAACGGCTCATTCAAAGGCGCTTTAGAGCTAAGCAGAAAATGCAGCACTTTAATGGTGGGAGTTCCCGCCACTATCGATAATGACGTTTTTGGAACTGATGAAACCGTGGGTTTCGACACTGCTGTAAACACGGCGGTGGCTGAAATTGACAAAATAAGAGACACCGCAATCTCGCATGAACGCATTTTCATAGTTGAAGTCATGGGCAGAGAAAGAGGGTTCCTAGCGGTGAACGTGGGCATCAGCGTTGGCGCAGAGATAATCTTGATTCCAGAGAAAAAATGCAAACTAGAAACGATTCTTGAAGTGATAAGCGAAAACACTCGCAAAGGCAAACGAGCAGGAATAATAGTGGCTGCTGAAGGCGTTGGAGACACCAGTGCCATCGCTAAGGGGATCGAAAAACACACGAGTTCAGAGGTCAGGTTATCGATTTTGGGTTACGCGCAGCGTGGTGGAAGCCCCACAGCACGAAGTCGATTCCTAGCCAGCATCTTCGCTGAAAAAGCTGTTGAACTGCTATGCCAAGAACAGGGCAACAAAGTGGTTGGCTTACAAGACGGCACGGTAACAAGCATTGACATTAGAAAGTCATGTGAAACGCAGAAGCCGCTTGATTTGCGCTTGATGAAGCTTGCAGAGATGCTGTCAACATAAGGTTGCTTGCTGAACAGCCTGTTCCAGAATTCAAATCCCAGTGACCGACCCGCCATTCTTTAAGTTCGGAATGTATAAGTACGCACCACTTCATAGTCGTGTGCATGAAGAAAGATGCCAAAATAATGATCACAAAAGATGGCCCCTACATAGTTTCTGGAGGCTTACCCATTGACAAGCAAATAATCGGAATAGGAAAAGAAAATGAGCCTGAGAACTGGATCAAAGGCAAAAAAGTGCCATCTGGTGAGCAGTGTGCACTGTGCCGCTGTGGCAAGTCAAAGAACAAACCGTTCTGCGATGGCACACATGGCAAAGTTAGGTTCAACGGCACTGAAACTGCAAGCAAAAAAACACATGCCAAGCAGGCCAAAGTCATGGACGGATCCACTTTGAAGCTTAAAGATGCATCCGCGTTGTGTGCTGCTGCTAGATTCTGCCACAGAGGCGGAGGGACTTGGGAACTAACACGTCACTCAGACAACCCGCAGGCTAGGGAACTAGCCATTGAGGAAGCCTGCAGCTGTCCTTCAGGCAGGCTAGTTGAGTGCGACAAAAAAACTGGAAAGGTTTTCGAAAAAGAGTTTGAAAAATCGATAAGCCTAGTTGAAGACCCGCAGAACAAGGTGAGCGGACCGATTTGGCTCAAAGGCGGAATACCCGTCGAATCTTCTGACGGAAGCGCATACGAGGTCCGCAATCGCCAAACCTTATGCCGATGCGGCAAATCGCAAAACAAACCTTTCTGTGATGGCACCCATATGGAAGAAGGCTTCAACGACGGCGACGAATCAATAAAGTAGCTAATAAACTCCAGGTTGCTTTGCTTAACGGGCAAAATAAAGAAGGGTGCTTACGGATTTGCAGTGAGTTCTTTCAGTTGTTTCTTAGTTAAACCAAGTCCAGGTTCTGCATCAAGGCGCAAGTACAGTTTTCCTTTTTTAAACAGCAACACCGTAGGATAATACTCAATAGAGTATTCTTCGCACAATTCAGGCGCCTCATCAACTACTACACGCATGCATTCTTGCGGGTTGCTTCTTGCGTACTCTTCAAATACGGGCAGGAAGCTTCGGGAAAATGGACACCAAGAAGCGTAGAAAAGGATGAACACTTTGTCTTTACGTTTTATTTCATCGTTGAAGGTATCTTTTTCTTCCCTTTTCAACTCGTGCTTTTCAGCTTTGCTCATTAGCTTTTCACTTTATTCAGAGTAGGGCTTCGTAAATTTTCGCTGTTTCCTCAGCAACTTTCCGCCACGTAAAGTATTCCAGCACTCGCTTGCGCCCGTTTTCGCCCCAGTTTCTTGCTTTCTCAGGGTTTTGCAGCACTTGCGTTATGCCCCAAGCTATGTCCACTGGGTCTTCGCCGTTGACGTGCACGCCGTTCTGTTCTGGACCAGAACTTATGACTTGCTCCTTGAAACCTACCACGCCGCGTGCGCCTACAACTACGGGTTTCTCCATAGACATAGCCTCTAAGCTGACTATGCCGAAGGGCTCGTAAACCGAGGGGAAAATGCACACGTCTGACGCCGCGTAATGCAGAATCCGCTCGTCTTCAGGAACAAAATCGAAACGGTAGACGATTTTGTCTTTAATGCCTAATCTTTCAGAGGTTTCCACGATGTCGTTTTGCTGTTCGCCCATGCCTAAAATCACAAGTTTAGTGTTCGGGTACTCTCGTAGAACGCTGGGCATTGCTTGGAGGAGGTTTCTCACGCCTTTAACCCACGTGAGGCGCCCTATGAAAAGAAGCATGCTCCAGTCTTCTGGGACGCCGTATTTTTCTCGGATTTTGGCTATGTCTTCTTTTTTGCATTTGCGCTGGTTGTAGCGTTCTGGGTCTACGCCGTTCCAAACCGCGCTGATTTTTGACAGGGGCCACCCGTGCTTCGCCAAGTCTTGCTGCATGGCGTAGCTGACAGTTATCACTTTATCGGCTTTATTCGCCATAGCCCATTCCAAGTCCGATACCACTTCTGAGCCTTGCCCGCCAGCTCTTCCCCATTCCGTGCTGTGCACGTGGAAAACCACTGGGATTTTGGATTCATTCTTAATTACGAGGCCTGCGATGCTGCTTAGCCAGTCGTGCACGCAGACTACGTCGAAATGGTACTTTTCTTTCTTTATTAGTCCGTTGAGGAATTTTGTTGCGCTCAGGATGTTGTAGATGAAGATGTCGTTGAAGAGTTTGATGTTGGTGCCCCATTTTTTGAGGTCGTCAACTACGAACATTGGGAAAATGTTGCCCGCGTTCGCGATAAGGGGGCGATGCACTTCTACGCCTTGCAGAACTTCACGGGTTTTCAAATCGCCAGAGTTAAGCGTGAAGACCGAGACATCGTGCCCTATGTCAACGAACTCGTGTGTTATGTATTCAGCGTACGTGCCCAAGCCGCCTA
>Ga0214473_10012027_pt1 | contig 10155 bp, 10 predicted proteins | sample RVTome_7_FD_203509 | JGI IMG/M metagenome (GOLD analysis project Ga0214473, IMG submission 203509) | Soil microbial communities from uranium-contaminated site in the Upper Colorado River Basin, Wyoming, United States - RVT98D197 | ecosystem: Environmental > Terrestrial > Soil > Contaminated >... | reverse complement strand
TTATGCAAGATTGGAGGATATGAAAGAAGCAGCTGAAAGAATAAAGGGACTTACTGACTGGAAAGATGAAATGGTAAGACAGGCTGAAAAAGCGCTGACAGAAAACAGAATAATAAATGCAACATTTTACTTTAGGGCAGCAGAATTTTTTACACATCCATTAGATCCTGATAAAAAAATTCTCTACGATAAGTTTAAGGATCTGTTTTATAACAAAGCTTTTACAGACAGAGATATAGAAAGATTTAAAGTACCATACACCTCATCATTTCTTCCAGCATTAAGAATAAAATCAAAAGATAAAATCACAAGAGGCAGCATTGTAATTCATGGCGGTTTTGATTCCTATATGGAGGAGTTTTATTCATTTGGCCATTATTTTTCAGATCTTGGATTTGATGTAATTATATTTGAAGGTCCTGGCCAAGGTGCTGCCTTAAAAGAATACGGACTTCCACTTACGCATAAATGGGAAATACCGATAAAAGCAGTTCTGGATTATTTTGATTTAAATGATGTTACACTGCTTGGAATTTCTATGGGTGGCTGGTTATGCTTTAGAGCTGCTGCATATGAGAAACGAATTAAAAGAGTAATTGCATCAAGTATCGCTTATGATTATATGAAAATACCACCTGGATATATAGAGAAGTTTGCAAGATGGCTGCTTAAGCATCCCAAAATAATGGAGCCGGCAGCAAGACTTAAAATGAAGATTATGCCCCAGGAAAACTGGGGAGCGGTCAATCTTATGTACATAACGAAGAAAGAGAACTCTCCGGTTGAGGCAAGCAAAGTACTTCTTGAATTTAATGCAGAAAATCTAAAATCCGAGCTTGTCACACAGGATGTGCTTATTCTTACAGGTGCAGAGGATCACTTCATTCCGCTTAAAATGCATTATATGCAGGTTAACGCCTTAAAAAATGCAAAATCAGTTACTGGTAGGATTTTTACCAGAGAAGAACATGCACAAAACCATTGCCAAGTTGGAAATATCGGCCTCGCTCTAAATGTAATGTCTGAATGGATTAAAGAAAAAGAATAGGTATAAATTTAAATATCTAATCTAAATTAATCACCTATTTAAAATTTGATCGAAATCTCAAATCCCGATAGCCAATCTTACTTTTATTTAAAATGTTAATTATATTGGTATTCAATTTAGTAATATGGCGTGTTAGAATTTAAAAAACTTAATGTAAATTTTTTTTAACCAAACCGTCTTAAGAATAATTTAATATAAGATCGATGAATAATACTTTACCGGTAATAATAATATTTATATTGACTTATGCAGCGATTATTTCTGAAAAAGTTAACAGGACAGTTGCTGCATTTATTGGTGCCCTTTTTTTAATTCTATTTAAAGTCTTTACCCTTAACGAATCAATCCAATTTGTTAACTGGGAGACAATTGGGCTTCTATTTGGCATGTTTATAATTGTTACAGCACTTTCTGATGCAGGTTTTTTTACCTACCTTGCGCTTGTAATTGCAAAAATGCTTAAATATTCCCCCACAAGAATATTTTTGGTTTTTCCAATTATTACTTTTATCCTTTCAGGTTTTATGGATAGCATTACTGTAATGCTATTTTTTGCAACACTGACTTATGAGCTGTGCAGGATGCTTAAAATTGATCCAATTCCACTTGTAATAACGGAGGTTCTGCTGGCAAATATAGGAGGTTCAGCAACACTTGTAGGTGATCCTCCTAACGTAATACTTGGTTTAAAACTGGGGTTTTATTTTAATGATTTTGTAATACATAATGGACCAATTGCAATAATAGCAGGAGCAGCTACTCTTTTTTATTGTTATGCAGTAAGTAAAAAATCCCTGGTTCCAAAAAGCCATGTATCTTTAAAAGAGCTTTCCCTGATGAATCCAGCTAATGCAATAAAAGACCTAAGACAGTTAAAAGCAGCTCTTATTGCCTTTGGAGTTGCAGTACTTTTTTTAATAACTCATTTATATATAGAAAAATATATTCATATACCGCTGTCTGTTCCGCTTGCTGCAATGATACCTGCATTTATAATGCTTATCTTTTTAGGCAAAAATGCTCAAAAAATAATTGTAAAAGTTGATTATGAAGTAATATTGTTTTTTATTGGGCTTTTTATTGTTGTCGGAGCTCTTGAACATACCGGTGTTATAAAAATTTTTGCAGGCCATCTAACTGATTTATTTAAAGACAATCATGCAGGCCTTATAAGTACGCTTTTGTGGGGCTCAGGTATTGCAAGCGGTATTGTTGATAATGTGCCTTTTGCTCTATCGATGGCTTATGTTCTTGAAAATATAATAAAATTTGCAGGTGTTCCTGCTCTATCTATAATGGTTTGGGCCACCTCTCTTGGCTGTGACATTGGAGGTAATTTTACACCAATAGGAGCTTCAGCTAATGTTGTGGCTTATACCACCATGGAAAAAACGGGTCATCACATCGGCTGGGGCAGGTGGTTAAAACTTGCAATACCCTCTACAATTATTGCTCTTATAATTTCAAATACTGGAATAATAATAAAACTTATAACCGGCTTCTATTGATAAAAGAGGGATAAAATTATTCATAGCTTTCTATAATTTTTCTGTATTTTTCGTGGATTAATTTTCTGTCAAACTCCAGGAACTGGTTAAGCATTTCTTCTTTTTGTCTATCAGAAAAATAATGCATAACGGGAAGAAAAAATTCCTTGTCTTCTTTTTTTATATGTTTTGGATATAAATCAATAAGTTGTTTTAAGTATCCATAAATCTCGAATGCAAGAATTTGTTTTTCAGCTTCAGTTTTATTGTTAAAATACTTATTCCTTGTTTCAACCAGCTTTGACGTCAGATTCCTTGCATAATTATGTTCATCAATTAACTCATTTAAAGTTACAAGGTGTTTATCAGACAGCGTCTTTTTCTTCAAATCCCTAAATAATATATCTTCTTCTTTTCCATGATGGCACCTGCCAGCATATGTTTTTATAAAGTCAACACAATTATCAATGAAATCAATATCGGTTAGCCTTTCTTTCTTTATTCGTTCAGCATGTTTTTCCATTACGGCAATCAGTCTTTCAATTAATCTGTGTTCTATCATTAAAAGCCCGATAGGAAGCATTGGTTTTTTCCTTTCATTAAATTATTTATATAAGAATATTAAATTTTTTATTATTTTTACTTTTCGATGTTTGATAAATTTCGGGATACACCGTATAAAAGGTCTCCTATTCTTTCAATGTGAAGTATTATATCTGCAAATACTACCCCAGAAAGCGGCATACACTTACCTTTTTGTAACCTCAGCAGATGATTGTTTCTTGCAAGCTTTACCAAATAATCAAGCTCTGATTCCAACCTTTCACAGTCGTTTATTTTTTCGATGTTATTTTCTGCAGCGCCGGAAATCAGGCATAAATATATTTCATTTGCTTTACTGTGTGCGGTATCTATCTCGCTTTGCGCCTCCTGGCTAAATACCATCCTGTTTTCTTCCTTTAACCTTCCAAGATATAGGATACTTTCGGCGTGATCACCTGTTCTCTCGACATCATAAGCAATATGAAGCAGGTTTGTAAGCTCTTTGGAAAGCGGATAAGCTAATGCGCTCTGTGAAACAATCGTAAGATATCTGATTATATCTTCAGTTATGCTATCAACTGCTGCTTCTCTATCAAGCACTTTCTTTTCCAGGCTTACGTCTTTATTTTTTATCCTCTCAATGGAAAGATTAAACATTTCATTTGTAATGCCCACAAGTCGAATCAATTCTTTCTTGGCTTGTTCCATAGCAAGGACCGGAGTTTTTATAAGTCTTTTTTCAAGGTAGACGGCATTTTTATTTATGACGACATCTTTTCCTGGAAAGATCTTTACAATCACTTTTTCAAAGATTCCTGCCATGGGCAAAAGAATTATCGTGGTAATAACATTAAACATGGTGTGTATATTTGCAATCTGTCTTGGAATGCTGGTTCCGGAAATGGCAATTATAAAATTTTGTAACCTGAAAACATATAAGAGAATGAAAAAAATGATAGTACCGAAAATATTAAACATAAGGTGAGAAAAAGCAGTCCTTTTTGCAGTAATAGTGGTACCAATACTTGCAATAAGGGCAGTAACACATGTACCGATATTATCACCTATAAGAATTGGGATAGCTGTTTCAATGCTGATTAAACCTTGTGCTGCCATTGCTATAAGTACTCCGATGGTAGCTGAACTACTCTGAAGTATCCCGGTGGTTACCATTCCTAAAGCCAGTCCCAAAAAAGGATTTTTTCCAAACATAAGCATTATATCCATAAACTTCTGGCTTTCTTTTAATGGTGCAAAAGCATCAGTCATTGTTGTCATTCCCAAAAAAAGAAGTCCCAAGCCAAGAACGGCCATACCTATGTTTTTAAGTGATCCCCTTTTAGCCAGAAAAAAGATTAAAAAACCTACAATTATCAAAGGATAAGAAAGCATAGACACTTTTAAAGATATAATCTGGGCTGTTACAGTAGTTCCAATATTGGCACCCATTATAATACCGATGGCTTGTCTTAGACTCATAAGTCCTGCATTTACAAAACCTACCATCATAGCTGATGTAGCGCTGCTGCTCTGGATTACGGCAGTAATAGCAAGCCCGGCAAACACTCCTGTCCATGGTCTTTTGGCAATAGTGTTTATAACTGTCTTAAGTCTGTTGGAAGTAACCTTTTGAAGACTCGATGAGAGCCTTTCCATACCAAAAAGAAAAATAATAAGTCCACCTAATAGTTTCAAAGAGAGGACAACATATTCAGGCAATTTATACCTTTCTATTTTGTCTTATTATTATTTAAAAAATTTCATAGATCTATATCTTTGCAAGGACATAGATTTATTTTATTTTTAAATTAGAATATTAGAAATTTTACAAAACATAAAATATGAAAATATAGATATTTCTTATTATAAAGTAATTAATCAGTTTTTATAAAGATTTTTTATAAAAAATTATTAACCAATTTATGAAATTAGAACCTTGCAGTAAAAAATACTTCATATCTTTTTATAAAGTTTTATGAGTAGCATGAAATATTTTGTTTTATTTAAATAATAGAAATATTCAAATAATAGAATTTTTTAACATTACATTAAAGATTGCAAAGTAGGAAGAGGGAAAATTACCACCTTTGGCAACCGTTCATTTAAAATACCTGTTACAGCCGCTATTTGGTAGCAGTAAGTCTTGTCTGGTTACTACCATAGGCATTCATGATCCAGATGTCTGAGTCATAACCTACTACGATGTTAAAGGCGATTTTACTTCCGTCTGGCGACCATGCAGGTCCTGACCATGCAGGTCCCAAGTAGTTTCCGGGCTTATTGGTAAGATTTACCTGGTTACTGCCATCTGCATTCATTACCCAGATATCAATTTTATTTACACTTCCTGATGCTAAGGCAATCTTGCTGCCATCCGGTGACCATGCAAATCTCCAGTATAATCCAGGCTTATTGGTAAGATTTATCATATTGCTTCCATCTGCGTTCATTACCCAGATATCGGAGTTACCCGAGTTTGTAGATATATAGGCAATCTTGCCGCCATCAGGCGACCATTCAAATACCTCCTCCGAATCATTGCTATTGGTAATATTTACCTGGTTGCTGCCATCGGCATTCATTACCCAGATATCACCAGACTCATATGCAATCTTGCTGCCATCTGGTGACCATACCGGAGAATAGCAATTAGCAGTATTGCTATTGGTAAGATTTACCTGGTTGCTGCCATCGGCATTTATAATACAGATATCACTTTTGCCCCCTAATCTTGGATATTCAAAAGCAATTTTACTGCCGTCTGGTGACCATACAGGCCTTGAGTAGTTTCCAGACTTATTGGTAAGATTTACCTGGTTGCTGCCATCGGCATTCATTACCCAGATATCCATTTTATTAACAGCTCCTGATTCAAAGACAATCTTGCTGCCATCCGGCGACCATGCTCCAAAATGGCTACTGCCACTGCTTGAGCATCCAGCCAGAAGCAAAGCAGCCATTAAGACAACAATAGCTACAATTATTAAGTGGATAATTACTTTTGGTCTTATATTTTTCAAAATTATCTCCTTTTAAATCTTTATTAAGCTATTACCTAAAATTGTTAATATATGAATACAATAAATTAAAATATAATAAAAATACTTTTAAAACTCAAGTATTTTATTAGGTACAATTATTTTTCAAAACTCAATTGAGGTATAGAAATAATCTTATCTGAGCTTGCAATTGCGGTTTTAACTTCGTTCGCTATGGCCAGCCATTTCGGTATGTATGTTATGGTCATATGAGCAAATCTTTGCCAATAGCTCCGAATAGCCTGTTAATAGGTACTGTATCGCACTTAAAATCAATCAGTTTATGAAATCGGAACTGTATCGCAAAAAATATATCACCATAATTATTATTTAAAGTTTTTATAAAAAATAATAAATAGCATTATTGGATAAATAAAAAAACTTTAAAAATTCTTCTTGAAATATGAGCATATGTTCAATATAATATTATTGAACCATAGTTCATTACTGTAAATAACAAGATAGTAATATTCTGAATAGCTATGATGAACCTGAGTGATGATGGACGGCTATATCTTGACTGTCATAAAAATGGCACGCCTAATTAGCGAGGCTTACAGACACATTTACAATAAAATAATTGAGATACGTTAAAGCTTAAAAAAGGAGGCTCATTTTGAAAAAAGAAATGGGACCAATAAATTTATTTTATCCGCTACCGGTAGTTCTTGTAACAACACATGACAGCAAGGGAAATGACAATATTATTACTGTTGCCTGGACTACCAATGTAAGCAGTGAAAAGCCATATGCTTGCATATCAATAGGGGGAAATAAATTATCTTTAAGAAATATAAAGGAAACAAAAGATTTCGTAATAAATATTCCGGGACAGGAGCTTCTAAAGAAAGTTGACTTTTGCGGGGAAAATCATGGAGACGAAATAGATAAATTCAAAGAATGCAATTTTACCGGATTAAAAGCAAGTATTACAGGTTCAAAACTTATAGCGCAATGCCCTGTAAATATCGAATGCATAGTAAAAGAGATATATGTAATTGAATCAGGTAATCTAATAATCGGAGAAATTGTAAAGACTCACGCTGATGAGGAAATAATTGCTGATGATGGAAGCATAGATTTGCTTAAGTTAAAGCCTGTAGTTTATTCGCAAAAAACTTATTATTCCATAAAGGAAGCTGTAGCAAAAAGAGGTTTTTCAAAAAGAATCTAAAAAGAAAAACAAAATCTTTTATTTTTTAAATTTAAGTATGAGTATTAATCATAAAAAAAGGAGGAAAAAATGCCAGGAAGAGACGGAACAGGACCTTCTGGACAAGGTCCAGGAACAGGCAGAGGTCATGGTCGTGGATCTGGAGGAAGAAGCAGGTCTTCGGGTCAGAGTGCAGGACCGGTAGAAATATGTATATGCCCTGCATGCGGAAAAAAGAAGGAGCATACAAGAGGTAATCCCTGCAATGAAATGAAATGTCCTGAGTGCGGGATAAATATGGTAAGGGCATGAAAAAAAATTTATTAAAGCAAGCCTGATAAAATTGTTCTTTAAGGAGGAAAAATGATTGTTGCAATTTCATCTGCCGGTACAAGCCTGGATTCAAATGTGGATGCAAGATTTGGCAGATGTCCCTATTTTATTTTTTATGATACTGATACAGACAGGTTTGATAGCATTGATAATCAATCAAGGGATTCGATGGGAGGTGCAGGCATACAGACAGCGCAGATGGTTGCCAACAGGGGCGCTAAAGCAATCATCACGGGAAATGTAGGACCAAATGCTTTCAGGGTTCTTTCTGCAGCGAAGTTAAAGATATACTCCGGAGCCAGTGGCAAGGTATCTGAGGCAATAGAAAAGTTCAAATCAGGTCAACTTACTGAAGTCAGCTCTCCGGATGTAGGGTCACATTTTGGAATGGGCAGACAATAGAATAATTATTTATGGATATATATCTTAAAATAATTGTAGATAATTCAGTATATGTTCCAAAACTTAAAGCCGAACATGGATTGAGCATGCTGATTGAATATGATGATGAACGTATTCTTTTTAATTAGATTTGCTTAATAGTTTTATTTAAATATTATGAAGAAACAAAGAGAAAGGACCTTAAATGAAAATAGCAATTCCTACAGAAGAAGGCAAAGTGGCACAGCATTTTGGAAGAAGTCCACAGTTTACGCTGGCTGAAATACTCAAGGGTAAAGTCATAAATACTGAAGTGCTTGATAATCCTGGACACTCCCCCGGCGCAATACCGCAGTTTTTAAAGGAAAAAGGAGCCCAGGCAATTATTGCAAGCGGAATGGGTGCCAGGGCTATGGAAATATTTGAAAATAGCGGTATAGCTTATATCCTTGGCGCAGAGGGAAGTGTGGATAAAGTGATAGAGGATTTTATAAGCGGGAAATTGGAAAACAAAGCCAGTACCTGTAGCGAAGGTTCCGGCAAAGGAACCGGTATTGAAAAGGACGGATGCGGACATCACCATTAATAAAAATATCCATAATAATTATAAATAAAACATCAGTATGATAGGAGAACAGTTAAATTGATAATATCAGTTGCCAGCGGCAAAGGAGGTACAGGCAAGACAACTGTATCGTGCGGAATTGCTTTGAGTATGGGCTACTGCCAGTTTTTTGATTTTGATGTTGAAGCTCCAAATGCTCTTTTCCTCTTAAAACCAGAAATAAGACACATTCAGAAGGTAACCGTAAAGCATCCTGTATTTTTAAACGGGACAGGTGCGTCTTTTAAAGATTGTGCAGAATTTTGTCATTATAATGCTTTAGCAGTAGTAGGAACAGAAGTAATATTTTTTCCGGAACTTTGCCATGGCTGTGGAGGCTGCATACTTGTAGGACCGGAGGGTGCTGTAAGGGAAAAGGATATTGCAATTGGTGAGATAAAAAAAGGAGCCGCAAGTCCAGGAATAGATTTTTTTATGGGTGACCTTAAACCTGGCAACACGAGGACTACAAATATTCAGAATGAACTTGAGCATTATATTGATAAAGACAGACTGGTAATAATTGACTGCCCTCCCGGAACTTCATGCAGTATGGTTAATGCCGTAAGAAAGAGCCATTACTGTATCCTTGTAACGGAACCAACCCCTTTCGGGTTCAATGATCTTTTACTGTCAGAGGAAGTTGTCAATTCCCTTGATATACCTTTTGGTGTGATTATAAACAGGGACGGTATAGGCAACAATGATGTTGAAAATTACTGCAGGCAGAGCAAAATTGATGTACTTGCAAAAATCCCAAATGATAAAGGTATTGCAAAATTTTATTCAAGGGGTGAACCAATAACAGACTTTGATTCAGGGTTCAAAGAAATATTTTCAAATATAATCTTGGAAATAAAAATTAAAAATCAATAAGCAGGCAGGAGCAATGAAACAGGTAACAATTATCAGTGGTAAAGGCGGTACAGGTAAAACTACCATAGCTTCAAGCTTTATTAAATTGGCATCCAATCATGTTGCAGTTGATTGTGATGTTGATGCTGCAAACCTTCACATCCTTCTTGAACCCCAAATAGAAAAAGAAGAATTATTCAGCGGTAGCGGTAAAGCATATGTGACGGCAGATTGTGTTGATTGCGGAAAATGCATCAATCTTTGCAGATTTGGAGCTATTTCTGAAACTGATACAACAATAGAAATAGATCCTGTAAAATGCGAAAGCTGCGGAGTATGTATTTATGCATGCCCTTATAAAGCGATAGAACTCGTTTCCAAGGAACAGGGCAAATTCTTTACTTCCGGTACAGAATTTTGTCCTTTTGTACATGCAAGACTTAAACCCGGGGCTGAAAATTCAGGAATGCTGGTTAACAGGATAAGAAATATTGCTGAAGACATAGCTTACAGCCAAAATAAAGATCTGATAATAATAGATGGAGCGCCAGGAATTGGATGTTCCGTGACTGCTTCACTTACCGGTGCAGATTTTTCACTTATGGTTGTTGAACCAAGCATATCTGCAATCAGCGATTTTAAAAAAGTATATGAACTGGTAAAATTTCTAAATATAAAACCTTATGCCTGTATAAACAAATTTGACATAAATA
>Ga0214473_10012026_pt1 | contig 10156 bp, 4 predicted proteins | sample RVTome_7_FD_203509 | JGI IMG/M metagenome (GOLD analysis project Ga0214473, IMG submission 203509) | Soil microbial communities from uranium-contaminated site in the Upper Colorado River Basin, Wyoming, United States - RVT98D197 | ecosystem: Environmental > Terrestrial > Soil > Contaminated >... | reverse complement strand
CGGCCGCCGCAGCGAAGCGCGCGCTGACGTTCCCCTTGTCGTTCTCGTCAGCGAACTCCCAGTGCCGCCCATCCTTGTCGTACACAGCCAGCTTGGCATTAAGCGCCGTCGCGGGAACGATCCGCTCCTTGCCACGGTTCTCCGCCGTATAGTAGAAGACCAGGAACACCCCGCTCGCGGCCGGTCGAATAATCGTCTTGGTCGCCGGGTCCTCCACCGATTCGGCATACGCGCCGCGGGTGAACGTGACCCGAAGGTCGCCGACATCGATCGCCGTGCCCAGCGCAAGCACGCGGCTCAGCTGCGGGTCGGCGCGGAAGCGCGTCGTGAGTATCTTCCAGCCCTGGCCTTCTGGAATGAGCTGAAGTCGGGCCGTGGCCCCCTCTAGGGTGACGACAGCCCCGTCGTCGACAGCCTGGACGGCGGAGACCGGCAGGACCGACCCGCCCTTGAGGCCGAGAGTGCGGGCCTCATCGATCGTGGAGAGGATTATCGCTCCCTCGGGTTGGTTCTGAAGACGCAGCGTGAAATACGAAGCAACCCGCGCTCGGTCCAGGGCCGCCAGCGCTTCTTGATACCGGCGCACAACATCGGCGATCGCGCCCTCTTCTTCGCCAGTGAGCGTGCGAGGACAGGGACCCGCTGGAGCCGGCGTCGCCGTAGGTGCGACCACCTGTGCTTGAGGTGGCGCCTCCTCCACGACGCTGGCTGCGGGCGTCGGCGTGATACCCAAGGGAGCCGGATTGCAGGCCAGTAGCAGAAGGACCGCGCCCACGACGGCCAACCCTCGTATCCCCATCGAACGCTGCTGTACGCGACTCTTCATCATCTAGTTCCTTCGACAGCCTGGGATCGGCGCGTGCTCAAAGCGGCACGGGGTTATGTCGGGATGACTATACGGCTGCGCAGGCATAAGCGTCAACGGGGGCGAGCCCAGAAAAGTGAAAGGCGCGTTAAAAGTCGGGCGTTGCGAGGAAAGCTGCCGGGCTGACCAGGGGCTGCGCGACTCGCATTTCCTCGATGCGACCTGCAGCGCTGCTCGGGGCATCGCTCAAAGAGACCCTCAGCGACATCCCTGGACGGAAAACGAGCGCAAGTTGACGACGCCCTCCTTCGCAACGCTGCCATCGGCCAGAAACGCCTGAACACGCTTCGTCGTCGTCGCCTGGTACACGATGACATTCAACTCGAATAGCGGCGAGCCACACTCTGACGCGATGGGGATCGAATGCGAATCCAATATCACCTCTCGTTTCAGCCATGTGGACGTGGGGCTCTGTCCGTTTGACGGCGCACTGTCATGCTGGGCCAAGAGCGCGCCAACATTGTCCAGCGCCTGCACCGAAACTTTGTACTCTGCATTGGGAGCCTGAATCGCCTCCCACACCAGATCAACTTGAAGCTCGCGTCCCCGCCCCGCAGTGCTCTTATGCACCCGGTACCCGCGGAGCGCAACAGAGTCCCCGAACCGAACCGCTAGTGGAACTAGTCCGGCGGTCTTCTGAACCTCCGTGAACTTTCTTGGCAGAACCCTGACTTTCCCCAGCACAACGTGCGTCCCTTCTCTCTTGCCCGAACGCTGGCTGATGACCAGCGGCTCGACGGCCGACATGCCAACAACAAACTGATACATGCCTGGACTCGTCCCTTGTGGAACCCTTACGATGTGCAGGTCCGCCACGGTCTCTCCTCGCTTCCACTTCTGCGTGGAATAGCCGCCATTCACGGGTATACCATCCGCAATGCCTACCAAGCTCCCCTTCGCATCGACAAAATGAACAAAGACCCCGTAACTTTGCGAGAAGCCGCCTGTAACCCTCCAGTACAGGATGACCCGCGCCTCGTCTCCCGTTCGAACGCGCGGATCGAGGACGGTGTAACCAACCAGTTCCGCCGCCGAGGGGCCGCCTTCGGTTTCGCTTATGACCGCTCCCAGCGGTTGCTCCAAAACAGAGACCCTGTAATAGGAATAGGGCGGGTACCGCAAGGATTGAACCTCGGCGAGCCCATCCTGCGTAACCTCAGCCAGCATGAATCTCGGGTACGACAAATGCCCCGTAGCGCTGGCGCGGTCCTCAATGGTGTAGTACAAGATAACGCCTTGGTCCAGATGCATGACCTCGTTGACGATTCCCAGGTCCTGCAAGGAAAACCGGAGCTCTTCTCCTCCTTGGGCAGGCAGGGCATACGATGCAAGACGATTTCTCGAAGTTGGGTCGACCGGAGCCTCACCGCTGATGGTTATCCAGAAGGGACCAGCGGCCTCGCGCGGCAGCCACGCCCGCACCGAGAACTCGCCGCGCTGTGTCTCTTCGGCCCGGACCGATACGACCCCAGCCGGTCTATGCTCCACGGAGCCGCCCACGTTCGCACCGATCGTTCTTACGACGTCCGCCCATTCTAGGTAGACTGTCGCGTTGCCCTCCACGCGCAGGGTGAGCGAGGCAGGGCTTCGCCATGGAGCACTGACGACGACCGACAGGCCGGGCAGGAGTGAGAAAGTCTCTTCCTTTCCAGCGCTCTGCACGTCAACAGCAGCCTCGCCAAGCACCACGAGGCCGAGTCGCATCTGCCACAATGCCTCGCTATCGTTGGATGGCGAGGCGAGCAGACTGTCTGGCCAGCGTACGTCGAACTCGGCTCCAGTCAGCGCCAGCGGCCCAGCTTGCGGCTCCATGTGGTACGAGTCCTCGTCTCGCTCGTAAAGGGCAAAAGAGCGGTTCAGCCATATGAGATCTTCCTTTGAATACCCCTTTGCTTCAGGGAATTCGTTGCTTGCCAACAGACCGTAAGAAGGAACTCGATAGCCTTGAAACGCCACCCCGTCCACGGAATAGGTGCTGGTCGGAAGCGATACGTACTCGCCAGAGGAAGTCCGTACGTCCCCGAACAGCGGGTTCTCTCGGAGGAAGTAGCTCGCGGCCGCCATCCAAGGGCCCTGCACAGAGACATCATCCGTCAGGAGGACCGCTTCTTGCGAGGCGACGAGGGAGGCGGCTTCGCTGAGCGTAAGAGTGTCTTGATCGATGCCGGACTGCGGCGCGCTCCAGAAGTATCGCACGGTGCGAAGGGCGCTGACAGCCGCTCCGGATATGGCAAGCAGCAGGAACAAGGCCAGGGCGCCCTGCAGCAGCACCCTGAGCGATCCGGTACGTTGCGCCAGCGCCCAACGCCAGACCAATTGAAACCCGAGAACGGAGGCGGTAACAGCAAGAAACGTGGCGAACGTCACCAGCTTGAAGTAGCCATAGGGATTAGGTAGGACGAACCGGAAAAACACCAGACCCAGGCCCTGCGCGGCAACGATGCTGGCCAGTGGTCTCACCATCCGGCGTTCGCCTCTCAACAAGGTCACCAGACCGAGCAGGGCTAACCCAAGGACCAAGGGCAACTGAACGCCGGCAAGAATCGCGTCCCATTCCCCCCCGACAGAGAAGGCGTCTTGCAAGCTCGGCGTGGCGGGCCAAAGGTACACATCCGACCCATAGAGATGCCCAAGACCGAGGTACTCTTTCACGGGGCGGGGCCCGCCACCCTCGAGAACGGGCCCTTCCAAAAGCAGCGCTGCTCTCGAGAGAGGCCGAAGCAGCCCGACGATCCCGAGAGCGGCAGAGAGCAGCCCGAACCAGATCGTCGTTTTTACTCGCCGCACTCGACCTGCGGATCGCAAAGACCAGAGGAAAAGCGGTGCTAGGGACGCGCAAGCAAGAAAGAAGGCCACATAGAAGGAAAGGAGCAAGCCCGCAAAGAGAACGGCCGCAAAGGCGAACACCTTCTTGTCCCCAAAGTCTTCGAATAGATGGGTCCCAGCGATCAGGGCGACCGGCAGGAGCATGACGCTGGCGATCTGGGTCCCGTAGTTGAAGAACGTCGACCACAGAATAACCCCATTGAGACCCGCGACAGCGGCGACCACCCCTGCCCCTCTAACCGAGAGCTTGCCGACGTGGCGGGCAAAGAGGTAGGCGGCCACAGCGCCAAGCGCGTAGAAGCTGGCCATCATCGGCGCGAAGAGATCGAGGCCGGACCGGTCTAGGACTACCCCAAGGGCCGACGCCGCGTACGAAAAGCCCCATCCGCCTGAAGTGAAGAGTGGCTCACGCATGAGGTCCCGGAGAGGGTTCGGGGCTGCCTCGGCAAGCCGGCTGAATGGGTATTGTCTGAGATAGTCTGCCCTGGCTACGTAAAGCTCCCAGTCTCCATTGGTGCCGATGACCGTGCTATAGGAATAGCTCAGGAGCGGGCTGACCGCCACGAAGAAGAAGACAAAAGCCAACGCAAACAGAAGTAGGTCTTCCTTTGACGGGCGCGGCAAGACCCGACGTCGCGACCAGACCACATATGCATTCAGCAGTGCCGCCAGCCCAAGCATGAGCCACGTGATCTGCTTCGTGGGCAGCAGATAGGCGTTGAGGTCGTGCAGCACCACCGCCGCTAGGCTATAGCCAATGAACGGCGTGAAAACATAGAGGTTCCTTCTGAGGAAGGCCGGAACAAGCAGGACCGCCGGCCCAAAGCCGATAAAAAAGAGGAAGGCTACGAAGGCAAGAAAAGTGAGAGCGAGGTCACCAGCAAAGAGCATTATTCACTCTAACGCTCTTCAACGGCCACACACTGATCGCGCACCGCCCAAAGCAAACTGGCAAACGGCGATGACCCGGTGCTCTCGCGTCAGGATTCACCTTTCGTGGCAACAACTAGGTAATCGAAGGCCAGTAGCGGCAGCATCCTGCCCAGAACGAGATCGAGGTCATGCAGGAGATTGACGCCCTTGCCCAGCCACGTGCTGCCATCCGCCCGGGGCAGAAAAGCCGTTAGGAAATGCAACCCGTGGACCTCCCGCTGCCGAAACCCCCTGGTAAGACGGCGCACTCGCAGGTAATGAAAGGGCGAGATGTGTGTCAGGGGCTCTTTCTTCAGGATGTAGAACACGAGATGCTTCAATTGATGAAGCATCTCCGCTGGGGAAACCAGGTTTGGCACCGACAGGAGCGCCAGCCCGCCGGGACGCAGAATCCGCCGGACTTCGTCGATGACCCGTTCTGGAGAGGGAACATGCTCGAGAACCTCCAGGCACACCACAGCATCGAACGAAGCATCTGGGACAGGCAGTTGCTGGGCATCCGCATTGACCAGCGACAGCCCCAGGTCCTCGTGCCGCACGGACTCCCGAACGGCACGAAGCGGCGCAACCGCAAAGTCCGAAGCCACCACTCGTAGGCCCATACTCGCCAGGCGAACGCTCACCGAGCCGTCGCCGCAACCAAGCTCGAGAACCAGACCCCTCCTCCCAATCAACGACCGCTCGACGATCCGCCATTGGGCCTCCCTTATCGCGGCGTCCTGGCGTTTGTTCGCAAAGTAACTCTCGTAGAAGTCTTTCGCTCGGGCCGGGTCCGCTAACATGCTACCAGTAGTGGGCACGGTGATTTAGGTAATACTCATAGGTCCGCCGTACGCCCTCAGTTAGGGCAACCTTCGGAGACCATCCTGTTGCCGCGAAGATCTTCGTCGTGTTCGCAACGTAGTCGCCGGTCTCGTTCGCTTCGTAGTCTTCCGGCCAGGGTACGTGTGTCTTACTCCCATTACCCGCTACCGAGATAACCGTCTCCACCATCTCCTCAAGCGAACAACCTGCATTGCTGCCGATATTATAGACATCCCCACGTTCTACAGCGGAACGCGCCGCGCAGATAAATGCATCCACAACATCATCGATAAAAACGTAGTCCCTCTTCTGCTGACCATCGCCGAAGATGTGGATCGTCTCGCCGTCGATCACCTGCCGAATGAGCCAGTTGAGCAGGCCATACCTCGAATGCTTCATCTGACCGCGCGGCCCGTAGGGGTTCGGTATCCGCAGCGTGACGGTATCGAGACCGTATACACTTGCGTAGATACGAAGATAACTCTCCGCGGCAAGCTTATGGACGCCATAGATGTTCAACGGCCTCTGTGCATGGCCTTCATCGACGGGTATGTAGCCGATCTTGCCGTAGATGAGCCGCGAGCTCGCGAACACGATCTTGGCTTCGGGCCCGTGCTTCCGAGCAGCCTCCAACAGCACCAAGGTGCCCTTGCTGTTGATGTCTTGGTCTAGTATTGGCTCCGCCGTGCTGAGTGTATAGTCGACCTGGGCCGCGCAGTGGAAGACGTAGTCTTGGTCGGCCACGAGCCGGGCCATCAACTCGGAGTCTCTGATGTCGCCCAGCACCAGCTCCACACCGTCGCGAAAGCCATCAAGATTGAAGGGATTACCGCCGTAGCCCGGCAGCATCGCATCCACGATGGTGACTTTCGCACCTTGGCGACAAAGCTCGCGCGCGATCGAACTTCCGATGAAACCGACGCCGCCCGTGATCAGAGCACGTTTGCCGTCGATGCCTGCCCTCCGGTCAGTGAGTGGGTCTGTGTCCGCGTCCAGCGCTCTGGCAACGCCAAGAGCCACCACATACGCGTCCGACGACTGCATCAGCAATCAACCGGCGCTATTATGAAGCCGCTGATGCTGGCGTTGTCAAGAACCGCACTCTACGATTATCGCCGTGCAGAATTGCACGTCTACCCTGAAGACAGTATCCTACGGCGGCCTTGGTAACGCCTACGCCATGAGAACGCCGTGAGAGTCGAGGAGCGCCGGGTCGCCGCCGGCGCAGCATACCTCGCCGCCGCGCAGACCGTCGGCCTGGCGGCCGGATATGGCATCAACATCTGGGTGAGCCGTTTCCTCGGGCCGTCTTCCTATGGCGTCTACAGCATCGTCTTCAACACGGTCAGCTTGGTGATTCTCGTTATGTCCTCTGGCCTGCCGCCCGCTCTTTCCCGGTACATCGCGGCAGATTCCGCCGGTGCGGAGGCCCTCCGCCGCGCGACCGGTCGTCTTCAGTTGGTGATGGGGATCGGTGTCGCATCCTTGTACTTCATCGCTGCGCCGATCACCGCCCGGCTCCTGAACGACCGAGACATGTTGCCCTATCTTCGCATTTCTGCGCCCGCCATCGCTGCCTACGCGCTTTACGCCGTCGAAGTCAACTACTTGAACGGCCTCCAGCTCTTCCGCCGTCAAGCGATCCTGATGAGCGCCTACTCGGTGGCCAAAGTGGTCAGCATCGCGCTGCTGGCTACCGTGGCGCAGGTGTCCGGGGCGGTGGCCGCTATTGCGCTGGCCCCTCTCGGCGCGTTTGCGTTCGGCCGGGTGCTGGCGCGGCCCCGCGCCGGCGTCCAGGTCGAATCCAGTCAGCGGACTTCGCTCGCAGTCCTCGCACGGTTCGCCCTTCCCTTCGCCTCCTTCGCCGTCGCCATGCAGCTCCTCACGACGTTCGATCTGTTCCTGGTGAAATCGCTCCTGGGAGATAATACGGAGACCGGCTTCTACGCCGCCGCCAGCACACTGGCGCGCGTGTTCTACCTGCTGATCGGGAGCGTCGGGCTGGTCCTTTTGCCGGCAGTCTCTACCGCAGCGAGCCGGGCCTCTCCGGAAGCGACCCGCCGGCTTATCCAGCAGGCCTTCCGCTACGTCTTACTTCTCCTCCTGCCCGGCGTCGTCCTGGCCGCGACGAGCGCCGAGGCGCTTATCTCGTTCATCTTCTCCGCTGCATACGCCGACAGCGCCGTCCCCTTCTCCATCCTGGTTGTCGGCATCGCCCTCTTCTCCCTCTTCTACGTCATGTCCTACGCCCTGGGCGGCGCCGGCCAGCCCGCTGTACCAATGGGCATCTCTTTCGTGGCGCTCGCGATCGGCGCCATCCTCGGGCTTGCCCTGATCCCGCGCTACGGCCTGCTCGGTGCGGCGGCCACCTCGACGACCGCAGCCCTCGCCGCGACCGCCTTCGCGAGCTACGCCCTGTACCGCCGGTTCCAGACCTTCGTGCCGGCCCAGAGCCTTGCGCGTATGGTCATCGTCAGCGCTGCCCTGGCCGTCATCGCCTCCCGAGTGCCTTACACGTCCGCACTCCTGCCGCTGCAGTATGCCCTCCTCGGCGGGCTCTACCTGCTGGGCCTGTGGCTCGTGCGCGAGCTGCGAGGCGAGGACGTGCGGCGCCTGATGCAGCTGGTGCGGCCGGACCCGAGGGCGGGATGAGCGCGAGTGCGCCCGCTGCCCAAGCCGCCTGCGGCGAACCGAGACCTGTTGCACAGCGGCCGCAGCCACTTGCGGTAATGCAACGCAGCTTGGTAATATGCCCTGGCTTGCGAGGAGACACGCGCATGCGGTGAGCACCCAGCGCGAGCATTAGCAGGCCGGTGGCCATGGACGATGCGCTCAGATAAGCGCGGGTCTCTTAAGGGATACTTCCGCCGGCCTGGGGCGAAGGTTGCCGTCGTAGGCGTCGTGGTCCTATTGCTAGCTGGGCTGATCACACGCTCTATCGTCACCGAATCGCGCGCCTTTGTGAACATCCCGCCTTGGCCGAGCGAGAAGGAGTCGGCTAAGCCGCTTTATGGCGGCAATACGCTCGGTCAGAGTTTCGAGAGCCCCTTCGACGGCCTATCTGGGGTCGGTGTCGCCCTTGCGAACCACGGTGGCCAGCCGCTGGAGGGCGAGGTCGTCCTCCACCTGCGCGAAGCGTCCAATGCCTCGTCGGACCTCCGGACCGCCGTCCTTCCTGCCTCTTCCCTCTCCGGGGAGAGCCAATACTACATGTTCGCCTTTGGCCGCATCCCCGATTCGGCGGGCCGGCGCTACTACGTCGCCCTGGAGGCGCCACTCGCCACGGAATCCGCCCACCCATTGGTACGATACGAGATCGAGGGCCTCGGGTACCTAGGCGGGACCATGCACCTGGAGAACGATAGGCCAGCCTATGGAGACGTCGCTTTCTCGCTGGTGTTTGCCAAGGCGCCCCTCAACGTGGCGACCGGCTGGAGCGCTCAGCTCATCGCCTCAACGCGGCGCTATCTCCGGGACCACCCGATCAGCTTCTCGCAATTCACGACGAGAAGCTTTGCCATCAGTTTCGTCATCGCCGTCGGTCTGGCACTCGGCGCGTACCGCGTTCCTGCGCCGCGGCGCTGGCTCTTTTACGGTGGCCTGGTCCTCTTCGGCAGCCTCGTCTTCTTCCACACGACCGTGGACGACGCTTTCATTTCATTCCGCTACGCCAGGAACCTCGCTGCCGGCAACGGCCTCGTCTTCAATCCCGGCGAGCGGGTGGAAGGGTTCTCCAACCCGCTCTGGGTGTTCATCCTCGCCTGGGCCAACCTGATCGGGCTGAACATCGTCTTCGTGGCGAAAGTCCTCGGCGGCGCGCTGGCGCTCGGCACCCTCTATATGACCTATCGGCTGGCGCGGCTCGTCCTGCCCGCGGCGGCCCTTGGCTCCCACGCCTACCTTCTCGTCCTCGCAGCGAGCATCCCCTTCATCTCCTGGGCGGTCTCGGGCTTCGAGCCGCCTCTGTACACGTTCCTCCTCACCGCGGCCTTCGCCGTCTTTATCTGGGAGGGCAGCGCAAGCCGCGGCTTCCCGCGGTCGTCCGTGCTGTTCGGCCTGGTGGCACTGACCCGGCCCGAGGGCGCCATGTTCGGCCTGCTCGCAGGGTGTTTCGTGATGTACCGGTTCCTGCGTGGCAGCCTGCCGTTCCGCCGTCTCGTGCTATGGGCAAGCGCCTTTTCCGCTGTCTTCCTGCCGTACATCGCGTTCCGCCTGGCCTACTACGGGAAGCTGGTTCCCAACACAGCCATCGCCAAAGCCACGGTGGACTGGGACGCGCGGGGCGGCCTGGACTACCTAGCGAAGTGGTTCGGCCAAGAGCCGGGGTTGGCCTTGTTGGCCGCGCTCGGGGCTGCAGCCTTGCTGGTACGGCGGCGCACGGAAGCCACCATGCTCCTCCTCGGCGCGGTGGTAGCGGAGGCCGGCTTCATTATGTACGCCCGCGGGGACTGGATGCCGCTGTCCCGCTTCGTCGTCCCCATGGTCCCGCTACTCGTCGTCCTCCTGCAGGCCGGGCTCTCCGGAGCCTCATCGCTGCTGCAACGCCTTGTCAGAGCCGCTAAGTGGAGCCCAGGGCACGCTCCGGCCGTGCTGCTCTTGGCGCTCGCCATCGCGCCGGAGTTGAATTCGGCCGTGCCAAACCTGCGTATGCTCAGCTGGAAGGGGGTACTGCTGCCTTCGGGCGTCATGGGGCTCTGCTTTCGGACCACTGTAGCGTCCACACCAGTG
>Ga0214473_10012025_pt1 | contig 10156 bp, 10 predicted proteins | sample RVTome_7_FD_203509 | JGI IMG/M metagenome (GOLD analysis project Ga0214473, IMG submission 203509) | Soil microbial communities from uranium-contaminated site in the Upper Colorado River Basin, Wyoming, United States - RVT98D197 | ecosystem: Environmental > Terrestrial > Soil > Contaminated >... | reverse complement strand
ATGGCGGGCGGCGTACTTCCGCGCCTACGTGCAACTCGAGCTCCAGGCGAGTGTTCTGGAGATCAGATGCGCGGAAGAGCTCACCGCACGCAAGCGCCGCGCCCTGCGGCTGCTGATCGGGGCGGGACGGTCGCCGATCGGGCTCGCATGGCTGGCGCTGCGGCCGCTGCGGGCGCTGATCGGGCGCAACGAGACGCTCGGCGCCGAGGCGCTGCTCGCCCGGGGGCTCTTGTGGCGGCACACGCTGGCCCTGCGTGCACGCGCACGCAGGCGCCCGAAGGAGGGCGGAGGCGGGCTCGACACCGCGATCCCGCCGTTCGACGTCGACAGCTTCGGCCAGCGACGCCTGAAGCGGTGGCTGGCGCGCTCCTAACGATCTTTGCAGCAGCCGATCGCTAGCCTGCAGACGGCCCACCGGCGCCGCCGCTGGGCCCACCCCGGACCCCGATCTTGACTCGCCCGATCTCCACCGACGAGGCCGCCCAGACCGCCGTCGCGGCCCCCGATCCCGAAGCCGTCCCGCAGGGACCGGTCGCGATCGAGGCGACCGGGATCGAGAAGACGTTCCGGATCCCGACCCATCGGATCGACTCCTTCAAGGAGCGCGCCGTGCACCCGTTCTCGCGCGCCGAGTATCGGGAGCTGGAGGCGCTGAAGGGGATCTCGTTCGACGTCCACAAGGGCGAGTTCTTCGGGATCGTCGGACGCAACGGGTCCGGCAAGTCGACCCTGCTGAAGGTCCTCGCCAGCATCTACCGCGCGGACGCGGGCACGATCCGGATGGCCGGCCGCCTGGCGCCGTTCATCGAGCTCGGCGTCGGGTTCGATCCGGACCTCACCGCGCGCGAGAACGTCGTCCTGAACGGGGTGATGATGGGGCTGTCCCGAGCCGAGGCGGAGGGGCGGCTCGAAGCGGTGCTCGAGTTCGCGGAGCTCGAGGAGTTCGTCGACCTGAAGCTGAAGAACTACTCCTCGGGGATGATGGTGCGGCTCGCGTTCTCGGTCATGGTCCAGGCCGACGCCGACGTGCTGCTGATCGACGAGGTGCTGGCCGTTGGGGACGCCTCGTTCCAGCAGAAGTGCACCGACGTCTTCCACGAGATGCGCGACGCGGGGAAGACGATCGTCCTCGTCACCCACTCGATGGCGGCGGTGCAGGACTTCTGCCACCGGGCGATGCTGCTCCATGACGGCCACATCGAGTACATCGGCGACCCCGAGGAGACCGCCCGCCGCTACTTCCGGCTCAACTTCCAGGAGGTAAAGGGCGAGTCGCTGGGCCAGCAGGTGACAGCGGTCCCGGAGATCAACGTCCGTCCGGTCGAGGCGTGGCTGGAGGACGCGGACGGAGAGCGGATCACGAACGTGGAGGTCGGTGACCCGCTGCGGATGCACGTCGTGCTCGAGGCGGCAGCCGAGCTCGTGAAGCCCGGGTTCGTGTTCCAGTGCCTGAACGCTGACGGCGTGCACGTGTTCGGGTTCAACCGGTCGCTGACCGTCGAGCCGGGCCAGCCCGAGGTGCTCGCCCGGGACGCGCGGGTCCATATCAGCGGCACGATCCAGAACCAGCTCGCGCCCGGCAAGTACACCTTCACCGTCTGGGTGCGCCGGGATCGAAGCCCGAGCGACATCGGGCTCCAGGTCCTGAAGCCGCTCACCTTCCACGTCTACGGAACCCCCGAGGCCCCCGGCCTCGTCTCGGTTCCGGCCCAGATCGAGGCGGTCCCCGAGGAGGGAGAGCGGTGAGCGAGACGGCGGCTGAGCTCGAGCTTCGCGAGGTCCGCGGACCCTCGGCGCTCGGTGGAGGGTGGCGGCGATTCGTCGACCTGCTCTACCTCGTGTCGGTGACCGAGTTCAAGAAGAACTACTTCGGGACCGCACTCGGGTACCTGTGGTCCCTGATCCGGCCGCTGATCCTGTTCGCCGTTCTGCTGTTCGTCTTCACGCAGATCTTCCGCGTTGGCTCCCTGGTGCCCAACTACCCGGAGATGCTGCTGCTGGGGATCGTCATGTTCTCCTTCTTCCAGGAGGCGACCAACAACGCCGTCGCCTCGGTGGTGGCCCAGGAGGGGATCGTCCGCAAGACCCAGTTCCCGCGCCTCGTGATCCCGATGGCGACCGTGTTCACGGGCCTGTTCAACCTCGCCCTGAACCTCGTCGCGGCTCTGATCCTGGTGCTCGCGCTGGGACTGAAGCCGCTGTGGACCTGGCTGTACTTCCCGCTGATCGTCCTCACCATGTTCGTGTTCACCTCGTGCGTCTCGCTCCTGCTGTCGGCGCTCTACGTCCGGTTCAGGGACGTGGCGATCATGTGGTCGGTCGCGGCGACGGCGCTTTTCTACGGCACCCCCGTGCTGTACCCGTTCAGCGTCGTCCCAAAGCAGTTCCACGACATCCTGTTGATCAACCCGCTGACACCGATATTCATCCAACAGCGTCACTGGATCGTCGACCCCGCGGCCCCCAACGCCGTCGACGCCGCGGGCGGGTGGCTCGCGCTGGTCCCGGCCATCGTCCTGTTCATCGGCATCTGCGTGATTGGGGTGTGGTACTTCGCACGCGCCGCGCCGCGCGTCGCCGAGGAGCTGTGACGGGGCGCATTCGTGGCTCGGCGCGGCTCCGGGTCCGTTGCCTGGCGACATTCACCGTGGCGGGTTGTCTCGCGCTCTCGCTCGCTGTCTCCTCCGGCACGGCGAAGTCGAACGGAAAGCACGACCCCGACGACGCCGCGGGCCCGCTCGACATCAGGCAGGTGCACCTGGGGCAGTCGGGCCCGAAGCTGGGCATGAGGATCGAGACCTTCGGCCCGTGGAAGGCCCGCGATCTGATCGGCGACCCGGGGGTCGACCCAGCCGTCGCGCAGAGCTATCTGTGCATCGAGCTCGTCCAGCAGGGACGGCGCTCGCGCAACTGCCTCACCGCGAGCAAGCAGGGGCGAGAGCGACTCACGCACATGAAGGTCGAAGCGGGTGGGTCGACGCGCGGGTCGGACTCGATCGACGCCGGCGTCCGTCGCGGGGGGCGGCGCTCGGCGCGGATCTCGTTCCGGTTCGAGGACGCCGACCTGAAGCCCGGCCACATCGGGTGGCGGGTGATCAGCGGCTCGGACGACACCGCGTGCGCGGTCACCGCGAGCGCCGCCGGCGAGGAGAAGCCGGACGCGAAAGCGCCCGACGACGCCGAGCCTCCCCCTCCCCCTCCCCCGCCTCCCCCGACCCCGACGGGCGCCTGCGACGACCAGCTTCCGGACGGCGGCGGGACGATGCGATTCAAGGTCCGCCAGCCGCGAATCGTCGGCTGCACGCACGGCGGACCGTTGATCCGCTCTCGCGGCCGCACGAAGGGGAAGCAGGTCGCGCTCACGTTCGACGACGGGCCGAGCTCGTACACGGCCGGCGTGCTGAAGGCGCTCGACGACCGCGACGTGAAGGGGACGTTCTTCGTCGTCGGGCAGGAGGCCGGCGGCCGCGGGGGCGTGCTGCGCGCGGCGGTCGAGCACGGGCACGAGGTCGCCAACCACACGATGCACCACGACATGCTTCCCTCGAGCACGGACATGCGCGCGACGAGCGGCGTGATCCGCCGCGCGACCGGATTCACCCCGTGCTCCTTCCGTCCGCCCGGAGGTGCGATCAACCTCTCGGTTGCCCACGGCGCGCGGTCGCTCGGGATGACCACCGTGCTGTGGGACGTCGACACCCGCGACTGGACGGGCATCGACTCCGGGACGATCCGCAGCCGCGCCACCTCGGTCCGCTCCGGCTCGATCGTGCTGATGCACGACGGCGGCGGCAACCGCGGCCCGACCGCGGCGGCGGTGCCCGGGATCATCTCCACCCTGAAGGGGCGCGGATACGAGCTCGTGACGGTGTCTCGCCTGCTCGGCGAGCACCCGATCTGGAAGCCCTGATCACCGCCGCCTCCTCCGCTTCGCGTCCGGGGGCGGCGGAGGGCGGCTCAGCCCTCGCGGGCGGCCCGGCGCTGGCGTTGATCGCGGGCCAGGTTGGCGACGATCGAGGCGAGCACGACCACGACCGGGACCGCGTACAGCACGTACAGCGCCCAGTGACCGGCGTGTGCGATCGGAACCAGCATTCGATCCAGTATTGCGCAGCCGTCCGCCGACCGGATCAACTCGGCGCCGGACGGACGACGAGCAGGACGACGAACACGCTCACGGCGACGAGCACGATCGCGGCACCTGCGGCGATGTCGAGATGCCACGACAGCAGGAGCCCGATTGGCGCGCTGGCGGCCGCGATCCCCGCGGAGACGAGCATCATCGCCGGCAGCCTCCTCGTCAGCAGCGCTGCCGCGGCGGGCGGCGCCATCAGCAGGCCGAGGACGAGCAGCGCCCCGACGACCTGGAACCCGACCACGACCGCGAGCGTGACGAGGACGAGCAGCAGCAGCTCGAGGCGGTCGACCGGGAGCCCGAGGGCGGCCGCGCGCTGGCGATCGAACGAGATCAGCAGCAGCGGGCGGTACAGGAGCACGACCAGAGCCGCGACGGCGACGACCGAGATCGCGCTCGCGAGGATCTCCCCGGTGCCGACACCGAGCACGTCGCCGAACAGGAACGAGGTGAGGTCGACCGAGTAGCTCTGCACACGCGAGATCAGCACCACCCCGAGCGCGAGCATGAACACGAACACGACCGCCGCCGCGGTCTCGGGCCGGACGCGGCTGCGCTGCATGATCGCGCTGGTGGCGAACGCCGTCACCAGGCCGGCCACCAGCGCGCCGAGCGCGATCGCGAGCTCGTTCGGCTCCTCCCCTGCGGCGCCCGCCGTGAGCGCGAACGCGACCGCGATCCCCGGCAGCACCCCGTGCGCGAGGCTGTCGGCCATCAGCGCCATCCCGCGCAGGATCACGTAGCAGCCCACCACCCCGCAGAGGACGCCGACGAGCGCCGCGGCGATCGCGCCATCGCGGACGAACCCCGCCTCGAACGGCTCGACCAGGAAGTCCATCAGTGGATCTCGTGGTGCTCGGAGACGTCCACCATCAGGCTGCCGACGCGGACGATCCGCCCGGCGAAGGTCTCGTACAGGACCTCCTCGGTGCAGGTCGTCGCCGCGGGCCCGAACGCGACCACGCGGCGGTTCAGGCACAGGACGAGCTCGTAGTCGCGCGTCGCCGCCCCGAGGTCGTGGGTGGCGACGATCACCGTCCGCCCGGCCTCGCGCCAGCGCTCGAGCAGCGCCCGGATCGCCTCCTGGGTCGGGGCGTCGACGCCCGTCAGCGGCTCGTCGAGGAGCACGATCTCGGCGTCCTGGGCGACCGCCTGCGCAAGCAGGGCGCGCTGGCGCTCTCCTCCGGACAGGGAGCCGAAGCGACGGCGGGCGAGCGAGGAGATGCCGAGCGCCTTCATTCCCTCCTCGACGAGCTCGCGGTCTTCCCGGCTCGGGCGGCGAACCCAGCCGAGATCCCCGTAGCGGCCCATCAGGACCACGTCCGCGACCGTGACCGGGAAGGTGGGGTCGACGTCGAGGTGCTGGGGCACGAACGCGACCCGCGAGCTGCCGAGCTCGACCGATCCCGCGCTGGGGTCGAACAGCCCCACCGCGGCGCCGAACAGGGTGCTCTTGCCGGCCCCGTTCGGTCCCAGCACCGCGACGCTGCGACCGCGGGGGACCTCGAGATCGACGTCGGCGAGCGCGGGGACGCCACCGAACTCGACCGTGAGCCCGCGGGCCCGCAGCGCGGGAGCGTCGGCGCTCACGCGGCCCGGCGCTTGCACCGGGTGCAGGTGCCGCGGATGACGACGTCATGCGCGGCGCCGCGGTGCCCGAGCCGCCTGGAGAGTCGCTCCAGCGCCTGCTCCAGGGAGCGGTCCTCGAACGGCGTCAGGGTGCCGCAGGAGTCGCACACGGCGTGGTGATGATGCTCGCCGCCGGGGACGACGGGCTCGTAGCGGTGCCCGCCCTCGCCGACGTCCACCCGCTGCACGAGCGCCAGGCCGTGCAAGAGGTCGAGCGTCCGGTACACGCTCGCGATCCCGACCCGGTCGCCGCGCTCGCGAAGCTCGTCGGCGATCTCCTGCGCGGAGCGGCAGCAGCTCTGGCGGGCAAGGAGATCGACCACGGCCTTCCGCGCGCCGCCGATCCGGTGGCCCTCGGCGGCGAGCGCGCCGAGAGCGCGCTCTCCCCAGTCACTCGTGGTGGCGGACATCGTCCTCACGGGCGTTTATGATAATGATTCTCATTCTCGCCATGCCGACCTCGCCCAGCATACGCCTCGCCGCGGCCGCGATCGCAGCCACGATCGCGGTCCTCGCGGTCGCCGCGTGCGGATCCGACGACGACGACTCGGGGTCGGGCACGGTCGCGGCGACGACCGGGATCACGGCCGATCTCGCGAGCCACGTCGCCGGGCCCGACCTCGAGGTGGAGCAGATCGTCCCGGACGGCGCCAGCCCGCACGACTACGAGCTCAGCGCCGAGGACCGCCAGCGGCTGGAGGAGGCCGACCTGGTGGTCGCCAACGGGGCCGGGCTGGAGGCGGGCATTCCGCTCGACGACGTCGACACACCGATCTGGGAGCTCGCGGACCATGCCGGCAAGCTGCGAGTCGCGACCGAGGGCGACGAGGCGGGGGACGCGGATCCCCACGTGTGGATGAGCCCTTCCCGCGTCGCCCAAGCGCTGCCGTCGCTCGCCGATGCGTTCGCCGAAGCCGACCCCGAGCACGCGCCCGCCTACCGCCGGCGTGCCCGATCCTACGAGCGGCGTCTGCAACGCCTCGAGCTCGACATGCGCGCACAGATGGATGGGATCAAGGCACCGAACCGCGTCCTCGTCACCTCGCACGACTCGCTGTCGTACTTCGCGGAGCGGTTCGGGTTCGAGGTCGCCGCGACCGTGTTCCCCGCATCGGGAGCCGAGGCGGGCGCGAGCGCCGCGAGCCTGAGCGAGGTCGAGGACGCGATCCGCGAAACGGGGGTCCCGGCGGTGTTCGCGCAGGAGGGCGACGACCCGGAGGCGATGCGTACCGTCGCTGATGAGACCGGGGTCGCGGTCGAGTACGGACTCCTGGTCGAGTCGCCATCGTCGGCGGGAAGCTACGAGCGGATGCTGCGCCGGGACGCCGATCTGATCTCACGGGCGCTGGGTGGCTGAGCCCGGCTGCCGCCGCACTCGGCGCTAGCCTGGCCGCCCGATGCCCTCGCGCCGCGCGTTCACGATCCTGCTTGTCGCGATCGCCGTCGGGACCGTGATCGGGATCGTCGTCATGTGGCCGGGAGACGTCGACGCCCCCGTCGCCGAGGGGCTGGCGGCGGAGACCGAGCGCGCCAAGGTCGAGTCCGTCACCTACCGCGCCTGCCCAGAGCCGCAGACCGGGCGCTGCGGAGAGGCCGAGGTCCGGCTCGAGACCGGCCCCGAGGGCGGTCGGCCCGCGACGCTCCCGATCGGCGGGGGCGCCGTCGAGCCCGAGATCGCGCCCGGCGACGAGGTCCGGGTGACGCGCAGCGCGGACCCGAGCCTGCCGGGGGCCGTCTACACGCTGGCCGACTTCGAGCGCCGCGCCCCGATCCTGTGGCTGGCGGTGGCGTTCGCGCTTCTGGTGGTCGTCTTCGGGCGGCTGCGGGGTGCGCTGTCGCTGCTCGGGCTCGGGATCAGCCTCGTCGTCATCCTCGCCTTCGTCGTCCCGGCGATCCTCGACGGGAGCCCCCCGCTCGCGGTCGCGATCTTCGGCTCGCTCGCGGTGATGCTGATCACGGTTTCGCTCGCCCACGGCTGGAGCCCGAAGAGCCTCGCGGCGATGCTCGGAACGGCGCTCAGCCTCGCCCTGGTCGCCTTGCTCGCGCTCGGGTTCACCGACCTGGCCCACCTGACAGGGCTCGCCTCCGAGGAGGCAACGCTGCTGCTCCTCGGCGGCGCCGACGTCTCGCTCGAGGGGCTGCTGCTCGCCGGGATCGTGATCGCGGCGCTGGGGGTGCTCGACGACGTCACCGTCAGCCAGGCCTCGACGGTGCTGGCGCTGAAGGGCGCCAACCCCTCGCTCGGGTTCCGGGAGCTGTACACCCGCGCGCTGCAGGTCGGCCAGGACCACGTCTCGGCGACCGTGAACACGCTCGTGCTCGCTTATGTCGGCGCCTCGCTTCCGGTGCTGCTGATCTTCAGCTCCGGCGAGATCGGCCTGCTTGACGCGGTCAACACCGAGCTGATCGCGAAGGAGATCGTCGGGACCCTGGTCGGCTCGATCGGCCTGATTGCGGCCGTCCCGATCACGACGGGGCTGGCCGCGCTGCTTGCGCAGGACCCCGGGGCTTCACCGCCCGCGGAGGCGTCCTAGACGCGAATTCCGGCGGCGAGCACGGCGGCCGTCAACAGGACGGCGGTCGCGACGCGGAGCCGGCGCGGCGTCAACCAGGCGGGACTCCAATGGGCGAGCACGGCCCGAATCCCGCTCGCCGAGCCGACGACCGTCGCCGCCGTCGCCATGCACTGCATGCACATGGGCACACGATACCGCCGGCCCGGCGCTCAGCGGTCGCGAGCCGGCTGCGCTGCGCGCTCTTGCGCGGGCGCGTCATCGTCGATCGACGGGGCGTCGATCGTGTCCTGACTGCCGAAGAACACGAACACGATCACGACGGCGATCCCGAGCAGGATCCCGAGCGCGATCCCGAGCGCGCGGTCAATGCGCTTCGAGCGCGAGGCGCTCAGACCCCGTCCAGCAGTCTCCAGTTGGCGCGGAAGGCGGCCTCGGCCGCTGCGACCACGGCGTCCGCGTCAGCCGGCTCGGCGCGCTCCTCGATCAGCCCCCGCACCTCGGCGGCGTGATCGGAGTCGCGGCCCTCATGGACCCGGAAGTAGTCGGTGCCGCTGCCGTCGGCGACGCCGTAGCGCTCCACCAGGCCCTCGCGCTTGGTGCGCGAGATCGCCGGCTGACCGCTCTCGACCGCGTACAGCCTCGCGAGCGTCGGCAGGAGCCCGTCCTCGCGCGTCCACTCCTCGACGCACTCGGTGGTCTCGGCCGTGGGCGCGGCGGTGTCGTTGCCGCCGACCGCGTCGACGAAGCGGTCCCACAGCTCCACGTGCTGGGCCTCCTCGACCGCGTGCCCGCGGAGGTCGTCCCGCTCGGGCGCATCGTCGGCGGCCTGCAGGCTCATCGTCGCGATCGCCTCGACCGCGTGACGGTACTGGCCCGAGTAGCGGGCGAGCTCCTCGCTCGTCAGCTCGCCGGCAGACCAGCGCTGGTAGAAGGGGTGTTCGAGTACGTTCCAGCGGCTTCGGCTGCTCTCGATGTGGTCCCAGATCGTGCTCACGCGGTGCTCTCCTCTTCTTTGACCAATTTGTACAAACCTGCGCGCGGCGAAGAATAGCGCCACACATGCGCCCCCCGATTCCCGACATCGCGATACCCCCGATGCCGCCGAAGCTCGAGTGGACGGGCGTCGACGACGCGAAGCCTAACGTCGACCGCATGGCCGCGCTAGGCCCGGTGCTCGTCCACTTCTTCGACTTCGCGCAGCTGAACAGCGTCCGCACGCTCCCGTACCTGAGCGAGTGGCACGAGCGCTACCGCGACCCGGGCCTCGTCGTCCTCGGCGTGCACTCGCCGCGCTACCCGTGCACGGCGCCGCCGGACGCAGTCGCGGCCGCGGCCGAGCGCCTCGGGATCGCCTACCCGGTCGCGGTCGACTCCCGGTTCGCGGTGTGGCGAGCGTACGGATGCGAGCGGTGGCCGTCGCTGTTCCTGTGGGGGCAGGGCGGCGCTCTGCGGTGGTTCCACTTCGGCGAGGGCGAGTACGTCGCCACCGAGGCGTCGATCCAGGAGCTGCTGCTGGAGTCGCGGCCCGAGGAGCGGCTCCCCTCCACACTGGCGCCGCTCCGTGCCACCGACGAGCCCGGCGCGCTGGTGGCGCCGCCGAGCGACGAGGTGCTCCCCGGAGGGTCGGAGTCCGAGCCGTGGGAGCCGCGACCGTCCGACCCCCAGCTCGCGCTCGACTACGAAGCGGGCGGCGCGTACGTGACCGCCGACGGCGAGGGCGAGATCGAGGCGACGATCGACGGCGGCGACCCGGAGCGGATCCCGGTCGCGCACCCGGGGCTGTACGAGCTCGCGGCGCACGAGCGAAGCGAGCGCCACCGGGTCGTGGTCCGGCCGACGCCCGGGGTGCGCGTGTGGTCGGTCAGCTACGCGGCTG
>Ga0214473_10012024_pt1 | contig 10156 bp, 7 predicted proteins | sample RVTome_7_FD_203509 | JGI IMG/M metagenome (GOLD analysis project Ga0214473, IMG submission 203509) | Soil microbial communities from uranium-contaminated site in the Upper Colorado River Basin, Wyoming, United States - RVT98D197 | ecosystem: Environmental > Terrestrial > Soil > Contaminated >... | reverse complement strand
ACACGGCCTACCTGCTCAAAGAGTCTTTCGGCCAGCTCTGGGCTTACCGGCGCGAGGGTTGGGCACGACGCTTCTTCGAGAACTGGAGGGCGGCGCTGAAGTGGCAGCGGCTCAAGCCGTACGAGAAGTTCGCCGCGATGATCGAACGGCATTGGGATGGGATTGCCGCCTACTGTCGTCCCGAGAACAAGGTCTCCTTGGGCTTCGTCGAAGGGCTGAACAACAAGATCCGAGTCATCCAGCGCCGGGCGTACGGCCTGCGCGACGAGGAGTATCTGCGACTGAAGGTTCTGACCTGCATGTTGCCCAAGATCTGAGATCGCACGCACGCGCCAGCGGGCGCGGTGTTCACCAACACCCCGCCCCACCGCGTCGCCTGGCTCGTTACCGGCCCGCGCCGCCCCCGCCCCGTCTTCAATGCGCGAAATCATCAAAATTCACCCACACGATTTCCTGAAGACCCACATTTACTTTGGGCTGCGCGCGAAGCCCGCGCTGAGTAGGCCCCGTCTGTTCAGGGGCCGTATCGAAGGGTGCCCGCTGTGAATCAATCAGTCGTACTCTTTCAGCACGTTGGCGGCGATGACCACCCGTTGGATCTCGCTCGTACCCTCGTAGATCTCCGTGATGCGGGCATCGCGGTAGTGCCGCTCGGCGGGAAATTCCGCGACGTAGCCGTTGCCGCCGAGGATCTGGATGGTTTGATGGGTGACGAACGTCGCCATCTCGGAAGCAGCCAGCTTGGCCATGGCGGCCTCTTTGGTGTAGCGCACTTTCTGGTCCTTGAGCTGCGCCGCGCGCCAGGTCAGCAGCCGTGCCGCATCGAGGCGGCAGGCCATGTCGGCAATCTTGAACTGGATCGCCTGCAGATTGGCGATGGGCGCGCCGAAGGCCTGCCGCTGCTTGGCGTACGATACGGCTTCCTCCAGCGCCGCCTGTGCGATCCCGAGCGCCTGAGACGCGATTCCAATGCGGCCGCCGTCCAGCGTGCTCATGGCGATCTTGAAGCCCTCGCCTTCCTGGCCGAGCAGGCTTTCGGCCGGAAGCACGCAGTCTTCGAAAATCAGATTACAGGTGGACGAAGCGCGGATGCCCAGTTTTTCTTCCTTCTTGCCCAACGACAGCCCTGGCGTGGGCATCGGCACCAAGAAGGCACTTAGCCCTTTCTGCTTCTTGGTTTTGTCGGTGGTCGCGAACACGATCGCTGCATGCGCGTCGTAACCGTTGGTAATCCAGGCCTTCGTGCCGTTGAGCACCCAGCCGTCGCCTTTGCGCTCGGCCGTGGTGCGGGCGGCGCCGGCATCCGAACCGTTTCCCGGCTCACTCAGGGCAAAGCAGCCGAGCTGCTTGCCGGCGGCAAAAGGCCGGAGAAACTTCTCCTTCTGCGCCGGACTGCCGAACTTGGAGACCGGATCGCAGTACAAGGAATTGTTGACAGTCATGATGACGCCCGTGGAGGCGCACCCGCGACTGATCTCCTCCATGGCAAGTGCGTAGGCAAACGAGTCCAGCCCTGCCCCGCCGTCTTCTTCGGAGATGGTGATACCCATCAAACCCATGTCCGCGAGTTGCTGCACCTGTTCGCGGGGAAAGCGGTGCTCGCGATCGAGCTGGGCCGCGATGGGAACCAGTTCCTTGTCGGCGAACTCCCGACAGGTCTTGCGCAGCATCTCATGCGTTTCGGGCAGCGTGAACATAGCGGTACATCCTTTTTGAAATTCTCGTTATCGCGCAGCTGTCCACATGGCCCGGGGGCTTGCCGTCGCAATCGGCGAGCGCGCCACACGCGGGCGCTGTGTTCGTCTACCTGTCGTAACGGTAGAATCCTCGTCCTGATTTGCGTCCGAGATAACCAGCATCAACGTACTTCTGTAACAACGGGCAAGGGCGATACTTGTCGTCTCCAAGGACGTCCTGCATGACGTTCATGATGGCAAGGCAGGTGTCGAGTCCGATCAGGTCGGCGAGCTCGAGCGGACCCATGGGCTGATTGCTGCCGAGTTTCATCGCCGTATCGATGTCCTGCACACTTCCGACCCCTTCGTGCAGGGCGAACACTGCCTCGTTGATCATCGGCAGGAGGATGCGATTGACGATGAAGCCTGGTGAATCCTCGGCCACAATGGTGGTCTTCCCCATAGCCTCAGCGAGCGCTTTCACACAGTCGTAGGTTTCGGGGGCCGTCGCCAGACCGCGCACAATCTCGACCAAGCGCATCAGCGGCGGCGGGTTCATGAAATGCATGCCGATGACCCGTTCCGGCCGGCCGCTCGCACTCCCCAGCCGGGTGATGGAAATGGATGACGTATTCGAAGCGAGGATGGTCTCCGGACGGCAAACAGCGTGCAATTCCTTGAACAGGTCCAACTTCAAGCGTTCGTTCTCAGTCGCTGCTTCGATGACGAAGTCAGCCTGACTCAGGCCTTTGAACGCGGGCGTGGCATGGATGCGACCGAGGAGGGTGTCGCGTTCCTCGCGTGTCATCTTACCGCGTCCGACGAGGCGGTCGAGAGTACTTGCCAAGCCCTCGAGGCCGCGACTGATGGCCGGCTCGGCGACATCATACAGCAGAATTTCGAATCCCGCCTGTGCCGCCACCTGCGCGATCCCGCTACCCATCTGTCCCGCGCCCAGGATACCTATGGTATGAACCGTCGTTATTCCTTCAGTTCTGTCGGCATTCGTATCTAATTTTCCGCGCCAGATGGCAAGCCCCACGGGCAAGATAATGTCCACCCCTTGCAGGCCGCCGCCTGGGTTGGTAGCTCCTAAGATCATGCAATCTGCCGTTGCGAGTCATCAAGATCCTTCGCTGGAGGTGCTGGCCAATGCTGTTCTCGCCGGGGGCGCAATCGGGCGGGCGCAGGCCTGCAGTGTTCTTGATACCCCTGACGAGGAGTTGCCGCGCCTACTGCACGCGGCATTTCGCATTCGCGAGCGCTACTGGGGACGGCGAGTGAAGATCTGCCTGCTGCGCAGTGCCCGCAGCGGTCTATGTCCAGAGGACTGCAGCTACTGCTCGCAATCCGCGGTCTCCGATGCCGCCATCCGGCGCTACCGTCTAGATCCGCTTACCGAACTGCTGGAGGGCGCGCACCGCGCCGTGGCTTCCGGGGCTCGGCGCTACTGCATGGTGACCAGCGGCCGCGGCCCCAGCAGGGCCGATGTCGGCCGCTTCACCACCGCCGCCCGCGCCATCAAGGCCGAATTTCCCGACCTGGAGCTTTGCGTCTCACTGGGCTTGCTGGGAGAAGAAACCGCCCGCGAGCTCAAGTCAGCCGGTATCGGCTGGGTGAACCACAATCTGAACACCAGTCAGCGCTTCTACCCGGAGATCTGCACCACACACACCTACGACGATCGCGTTGAGACTGTGCGCGCCGTGCACCGCGCCGGTCTGGCCGCCTGCTGCGGCGGCATCATCGGCATGGGCGAAACGCCGCAAGATGTCGTCGACATGGCCTTTGCCTTGCGCGACCTCGAGGTCGACTCGCTGCCGGTCAATTTTCTACACCCGATCGACGGCACCCCGCTCGCCGGGCGCAACGAGCTCACGCCTGGCTACTGCCTGCGCGCCCTCTGTCTCTTCCGCTTCACCAATCCGGAAGCGGAAATCCGCGTCGCCGGCGGACGCGAGCTCAACCTCGGCTGGTTCCAATCGCTCGCGCTCTATCCGGCCAACTCGATCTTTGTCGAAGGCTACCTCACCACTCCCGGGCAAGCCGCCGCCGCGGCCCGGCAGATGATCGAGGAAACCGGCTTCGAGGTCGAAAGCATCGAACAGCAATAGCGCGGCGGTGCCGCGCGCGTATCGCATATCGCTTATCGCCTATCGCCGGAGGCCATATGCCCGTGCCTGCTTAACAACTCGATGATGCGCGGGTGGAGGGTTCCGTTGCAGGCGATGATGCCGGGGAGCAGGGTTTCGGCTCGTTGGTTGAAGCGCAGGGGCGCTCCATAGCGGTCGGTGATGCGGCCGCCGGCTTCGGTGATCAAAGCCGTACCGGCGCAGATATCCCACTCGTTCTTCGGCTTCAAGCTGAAGGTCGCGTCGCCGCGCCCGGCAGCGATCAGGGACAACTTGTAGGCCACGCTTCCGGTCAACTGCAGCTGGAGGATGGACTGGAATTCCGCCCATTCGCCGCGCGCCGATTCCGAACGGCTGGCCAGGAAACGTGCCGCGCCGAGATCACCGGCGGCGCTGACACGCGCGGGCGCGCCGTTCAGCGTCGCGCCACTGCCTCGCGCCGCGGCGAACATCTCGTCACTCACCGGGTTGTAGCTGACGCCAACCACCGCTTCGCCCGCTTCCACCAGCGCCACGCACACGCAGAACTCGGGGATGTGGTTGATGAACTCCTTGGTCCCATCTAGCGGATCGACGACCCAGACGCGGTGCTGACGCAAGCGCGCACCGGAATCGCGAGTCTCCTCGGACAACCAGCCGTCGCGCGGAAAGCTGCGGCTGATCAGCCCGTGAACCGCATTGTTCGCCTCGGTGTCGGCCTCGGTAACGGGACTATCATGCCCCTTGTGCTGCACCGTGTAGTTGCCATCGTACCAGTGCCGTACGATCTCGCCGGCAACCCGGGCAGCCTCCTGCGCCACCGCGAGCTCCCGTTCATATTGCATAATCAGCTTTTCTCCAGAGACTCACGGTATCGGCGCACCAAGGCCGCCATGCTTTCGCCGAGGTGGTCGTAGAGCCGTTTCGGCGCACGCGCCGGCCGCTTGGCGATGGCGTAGGCCGTCAGAATGGGAAGTCCGACGGTACCGTCGAGGTAGCACACGACGGTGTCCGGCAGCGCCGCCGGATCGACCTTGCCCCAGCTCACCGCCTCCCCCGGCGTGGCGCCGGAGAGCCCACCGGTATCGGCGCGCGCGTCGGTAATCTGCAGATAATAATCGTGTCCCTTTTCGGCGATGCCGAAAACCTCCTGGATCTGCGGCTCCGTTTGCAGCACGAAATTCTTGGGTGACCCTCCGCCGATCATCAGCAGCCCGCTCTTGCCGCCGGATGCTTTCGCCGCCAGCACGATGGAAGCGGTCTCGTTCACATCACGCGAAACATCGAAGACCAGCTTGTTATCCTGCAATGCCATGGCGGCGACGTTCATGCCGATTGAACTATCTCCCGGCGAAGAAGTGAAGATTGGCACGCCGAACTCATGTGCCACCGACAGGATGGAACGGCGCCGCAGCCCGAGCACGCACTCGCGCTCGCGTACGTAGGCCCCGACGCGGTAGTGGAACTCGGCGGTACCCATGGGCCTTTGGAATTCCGCCGCGCCGATGACCTGGCGAAAGAAGGCATCGGTCTCGAGCAATACGGTGTAGTCGAATAGGATATCATAGATCCGCACGATGCCGTGCTGGCGCAGCTCGACATCGTTGGCGAACGGCGAGCCGATATGCATGTCGAGCCCGAGGCCGAAATGCGTGTCGTGGTAGAGGTTGGCGCCAGTGCTCACCATCCAGTCGATGAAGCCGTGCTCGATCAGCGGAATGATGGCGGCGATGCCCAGGCCAGCCGGCGTCATGGCTCCAGTGAGGCTGAAGCCCACGGTAACATCGTCAGCCAGCATCTTGCGGGTGAACAGCTGGCAGGCTTCGCGTAGGCGGGCGGCGTTATAGGCAAGGAACGTCTCATCCACCAACTCGGTCAGCGTCATCTGCGGATCAATCGGGCGCGGATCGATGCGCGGGTGTTTGTTGAGTCGAGTCCGGGATCCAGCCACGTGATATCTCCTTCACTCCGCCCTTAGAGCCTCGGCGAAATCCCTAGCGGTCCCCGGCCGGGTAATCAATCGCCGGGCGCCCGGGGACGAGAAGAAGACAGGCCTCCCCGTATTCTAACCCGCACGAATGAGGCAAGCAGCGCGTGCGCGTGCCGGTGCTGGTGGTGCTGGGCGTGCGTGCCGACGGGCAGCGGGTGGCCGGTCGTCCACGGGTCCTCGGACCCACGGACCTCTCGAGGTCAAATAATCGGGGACACAGTGCCCCGCAGGCTCGACCGCAACCCTTACTTCATCACCGCCTCACGATCTACCAATCCCATACACCTCGTCGGTCTGAGGCGGAGCCTCGTTAGCAATAGCCTCTATGCCGCCGCGGTCGACCCCAAAGCGATTTGCCTCAGGCGCAGGTCATCCCAAAAGAACGACATGTCCATGCAGCCATAGCAGCCCATCTTCCTGCTGTTGTTGAACTCCGGGGTGAGCATCACGGGCAAGTTCGAGATGGCGATCTCCATGCACTTCTGGTGGACATCCATCATCCAGCTCAGCCGCGGGGCACGATGGTCCTCCAGGTTGGAGCCCTTCCGGGGGCACCAGGGCTGGAAGACGGGGACGATGCCGTTGCTGCTGTTCCAGCGGGCGGCCTTGAAGTAGTTCTCCTTTTCCTCCAGGCCAAGGACGTAGCCGTTCAGAACGTTGCCGGGTCCGAAGACCTTCACCGCGTGGAGCAGCGCCCCCATCCAGTGCTCCCGCGGCGCCCACTTGGCCTTGCCGGGGCAGAGCGCCTTGAACATATCGGGGTCCCAGACCTCCTGGTCGATAATGATGTTGCGGGCCCCGGCCTCGTAGAGCTGGTCGATCTCCGAGAAATCCTTCGGCACGGCCAAGTTCACGCAGCCCATCATGGTGTCGCGGCCCGTGGCCTTCTTGACCGCGTTGATGACCCGGATGGTTGCGGCGGTCACCTTCCCGCCGGGCATGATTCCCGAAGAGGTGATCAAACAGGGCCGGAAGCCCTCGTCGATGGCCGCCTTGACGAATTCGCCCACCTCCTGGGCCCGCTGCTTGCTGTAAAGGTTAACGTGGCCGGTGTCCGAGTTTTTCTGGGCTAGGCCGAAGTTGCAGAAACGGCACTCGTCCCCAGTGGACCAGGGAGCGCAGAAGTCGCCCAGAAGGACTATGATCCCGCAATTCCCCCGGAAGAGCCCGATTTTTCTCATCTCCGTCCCGAAGGAGGTCTTTTGCCCGCAGAACTTGACCCGCTCGGACCACCGGACCTGGGAGACGAATTTCCCGTTCTTCTTCAGGACCAGGGTGTCGTCATCCTTGCACACCAGGTAGGGGGACCGGGTATCGTAGACTACCTTGTAACCGGTCCCGTTGGGGAAGAACATGTTCGAAGGCCAGAGCTTCCGCGACTCCAGCCCGTGGCGCATGGAGTCGAAGACGTATTGGATGCTTTCGCTGTACTTCGTTCCCACCCCTTCCAGAGCGGCATCTTCGATGTTGATTCCCTCCATAATCAAATCGACCTTGGTTTCCACTTCTTGTGCGATCTTGTCTTCTAAGCTCATCTTCTCGTTCTCCTATGCTTGATACTTGGTTTCATCGTTTCATCTCCTCCATAACTACTCGTGAGTACCGAGTTCGGGAAGTTGAGAATGCCCTGTTTTCAAAGAAATTTACCCCGTGGGAATTAGTCCCCATAATTGCATCTAACCGCGAAAGGTATAAATGCCTTTTGTCATCGATCGACATGGCAAAGCTCAGAAGAGGCGCCGACGAAGCCTGCCCACCGTCACACAGAGGGACGATGGTACTTTTGGTACGTTTCCTCCCGAGTCGGACACCAACTGCGGGGAGCCGTCATGTTATAGGTGCTACACGCAGTCAGGGCATGAACGTGCATACAATTACAATAGTAGACTGATTGACATTATGGACCGGTGGTCCATTGCTGTTCGTATGCCCCGTGGACCCCGGCTCGACGCCCCTGGCTGCCTCCACCACGTTATTGCCCGTGGGATCGAGCGTTGCCCCATCTTCCACGATGATGAGGATCGCCCTCCCCTCTTGGAATTCTGCTATAGCTTCCCTCCGTGAGACGCGAAGGCGAGTTTCGATTGGTGGCCGATTTCGAGCCGCAGGGCGACCAGGGCCAGGCGATTGCTGAGCTCGTGGAGGGTATCCGTGCCGAGCGGCGGGAGCAGGTGCTCCTCGGCGTGACGGGTTCGGGGAAGACCTTCACCATGGCGAACGTCGTGGCGCAGGTGCACAAACCGACGCTGGTCATCGCCCCCAACAAGACCCTGGCGGCACAGCTCTACGATGAGTTCAAGACGCTGTTTCCCGACAACGCGGTGCGCTACTTCGTGAGCTACTACGACTATTATCAGCCCGAAGCCTACCTTCCCAGCACCGATACCTATATCGAGAAGGATTCGTCGATCAACGACGAGATCGACAAGATGCGCCACTCGGCGACCAAGGCCTTGTTGGAACGTAACGACGTCCTGATCGTCGCCAGCGTCTCCTGCATCTATGGCCTGGGTTCGCCGGAAGCCTACTTCGATATGCTGCTCTTTCTCGAACGGGACGCCGTCGCCGACCGCGACAAGGTCTTGCGAAAGCTGGTCGACATTCAGTACCAGCGGAATGACTACGATTTCCATCGCGGCACCTTTCGCGTGCGGGGCGATGTGGTCGAGATCTTCCCGGCGTACGAGGAAGCCCGCGCGCTCCGCATCGAGTTCTTCGGGGATCAAGTGGAGAGCATTGCGGAGATCGACCCGTTGCGTGGCCAGGTGCTGCGCCGCCTGGATAAAATCGCCATCTATCCTGCCAGTCACTACGTCACCACCCCGGAACGGCTGGAGTTGGCGATCGACGGCATCCGCCACGAACTGAAGGAACGGCTGGCGCAATTGCGCGCCGAGAACAAGCTGCTGGAAGCGCAGCGTTTGGAACAACGCACGATGTACGACCTGGAATTGCTGCAGGAGATGGGCTTCTGTCCCGGCATCGAAAACTACTCGCGCCACCTCACCGGGCGCGCGCCGGGAGAGGCGCCCCCAACCCTGCTGAACTATTTCTCCAACGACTGGCTGCTCTTCATCGATGAGAGCCACGTCACTGTGCCGCAGATCGGCGGCATGTACCGCGGTGACCGGTCACGCAAAGAGACGCTGGTCGAATATGGCTTCCGCCTGCCGTCGGCGCTGGACAACCGTCCGCTGAACTTTCCGGAATTCGAAGCCCTCAGGCAGTACGCCGTGTACGTCTCCGCCACCCCCGGTAACTATGAACTGCAGCGTGTTGGCGGGGTGGTTATCGAGCAAATCATCCGTCCCACCGGCCTGATGGATCCGGAGATCATCGTGCGGCCCGCGGGACACCAGGTGGACGACTTGCTGGAGGAGATCCGCTTGCGCATCGCTCGGAGCGAGCGCGTCCTGGTCACCACGCTGACCAAGAAGATGGCGGAGGACCTCACCGACTATTACCACGAGTTGGGGCTGCGGGTGCGCTATCTCCACTCCGACATCGAGACCCTTGAACGGGTGGACATCATCCGCGACCTGCGCCGCGGCGTGTTCGATGTGTTGGTCGGAATCAACCTCTTGCGGGAAGGGCTCGATCTGCCGGAGGTCTCGATGGTAGCCATTCTCGATGCCGACAAGGAAGGGTACCTCCGTTCCGAGCGGTCGCTCATCCAGACCATTGGGCGGGCGGCGCGCAACGTCAACGGGACCGTCATCATGTACGCCGACGGGATGACCGCGTCGATGCGGCGCGCCATCAGCGAGACCAACCGCCGTCGCGCCATTCAGGAAGCGTACAACCAGGAGCACGGCATCACCCCACAAACCATTCAGAAGGCCATTGCCACGCCCTGGGCTGAGATTGCGGAGGCCGATTACGTGGACCTGCCGAAGGTGGAGGAGGAAGCCGAGGAGTACGTGCCGATCAAGGAGATCCCGAAGCGCATTGCCGCCCTGCAGAAAGAGATGCGCGCCGCCGCCGCCCAGCTCGAATTCGAGCGCGCCGCCGAACTGCGCGACCGCATCCTTCGCCTGCAGGAACAAGAGCTGGCGCTGCGCGGCACCTGACGGGCTGCCGAACACGCTTGCCTAATGCCTCGACCGGCCATCGACTCGCTTACCTGCTTCAGCACTTCCGCCGGCTGGCGCTATGGTCGGAGATCTGGATTCCTTAAAGACTCCATCTGACTACACCTGCAGCCATGACAAGTTGCACCAGATCTGCCCAAAGCATCCATGAATGTGCCACGAAAAGTCTACCGCGTCAATTCGCGGTTGCGACCGCGGTTGCGACCGTGCGGATGGCCCTACCTCCGGCGTTGAGAATGCACCTGGTCATTGCCTCGGAGCGGACTAGCTTGCGGTCGGGAGCTGGTA
>Ga0214473_10012023_pt1 | contig 10157 bp, 10 predicted proteins | sample RVTome_7_FD_203509 | JGI IMG/M metagenome (GOLD analysis project Ga0214473, IMG submission 203509) | Soil microbial communities from uranium-contaminated site in the Upper Colorado River Basin, Wyoming, United States - RVT98D197 | ecosystem: Environmental > Terrestrial > Soil > Contaminated >... | reverse complement strand
TCTACTATTTTTTCAAGCTCTATGTTTTTGGATTTGACCTCTTTTGAAAGACTGAGTATGGCCTTGTTTGCGGTCTCGACCTCTTTTATCTTGTATTCGAGGTGGGTGTTGAGTTCCTCCAACTTCCTTTTATGCTCAAGCTCGGTCTTTGCCTTCGATATCTCTTTTTCCTTCCGGAGGTTCTTATCGTAGAGCCTCTTTATCTCCATGACCATGTTGTTGAAAGCCCCGCCGATTGTGCCGAGCTCGTCGTCCTTGTGGGCGTGGACCTTCACATCCCAGTTGCCGGTTTCCACTTCCTTTATGGCCTTCATAAAACCGTTCAGGGGGGTGATGATGAGCCTCGAAAGCAGAGAGCCCAGGATTCCCGCCACGATTACGACCGTAAGTATATTGAAGAATATCAGGAACTTCCTTATGGCGACCATATCGGCCCTTATCCTGGAAAGGTCATAGGTTATCTCCAGCACCCCGTTGACCTTTATATCCTGGCTGTGACAGCCGAAGCACTGCTGTCTGTTACGGATAGAGGCGAAGTAGGTGCTTGTATCTTCTTTGTAGACCGTCTGCTCGCTCGCCCCGGCCTTATACAGGCCGAACTCCCTCGATTTCTTGCCCACCTCTGCCGGCGACTTCGACCTGAGGATATATCCGTCGGTGGAGACGACCCGTAGGCTTACGAGCTCCTTGCTCCTGCCGATATTTTCCACCATCTGCTCCACATCTTCGGCCTTGCCCTTTGCCATGGCGGTCTCGATGCTCTTTACGATGACCCCGCTTATCAACTCGATATTCTTTTGCTGGGCGGTTACCATCCTTTTTTCCTGCACATGGAGGACCACGACGGTAGAGAGCCCTATGGAGATGAGGATGACGAATGCCACCACAACGATTATTTTAGTTTTAAGCACCATATCAGTGCAATCCTGCCCTGTTTAGAAACCTCTGTGAAGACTTTAAGCCCATTTCTCCATTTAAGAAAAAGCAAAATATATGCCTGAAATTTCAATGCAATATCCATATATTTTCCTTGTGTTTTGGAAAAAGGCGCAGGGGGTCTAAGTCTTTTCACGCATTTTGCTTGAAAACCCGCAGTTTTCCAGCTAAAATTAGAAGTTCATATGAGAGGCGTTCTTGTGATAGTAGGAAGACCCAATACAGGGAAGTCCACGCTCTTTAACAGGGTTGTCGGAGGGCAGGCCGCAATAGTGGACGAGGTCCCGGGCGTGACGAGGGACAGAAACTACATGGAGGCCCGATGGGAGGGGCAGAGGTTCATCGTTGTGGACACCGGCGGCTTTTACCCCGAAGGCGACATGGAGATTGAAAGGCAGGTGAGGGAGCAGGCCCTCTTTGCCGTAGAGGAGGCGGACCTCGTAGTGCATCTCCTTGACGGAAAGGCAGGGCTTACCCCCTTGGATTCGGAGCTGTCGGAACTTCTCAGGGCGTCGGGCAAGAGGGTCCTTCATGTCGTAAACAAGATAGACGGCCCGTCCAAACTCGAAAGGCTCTATGACTTTTACGGCCTCGGCCCCGAAGACCTCATACCGGTTTCGGCCGGCACGGGGTATAACTTCGAGGAGCTCATGGACAAGGCCGTCTCGCTCCTTCCGCCGCGGGTCGAACAGCCCCTCGATTACCCGAAGGTGGCGGTCGTAGGAAGGCCAAACACCGGGAAGTCCACGCTCGTAAACTCCCTCTTAGGCAAAAGGAAGATGATTGTAAGCCCCGTGCCGGGCACGACAAGGGATGCCGTAGATTCCCTGTGCGCATATTACGGAAGGAAATATCTCTTGATAGATACGGCGGGCATCAGGAGAAAGGCAAGGGCTTATCCCATCGAGAGGTTTGCGATGCTCCGGGCGATGAGGAGCATCGAGCGGGCGGATGTCTGCCTCGTGGTGCTCGATGCCCCCGAAGGCATTACGGCCGACGACCAGAAGGTGGCGGGGATGGCCCTGAATTCCGGAAAGGGCGCAATCTTCCTCCTTAACAAGTGGGACATGACGAGAGAGCCGGAGGAGGCGTTTAAGAGACTCGGTAAGGAGATGGAAAGGAAGCTCTGGTTTTTCCCCCATGCCCCTTTCCTTACGATATCCGCACTCCAAAGAAAGCGGATCACAAAGGTGTTCCCTATGATAGACGGCGTTATGAAGGAAAGGAAAAAGACTATTCCGGAGGCGGCTCTTAAGGCCATTTTGGGCGAGGCCGCACTTCCGCCCTTACACAGGGGCAGGAAGCTCAGGCTCTTCGCCCTGAGGCAGGTCGGGACGGAGCCGCCCGCTTTTGCCGTCTTTGCGGACAGGCCGGAGGGTCTGAAGGACGATTACCTGAGGCATCTTGAGAGGCTCATCCGGGAGAAATTCGGCTTTAACGGAACGCCGGTAAGGATATTGAGAAAGACGGGTAGATGAGATGCCGATGAGTCGCGCCGATTCCTTGACAAAGCCCGGATTACTTCTTAGCATATTACTGGAGGGGCTATGCTTGACCTTATAGGAAAGATAGTCATAGTGGAGGCCATCGGCACTACCTACAAAGGCAAGCTAATCGAGATAGGCGAGACCGAGGTGCATCTCGAGGCCGAATCCGGCTGGCTCGTCATACCCGTGGAAAACATCTTCTCCATCAAGGAGGCGGAGAGTGACCCTTCAAGGGCAGAACGACCCTGAAGGCCGCCCCCGCGCCCGGCTTGCTCTTGACTTCAATCTTTCCGCCCATCACATCCACAAGCTCTTTTGCTATGGAAAGGCCGAGCCCTATGCCGGTTGAGCCTTCCCCCCGGTAGAACCTATCGAATATTCTCGTCAGGTCTTCCTCCGGGATGCCTTCGCCCGTATCGGCCGCCTCGATGAAGAAGTCCTTTCCATCTGTGCCGTAGTGTACGGTAACGCCGCCTTTTCCGGTATGCCTGAGGGCGTTTGAGAGGACATTTCTCAGGATAAGCTCAAGCTTCTCCGGGTCGGTTGCGACCTCAAGCCCTGCTTCACCCTTGAGTGCAAGCTCAAGCCCCTTGGCCTCAAAAAGCGGCTTCATGCCCTGAAGGATGCCTTCAAGCAGTCCCCTAAGCCTTACATTTACGAGCTCTGGCCTTGCAAAGAAGCTCGCCTCGGCTTTTGACAGGTCCTCCATGCCTTCTACGAGGGCCACGAGCCTTTCAATCTCGGCCCTGACAGATGGAAGGCCCTCTTCCTTGCCTTTCACGCCGTCCATGACGGCCTCTAAATTTGCCTTGATGACGGCCATCGGGGTCCTTAGCTCGTGCGCTATATTGGCCGTGAGCCTCTTTCTAAGGGCTTCCTCCCTTTGGAGGCTTTCAACCATGTGGTCGAATGTCCGCGTGAGCCTGCCTATTTCGTCATCCGATACGGCCCCGGCCCTTGCGCTCAAATCCCCTCCGGCCACTTTCTCGGCCGCGCGCCTGAGCCTCCTTATGGGCCTTGCAAGGTAAAGGCTGAGGGCAAAGGATAAAAGGAGCGCGCCGCCTCCGGCTATGAGAAACGATATAAGGAGGAAGTCCTTCCCGCGCTTTTTGTATATGGCCTCTTTTCCCTTGAACCCCTCGCGCTTAAGCGGCCTTATATGCAGGGCGCCTATCTCTTTTCCGGCCATATAAAGCGGGTATTCCTCGAATTCGCCTTCCGGCTCATGCACATGGACGAGGGCCTCCATCCTCCGCTTCATCGCGGGTTTCAGGGTCTCAAAGACATCCGTCGAGGCAATGACCCTCCGGCCTTCGGTGTCTCTGAGTTCGGCGTCATAGCCCAACATCATGGCCCAGTGGAGGGTATCCCTGAGGGATTCCATGTCCCATCGGCCGTCAATCCTGCTCCCCTCGGTGGATGCCATTAACCAGTAAAGCTGGTCTTCCCGGACGCCCATCACATAGTCGTCGAAGTCCCGGATTATGAGACGCTCGAAGATGAAGTCCGAGGCAAGCGCAACGAGCACTATCGCGAGGAACGCAAGGAAGAGCTTACTTCTCATCCATTTGCCCTATGAACTTGTAGCCGACCCCATAGACCGTCTGGATGAAGGCAGGCGTTTTCGGGTCGTCCTCTATCTTCTGCCTGAGGTTCTTCACATGGGCGTCTATGGTCCTTTCATAGCCCTCGAAGTCATAGCCGGAAACGATGTTGACGAGCTGGTTTCTCGACATGACCGCGCCTGCCCTCTCGGAAAGGACAAGCAGGATTCTGAACTCCGTGGGCGTAAGCTCCACGGCCTTGCCGCCCCTTTTAACCTCGTGTCTTGAGACATCCATGATTAGGGTTCCTTTGTTGAAGCTCAAGATGCCCGTTGGCCTTTTCGCTCTTCTGAGGAGGGCATTTACCCTTGCAACGAGCTCCCTCGGGCTGAAGGGCTTTACGACATAGTCGTCCGCGCCAAGCCCAAGCCCCTTTACCCTGTCTTCCTCCGCGCTCTTTGCCGTGAGCATGATTACCGGGGTCTCCGAGTCCAGGCGGATGGCCCTGCAGATTTCCTCCCCGGGTATGTCCGGGAGCATGAGGTCCAAAATTACGAGGTCGAAGCCCTCCTTAAGAATGCTCAGGGCCTTCCCGCCAGTCTCAACTACCGATACGCTGTAGCCGTCCCTTTCGATGTATGCCTTTACTATGTCCGATATCTTCGTCTCGTCTTCGACTACGAGTATCCTGCCTTTTACGCCCATGGTTTATTTTACATCATAATCCCGCCCGCCCACCCTTTTAAGGTATAGGGGGCAGAACCCCTATGACCCCCGAAAGGTGAGAGCCATGAAAAAGTCCTTTGAAGGCGAAAGGCGAGGGGAGATAAGTATGGTGTCTCCGGAATTGGTTCGGACTTTTGATGCGTATTTCTACTGAGGTATCGAAATTTGTATGTTAGTCAGATAAAGTTCGATTTTCCCCATGATGTTGTCCCCTCCTTTCGCCCAAGCAGGAAGGACTCCGATTGCATTATCTTTTAACGGGCGGCTACTCGCCGTCCCGCCGAATGACTCGTTATACATAACGACATAATTTATGTCGCATAAGGCAACCTCACTGTCATGCTGGCTTGTCCAGCATCCTTCTTCAAAGAAAGATTCCAGACAAGCTGGAATGACAGATAATTCGGCAATTATTAAGTCGCTATGTATAGATGCTTCTTCGATTCAAATTTCAAAGGGTATTTCTCAGGGTTTTCGAGGTTGTCGATTTCCAAGTCAACATCTAAATCAGGCCAATATAAATGACAGCCATGAAGTAATTGAACATTTTGTATTGAACTCAATGTCTGGTTTTTAAAATATGGATAATCTTTATAGCTTAGAAAATATTCCTTTTCTTTTACATATAACCATATGCCGAACGGGGTTATATTTTCAACGCTTACTGAAATGTGTTTGCCATGCTTTAATGATTTCATTTTTATGCTCCTCGACGATTTTTTGAATTTCTTTCAATCTTCTTGGGTTCAACCCATGAGATACAGTCAATGATATTATGGGTTCTATCCAAAATTTAGCTTCTCCATCCTCACATGTTACATGGATATGGATTCTATCCTCCTCGTTTGAAAGAAAATAAAATCTATATCCCTTTTCCCTGAAAATTGAAGGACTCATCCTGATTAATATTTAATACAATCTTGGTAGTTTTTGCAATACAGCGATGGAAATTAGGGACGAAATAAAACCGAGTCCAACGATTTATTAATCTCCCCTCCCTTCACTCCCACCTAACCTCCCCTCTATGAGCCGTTGGCTCCGAGCCATAGGCCCTCAAGGGGGAGGAATCAAGGTATAGGGTGCAAGCCCCCTATGACCCCGAAGGCAAAGCGGCAATCCAAGTCCCCGCCCCTTGCCGAAGGCCTATAGGCGGAGCGGCCGTGCCACCGCCCCCACTTGACCCTGCCCGCCCTTGTGCTTTATTCTTATCACTCCTGCCTAAGGGAGGCTGTATGAAGATAAAGATAGGAGTCATAGGCGGCTCCGGGCTCGACGACCCGAAGCTCATGAAGGGCGCAAGGGAAAAGTCCGTGAGCACCCCTTACGGAAGGCCGTCCTCGGCGCTTACGACCGGTAAGATAAACGGTGTGGAGACGGTCGTCCTTGCAAGACACGGCAAGAAACACTCCATATATCCGACCGGCGTCAACTATAGGGCAAACATATATGCGCTTAAGAAGGCCGGGTGCACCCACATACTTGCGACCACTGCGGTCGGCTCCCTAAGGGAGGAAATCCGGCCCGGCGACCTCGTCTTCGTTGACCAGTTCATAGACCACACAAGGCACAGGCCCCTTACATTCCACGAAAAAAAGGTAATACATACGCCCATGGCCGAGCCTTTCTGCAAAAAACTGAGGGCGCTCCTTGCGGGCTCCGCAAGGGAGGCGGGGCTGAGGCACCACAGCCGTGGCACGGTCGTCACCATAGAAGGCCCCCGGTTTTCCACAAAGGCCGAATCCCACATGTTCAGGCTCCTGGGCGCGGATGTCATAAACATGTCCACCGTCCCGGAGGTGATTCTCGCAAGGGAACTCGGCATCTGCTACCAGACAATAAGCATGTCCACGGACTACGACTGCTGGAAAGAGGGCGAAGAGCCGGTTACATGGGAAATGATTGTGAAGATAATGAACCGGAATGCGGAGAATGTAAAAGACCTGCTCCTCAGGACGATCCCCAAAATAGATTTCGTAGAATGCCCATATTGCAAAGGAGGATGAGATGCCGATTAAGTCTCGCATAAGGACGGTCCCGGATTACCCGAAGAAGGGCATAATGTTCAGGGACATCACTACGCTTATCAAGGACCCGGTGGGCTTCAGGCTCGTCATAGACAGCCTTACCCAGCGGTACATCGCCGGCGATGCGAAGTTCGATGCGGTAGTGGGCATAGAATCGAGGGGGTTCATAATAGGCGGGGCCCTCGCCTATACACTGGGCAAGGGGTTCATCCCCATCAGGAAAAAAGGGAAGCTCCCTGCGGAAAAAGAGACACAGGAGTACGAGCTTGAGTACGGAAAGGACATGATAGAGATACACAGGGACGCCATAGGCAAGGGCACGAGGGTGCTCCTCATAGACGACCTCCTTGCGACCGGCGGCACCGCGCTTGCCTCTGCCGCACTCATAGAGAAATTAGGGGGCACGGTCGCCGAGATGGCCTTCATAGTCGACCTCCCGGATGTCGGCGGCAAAAAGAGACTCCTCCAGAAGGGCTATAAGGTCTATGCGCTTACGGAGTTCGAGGGGGATTAGGGGTTTTGATAGAAGCTAATAAGATAACCCTTTCGGAACTCAAAGAGAGGTATTACTTCGAGCCGATTAAAGAGGGTCTTGCGAGAAAAGCCAAAGAACTTGGAGATGTGCAATCCTTAAACTATCTTACCGAGATAATGAGGGAGGCGACTGCGCCGGTCGAAAAACTTATTCGGGAGAGAATAAAAAAGGGTGACATTACAAGTGCGGACCAGGCAAGGAAAACTATTGCAGGAAACGGTTTTCAGGGGCTCGTGGCGTATAGCTTAATCATTCTGCAAAACAAGGGCAAATTGCCTCCTGATATAGCAATTACCCTTAAGCCCATAATCCGTAATCAATCATCGTCATTGCGAGCGAAGCGAAGCAATCTCAACGGATAGCGACGAGATTGCCACGCACCCTTCGGGTGCTCTCAATGACATGCAGTTTCGTCATTCCCGCTTGTCGGGAATCCTTCTTAAGAAAGATTCTGGACAAGCCAGAATGACACCTAAAAAGTCTCTATGGGAATTTGGCTACGGATTATGGTAAGCCTAAGCGTCACCCTTTAATCGAGAAATACGCGACGATAAAGGTCGGCGATGATTTTCAGAAGCCGGATATCGATTTGATGATTTATAACAATTCCGAGCCTGAAAGACATCCTGTAATCATATATTCAATTAAAACATCCCTGCGCGAAAGAGCCGGACAGACTTACAGGTGGAAATTATTGATGGATATTGTTTCTTCAAGATTGAATCTTCGCTGACCGCCTGGAGTTTTCATAGACCGAATAAGTCCTTTTTCTTCCATCCTGTAAATTGTTTTAGTGCTGACACCGAGGATTATGGCCGCATGTTTTGTATTGACCATATCGATTGGAGTAGTATTTTTCACGGCAACGAAACTATACAACATTAGACAATATTAGTCAAATCCGGATGTTTATCCGTGTATCGCCTTAAGCATCAGACTCAAAAGGAAAAACGCAAAGGCCACCATGGCCACGGTGGGCCCCGAGGGGATGTTCAGATAAAAGGAAAGCGCAATCCCCCCGGTGAACGAGAGCACGCCGATGAGCGGGGCCATGAGCATGAACTGCCTGAAGTTCCTCGAGAGGATTTTTGCGGAGGCCGCGGGTATGACGACCATCGCATTTGCAAGGAGCACCCCCACCATCTTGATGCTGAGGGCGACGCCCAAGGCCGTGATGCCTATCAGGGCGTAATCGTAGAGCCGCACATTTATCCCTTCCGCCCATGCCATCTCAGGCAGGAACGATACCTTGATGAGCCGCCTCAGGCCCGCCCTGAGGAGGACTATGAAGGCAGTGAGGAGCCCGGCGGAAAGCCATATGTCCGCGGGCCTTATGAGCAGGATATCGCCCAGAAGGAACTGCATGAGGGATGTCTGCCCGAGCCCTTTCCACGCTATGAGGATAAGCCCCCCGGCCACTGTGCCTCCGTAGAAGACCCCTAAGACGGTGTCCCTCGAAAGGGGCATGAAACCCCATACCGAAGATGCGAGGAGTCCTAAAAAGACGCTATAGGGCAGAAGAAACAGCGTCGGCTCCACCCCAGAAAGAAGCGCCAGCGCGCCGCCCAATATCGCCGAGTGGGCTATGAATTCGCTGAAAAACGCCATCCCCCTCGTTACGACGAAGATCCCCATGAGGGGGAATAGCGTCCCCAAGATAAGCCCCATCAGGAGGGCGGTCTTCATGAACGGATAATTCAGAAGTTCCATAAATTATATCGGGCAGACGAGCCGTTCGCCGTGGTGCAGGGTCCCAAACAGCGAAGCAAGCTTTTCGCTCATAAGGGGGCTGTCCGCAGGCTCAAAGAAATATCCCTCGTGCCCAAGCCCCAAGACATGCGTGGCCACCGACCTGAGGACCGAGAGGTCGTGCGATACGATTATCATCGCAATCCCCTTCTTCTTGAACTCCTCTATTATGCAGAGGATGCAGTCCGCGCCCTTCTGGTCTATCCAACTCGTGGGCTCGTCCATTATGAGGAGCTTCGGCCCCTTCATTACCGCATAGGCAAGGAGGGCCCTCTGCATCTGGCCTCCGGAGAGGTCGCCGACCTTCTTTGAAAGCAATCCCCCAAGCTCGAGCATGTCTATGTACTTATCCATCTCCGCGCCGCGCTTATTAAGCCCGAGCATCTCGCCTAAGCTTATCGGGAATGTCCTGTCAAGCTCCATCCTCTGGGGTATGTATGAGATAAGCGCCTCTTTGTCTTTGCCCCTGAGCCGTTCTTTTCCGAATAGCGTAACTTTTCCGGCCCCAAGCGGAAGCATTCCGAGCATGGCCCTCAAAAGCGTAGTCTTCCCGGAGCCGTTGGGGCCGATGACGGCAAGGACATCCCCGTCCCGGACAGCGAAGCTCAGGCCCTTCAAGACCTGTTTGCCGTTATATCCGGCGTGTATGTCCTCTACCCTTAGGATCTCGGTCATTTAAGGCACCTGATTATTTCGGCTGTATTTTCTCTCATCATGGTCTCGTAATATCGCAGGGGGCCGAGCCTGTCGTGGGGGCTCGTAGCCCCCTCCGGGCTTCCCGTTTCGATGGAATCGAGCGTGCAGACCCTTACGCCCCCAAGCCCCTTGCTCAGCCTCTCCATATCCCCTTTCGGAAACTGCTTTTCCACGAATACCGCGGGGCTACGAGCCCCCACGCCTGCGGTAATCATATCATAAACTTTTTTGATTCTTCGGGGAAGCGGCTGTTCGGCGCCCGGGCCTGTGAGGGAATAAGGGACGAGGCCGTAGCGACGGGCGAAATAATTGAACGCCTCGTGATATGTGATGAGGCGCAGGCCCTTAAGCTCGCAAAGCCCCTCTGCCGTTTCTTTATCGAGGGCGCTGAGTTTTCGGATATAGTTTTCGGCCTGTTCCTCATAGTTTGTTGCGCCTTCCGGGTCTGTCTCGACGAATG
>Ga0214473_10012021_pt1 | contig 10157 bp, 10 predicted proteins | sample RVTome_7_FD_203509 | JGI IMG/M metagenome (GOLD analysis project Ga0214473, IMG submission 203509) | Soil microbial communities from uranium-contaminated site in the Upper Colorado River Basin, Wyoming, United States - RVT98D197 | ecosystem: Environmental > Terrestrial > Soil > Contaminated >... | reverse complement strand
GGCTTCCCTGGAGGGCGTCGCGCCGCAAATCGATGTGGTCGATGTGGAAGCAGCCGCGATAAAGGCCCTGTGCGACAGCATCGCCCCAACCCTATTGGCGCCGTTTACGGGCGTGGCGTGTACCGGATTTGCGCGAGGTACGGAGTTTCAAGAGCTGACGGACCGGTACCGCCACGCCCGAACGGCACCGGCGGCGGTGGATTGTTGAGGGGGTACCGATATGCAGATGCTGATCCTGGCCGGTGGCCTGGGCACACGACTGCGACCGCTCACGGAGCGCTTGCCCAAGTGCATGGTTCCGGCGAACGGGAAGCCGTTCCTGGAGCACCAGCTGAGACTGCTGGCATCGCGAGGCGTGAGGGACATCGTCCTCTGCGTCGGCCATCTGGGCGAGCGGGTGTTGGAGTACTTTGGGAACGGGCATCGGTTCGGCGTAAGCCTCACCTACGCCTGGGAGCGCAACGGCCTCCTGGGCACCGCCGGCGCGATCCGCGGCGCGGAGCCGCTGCTGGCGCCGGAATTCTTCGTCGCCTACGGAGACTCCTATCTGCTCTTGGACTACCGGGAGATCATGACCCGCTTCCGAAGTTCCGACGCCCTGGCGATGATGGTCGTCTACCGCAACGAGGACCTGCTGGAACGCAGCAACGTCGTTGTCGAGGACGGACATGTCGTCGCCTACGACAAGACGACGCGGCTGCCCGGTATGGTGTTCATCAACGAGGGGCTGTCCCTCCTTCGCCGGCGCTCCCTGAGGCTCATCCCGTCGGGGATCCCGTTCACGCAGGAGCAGCTCTTCCAGATGCTGGCCCGCCGCCGGCAGCTCCTGGCCTACGAGACGCCGCAACGCTTCTACGAAATCGGCTCCTTCCAGGGGCTGAACGAGTTCCGCCGCCTGGCGGAGGTGGGAGAACTGGCATGATCGTCACTCGCACCCCCTTCCGCGTGTCGCTGGGCGGCGGCGGCACGGACCTGCCATCGTATTACAGCCGGTACGGCGGCTTCGTCGTCGGCGCCGCCATCAACCGGTACGTTTACGTCATGCTCAACCACCGCTTCGAGGACAGCCTCCGCGTCAGCTACTCCCAGACGGAGATCGTCAGCGGCCCGGACGCCGTGGAGCACCCGATCGTGCGGGAGGCGCTGAAGTTCACGGGGCTGGAGAGCAACCTGGAGATCGTCTCCATCGCGGACCTGCCGGCGAACACCGGACTGGGCTCCTCCTGCGCCTTCACCGTCGGCCTGCTGAACGCCCTCCACGCGATGAAGCGCGAGCACGTGCAACTGGACGACCTGGCTGAAGAGGCGTGCCACATCGAAATCGAGCGGTTGCGGGAGCCGATCGGCAAACAGGACCAGTACATCGCTGCCCTGGGCGGGATCACCTGCCTGGAGATCGACCGCGAGGGCGGTGTCCGCTATTCGGCGCTGGAGCTGCCGGAAGAGACGGTGCAGGAGCTGGAGAACAACACGATGATCTTCTACACGGGGATCCAGCGCAGCGCCTCGGCGGTACTGCGGCACCAGAGCAAGGCGACGGAAGAGAACGACAGGCGGGTTACCCAGGCGCTGCACATGATCAAGGATATCGGCCGGGAGATAAGGTCCGCGCTCCTGCGGGGCGACCTGGACCGGTACGGCGCGCTTATGGACGAGCACTGGCAGGTGAAGAAGAGCCTTTCGAGCAAGGTGAGCGGCGACGACCTGGACCGCTGGTATGAGACCGCCAAGTCCCATGGGGCGCTCGGCGGCAAGGTTATGGGAGCGGGTGGAGGCGGGTTCTTCATGTTCTATTGCCCGAACGGCACCAAGGGCCGCCTCCGTGAAGCCTTGACCGCCGAGGGCCTCAAAGAGATGAGGATGGGAATCGACTTCGACGGCGCCAAAGTGCTCGTGAACTTCTAGGAGGGGGGCCACATGGTCATTCAGGCTGCAACCGTGATCGACGAATACCTGCGGATGATGGAAGAGGTGGGCCGCGGCCTGCCTCGCGGCGAGATCGCGCGGGCGATCGACGTGCTGTACGACTGCTGGCAACGGGAGGGCACTGTGTTCGCCGCCGGCAACGGCGGCTCAGCCTCCACCGCCAGCCACCTGGCCTGCGACCTGGCGAAGGCGACGATCGTCCCGGGACGCAGGCGGCTGAAGACGATCGCCCTGGTGGACAACATCCCGCTCAACAGCGCCTGGACGAACGACAGCGGCTTCGCCAGCCTGTTCGCGGAGCAGCTGGAGCCCTGGCTCACGGAGCGGGACGTGCTGGTGGCGCTTTCGGTGCACGGCGGTTCCGGCGAGGGCGAGGCCGGGCCGTGGTCGCAGAACCTGCCGGCGGCGGTGACCCTGGCGCGCCAGCGGGGCGCTCGCGTCATCGGCCTGAGCGGCTTCGGCGGCGGCGATCTTGCCAGCAGCGCCGACGTCTGCATCGTCGTGCCTATCGATTCGGAGCCGCTGGGCACGCCCGTGGTGGAGTCCTGGCACGTGGCGCTGCACCACCTGCTCTGCACGGCGTTGCGGCGGCGGATCGAAGAAGCGGCGGAGTGAGGAGACGCTGACGATGGAGATCTTTCTCGACACGGCAAACCTGGAGGAGATCGAGCGCTGGCTGGACTGTGGGGTCCTGGACGGCGTCACCACAAACCCCAGCATCATGCTCAAAGACGGAGGCTACGACCTGCGGCGGCGGGCGATCGATATCGCCCGGCTGGTCGAGCCACGGCCGGTGAGCGTGGAGGTTACCGGCAACGGCCCCGAGGAGATGGTGGAGCAGGCGAACGCCTTCGCCGGCTGGGCGTCCAACATCGTGGTCAAGATACCGGTGATCAACGAGCACGGGCGTCCCTGCCTGGGCGTCGTGCGCCAACTGGAGCGCCAGGGGATCCGCGTCAACCTGACAGCCTGCCTCTCCTACGGCCAGGCGGTGCTGGGCGCCAAGGCCGGCGCGACGTACGTGAGCATCTTCGCCGGCCGTGTCGCGGACGAGGGCGGCGACGCCTCCGGCCTGGTGCGCGCCGTCCGCGAGTGGCTGGACCTCTGGGGCTCGCCCGCGAAGATCATCGTCGGCAGCATCCGGTCCGCGGTCGATGTGCAGAGCGCGGCCCAGGCCTGCGCGCACGTCGTCACGGTGCCGCCCGCGTTCCTGGACAAGTTCATCGATCACCGCTACAGCCGCGAGACTGTGCGCGGCTTCAATGAGGACGCGGCCCGCGCGCTCGTGAAGATGGACGAGCTGCGCGCTGTGGCGGTCCGGGCCAGGAGAGCGGCGTCGTGACGGCGGGGCTGGTCGTCCTGGACCGCGATGGAACGGTGATTGAGGAGCGGCCGTATCTGCACGACCCGAAGCAGGTGAGGCTTCTGCCTAACGCCGCCGCCGGCCTGCGCGCCCTGCGCGCCGCCGGTCTGAAGCTGGCCCTGGTCACCAACCAGTCCGGTGTCGGCCGGGGGTTCTTCGGTCTGGACGCCGTCTCGCGCGTCAACGAGCGCGTCATGGCGCTGCTGGCCCGCGAGGGCGTGACCATCGACGAGGTGTTCGTCTGCCCGCACGCCCCGGAGGAGGGCTGCGCCTGCCGCAAGCCGGGGACGCGGATGCTGGAGACGGCGGCGCGCTGGCTGGGCGCGGACCCGTCGAAGACGTTCGTGATCGGCGACAAGACCTGCGACATCGAAATGGGACGCCGCGCCGGCGCGACGGCGCTCCTCGTGCGCACCGGCTGGGGCCGTGACACCGAGAGCCGGGCGGAGGCGCGTCCCGACTACGTCGCCGCCGACCTTCTGGATGCCGCGCGCGTGATTCTCGCTCAGCGGGAGGCTCAGCAGCCGGCGGTGAGCGCACTATGACCAGGGCAGCATGGCTGGAGGAGATGCGTTCGCAACTGGCGGAGGCTGCCGCGGTGCAGCAGTTCGTCGCGGAGTACTGCGAGGAGGCGATCCTGGCCGCGGCGGTCCTCATCACCGGCAGCCTGGAGCGCGGCGGGAAGCTGATGCTCTGCGGGAACGGCGGCTCCGCCGCCGACTCGCAGCACATCGCGGCCGAGATGGTCGGCCGGATGAGCATCGGCGACAGGCCGGCGCTGGCGGCGCTGGCGCTCACAACGGACACATCGGCGCTCACCGCGCTGGGGAACGACTTCGGCTACGAGATGGTGTTCCGCCGGCAGGTAGAGGCGCTGGCCCGGCCTGGTGACGTTCTGGTGGGCATCAGCACCAGCGGTCGCTCGCAGAACGTGTTGCAGGCGGTGGATGCGGCGACCTGTCTGGGCGTGAGCACCGTCGGGCTTATCGGAGAGAACGGCAGCCCGCTGGCGGAGGCCGTGGAGGTAGCGATACGCGTGCCCAGCAGCAACACGCAGCGTATCCAGGAAGCTCATCTCGTCATCGGACACATCATCTGCCACCTGGTGGAGCAGTCGCTCACCAGGGGCAATGGAAGGGGAGTCGAATGTCTTACTGGTCGGGCAAGAGGGTAACGGTCACCGGCGGCGCCGGCTTCATCGGCTCGCACGTCGTCGAGGCGCTGCGGGCCGAGGGTTGCGATCCGTTCGTGGTGCGCAGCAGTGAATACGATCTGACCCGGGAGAACGATGTCGCCCTCCTGTACGAGGATGCGCGGCCGGAGGTCGTATTCCACCTGGCGGGTCTGGTCGGCGGCATAGCGGCCAACAAGGAGCGGCCGGCGGAGTTCTTCTACCAGAACCTGACGATGGGGACGTTCCTGCTGCATATGGGGATGCGGTTCGGTGTCCAGAAGTTCGTTGCCGCCGGGGCCGGCTGCGGCTACCCGCAGGCGGCCCCGATGCCGCTCAAGGAGTCGAGCTTCTGGGACGGCCCGCCCCAGCCGGAGAGCGCGCCCTACTCCCTGGCCAAGCGCCTGCTGCAGATGCAGTCGTTGGCCTACTTCCAGCAGCACGGCTTCAACTCTGTCATCGCCGTTCCCGGTAACGTCTACGGCGCCAACGACAACTTCGACCTCGGGGCATCCCACGTCGTGCCGGCGCTGGTCCGGAAGTTCGTGGACGCCGTCGAGTCGGGCCACAATCGCGTCGTTGCCTGGGGCAGCGGAAAGGCCACGCGGGACTTCGTCTACGCCGGCGATGTCGCCCGGGGCCTGCTCCTGGCCGCGGAGCGCTACGACGGGGCCGAACTGGTGAACATCTCCTCGGGCGTGGAGACCAGCGTGAAGAGCGTGGCGGAGACGCTGGCCGAGGTGACGGGCTTCAAGGGCCGCGTCGTTTGGGACGATAGCCGGCCGGAGGGCCAGCCCCGCCGCGTTTTCGACGTGACGAAGGCGGAGCGCGAGATGGGGTTCCGCGCGGAGGTTGGGCTGCGTGAGGGGTTGGAGAGAACGGCCGAGTGGTACCGCGCGAACCGGGCGGTAGCCCGTCTGGCGGTCTAGGGATGCGCGTGCTCGTGACCGGGGGGGCCGGATACGTCGGCTGCGTTCTTGTAGAGGAGCTGCTGGCGGCAGGCTACGAAGTGCGGGTGCTGGACAGCCTGCGCAAGCCGGGTGCGCCCCTCCTCCACCTGCTGGCCAACCCGAGGCTGGAGTTCCAGCGGGGCGACGTTCGCGACCAGGCGGCCGTGCGCGAAGCCCTGCGCGATGCGGATATCGCCGTCCACCTAGCGGCGGTGGTAGGCTACCCGGCCTGCGAGCGCGATCCCTGGCTGGCGCGGGAGGTCAACGTCGGCGGCACGGCGAACCTGACGGCCGCCCGCCGGGGTAGCCAGCTCATCGTCTTCCCCTCAAGCCTCAGCAACTACGGCTCCGTCCCGGAGGGGGTCTGCACGGAGGAGATGGACCCCCAGCCGGTGACGCTGTACGGGGCCACCAAGCTGGAGGCGGAGCGGCTGGTGCTGGAGGCAGGCAACGCGGTCATCTTCCGCCCGGCGACGGCGTTCGGCCTGTCACCCCAACTGCGGCTGGACCTCCTGTTCAACGATTTCGTCCGCCAGGCCGAGAGCGAAGGTCGCATCGTCGTCTACCAGCCGCACTTCATGCGGGCGTTCGTCCACGTCCGCGACTTCGCGCGGGCCATCCTCTTCGCCATCGACAACGCTGAACGAATGAGGGACCAGGTCTACAACCTGGGGGCGGCCACGCTGAACCTGACCAAGGGCGAGCTGGCGGCCCGCATCGCGGAGCGGCTGGGCTGCCGCCTTGAGATCTCCGGGGACGGCGAGGACCCGGACAAACGGGACTACCGCGTGGACTTCGGCAAGCTGGAGGCGCTGGGGTTCCGGACGCAGCTCACCATCGAAGACGGGATAGAGGAGATGGTACGTGGCCTACACGCTATCGCCATACCGAACCCATACAGCAATACGTCCTACTACTAAGCAGACTCTCCTGCGGGCGCGGGCGCCCCTGCGGATCAGCTTCGCCGGCGGCGGCACTGACCTGCCTTCTTACTACGAGGAGCACGGTGGCACCGTCCTCTGCAGCACCATCAACCGCTACGCCTCGGTCACGCTGGCGCCGCGACCGGACCAGCAGGTCCGCATCTGCTCCCTGGACTTCGACCTCATCGTGAAGTACGGCCTGGACGAGGAGCCGATCTTCGATGGCGCCCTGGACCTGGCCAAGGCGGCGATCGCCCGCGTTAACGGGCGCGACGGTGCCGGCGGGCGCGGCCTTGACCTCTACCTTCAAAGCGACGCCCCGCCCGGCAGCGGAATGGGCGGCTCGGCCTCGATGACGATAGCCGTCATCGGCGCCCTGGCGGAGATGGCGGGCCGCCGACTGGACAAGTACGAAATCGCCGAGCTCGCCTACTCCGTGGAGCGGACAGACCTCGGGATCAGCGGCGGCCGCCAGGACCAGTACACCACCGCGTTTGGCGGGTTCAACCTCATCGAGTTCTCCCGCGACCGCGTCGTCGTCAACCCGCTGCGGATCGACAAGGACGTGCTGAACGATCTGGAGGAGCATCTGATGCTCTGCTACACGGGCTCCACCCGCTTCTCCGCCGGTCTTATCGAGAAGCAGGAAGGGATGTACCGGGCGGGGCGCGTGGAGACGGTGGAGGGCCTGGACGAGCTGCGCCGTATCGCCTATGCCATGAAGGACGCCCTGCTCACCGGCAATCTGCGTGAGTTCGGGCTCATGCTGAACGAGGCCTGGAGGAGCAAGCAACGGGCGAACCCGGACATCACCGACGAGTCGATAAGTGAGATGTACGAGACGGCGCGCCGCAACGGGGCCATAGGCGGCAAGCTGCTGGGCGCCGGTGGCGGCGGCTACCTCCTGCTGTTCTGCGAAGTGGGCCGCAGGCGGGATGTCAGGGAGAAGCTGGAGCAGATGGGGGGCCAGTTCACCGATTTCGCGTTCAGGGAAGAGGGTCTTCAGGTCTGGCGGAGCAGCTGTCCGTGAGCGGCCCATGCCCGTCCCTCTGGAGGAGGCAGCCCTGATTGCAGATAACCCTGTCCGCGATCACGCGCGCACGGCTCGTGCGCTGGCTGGCGGTCGCCCTCGTTCTCGCCGCCGGCTGCTATCTGACGCTGGCCGCCGCCCGGCTGGTGCTGGCATACCGAGAGATGCAAATGGCTGAGCGGCAGCTTCTGTCAGCGGAGGCGCTCCTGCGGGAGGGCGGGTTGGACCCCTCGCCCGCGGCGCTGGCGAAAGCCGAACTGCAGGCCGCGGACGCCGGCGATAGCTTTCGCTCCGGGGAGGCCTACCTGGAGGGGGACATCCTCGTGCGTCTGGCCGCTGAGCTGCCCTGGATCGGGGAGCAAGTCGCGACGGCCCGCGACCTTGCCGCCATCGGTTACGAGGGCAGCCGGGCCGGCGTGGCCGCCGCGTCCGCCCTGCGCACGTTGGACGGGATGCCGGCGGACGGCGACGGGCCCACGGGGCGCCGCGTCATCGATTTCATGGACGCGCTTCAGCCTCAGACGGCGGAGATCGGGCGGCGTCTGGACAGCATCAGGGAGAGGCGGGACCGTATCGCCGGACGCCGCAACGCGTGGCCGCTGGCCGGCGCGCTGACGAAGCTGGACGAGCGGCTGCTGCCGCTGGAGGCCGACTTCCGGCGCTACGAGAGCGCCGCCGCCGCGGCGCCGGCGCTGCTGGGGCGGGACGGGCCGATGACTTATCTGGTGCTGGGCCTCGACAATACGGAGCTAATGCCGGGGGGCGGAATCGTGGGCGTGTACGGCCTGATCACGTTCGATGACGGTGACGTTGTGAATCGCTCGTTCTACGAGGTCGACGAGCTGGTCGGGCGCTGGCGAGAGGAGCGCGGGGATGAGTACATCGAGCCGCCGGGGCCGTTGAAGCGCTACCTGCTGCGGGACTGGACGTGGAGCTTCGCCCTGGCCGCGTGGTCGCCGGACTTCCCGACCGCCGCCCGGCAGGCGCTCTTCTTCTACGAGCGCTCGGGAGCGGCGCCTGTGGACGGCGTCATCGGCATGGACTTCGCGACGCTGGAGGGCCTCCTGGGCGTCCTCGGCCCCCGCAAGGTCGAGGGGTACGGCGTGAGCGTGGACGCCTCCGACGTCACGGAACAGACGCTGTTTCGGGCGCGGGAGCCCGGGCGGCCACAGGAGGAGTCGCACGCCTTCGCGCGCGGCGTGGCCACGACGGTGCTGGACGGCGTCTTCGGGGCCGGCGAGGCCCGCTGGCGCGATCTGCTGGAGGCGCTGGACGGCGAGGCCCTGGCGAAGCACCTGTTCCTCTATTCGAGCAACCCGGGCCTGCAGAACGCCGTCCAGGAGATGGGCTGGGCCGGCGAGATGCGGCATCCGGCGGGGGACTACCTGATGGTGGCTGACGCCAGCGTCAACAGCACCAAGCTGAACCTTGTGCTGGAGGAGTCGGCGGATCTGGAAGTGCAGCTCGACTGGGCGGGCGGTGCCCGCCACATGCTCGACCTGCGGTACCGAAACGGCCTGCCGGAGTGGGCCCGCGGCCGCGATCCGGCCGCGGTTGAGCGGCTGATGGCGGGCGGGCTCTACGGCGGCTACGTGCGCGTCCTCTCGCCGCCGCAGGCCCGCCTGCGGGACGTCGCGCTCGACGCTAAGAGCGTGGGCGCGGAGGAGGTGGGCCGGGAGAAAGGGACCGCCTCCTTCGGACGCTACGTTCCCCTGCCGGCGGGCGCGCAGGCCGGCGTCCGGTTCGTCTACGACGTCCCCGGCGCCGCTGGCCTGCTCCCGGACCGCGGCGTCTACCGCTTGCTGGTCCAGAAGCAGCCCGGCTCCGCCGCCATCCCTTTGACGATCACCGTGCTGCCTCCGGATGGGGCGCGCGTGGTCTCCGTATCGCTGGACGGCCGCCGCCTGGCCGGGCGAACGGCGGTCGTGCAGACCGACCTGTCTCAGGACCGCGAGCTTGCGGTCCGCTACGAGTGGTGAGGAGCAGGACCATGAGGATATGCCGCGTGGCGACCGGGGCTGAGCCGGTGCCCTCAACCCGTGGGGCCGGGGTGGAGAGCACCGTTCACCACCTTTCGGTGGCGCAGGCGGCGTTGGGCCACGACGTCACCGTGATCGACGTCCAGAGCGAGCGGAGGCCATCGGTTCCCTACCGCGTCGCCGAGGTGCCGCTGCGGTTCCCCGCGGAGCGGGGCAACCCCCTGGTTCACGCCCTGCGCCAGCTGCGATTCCAGCGGCGGGTGCTGAGGACGCTCAAGGAGCTGCTGAGCGAGGAGCGGTATGACGTGGTCCACTTCCACAGCCAGTTTGCGGCCGCCGCTGGTCTGGGCGTGGCAAGGCGCTTCGGGGCGCTGGCGGTGTTCAGCTCCCACAATCCTGTGTGGGCGAGCCCACGCCACTGCCGCTCCCGTCTCCAGCGTGCCAGGTACGTCATGGAGATGTTGTCACTGCACAGGGCCGATGGAGTGATCGCCGACAGCGGGGCGGTGGCCCAGAACCTGTTCGCCGATCTGGGGGTGCCGGCGGAGAAGCTGCGCGCCGTGCCCATCGGCGTGGACGCGGCCTATCTGGCGGAGACCCCGGTGCCGCACGGGTTCAGGCGCCGCTTCGCGCCCGACGGCGCGCCCATCGTTCTCAACGTCGCCCGCCTCGCGCCCTACAAGAACCAGCTCGATCTGGTCATGGCGATGGGTCACGTCCTTGACGTAATGCCAGAGGCGCGGCTGCTCCTCGTGGGCCAGGTCGAAGACGAGTCCTACGCCGCGAAGGTCAGACGCGCGGTGCGGGATGAGGGT
>Ga0214473_10012020_pt1 | contig 10158 bp, 9 predicted proteins | sample RVTome_7_FD_203509 | JGI IMG/M metagenome (GOLD analysis project Ga0214473, IMG submission 203509) | Soil microbial communities from uranium-contaminated site in the Upper Colorado River Basin, Wyoming, United States - RVT98D197 | ecosystem: Environmental > Terrestrial > Soil > Contaminated >... | reverse complement strand
CCGGCCAGAGTTCCTGTGATGTGGTCGGTCAGTTGCACGACGTCGACATTTGGGCCCGGCGCGCCCACCACTGTCAGCGTCCCGAACCAGATCGTGACATCACGCGTGTGCGTGCAAACTGCGCCGTCACAAGAAATCGTTTCGGCGAAGGAGGCGGCGCTCGCAAGCAACAGCACGCTGAGCGGAGCCAGAACCCTCACCGCCAACACCACAACAATCTTCACGACCGCCTCGCGTTTCATGTTCCTCCAATATCGCTGGCCGAACTACATTTCGACGTCCGAATGAAAACGTGGACCGAAGCGCTCAACACTTCGTATCCATGGCACTGTCCTGCCGCTGGAGTGTGCCCTCGCAGTGGATTCTCAACAACTTGCATGCGCATCCCCCCTCTACCCGCCATTCCGATACGAAGCGCATACCGCTGCCTATCGCCCCGCCGGCTCCTGGCCCAGTAGCCCATCGGCGGGGCTCTGCACGCCGCAACCACCGCGTTTGAGGACATGGGTGTAGATCATCGTCATCTTCACACCCGAAGCCCGCGGCCAAGTCCGCCGCGTGTAACCGGCGAACGCCTTCGAGATCCGCCCTGAGCCTGGGCACCACCGCCGCGGCAAGCATGGTCACACGATCTTTGTTGCCTTTGCCCTCGCGGACCAGAACTTTATGCCGGTCGAACTCGATGTCCTTTACGCGTAGCCGCAAGCATTCCATCAGCCGCAGTCCTAAACCGTACAGCAGCATTGCCATAATCCACGCAACACCGTCAAGCGCAGCCAACAGACCGTACACTTCCTGCCGCGTAATACTTGCCTTTCGTGCTAGGCCAAGCGGTGGAGGCACACCCTTTGGAACAGCGCACTATGGCGTTCTGCCCCCGATCGGCGCAGGAAGTGCGCGGAAACACCAGCCCGGTAGCGTCAGGTATCGAGCTGCGCTCCGCACGGGGCAGCATCTAGACCAAACACCTCCGCCCAGCGCGCGAAGAAATCATCCGCACGCGGCAGGCCGTGCGGCGCCCCCCCACTCTTCGTCGCTGAGCTTGGCCCGCCCGCCAAGGTTGCGCTGCGCGTCGGCGCCGGCCGGGTAGCGCAGCCGAGGTGACGGATCTTCGAATGCCGCGGCAATCGCCTGCACCACCAGCTCCACCGACGAGCCTTCGGTGGCGCTGGCCGCGAACACCGCACCGGTGCGCCGGTAGGTATCCTGGTACGCGGAGTCTTGCGGCCAGGGCTGGCCCTTAACATCGAGCCTGACGACCTTCACGTCCAGCGACTCTTCGCGCGCCTTCTTCTGCAGCGCCTCGGCGGCGCCCAGATCGCGCATACTGGCCCACACCGAGTGCCCGCGGCGTTCCAGCTCCAACACGGCAGCCCGGCCGATGCCGGTGCTGCTTCCAGTGACAAGTATGACCGGCATGATAATCTTACGCCGTCGCGCCGCCATCGATGGGCACCACCGCGCCGGTTATCTTACTGGCCTCATCGGAGGCCAGGAATGCGACCACGGCAGCAATTTCCGCCGGCTGGCTGAACCCCACGGGTGTCCGCGGGATGAACTGCAGCACCTCCGGAGAGGCGTCGGCAGGAAACGGGATATGCGCCATCGGCGTATCGACGCCTCCGGGCGCCACTGCGTTGATTCGAACCCCGCGGTGAGCAAACTCCTTGGCCAGCGCTCTGGTCAACATCACCACGCCACCTTTCGAGGCGCAATAGGCCGCGTCGTACGGCAGACCCATGATGCCGGCCAGGGAAGCGATGTTCACGACGCAACCCCGCGTTTCACGCAGCAGCGGCAGGGTCTCCTGAGTCATGAGGAAGGTGCCGGTCAGGTTAACGGCGATGATGCGGGACCAGTCCTCGTAGCGGAGCTTCTCGGAGTGTTCGTAACGTTGAATGCCGGCGGCATTGCACAAGACCGACGGCGCGCCGAGCTCGCGCACCGTCCACGACACGGCAGCGGCTACCGAAGCTGGATCACTCACGTCGCAATACTGCGCCGCCGCCACCGCCTGGGCGCGCCGGATGTGGGCGACGGTTTCATCGGCGCCGGCAAGGCTTACGTCCAGCACTGCCACACGCGCGCCTTCCTCCGCCAGGCGCACGCAGACCGCCCGGCCGATACCCGAGCCGCCGCCGGTGACGATAGCGACCCGACCAGAAAATCGATTCATCCTGCACCTCCGAACCGCCCCGCTCATTGCGGCGGTTGAGCCACGTCCCAGACCAGCGGCAGCGCCTTGATGGCCAAGGTTCCGCCGGAAACGTATTCAATCTGGCTGCCGGGCCGGACACGCAGGTTGCGCCAGCGCGGCAGCACATCCTCGATCATCACCCTAATTTCGACGCGCGCAAGACGAGATCCGGGGCAGGTGTGCGGCCCCGCACCGAAGGCCAGATGCGTGTTGACGTTTTCCCGGCGGAAGTCGACGACCAGCGGCTCTCCGAACGCACGTCGACAGCATTTCCTCTTTGGTGAGGCGTCTCCCATCGATTCACGCACTGAGCATGGCCCCGAGCATGTGACTGCCCAGCGCGGCGTCGGGATTGGCGATCTGCTGGTCAAGCCAGACGCCTCGACGGCGCGGAAGCCGGCGCTTTGCTCTTCCGTGCTCTCGCCGCGAAATACCGCGTACACCCACGACACGAACTGATCCTGCCGGTCGCGCGGCAAGCCCATCATCTTCAGGAAGCAGATCACCGGCAGCGGAGGCGCGAAAGCTTCGACGAACTCGCGCATGCGCGGGCCCGGTGGTGCAATCCAGGGGGTGCCGTAGCGCCGCTCGTTATGGCCCTTCACTACCCCCGGATCGCAATGGGCGATTACCAGACGAACCTTGCCGTCGGGGTCGACATGCATCTGTGCCCTGCTTCTCCGCTTTGCTCATCGGGTTCCTCCTTGTGTCGTCGCAGTGTTCAAGCTCTTCTGTCGTGCCCGCAATCTTCAGGCGGGAATCCACCCCGCCCTGCCTGGATGCCCACTAGAAGATCGCGGGCATGACAGATCTGAATGGACGCCAGTGCCCGCCTTCCTGAGATAGGCCTGCGTCCGCGCCGCTCGTCGCAAGTAGGCCAGCGCTACGGCTCGTTCACAATACCATAGCGTTCTTGGTAGCGGCGAAACACGGCGTGTTCCTTTGCCACGTCGTCGGCTGAGTCCAGGTCGTACTTGTGCTGGCCGAATTTCCCTTTCGGCTTTGAGGCAATGTATTGCTGCATCCGTTCTATCGTCCCATCGGTGAGCGGAAAGCCGAAGTGCGCATAGACTCGCCGCACGGTGTCAATTGGGTCGACAACGATGTACTTGTACAAGACATCACAGATGCGCTCGTTGGGGATAACCCCCTCGGCGCGCGCCACGCGCGGGTCGCTCTCGTAGGTAGCCGCCTCGGGCGGGGGGCAGGGGAACAGTGCCTCCCAGTACTTGGGAACGCGAAACATCGGATCCTCGGAGAGGATCTCGAACAGAATGGAGGTTCCCGAACGCGACAGACCGAGGATGAACACCGGCTGGGTGATCTGTTCGGCGGCGATCTCGGGATGCTGCTTGCGCACCTCGGTGAGCCATAGGCGATTTTCCAGCATCATGAGAATATCGCTGCGCGCCAGCAGCCGTCCCATGAGATTGAGTTCGGTTTCCGGCTGGGTGATCTGTTCGGCGGCGAGGCGTGGCGCGAGCCGTTTCGCGTCATGATCAAGTGGACCATTCGATGCTGCAGTTGCGGCGCACGCCACGGGACGATGGCGGCTTGTGAACCGACCGACTCGTTGACGTCGTAGATTGCGTGCTCTACGCTCGCGGGCATGGGCGTTACGTACATCCATGCTCGGTTGCGCCGGCCTGACGGGCGAGGACGTCCTCGCGACGAGCGCTTCCTGGTGGATTCCGGTGCGATCTACTCTGTGCTTCCGGAGCGCACGTGGCGCGCGCTGCGTCTAAAAGCGGAGCGCACCGTGGAGTTCACGTTGGCGGACGGCACCCCAATTGAGCGTAGAGTGTCCGAGTGTCGTTTCGAAATCCGAGAACACGCCGCGACCTCACCGGTGGTTCTGGGTGAAGGACACGACGGCGCGCTGCTCGGAGCCGTCACGCTCGAAACGCTTGGCCTGATGCTCAATCCGCTGACCCGGGAGATTCTCCCTATGCAACTGGTCCTGTCGCGGGTACGTCCGTCAATTGGAAGTCGAAAGTGAATAGTTGAAAGCCACGCCTCGACCGTCGCCAGGTATCGGGGGGCGTTTTGGGGAAGTCATCTATCGACTCTAGACTGTCGACTATAAATTATCGACTATCGACTGCTTGCCCCAGCACGTAATCCGCGAACAGTTCGCGCAGTGCCGTCTTCTGCAACTTTCCCGTCGCCGTGTGGGGTAGCTCATTGACGAACACGATGTCGTCGGGAAGCCACCATTTGGCCACGCGGCCTGCCAGGTGCGCCAGGATGGCTTCCTTCGTCGCGGTGCTGCCGGCCTCGCGCACGATCACCAGCAGCGGCCGTTCGTCCCATTTCGGGTGGCGCACGCCGATCACCGCCGCTTCGGCTACGCCGGCACACCCGAGGGCCTCGTTCTCGAGCTGGATGGAAGAGATCCACTCGCCGCCCGATTTGATCACGTCCTTGGAGCGATCGACAATCTGCATAAAGCCCTCGGGATCGATGGTCGAGACGTCACCAGTAGGGAAGAAGCCCTCGTCGTCCACCACCTGCGCCTCCTCCTTGAAGTACTTCCGCGCGATCCAAGGCCCACGCACCATCAGGTTGCCGAAGGCCTCGCCGTCGTGCGGCAGCCGATGCCCTTGATCGTCCACAATCTTCAACTCGACACCGTAGACTCCGCGCCCCTGCTTGAGCTGCAACTCGACCCTCTTATCGGCCGGCCACTCCTCGTGTTTCGGCTTCAGGCGGCCAAGGGTACCCAACGGACTGGTCTCCGTCATACCCCAGCCCTGGATGACCGGCACGCCGTACGTGTTCTGAATAGTTTCTAGCATCGACCTCGGCACCGCCGACCCGCCGATCAAAACGCGGCGGACCGAATCGATGCGTTTGCCGGCATCACGCAGGTATTCGAGCAGTGAGAGCCAGATAGTCGGCACCCCCGCGGTAAAGGTGACGTGCTCCGCCTCGATCAGCTCGTGCACAAAAGCTCCGCCCAGGCTGGCGCCGGGAAACACCAACTTGGCGCCGCACATCGGTGCTGCGTAAGGAACGCCCCAGGCGTTGGCATGAAACATCGGCACAACCGGCAGGACGGTGTCGCGGCATGACATGGCCATGCCGTCGGCCGAGCACACCATGAAGGAATGCAACACGGTGGAACGATTTGCGTAAAGCACCCCTTTCGGTTTTCCCGTGGTACCCGAGGTGTAACACAGGCTCGACGCGGTGCGTTCGTCAAACTCGGGCCACCTCAGCTCTTCGCTCGCACCAGCGAGCAGGCTTTCGTAACAGAGCACGTTGGCCAGGGTGGTCGCCGGCATGTGCGCCGAGTCGGTCATGACGACGATGCCACGCAGCCCCTTCAGCTCCGCTGCGATCCGTTCGAGTAGTGGGATAAAGGTCAGATCGGCGAAGATGTACGAGTCCTCAGCGTGGTTGATGATGTATACCAGTTGCTGCGGCGCAAGGCGCGGGTTGAGCGTGTGGCAAACCGCCCCGATGCCGGAAATGCCGAAGAAAAGCTCGAAGTGCCGGTAGCCGTTCCATGCCAGCGTGGCAATCCGATCGCCAGGCGCGACGCCAAGGTTTCGCAGGGCGTTGCCGACGCGCTTGCAGCGGCGGTGCGCCTCGGCGTAGGTGTAGCGGTGAATCGGCCCTTCCACCGTACGCGATACGATCTCCGTCTCGCCGTGGAAAGCGCCGGCGTACTCGATCAATGAAGAGATGAGTAGCGGGCGCTCCATCATCAACCCGAGCATTCTTCTTCTCCCGCGGTGAGGATGCTCCGCGCATATCACGGCGAGTGGCGCCGGAAAAGGGGGGGGGCACCGGAGCTGGCTTATCGCTTCATGAGGCGATCTCATTCTGGTAGACCCAGGCCCCACAAGGGGCGCGCCTACTGATCGGTAGCCGGCCCATCGGAGCATTTCAGGTCCTGACCACCGACTACCGCTTACCGACTACCGGCGACTCTTACGGCGGCAGCAGCACCGCCGCCCCCGTGGTCTTGCGCTGCTCGAGGTCGCGGTGGGCTTGCGCCGCTTCGCGCAACGGGTAGGTTTGATTGACAGTGACCTTGACGGCGCCCTTCTTGATGACGTCAAACAACTCGCGGGCACTGCGCATCAGATCCTCGCGTGTGGCCGTGTAAGTCATAAGTGTTGGACGGGTGAGGAACAGCGACCCTTTTTGAGAAAGCAGGGCGATGTCGACTGGCGGCACGGCGCCCGAGGCATTTCCGAAACTCACCATCAGGCCGAGAGGCGCCAGACAGTCGAGCGAATCCATGAAGGTGGCCTGGCCGGTGCCGTCATAGACCACCGGCACGCCGGCTCCTTTGGTCAGTTGCCGGACCCGTGGCGCAAACTGCTCCTTGGAAGTCACGATGACGTGCTTGCACCCGGATTTCTTCGCCAAACTGACTTTATCATCACTCCCCACGGTCCCGATTACGGTGGCTCCAAGGTACTTCGCCCATTGGCACAGGATGTGACCCACTCCTCCCGCCGCAGCGTGCACGAGAATGGTGTCAGCCTTCTTCACCCGGTAGGTTCGCCGCAGCAGGTACTGCGCTGTCATGCCTTTCAACATGACTGCGGCGGCGAGTTTGTCGTCGACGGCTGCGGGGACTTTCACCAAGCGATGCGCGGGACGCAGTAAGAGCTCGGCATAGGCACCTATGGGTTGCGCGTAGGCCACGCGGTCGCCGGCCTTGATCTCGGTCACGCCTTTGCCAACGGACTCCACGATTCCGGCCCCTTCCATGCCCAGAGTCGCAGGCAGAGGAACCGGATACAGTCCGCTGCGGTGATAGGTGTCGATGAAGTTCAGACCCACGGCCGTATTGCGCACCAGAACCTCGCCGCGTCCGGGCTTTCCGACCTTGACCTCTTCCCACTGCATCTTCTCGGGACCGCCGGTTTCATGGATGCGAATTGCATGTGGCATAGGTGCTCTCCTGTTTTGCGATCACACAGAATATGCAGGCGGGGTTGTAGGGGCAACCCTTGTGGTTGCCCGGCCTGGGTGGGCACCCACGAGGGTGCCCTTACACCCATGCGACAGTGACTATCAACCAAATTCGACCGCGGTCTAAAATGCCCTCGACCAGGTGCGGTGTCGTGTGCTACCAAACGCCGTCAGTTCGGATTGAGGGGAGGGATCATCGATGCCTCATCCTGAGAAGCGGGATCTGGAACTCACGCAGCGGCAACTCCATGCCTTGGCTGGCCGGCAAGCTCCCGAAGGCGCGAGATCTGGGCATTATCGTCCCACGGAAGCCCGTCATCCAGTGGGTTCTCGAGTGACACCATCCTGTTCGATGCGCTCTGGACCAACGCGGCCGGCCCACATCGTGAAGCGCTGGTCGCACGCTTCAAGCCGAACGGTTACACCGTGTTCCCCACGTACGACGTCGGACTGCAGTATCGGGTGATGAAGGCCCTATGGGGCGCCGTGCGAGCCCTGGTGGAACACCGCCTCCTCGGTTGAGGAACACACCGAATCCCTGCAATCTCTTCGCCGTACCCGACAGAAACGCCACCGGCGACCCCCTCGGGACCAAAGGCCAAAGTTGACCTTGGAGCTTCGACTTTGGACGTTGGACTTTGGACCTTGGACTTCGCACCTTCAAACGCGGCCCATCAACTGGCGCGCGTAGCGCTGCGATTCTGGAGTGGTTGGACCGCCCAACATGCGAGCGATCTCGGCAACGCGATCATCTCCGCCCAGGGTTCGAGCAGTGGCTATCGTCCTGCCGTTGGTGACTCGTTTCTCCACGGCGAGATGATGCTCGGCCAGAGCCGCGATCTGCGGCAGGTGGGTTATGCAGAGGACCTGCCGCGAACGTCCTAGGACGTGCAGGCGCTTTCCCACTGCTTCCGCCACGGTGCCGCCGATGCCGGCGTCGACCTCGTCGAAAATTACCGTCGGCACTTCCCCGACTCCCGCCGTCTGTGCCTTCAACGCCAACATGATGCGGGAGAGCTCTCCGCCGGAGGCAATCCGCGCCAGGGCTTTGGGATCTTCGCCGGCGTTCGCCGAGAGGTAGAACTCGACCGTGTCGGCTCCCGTAGAACCGAGGCGGGCGCCGCCGGAGCCAGTGGCGTCCCATCCTGCCTGCGGCGCCTCCGAACCGGCAACCGTGAACACCACACGGAAGACGCCGCCGCGCATGCCGAGGACCCGCAGCTCCTCAGCCAGGCGCTTTTCCAGCTTGGCTGCCGCGGCCTGGCGCAGGCGCGAGAGCTCGCGCGCTACGCTCCACGCTTCGGCGGCGCGCGCGATCACCTCCTGGCGGCAAGCGCCGGCATCGCCGGCAGCGTTCTCCAGAGAATTGAGCTCGCGCTCGGTGTCGATTAGCCGGTCGACCAGAGCATCGGCATCACAGCCGTACTTACGTTTTAGACGCGACAGCAGAGCGAGCCGTTCTTCGATGACCTCGAGCCGTTCCGGATCGTGCTGTACGCGTTCGGCATTCCGCCGCAGGTCGGCAGCGACCTCTTCGATCTCTGTCACGGCCTGCGCCAGCATCTCCGCCGTGTCGCGCATCGCCGCATCGATCTGGGCGGCCTCACGCAATTGCGACGCGATCCGTCCCAGGGCGGCGGCCATGGCCTGGTCTCCGGAATACAGCGCCTCCTCGCTCGCCACGCAGATCTGACGGAGCTTTTCAGCATGGCGCTGCAGCTCCCGTTCCTGCCGCAACGCGTCATCCTCGCCACGCGCCAGCTGCGCATCGCGCAGCTCGGCGAGTTGGAAGCGCAGCAGCTCGACACGTTGTCGGATGCTGTCGCTGTTGGCATTGAGCGCGCCCAGCCGGTCCGCGGCTTGGCGAAAGGTCTCATAAACCGCGGCCATGCGCTGCAGATGTTCATCCAGCTGGCCGAACTGATCGAGGAAATCCAGGTGGTTTTCCGGTTTGAGTAGCAGGGCATGGTCGTGCTGCCCGTACACGTGAATCAAGCACTCGCCGAGTTGACTCAGCAATCCAGCGGTCACCAGGCTACCATTGACGTAGACGCGGCCCTTGCCGGCGCGCGTGACGGTGCGGCGAACCAGCAGCTCCTCTGCCGGCGGAAGTCCGAGTTGCTGCAGGGCTACGCGGCCGCTGTCATCGAGGTCGAACAGCCCTTCAACCTCGGCCTCCTCGGCACTGGTACGGATCAGGTCCGTGGCGGCACGCGCGCCGCACAGCAGGCTGATGGCGCGCATGATAATGGTCTTGCCGGCACCGGTCTCGCCGGTGAGTACATTCATCCCCGGCGCGAAAGAAAGCCCCAGCTCGTCGACGATGGCGACGTTGGCAATGCGCAGCTCACGCAGCATGGGCGCTTATCGCCTATCGCTTATCGCCTATCGCGAATCGTTCTTCTTCTTGGCTCACGCTCTTCCTCCTACGATATGCGATAGGCGATAGGCGAACTCACCGTTCGCCCCAGCGCAGTTTGCTGCGCAAGACGTCGAAGTAGTTGCGGGTAGCTGATCGGAGCAAGGGCACACTGGTCTTGCCTTTGCGGATCTCGACCACGTCGCCATTGCGCAGCGGCACGCCTTCCTGCCCGTCCAAGGTGAGGACCACATCCTCGTGCGGCGAGCGCACGGTCACCGCGACGGCGGCTGAATCGGGAAGAACCATGGGCCGGTGGGTGAGCGTGTGCGGGCAGATGGGCGCGAGCACCATCACACCGACAGAAGGGTGGACGATGGGCCCGCCGGCGGACAGCGAGTAGGCGGTTGAGCCTGTGGGGGTGGTCACGATCAGTCCGTCGGCCTTGTAGACGCACAGGTGCTCGCCGTTGACCGCCGTTTCCAGATCGATGATGCGGGCCAGCGCTCCCTTGGTGATTACCGCCTCGTTGAGCACCTGACCTTCAGCCGAAGCGCTGCGGCCGCGGCGCACCACCACCGCAAGCGTCATACGCTGCTCGACCTCGAACTCCCCCTGCAGCACGCGCTCCATCATCGGCAGCAGCTCATCGGTGGTGACGGCGGTA
>Ga0214473_10012019_pt1 | contig 10158 bp, 10 predicted proteins | sample RVTome_7_FD_203509 | JGI IMG/M metagenome (GOLD analysis project Ga0214473, IMG submission 203509) | Soil microbial communities from uranium-contaminated site in the Upper Colorado River Basin, Wyoming, United States - RVT98D197 | ecosystem: Environmental > Terrestrial > Soil > Contaminated >... | reverse complement strand
CGCCGCCGCGCCAGCTCGCGCAGCCGCTCGGTGGGGGGCAGGTCGGAATTGGCGATGCGCTGCAGCGCCTGCATGTACCGTCCCTGGCACTGTTCGCCGAACGCCTCCAGCAGGTCTTCCTTGTTGCGGAAATAGAGGTAGAGCGTGCCGACGGCCATTCCGGCCTCGGCGGCGATCTCGGCCATGGTGGTTTTCTCATACCCGTAATGCTCGAGACGCCGCCGGGCGGTCTCGATGATGCGGCGGCGGCGCTCCGGGTCGAGGGGGCGTGGGGTCGGGGGGGGCGGCATAAATGAATATTTGACGTCTGAGTTCAGCCGTGTACTATACGATGAATCCCGTCCCTGTCAAGCGGCAGGAAAATGCCCGACAATCGTGTGGATCGGTTCCGGCTAAGCTCCTGCAATCCCATCGGCTTGGGCCAGCTAGGATCCCGCGGTGGGCCATGCAGAGGCGGATTTCGAGCTAAAACAATGAAAACATAGGTTTTGGAAACCTCGATCCACACGCATGTAGGGCATTTTCCAGGGAGTTTCTGGTATGCTCCACGGGTTTCGGAGCCCCCTTGTCCACCCCCACCCCCCACCCCGGTCCCGGCCGCCACGCCCAGGTCGAGCGGATCGAGCTTCTCGGCGACTCGGTGCGCGCCCTGCACTTGAAAGTGGAGGGGCAGGACCCGTTCACGTTCCTGCCGGGCCAGTGGGTGGCGCTGCGGTTCGAGCATGAGGGCAGATTCCTCAGCCGCTCCTACTCGATCGCCTCCCCGCGGTGCTCGAAACAGCGGTTTGAAGTGTGCGTCAAGCACACCGGCAGCGGGGCGGGGTCTCATTACGTCTGGTCGCTGCAGCCCGGAGATCGGGTGGAGTTCAGCGGTCCCTCCGGAACGTTCCTGCTGCGCGAGCCGATCTCCCGGGGGGCGATCTTCGTCGCCAACGGCACCGGCATCAGCCCGTTCAGACCCATGCTGCATCGAGCCTTGCCGCACTCGAACGGCCAGCCGATCACCCTGCTCCTGGGGACGCGCGCGCAGGGGGATCTGCTGTACGGCTCCGAGTGGGAGGAGCTTGAAGGGCGCTATCCCAACTTCCGCTTCCTGCCCACTCTGTCGCGCCCGGAGCCGGGCTGGGAAGGGCGCAAGGGGTATGTGCAGGATGTCACGCCTGATCTCCTGAATCCCGTGAAGGACGCCGACGTCTATATCTGCGGTCTGAACCCGATGGTCGACACCGTGCGCCGGCAGTGCCGGGAGTGGGGATATCCGGACGACCGTGTGCATTACGAAAGGTATGACTGAGCGGCGGCGGGCGCCGCGCCCGCGTTTCAATGGAGACTGACATGACCCTTCTGCGCACCCTGACCCTGTGGCTGCACACCACCTCGATCATCACCTGGTTCGGCGGGCTGGTGTTCTATCTCCTGATCGCCGACCCGGTGGCGCGCGCCGCCGGATCGGCGCGGGAGCGCCTGCGCGCCCTGGCCGACCTCGACCAGCGCTTCCGGCACCTGATCTGGGGCTCGGTGGAGTTCGCGGTGGTCACCGGCATCGCCCTGCTGGTGATCACGCTCTTTCAGGCCGGCACCGGCGTGAGCCTGAGCGGCGACTACCACAAGGTGCTCGGGGTCAAGCTGGTACTGGCCGTGTTGATTATCGCCATGCAGCTCTGGAACCATATCAAGATCAATCCGCGCAAGCGGGCGCTGGCCGAGGGGGCGGGGGAGGCGGGCGCGGCCGAGTTCGACGCTCTGCAGGCCCGCACCCGCCAGGTCTACCTCCTGGAGCTGATTGTCGCCGCCGCGCTCGTCCTGCTGGGTGTGCATCTGCGGGCCGTCCTCTAGGGTCCCGTACGCGTCGCTTCGGTGCGCCCGGCGATCCGGGCACGGCCGCGCGCATCGGCTATTCGCCGGATTTATACCGTTTCTGGAACGCGGGTTCGCACGTCTGCTAGACTGTGGCCGCTTTCCGTGAAATGAATTCCCAGAAGATGCGCGCCATCATGAAAAAGGGCCCGAGACCGGGCCTGGAAATGGGGGAGGTCGCCCGGCCCGAGATCACCCCCAACGACGTGCTGGCCAGAGTGCACCTCGCCGGCATCTGCGGCACCGACGTCCATATCCACAAGTGGGACGACTGGGCGCAAGGGCGGATCAAGCCGCCGGTCGTGCTCGGGCACGAGTTCGTCGGCGAGGTGGTCGAAGCCGGGCGCCTGGTCTCCGACCTGAAGCCGGGCACGCTGATCACCGCCGAGGGGCATTTCGGGTGCGGCGTCTGCACCCTGTGCCGCACCGGGCAGGCCCACGTCTGCCGCGATACGCGCATCCTGGGGGTCGACATCGACGGGGCCTTCGCCGAGTTCGTGCGCGTGCCGGCCACCAACGTCTGGCCCATCGAGCCGGGCATTCCGATCGAGTGGGCCGCCATCCACGATCCGCTCGGCAACGCCTTCCACGCCGTCCTCACCGCCAACGTCTCCGGCAAGAGCGTGCTGGTCACCGGCTGCGGCCCCATCGGCCTGTTCGCCATCGGCATCGCCCGCGCCGCCGGCGCGGCGCGCGTGTTCGCGAGCGAGGTCGATCCGCAGCGGCGCGACATGGCGAAGCGCGAGGGGGCCGACCATGTGATCGATCCGCGCCGCGAGAACCTCGAGGAGATCGTGCGCGACGAGACGCGCGGCGACGGCGTGCACGTGGTGCTCGAGATGTCGGGCAACCCGGACGCCATCCGCCAGGGGCTGCAGGTGGCGCGCAACAGCGGGCGTGTGCACCTGTTCGGCATCCCCGAGGAGCCCCTGGCGCTCGACCTGGCGCGGCTGATCATCTTCAAGGGCCTGACGATTTACGGCGTCACCGGCCGGCTGATGTACGAGACCTGGTACGAGATGCGCAACTTCCTGATCAGCGGCCGCTACTCGCCGGCCGGCGTGATCACCCACCAGGTGCCGTTCGCGCGCTTCGAAGAGGGGTTCGCCGCCGCCGCCGCCGGCCATTCGGGCAAGGTGATCCTCGACGTCTCGGGCGGCAACGGCGCCGGCCCAGGCGGTGCCGGTGCGAAGGGCGGCCGCGGCGGTGCACCCGGCGGCGAAGGCCTGCGCGGCACGATCAAGCCGGGCGGCAGCACGCCGGGGGACGATCGGCCGGGGGAATCGAGATGAGCTCAAGGCGCGGATCGCTGGAGCGCCGGTGAGCGCGCGGCGCCCCGGCCGGACGATCATCCCGGTCGCCGCCGCGCTGGCGGGTGTGCTCCTCCTTCTGGTCATGTCCTGCAAGGGCGGTCAAGAGACTCCCGACCCGGCCGTGGCCGCCGCCCGAGTGCGCGCCCTGGCGGACGAATTCTGGGCCGCCTATGTCGAGCGCTACCCGGAGACCGCGACATACCAGGGGATCGCCCAGGCTCCGCACGACCGGCTTTCCGACAATTCGCTCGAAGCCCTGGCGACCTGGCGGCTGCGTGAGGACGCGTGGCTCGAGGAGCTCCGCGGATTGGAGCCGCGGCTCGAGCCCGGCTCCGCCGCCTCGCCGGCGGACGCGGGCCCGCCGCGCCCGGAGTGGCTCCTGCTCGGCACGCTGCGCCAGGCGCTCGAATCGATGGTCGGCACCCGCGTCTGCCGGACGGAGCTGTGGAACGTCAGCGAAGCGTCGGGCTGGCTGCAGTATTTCGCCGACGTGGCCGCGGCCCAGCCGGTCGGCTCGCCCGCGGCGCGCCAGGCCGCGCTGGTCCGCTGGCGCGCGCTGCCGCGCTTCATCGACACCGAGATCGTCAACGCGCGCGACGGTCTGAAGCACGGCTACACCGCCTGGCGCGGCACGGTGCGGCTGGTGATCGCCCAGGCCGACGCTCTGCTGGCCCAGCCGGCGGCCGGCTCGCCGTTTCTGGAGCCGGCGTCGCGGGACGCCGACCCCGCTTTCCGCGCCGGGCTCGAGAAGGTGCTGAAGGAGGAGATCCGCCCGGCGCTGCGGCGCTATCGCGACTTCCTCGAGCACGACTACCTGCCCGCCGCCCGCGAGTCGATCGCCGTGACCGCCAACCCGGAAGGCGCGGCCTGCTACGACGCCGCCAGCGCCGCCTTCACCACGCTACACCTGAAGGCACGCGACATCCACGAGCTCGGCCTCCGGGAGATGGCCCGCATCGAAGCCGAGATGAAGACGATCGCCGGGCGCTCATTCAAGACCTCCGACGTGCCGAAGCTTCTGGAGCGCCTGCGCACCGATCCGAATTACATGTTCAAATCCCGCCAGGAGCTGATCGCCTACGCGGAAGCGGCGGTGGAGCGCGCCAAAGCCGTCATGCCGCGCTGGTTCGGGATCCTGCCCGCGGCGCCGGTACTTATCAAGCCGCATCCCTCGTTCCGCGAGCCGACCGCCGATCAGTACAATGGCCCCGCCGAGGACGGCAGCCGCCCGGGCGTCTACCTGATCAGCACCCACGAGCCACAGACGAAGAGCCGCTGCGGTCCCGAGTCGACCACGTTCCACGAGACGATCCCGGGCCACCACCTGCAGGGGGCGATCGCGCTCGAGCGCAAGGGAAGCCACCCGCTGCAGCGCTTCGACATTTACATGCCCGGCGCGCGTTACAACGGGGCCTACTCCGAGGGCTGGGCCCTGTATGCCGAGAGGCTGGCGGACGAAATGGGGCTGTTCACCTCCGACCTCGATCGGCTCGGGATGCTGGCGCAGCAGGCATACCGGGCGGCGCGCCTGGTGGTCGACCCGGGGATGCACGTGCTGGGCTGGAGTCGCCGGCAGGCGATCGACTATATGCAGTCGCACACCACCGGCTCGAAATCGGAGGTCGAAGCGGAGATCGACCGGTATATAGCCTGGCCCGGCCAGGCGGTCGGGTACATGATCGGCGCGCTCGAAATCCGCCGCCTGCGCGCCGACGCCGAGCGCCGCCTCGGCGAACGGTTCGACATCCGCGCCTTCCACGACCGCGTGCTCGAGGACGGCAGCCTGCCGCTGCCCGTGCTGGGGCGGAAGATCGAGCGTTGGGTCAGCGGATTGGAGCAAGGAGCTGCGCGGTAGGCGCGGCGCGCCCGGCGGGCGCCCCGCCGGAGGAAGCGGCGTGGCGCACCCAGGGCGTCGTCAGCCAGCCGACCGGGGAGTGACAGGGTGACCTTCCACAGCTCGACGGAGACGGGAGAGCCGGCGTGAGCCAGCCGTTCCAGCAACGCCTGCGCGCCGAGCTCGACGCCTTCAAGCGCGACGGCGTTTACAAGACGCTCAACTATCTGGATTCGCCGCAGGCCGCCCGCGTCAAAATGGAAGGGCGCGGCGAAGTCATCATTCTGTCGTCGAACAACTACCTGGGTCTGTGCAATCTCCCCGAACTGGTCGAGGCCGGCAAGCAGGCGCTCGATCGGTACGGCGCCGGCACCGCCTCGGTGCGCTTCATCTGCGGCACGTTCACGATCCACCGCGAGCTGGAGCAGGCCCTGGCCCGCTTCGTCGGAACACCAGCGGCGCTGTCGTACGTGTCCTGCTGGAACGCCAACACGGGCCTGTTCGCGCCGTTGCTCGACGACAAGGATGCGATCATCAGCGACGCGCTCAACCACGCTTCGATTATCGACGGGGCGCGCGCCAGCACGGCGCAGCGCCGGATTTATCCCCACTCCGACATGCAGGCGCTCGAGGCCGCCCTGAAGGAGACCAGGGGCGCGCGTACACGGATGGTTGTCACCGACGGAGTGTTCAGCATGGAGGGGGACATCGCCCGTCTGCCCGACATCGTCGAGCTGGCGCGCCGCCACGACGCCGTCGTCGTCGTGGACGATTCGCACGCCACCGGCGTGCTTGGCAGGAGCGGCCGCGGCACCGCCGAGCATTACGGCCTCCTGGGGCAGGTGGGGATCATCACCAGCACGCTCGGCAAGGCGCTGGGCGGCGCGGCGGGTGGCTTCACCGCCGGCAGCGGGGAAGTCTGCGACTTCCTGACGCAACGCTCGCGCCCGCAGCTCTTCTCGAACGCTCTCCCCCCCACGGTCGCCGCCTCCTCGCTCGCCGCCGTGCGCTACCTGGAGGCGCACCCGGATCGGGTGGCGCTCCTGCATGACAACGCCCGCTATTTCCGCGGCCGCCTCCAGGAGGCCGGCTTCAAGCCCCATCCGGGCGAAACACCGATTATCCCGGTCATCGTCGGCGACACCGCCCTGGCCATCCGCTTCAGCCGGATGGCGCTCGACGAGGGGGTCTTCGTCACCGGCTTCGGCTACCCGGTCGTCCCCCAGGGCCAGGCGCGCCTGCGCTGCCAGATCTCCGCCGCCCACTCCCGCGCCGACCTCGACCAGGCGCTGGAAGCGTTCAAGAAGGTGGGGCGGAGCCTCCAACTCATCCGCTGACCGCACAACAGACCTCGCATCCCGGGTCAACCTTCCTGCCCTGGAGAGGTCTAACCGTGTATGAGGAACTGTGAAATCGTCACACTCATTGCGACAACGTTCTTCCTGGTCTCCTGTGAGACCGCGGATGTGATGGAGTCCGCACCTCCGCACGACGCCATGTCGTTCGAGGACCTGGATCAGCAGATACTGAATCTGATCGGTGTCCCCACCTGTGTGGACGTCTCGTCCTGCGCCTCGATGGCGATAGGGGTAAAGCCGTGCGGGGGACCCTGGAGATATCTGGTTTACTCGCGGGCGGTGACGGACGAGGAGGCGCTGGCAGCGGTCGTGGACGAGTCAACGATCTCGATCGGCAGTTTCCGCGCTACGGAAGTATTTCCGACTGTTCGATTGTGTTGCCGCCGGGGCTGGCTTGTCTCAGTCGACTTTGCGTCGCCATCCGGTAGCCGCGCCGTCCAGCCGGGTTCCTTCAGATAGGATGACGGCCCGTCGGTGGGTGGATGGATCGAGAGCGGCCGGCGGAGATCCGGGTTCGCTTCGGCGTGCGGCCGCGCAGCCATTCGAGCGCTCCGGGGGTGAGCTTCCAGGAGTCGCGCAGCTCGTGCGCCGTTGCGACCGCTTCCTCACGGCTGCCGAGCCGGTACGAGTCCGGCAATGAGTCGGAAATTCGGGCGCGCCCCAGCAGGAGCGGCGGCACGAAGCGGTTGAGCTTCACGGCCCGCTCGAGCGCCCGGCGGCTCGCGACTGAATCGCCGGAGGCACGGAAGCGCAGGAGAGCAGCCGCGTAGGCAAGGGCGGGGCCGGCGTCGTCCTGGTAATCGCGCACCAGACGCCCGACCGCCGCGTCATCCCCCTTCTCCAGAAGCAGTCCGGCCAGCACGTAGCGCACTCCCTGGTTGTCGTTCGGGTTGAGCTGGAGCAGGCGCTGGTAGTGGGCGATCCCTTCGTCCGCTCGCCCCGCCTCCACGCAGCACATTGCCAGCCCCTCGAGCGCGCGCATGAAGGGGCGCGTCTTCGCGTCCCCCCAGAACGGCGCGTCCCGCTCCTCGAAGCGCTCCGGCCCCAGGGCACGCTCCCCGGCGGCCACACCTTCCCCGTATAACCGCATCTTCTCCTGGGGCTCTGAGGCCGCCTCGGCCAGGATCACGTACGCGTCGGCGCAGTCGCCGCAGACTTCGAGGGCCTGACGGGCCAGGTGCACCTTGCGCCGGCCGCGCGCCTCGAACGCCTCGTAGCACAGATCCTGCGCGCGTTCCACTGCGGTCGCGGCCCCGGAGGGGATCTCGTCGATGCGGCGGCCGGTGAACTTCTCCTCCATGATCCGGTTCATCTCGCCGATCGAGCCGGCCGGGTGGCGCTCGAAGTGGCGGCCCATCGCCACCACGGCGCGCTCCATGGCGCGCCGGTCGAGCGGCGCGTGGGCGCCAGGCCGGAGAACAGGTTCAGCGCGGTTCCCCCCTTCAGCACGAGCGCATCCGAGAGCAGAGGGTGTTGCGCGATGTCGCCGAGCAGCTTCTCAAGTCGAAGGACCTTCTCGAGCGTCTCAGGCCTGAAATCCGTCACCGCGGAGAGCTGGCTGAGACGTGCAGCGCTAAAGCTCATCGGGCTCCTTCGCCCGCGCGAGTGACTCCGGCAGGATGAGATTCCACTCCCGCACGTAGACTCCCTGGCCGCGGGCGCCAGGCAGGTACTGGGCGGAGCTCGGCCGCCGCTCGCGGAACCGGAGAAGATGCTCTTGGGAAACACCGAACGACCGGCTATGCTTCTCCAGAAACCATCCCACCGCTGCCCACAACACTTTCCTGCCGTACGCTTTCAGGACCTCCTGGAGCAGCCTCAAGTCCAGCACCGGAAATCCGGCCGCTGATTCGACCAGCTCGTTCAGCCCCCCTACCCTTCCGGGCCACCGAAAGCCCTCGACCAGGGTTCGCTCAGGGCCGGTTGTTTTGAGGTCTTCGCCGAGGTGATCCACCGTGCGGACACCGATGCTCAGATTGCCGGTGCGCCGGAGAGGGCTGGGATGGGCGAGGAAGCGTATCGTCGCGCCTCCCATCTTCAGAGGGGCTCGGCGCTCGGAAGTGAAGACCGAGCACACCGTCCATTCCGAATGAGCTGCTCCGGCCAGCTCCAGGGCGGCATGGAACGAGAACACGGCATCAGGACGCACGGCCGCAGCCACGAGGTAGCGATCCGGATGGAAGGATTCCGGGTTCTGTCCGCGAGAGACGGTCGCGTAGACCCCTCGCGCGACAGACTTGAGTCGCCCCTTGAGCACGTAGTGCCTGAGCCGCTGCAGGACGTTGCGGCGCCTGCCTGGCTTCCCCAGTGCCGTAGCCGCCTGGTCCAGCGTGAAGACCTTCTTGCTGGCCATGAAGTCTTCCGTTTTTATCGTTTTCATTTGACGTCGCGCCAAGAAAGTCAAGATATTATCATCACTTTCTCTACCGAACGTCAAGTAAACCAGATTGCTCGGAGCAGCATGGGTACCGGCACGCCAGGCACCAGTCTCATGCCACCCGCGGTCAGCGATTCGGTTAGAATCCATTGAGTAAATACGCAAGCTTTGTATTTACAAGGCATTACGATGATAGTTCCAGCGCCGATGCCGGCCACGCGATAACACCAGAGCATGCGCTTCTTCGTCGGGGTGACGGACAACGCCTGGTATGGGCACCTCGCCGCACTCCGTCCCGATGAGGTCAACTTCTGGCGGCCGAGCGGCAAGTCGTTCTCTGCGCTGGAACCTGGGGCGCCATTCCTTTACAAGCTCCATAGCCCCGAGAAGTACATAGCCGGGGGCGGCTTCTTCGTCCGTTCTGAGCGGTTGCCGCTGTCGCTCGCCTGGGAGGCGTTCGGTGAAAAGAACGGCGCGGCAAGTTTTGAGGAGCTGGTTAAGCTCATCCGAGGACACCGCGGCGACACGCATCCGGATCCCGAGATCGGTTGCATCATCCTCAACCAGCCGTTCTTCATCCCACGTGAACACTGGATCCCACAGCCGGAAGACTGGAGGCATCAAACCGTCGTCGGAAAGGGCTACAACACGGCCGAGCCAGTCGGGAAGCGGCTATGGGAGAGCGTCCGGCCCTGGCTCCCGAAGTTCGAGTCCTGCGTGGGAGTCGAGCCGCCGGCCTTCGCGAAGGGCGAGCCGCCTCCTTTGTACGGGAACGACTATCTCACCAAGTCCCGGCTCGGGCAGGGGGCGTTCCGGATCCTGGTGACCGGCGCATACCATCGGCGGTGCGCCGTCACGAGCGAGAAGACGCTGCCGGTTCTGCAGGCGTCGCACATCAAGCCGTACGGCAAGGGGCCGAACCGGGTGGACAACGGCCTCCTGCTCCGCTCCGACCTGCACATCCTCTTCGATCTCGGCTATATGACCGTCACGCCGAAGCTGCGCGTCGAGGTGAGCGGCCGGATCAAGGAAGAGTTCGAGAACGGCCGCGAGTACCAGAAATTCCACGGTAGCGGCCTTCAGGTGCTGCCGAGCGCCACTTCTGATCGTCCCAACCCCGAGTTTTTGCGCTGGCATAACGAGGAGGTTTTTCGTGCCTGAAAGCCGGGGCGTGTCTTGCGCTCTCGGATGGGCGACCTTACTCGCTGCATCCAAAGGGGGAATCTGAATTCTCCTTCTGGGAAGGAGAATTCGGGCCGATTTTCTCCTTTTGCGAAGGAGAAAGCAGTCCTGTCGGGCAGGCGACTCAGCTCGAGGTAAGGCCCAAATACCCGCGCATGCTTGACCCCAGCAGGGAGCGCGGGGAATAATCCACCCACTCGTTCGCGGCATTTCGTGGTAGCGACCGTCCCGGAGGAG
>Ga0214473_10012017_pt1 | contig 10159 bp, 8 predicted proteins | sample RVTome_7_FD_203509 | JGI IMG/M metagenome (GOLD analysis project Ga0214473, IMG submission 203509) | Soil microbial communities from uranium-contaminated site in the Upper Colorado River Basin, Wyoming, United States - RVT98D197 | ecosystem: Environmental > Terrestrial > Soil > Contaminated >... | reverse complement strand
CAGCCGGGCCGACCTTCGCCTGTGCGGTTCCCACGCCGGCGTGTCGATCGGCGAAGACGGCCCGTCGCAGATGGCGGTCGAGGACCTCGCGATGTTTCGCGCCCTCAACGGGTCCACCGTGTTGTACCCGGCCGACGGGGCGAGCACCGTGGCCTTGGTCGAGCAGATGGCGCGGATCGGCGGGGTCTCGTACATCCGCACCACGCGCGAGGCGACCCCGGTCCTGTACGGCGCAACCGAGACGTTCACCGTCGGCGGGTCAAAAACGCTCGCATCCACCGATCATGACGACGTCACGCTCGTCGGCGCCGGCATCACCCTGCATCAATGCCTTGCGGCACACGACATCCTGGGTGCCGACGGCATCTCGGCTCGCGTGCTGGACTGCTACAGCGTGAAGCCGATCGACGCGGCCGCGCTCCGCCGCGCGATGGGCGACACCGGCGCGATCGTGGTGGTCGAGGATCACCGGGTCGAGGGAGGACTCGGCGACGCGGTCCTGGACACGCTGGCCGCCAGCGGTCCGCTGCACGGGCGCGTGATCAAGCTCGGTGTCACCGAGATGCCGGGCTCGGCCACGCCCGAGCGGCTGCGGGCGTGGGCCGGCATCGATGCCGCATCCGTCGCCGCGCGCGTACGCGAGGCACTCGCCGGCTAGGCGGTCCGCAGGGCTGCAGCGGTGGGGATGCCCCCGAACGCGTAGGCGATGATCTCTTCCGGGGGGACCGGCTTGGAGAAGTAGTACCCCTGTCCGAGCTTGCACCCGCGCTCGACCAGGAACGCCAGCTCCTCGGGCGTTTCGATACCCTCGGCGAGGGTGACCAGGTCCAGGCCGTTCGCGAGCTCCAGGAAGGCCGACACGATCGAGGCCGCCTGGCGGTCGGTGTGGACGTTCGACACGAACGAGCGATCGATCTTGAGGACCCGCACCGGCATGTAGCGCAGGCGTGACAGCGACGAGTAGCCGGTACCGAAGTCGTCGATCGCGATCGAAAAGCCGGCGGCGGTGAGCTCTTGCAGGATGCCCTGGGCACGATCGGGGTCCATCATCGCGGACGTCTCCGTGACCTCGACCAACACGCGGGCCGGATCGACGCCGCCGCTGAGGAACTCCTGCTGGATCCGCTGCGCGAGGTCGGGCTGCCAGAACTGGCGCGGCGACAGGTTGAAACCGACCTCGAGGTCGATGTCGAGCTCCCGCCACGCCGTCACCTGGTAGGCCAGCTCCCGCACGACCCAATCGCCGATCCGCTCGATCAAGCCCAACTCCTCGGCCAGCGGGATGAAGTCGTTGGGCGGGATGATCGTGCCGTCCGGCTCGATCCACCGGATCAGCGCCTCGACCCCGACCATCCGGCCGTCTTCGAGGTCGATCACCGGCTGGTAGTACAGGGTCCAGCGTTGGGCATCCACGGCCTTGCGCAGGCGCGTCACGAAGTGCAGGCGGGCGCCGGAGTCGGCCTCGCCGCCCGCCGACAACACGTAGTTGGAGCCGCCCGTGCGCTTCGCGTCGAACATCGCCGCTTCCGCGTTTCGCTGCAGCGCTCCCGCGTCTTGCGCGTCGCGAGGGAACAGGCTGATGCCCACGCCCGCGCCGATGTACACCTCGGTGTCGTCGACGCTGAAGGGCTCGGTCAGGGAGTCGTGGATCCGCTGCGCCACCGACTCGGCTCGCAGCACCGCGCCGTCGGGGCCGGCATCCTCGCGATCCAGATCGCCGAGCAGGAGCAGGAACTGGTCACCGCCCCGACGAGCGACCAGATCGGTCTCCCGGGTCGCCTCGCGCAGCCGATCGGCGACCTCGATCAGCAGCCCGTCGCCGGCCTGATGGCCGAGCGAGTCGTTCACGAGCCGGAAGTCGACGAGATCCACGCACAGCACGGCGACCGCTCCGTCGTGACGGCGCGCCCGCGCGACCGACAGCTCGACCAGCTCCTCGAACATCTCGCGCGAGGGCAACCCGGTGAGCTCGTCGTGGTACGTGCGGAAGGCGACCTGTTCGTCGTCGCGCTTGCGGCTCGTGATGTCGAGCATCACGCCCTGTGAGTACTTGACCTTGCCGCGCTCGTCGCGCACCACACGCGCCTGATCGTGCACCCACACGATGTGGCCGTCTCGATGGAACATGCGGTACTCGAGCTGGAATGGTTCCCCCGTTTCGTTGTGTCGAGCGTTTTCGGCGAGCGCCCGAGCGCGATCGTCGGGATGCAGGATGCGGGGCCACAGCTCCGGATCCGACATCCATTCGTCGGGAGTAAACCCAACCAGCCCCTCGATCTGCGGACTGACGTACACGGAGCTGGCGACCTCATCCGGCGCATCGATGTAGTTCACCAACGGGCCCTCTTCGACCAGCGCACGGAATCGATCCTGCAACATCCGCTGGTCGTCCAGCACGCGGCCGCGATCGAGCGCCTGCGCGACGGCCTCCGCAAGCCGGCGCAGCGCATCCCCTTCCTCGTCCTTCCACGCGCGCTGGACCGAGGCGTCCATCCCGACGAAGCCCCACCAGCCATCACCGGTCGCGATGGGAACCTGCCACGTGGACACCGCGCCTTCCGCCAAGAGGGCGCTTCGGCCGGGCTCGTCCATGAGTTCCACCAGACCCACGATTTCCTCGCCGGCCCCGAGCCCGTCGATCCAGTCCTGGAAGTCGGGATAGTACGGGTGCAGGTGCGTCTGCGGGTCGTCGAACAGCGACCGGAAACCTTCGACGAACCACTCGCCCGCCAGATCCATCCACAGGCGACCGTCGGGGCCACGAAGGTTCTCGAACAGGTAGCACCGGTCGACGCCGAGGGTTGTCCCGAGAGCGGCCAATGCAGCCGGAAGCTTGGCCTTCCAATCATCGCCAGCCAACAGCGCGCGAGGATCCTCCCCCGATACGCCCCGGCCGGCGCCCCGGATGTCGGTCGCCGTCATACCCGATGGGCATCGGCCTCGATGCACGACCGCTGTAGCCACAGGAAAACGTTCCGGCTCGGCGCCGGTTGGCCGCCTGCTACCCTGTGCCGGCGATGTCGGACTACAAAGAGATCATCCACGAGCGCCTCTACGTCAAAGTGCCGGGTGGCGACAGCCTGCGCAAGAACGCCGATGCCCGCCTGAAGCACTTGCTGGCCAACGGATGGCGTGAGATCGAGCGGAAGAAGACGGCCGATTACATCCAGGTTCGCTTCGAGCGCACCGGCCACGCCCCCATGAAGGCGCGACTGCCCAAGAAGGGGCCGGAGATCCGCGATCAACGGCGTCCGCGTCGCGACGGCCGGGGCGGCCCCGGCGGTCGTCGGTAGTACTCGCGCAATACCCTTCCGCCGAACATCCTTCGGTTTTCTCGCTCTCACTCCGGACGATTTCCGGGTATCATCGGATATCACCGATAACCATCCGATGTGCGGTCGGAACGGCTCCGTTTCCGCGCCCGAATGCCCAGGAGGTGTCGCCATGAGCGTGGAGTTCCAGCCCCAGCCGTCCAACGTCCGGCCCGGTCACCGCGAGACCCAGGCGCACGCGGGCGATCAACCCTTCACTTACCCACTCACGCGCGACTACGTCGAGCCGGACTGGACGAGGCTGCCCGGGTTCTCCGATGTCACCAAGGAGCAATGGGAGTCGGCCCAATGGCAGCGAGCCCACTCGGTGAAGAACCTGAAGGAGTTCAAGGAGGCGCTTGGTTCGCATCTGACCGACCAGCTGTACGCCGACATCGAACGCGACCAGCACGAGCGAGCGACGATGTCGATGCTGATCCCACCGCAGATGATCAACACGATGAACGAGGCGGACCTGTACGCCGATCCCGTTCGCCGCTACATGGCGCCGGCGCTTTCCGAGCGAGAGCCGGACTGGCCGAGCCACCCGCTGTCGAGCCGCGACTCGCTGCACGAAGCCGACATGTGGGCGGTCGAGGGACTTACGCACCGCTACCCCACCAAGGTGCTGGCCGAGCTGATCCCGACCTGCCCGCAGTACTGCGGCCACTGCACGCGGATGGATCTCGTCGGCAACGACACCCTCCAGGTCTTGAAGTACAAGTTCGAGATGAAGCAGGCGGACCGATGGGACGCGATGCTGGACTACCTGCGCACGACCCCGCAGGTGCGCGACGTCGTCGTGTCGGGTGGCGACATGGCCAACGTGCCCGCGAAGCGACTCCAGGAATGGCTGTTCAAGCTGATGGACATCGACAACATCCGTGACATCCGTATCGCCACCAAGGGGCTGATGGGCATCCCGCAGCACTTCTTGCAGGACGAGGTACTCACGTCCTACGAGGCGATCGCGACACGTGCGCGGGAGCGAGACATTGACGTTGCGATCCACACGCACGTGAACGCGGCCCAACAGATCACGCCCCTCGTCGGCACCGCGGTCCGCAAGCTCCTCGATATGGGGTTCCGCGATGTCCGCAACCAGGGTGTACTGCTGCGCGGGGTGAACACCTCACCCAGCCAATTGCTCGATCTGTGCTTCACGCTGCTCGATCATGCCAAGATCCTTCCCTACTACTTCTACATGTGCGACATGATCCCCAACGCCGAGCACTGGCGGTTGTCGGTTGCCGAGGCGCAGAATCTGCAGTACTCGATCTTGGGATACCTGCCCGGGTTCGCGACGCCGCGGTTCGTGTGCGACGTGCCGTTCGTCGGCAAGCGCTGGGTGCACATGCTCGACGACTACGACCACACCCGCGGCATCAGCTACTGGCGGAAGAACTACAAGACGGGGATCGAAGCCGACGACCCCGAGGCGCTCACACGCCGCTACCACTACTACGACCCGATCTACACGCTGCCCGAAGACGGCCAGGAGTGGTGGCGCAGTGAGATCGCGGCCGGGCTCGACGACCTGCTGGCGTCCCTGTCGGCCGAGCAGGGCATCGCGGTCGGCGCCTAAGCGCGACTACCAGGCCAGATCCGACTTGCGACGCTGTCGCCTACGCTCCGCGGCGAGCGCCAACTCTGCACGCGCGCGGGCTGCCTCCGCCTCGGGGTTGAGCGGACGATCGACCGGTACCGCCATGCCGAGCACCTGGCACAGCGCGGCGACGGCGTCGCCGTCGCGCATCTCGAGGATCGCCGCGCACTCCAGGGGGTCCGCGGTCCTCGGCGTGTGGACGGACCAGGCGGCCAGCGCTTGTGCGGTGCGCTGGCTCCACCGCGATGCGCTCGTTCCGATCTCACAACGAGCCACGGCGTCCGCGGCCGCCGGGGGCGGGTGCGTTGGGTCGGTGTTCAGCAGGAACCGGACTGGCTCGCGCTCTCGCGCAGCGGCGATCCCGTAGACGATCCCCTCGACGTGACACACACCGAGACCGGCATCCACCTGATGCGAGGCCTTCTGGACGATGGCGTCGAAGACGTCGAACGGATCGGCCCGGTGCAGGAAGACCCCACGCCACCCCAGGCCGATCGGCAACCCGGCCCCGAGGGACGGGCCGGGCGATCGGCCGGCGCGATCCCGGTACGCGACCCATCGGACCTGTGAGGACGCCCGTTCGTTCCCTTGCATGACACTCCGAAGTGTCGACCCGCCGTACAACGCGCTTGAGCGGGTGCTCAGAGCCTCCGCCGTCGGCGAACGACCCACACGATCGCCCCACACACGAGCACGAGCACGGCAGCCGTGAGCATCGCACGGCCCCCCCCGGATATCGGGGAGGCGCCGGCACTCGCGGTGGCAACCGGGGTTCGTGTGCCCGGACGAGCGGACGTCGCCGGCGTGGAGCCGAGCCCGCGGAGCCGCAGGGTGGGCTTCCCGCCGCCGAACCCGTCACAGGCGTCGCCCTGTCGTACGACGATGCTCCACCGGATCCCTCCGACATCGGCGGTGCCGTCCTCCTCCTCGCCGACCAGGATCCGACCCGGCACCTGGATCTCCACGGTGTCTCCGTCGATCACCGGGGGGTTGAACGGCGTCGTGCTGTCCTCGGGCACCAGCCGGATCTGCACCGGATCGTCGGGGCCGCCCGACCACGAGACGGTCCTGTTCACGCCCGGATGGCCGTCGACCACCTGCCCCGGGATCCGTGGATCGCGAACGTACACGGTTATGTGCAGCGCGGCGGAACGGTCGCCGCCGCCTGGCGGGGGCTCCGCGAACCGCAGCCGCCAGAGGGCCACCGAACCCAACTCGGCGGCAACCGCGTCCACGCCGAGCAGGTCGGCAGCGCCGCTCGCGAACTCGCCCGAGCCGTCGCACGCGACGAGGTCCCCCCGTGGGTCGGTCGCAGCAACGAGCATCGGCAGCACGAGCAGCACCGACAAGGTCGCCGCGGTCCGCGTCACGATGTGGGGCAGGCGCGCTCTCGCAACCTCGGTACGTCCAGTCGTGCCGGCTGCGTGAAATCGAAGGCCCCGGCCAGCGGCGAGGCCTGCGCGTCGCGTGCGGTCATCGGCTCGAGCCCGTGCAGATCCTCGATGAACCGCAGGACGCTGGAGAACTCGTACACCGTCGAGTCGATCGAGCCGCCGTCGGGGTTGTCCCCGGCCTTCGTGTACGGGGAGACGATCAAGGCCGGCGTGCGCGGCCCGAGGCCCATGATGTCGTAGTGCGGCGGCGCCACGTGATCGTAGAATCCGCCGAAGTCGTCCCACACGATCACCACCGCGGTCGACGGCCATGCGTCCGAGGCGAAGATCGCGTTCAGGTACTCCACGGTCCAATTCTCCCCGATGCAGATGTTGACGCTGCTACCAGGATGCTCGTTGGGGTTGCCCTCGGGCGGGATCAGCCACGAGACGGCGGGCAGCTCGTCGTTCGCCAGATCGGTCAGGATCGTCTCGGGATCCTGCACCTTGCTCCACATCGGCCCGAAGCGCACGTGCTCGATCGCCTGCATCGCGTTCATCCACTTGTCCTCGAGGGCGTAGTACTTCCAGCTGATGCCCGCCTTCCGCAGCTGGTCGGGCAGCACGGGGATGTCGATGCAGGTGGGCGTGTCGACCCAGTACGCGGCGACCCGGAACAGGTTGCCGGGATCGTCCAGGAACCGGTCCTCGAGCTTCATGATCTTCTTTAGATCGGCCGGCGTCAGATCCTCGATCGGGAACCGTCGCGTGTGCTCGGTCGGATCGTCGCAGTAGTTGCCCTCGTGATCGGTCGTCGTCTTGTTGTCCACGATCCCGTAGGCCTGCGCCGCCACCGTGTACAGGTGTTCGGGGAACGTCGGCCCGTACATCGACGTGAAGAACTTGTCGGCCAAGACGAACCGGTCGGCCAGCGCCCAGTAGGCGGGCAGCGACTTGCGGTCGAACTGGGTGTAGCCGGTGAGGTCGTCGCCGTAGGTGACGCAGTTGTACCCGTCCATCTTGCCGCCGTTGATCGCCGTCAGACCGGGCGAGAAGGCGTGCCCAAGGTCGTGCGGGTACACGTAGGGCGCGTCGGTCAACGGGACCGTTTCACCGGGCGCGTATCCCTTGTCGCATTGCAGGGTGTCTCCCTCCGTCGCGCCGTCGGCGCCCGGATACTTCCCGAAGTAGTTGTCGAACGAGTGGTTCTCCTTCACGAGGAAGATCACGTGCTCGATCGGATTCTCGCCGGGCACGATCACGCTCGGGCTGGGCGAGCCGCTGCTCGACGGCCCGGCCGAGTCGCTCCCGCCCGGTCCGCCGACTGATCCCTCGGTACCGTCCGAGCCCCCGGCGGGCCAGAACTGCCACACGCCGACCACGACGAGGACGAGGGCGACCGAGACGAACGTCCGCCTGCGAGCGATCTGCCCGCGGGTCGGGCGTCGCGAGGACGCCGGACGGATGATCGGTGGTCGGTCCTGCATCGCGCGGAGTCTACTCCCGGGCCCTCGTTGCGAGGACTTCCAACAGGTCCCGCGCCCGGCGAAGGAGCCGCGAGGCGGCGGGGTCCCCTGCAACGTTGTCCAGCTGGTAGCGGTCGTCGCTGCGATACAGCTCCTCGAACCCGTCGGCGTTGCGGACGTACACGTAGGATCGCGTCCGCACGCCCTGCCAGTGCGGCACGTTCTCGTCGCCGCCCCAATCCAGGAAGACACCGGGTCGCTCGGCGATCGGCCGCCCGTACAGGGCCGGTACGAGGCTGATCCCGTCCTGCGGCCGTCCGGGCGCGACGTCGGCCAGTTCCGCGATCGTGCCGGCCACATCCAGGTTCGCGACGAGGTCCTCCACGGTGTCGGACGGCGTCCAGGGCGACCGGATCGCGAACGGCACCCCGATCGACGGAGTGTACGGGAAGCGCTTCCCGTCGAGGCGATGCAGACCCATCTCGTAGCCGTTGTCCGTCAGGAAGATGACCACGGTGTTGTCGAGCTCGCCGCGGGCCGCCACCGCGTCGATCAGCGCGTGGATGGCGTCGTCGACCGACAAGAGCATCGCTCGCTCGTTGCGGTCGGCCTCGACGTATCCCTGCCGACGAGCCTCGTCCAGCGGCGGCATCGCCCGCACGTAGCCCGGCTTGCCCGTCACGTCGTTCAGCACGTCCAACGGTGGGATCGGCGGCTGCACGTCCCGGAAGGCGCCGGCGTAGCGCGGCGCCGGCACCCACGGAAGGTGCGGCGCGTTCGGGCTGAAGTACAGGAACCACGGCTGCCCGGCGGGCGCGTCCTGCACGAACCGAACGGCTTGCTCGGCGAGCACATCGGTCGCGTAGTTCTGCGGCATCGCGCCGTAATGGCGCACGACCCCTTGATCGACGACGTCGTAGTCGTAGTAGGCGGTGGACTCGTTCGCATTCTGCTTGGCGAACCATCGGTCCCACCCGGGCGGGATGTACGGGGCTCGTTGCCACGGGTAGGAGTTCAGGTACTTGCCGACCAACCCGGTCGTGTAGCCCACGCCGTCGAGCCACGCCGGCAGCGTGTTCGTGTCGTCGAGGTTCTGTCCCTGAGTGTTGTCACGAACGTGCGTGTGGGTGTCGTACTGGCCGGTCAGGATCGTGGCGCGCGATGGGCAGCACAGCGGCGTCGACGCGACGGCGTTGGCGAACCACAGCCAGTTCCCGTTCGGATCCTGCAACTGCGCCTGGAACCAGGGCATAGCAGGGGGGTCGCTCGGAAGGGTGTCCAGGGTCTGATCGTCGGTGAGAACGAGCAGGATGTTGGGCCGTGGGTCCGGGGCGCCCCGGGCGAGGGGCGGCGCCCACCACGCGGCGGCGATCAGCGCCAGCCCGGCGAGCGCGGCGGCCAGCCCCTGTCTCAGGACGACTCCTTCCGCACCTTCCAGATGTGTTCGCCGGGGTAGTCACGAGCCCACTCGAGGCTGGCGTAGCCCTCGAAGGTCGAGTCGGCGTCCACGCCGGGACGCAGCTCGATCAGGTCTTCGACGGTCAACGCGTTCGCACGGAACAGCCGGATCCACTCGCCGTACGTCAACTGGTAGTCCACCGTGCCGTCGGCCGCATCCCAGACGTTCCTGCCGATGCCGAAGTAAGGGCGAAGGAGCTCACGACCCGGCGGGCCGTCGACCTCGGGCCAGGTCAACCAGATGATCGGGGTCGAGATATCGAACACGAACATCCCGCCGGAGCGAAGGACGCGGGCTACCTCCGGCACGGTGACGTGCGGGTCGGTGAAGGTCGTCGCGCCGTGATCGCAGAAGACGAGGTCGAAGCTGGCATCTGCGAACGGCAGCTCCTCGGCGCTCGCCTGGATCAGCGGGAACCGGGTACCCGTCTCGGCCATGAGCGGCCCGGCGGCGGCGAGTTGATTCGCGCTGACGTCGAGACCCACCACCTGCGCGCCGCTCATCGCGACGCGGATGCCGAACTGCGCCGCCCCACAGCCAAGCTCCAGGGCGTCAAGGCGGACGACATCGCCCAGCGCGCCGATCTCGTCTTCCGGGATATCCCAGACGCCCCAGCCGAGGCGATCCCAGCGATTGAGCTGCGCGGCGTTCCGCTGCTGGTAGTCGGCGCTGTCCGCCTCCCAGCTCGCGCGGTTCGCCCGCACGTCGTCACGACTCATCGGTCGAGCCATCCCCCCGGCTTGTCGTTGACGTCCGCCACGATGCCCGCCGCGATCGAAAGGGCGATCTGCTCGGGCTCATGCCCCCCGATGTCGAGTCCGAGCGGACTGCGGATCCTGGCGAGCTGCTCGTCGGTGACGCCCTGCGCCCGGAGCGTCTCGACGTAGTGGCCGACGTGCCGGCGCGATCCCATGACGCCGACGAACCGCACGGGCGATGCGAGC
>Ga0214473_10012016_pt1 | contig 10159 bp, 7 predicted proteins | sample RVTome_7_FD_203509 | JGI IMG/M metagenome (GOLD analysis project Ga0214473, IMG submission 203509) | Soil microbial communities from uranium-contaminated site in the Upper Colorado River Basin, Wyoming, United States - RVT98D197 | ecosystem: Environmental > Terrestrial > Soil > Contaminated >... | reverse complement strand
TCGCGGCGCATCCTACAGGCGGCCGGACTCTTTGAAGCTGTAGTAGCGGCCGTCACCGATGATGATGTGAACCAATATCGGGATGCCGAGCAGCTCTCCAGTGGCGGCGAGTCGCCTGGTGATCTCGAAGTCGTCCGGCGATGGCGTCGGGTCGCCCGACGGATGCACGTGGGTCGCAACGATGGCGGCTGCGTTCGCTAGCAAGGCTGCCTTGAACACTTCTCGCGGGTGTGAACCAAGGTCGAATCGAGCGTGCCGCGGCTGACCTCGTGGTACGCGACGGCCGGAGAACGGGTTCGGGAACCCGCCCCCCCGGCGTCCATCACTCCCCAATACAGTAGAGGTATGTGGCGGTGCGCATGAAAACCTTTCCCTCCGAGATGGCCGGCGAGCTGAGAGAGTAATCGTCCAGCGAGTTCTCCGCCAGAATCTCGAATTCGGGTCCCGCCTTCACCACCGTGGTGACTCCATCCTCGTTGGTGACGAAGATCTTCCCGTCCGCCAGCACCAGTGACGAGCTATAGGTGCCCGGGGCGACTCGCTGCTGCCCCCAGATCTCGTGACCGGTCTCGGCGTCCAGCGCCCACATGACGCCCCGGTCGTTGACCACGTAGAAATACTTGCCATCGCTGACCGGAGTGGGGACATCGGGGCCGTGATCGAAAGACCACAGCCGATGGGTTTCGGTGACGTCGCCGCGGCCGCCGGCGCGCAGCGCCAGGAGCGGCCTCTCGCGGGAGGGAGCGTAGATGATGTTTCCGTTCACCACCGGGGAAGCCACGATACGGTAACTGGTATCGTTCATCGGATTCAGTCCATCCGCACGCCACAGCTCCTGGCCGGTGACCGGATCGTGACCGGTGACACAGTCGCCCCCGGTGATGACGATCTCGGTCTTGCCGTCGTACCTCAGCAAAGCCGGGGTGGTGTAGGCGTCCGGCGACTCGCGTATGGCATGGGTGGGCCGCTCCACCCGCCACACCGTTTCACCGGTCATCTTGTCGATCCGCATGAGGTAGGAAGGATCGTCGGTCTTCATGCCATGCAGCACCTGAACGTAGAGAGCGTCCTCGTGCAGAAGCGGCGAAGAGGCATAGCCCCAGTTGAGTCCAAACGGTCCATAGTCCTTCGGAATGTCCCGGGCCCAGATCTCGGTGCCGGAGAAGTCGAAGCCCTTGAGAATGCCGGTACCCGTCATGACCCAGACATGCCGGCCGTCGGTCACCGGCGACGGAGAAGACATGTTTTGCTTGCGTTGTTTGTTATCGCCGTCGCTCACCAGACGCTTCCACAAGACGCTGCCGTCCTCTCGAGCCACGCTCCACAGATGGAGACTCCCGCCCTCGGCCACGTTGAGAAAGATGCGATCTTCCCAAATGATGGGTGTGGAGCCGCTCCACGCTGGCATCGCCAGTTTCCACACCACGTTCTCCGTGGTGCTCCAGCGGATGGGGACACCGGTCTCTCCGCTGACTCCGTTGAGCGAAGGGCCTCGCCACTGCGGCCAGTTCTCGGCGATGGCTCGAGTGGCCAGAGAGGTCATGAGGACGACAACCAGAACAAGTGTGTAGAGTCTGCGCACGTTTTTCCTCCTCGCCGTGTCGCGCGGGGGACTACTCCCTCAAGTCCAGAGCCAGAACGTTCTTCCTGTCTCGAATATAGAGTCTCGATCCCACCAGGGTAGGCGGCGTCCAGGCGTTTTCCGTCAAGGCCTCGGTCCGGGCGTGGACTTCCAGCCCCGTCTCGGTCGGAGTGGCCACCGCCAACTCTCCATCTTCGTCCACGATGACCAGTTTCCCGTCTGCGTAGAGCATGTGAGAACGGCCGAAGCTCCGCTCCCGCCAGACCTCCTCCCCCGTGCGGACATCGAGAGCGGTGAAAAAAGCCGGCCCGAAGTCTCCGCTGGTGCCGAGAACAAGGTCTCCAATGCGGAGAGCGTTTCCGAAGTGTATTCGCATCCGGTTGTTGAACCACAGCTCCTCGGCGGTCGTCTTGCCGTCTACCCGCCGCAAGCGGATGACGCGGCTTCCCCCGTTGTAGGCGGACGAGCAAAACAAGAGATTCCCCTCCCCCCACACGGGCGTGCTGATGTTGAGGCCGTATTCCGTGGGGTGTGGATGAGTCCACAGGAGGTTGCCGTCACGCGGATCGAGTCCTACCAACTGCTGCGGTGCGAAAACAACGAGCTGCTCCTCCCCGTCGACATGGATGAGGATGGGAGAGGCCGGCGCCAAACTGAAGTCTTGGTTCTTCCAGGCAACCGCGCCGTCTTCCTGATGGAAGGCGACGACTCCCTGGCCTCGCCCCCCCACCGGGAGGATGACTTTGTCTTGATAGACGATGGGACTGGAGGCGTAACCGCTGTAGTTCTCCATCCCGAACTCCTGGTGGAGATCGTGGGACCACAGGACGTTCCCGGTCTTCTTGTCGAGCGCGTGGAACTTGGCACTGACGCCGACCGCATAAATGCGATTCCCGTGTATCAGGGGCGTGGAGAACGGTCCCGGGCCGGCTGAACGTAACCAGATGCCGTAGCCCATTTCCTCGAGGAGAGGTGCCGGATACCGGTGCTGCCAGCGCGTTTCTCCCGTGTCGGCGTCCAAGGAGATGATGACCTCCTCTTCCCCGTCGCGATACATCGTATAGACAACGCCTTCGTCGGCCACGATGGCCGAGTAGCCTTCGCCCATGGGTCGGCTCCACAGCCGCTCTGGCCCGCCTTCCGGCCAAGAGGTCGCCAGCGGCGCGGACTCCAACTGGAAGTTACGGGCGGGTCCTCCCCACTGGCGCCAGCTTGGCGAGGGATGCTGAGCCCCTCCCACGCCGAGCGCGGCAAAAAACGACAATCCCCAGATGACGAACTTAGTAGCATTCAGCATATCCCGCCCCAATTCTCATCCAAAGCTCCCGATTCCACACAAAGTACCCAATTCGCCGGGCCAAATCCAGAGTTCTTAGGGGCCAGGACCGGCCGCAGCGTCACTCGGCGCGTAGAGCCTGAAGGAGCGGGGCGCGGACCGATGCCGCCACCGCCAGCAGAGAGGCCAGGACACCGCTCGCCAGGACGGCGAGCAGCAACAGGCCCAAGGAAGGCAAAGAAAAGGCTGCTGCCCCGCCACCCCTGGAGGCGAGCGCCGGTACGATGGCCACCAGGGCACAGAACGTGCCGCTCGCCAATCCCCAGAACAGTAACACCGCATTCTCTGCCAAGACCATGAGCGAGAAGTCTCGACTGTCATAGCCAACCGCTCGTAGCAGAGCCAACTCGCGACGCCTCTCCAAGACGTTGCGCAACAAGACCGCCGCCAGCCCGAGTGTACCGAGCATGAGACCGAGGCCTCCCAAAGTCTGGAAGGTGGAGAGATAAGTATTCTCCACTCGATGAAATCCGGCCAACCGTTCGGCCGTTTCGACGACATCGAATCCGTAATCATCGAGCCTCTGTTCCAGGAGCTCGGTCACGCCATCCGATGCGTCGATCGGCGCTTCCAGCAGGAAGAATCGGAAACCTTCCTGTTGCGGGAAGGCACGAAGGAAGTTCCGCTCCGACATCAGAAGCTCTCCCTGGAAAACGCTGTCCCGAAGCATGCCCACCAGTCGCAGACGAAGAGCTCCCTCCCCACCTCGCGGCAGATCGAGATCCTCTCCCAGTCCGAGGTGGAGCACATAGGTCATCGAGTTGGCATCCCCGATGACCGGTATGGCGCCATCCGGCTCTTCTCTATCGAGGAGCAGCCAAGGATTGGCCACCTCTTGCGGGGTCTCGGCAAGCGCGGCGGTAAACCCAAAGCGCCCGCTTTCGACGAACGGCTCGGTGGGCGCCATGATGCGAGGGTTCTGCGGCCGGTAGAGGTTGAGGCAGCTCGCGTCCTCTCCCCGACGCACTCGAAACGAAGCGAAACGCACGCCGTCTAGGGCCTGCTCGTCGTCCATGCCGAGACCCGCTTTCCCGTCCAGCGAGCTCGGATCCCAGAGCAGAGGCAGAAGCGACTCCGCCAGAAGCGAGTAGCCTCCGGTTCCCGATTTCGGATCCAGTGATGTCTCCCGGTCGTCTCGCCGGAAGGCATCCACCGCCACGATGACGAAGGTGGCGAAGGCAATCAGCGACATACAAAGAAGACTGCGGCCGGGACGATAGCTGACGCTTCTGAAGCCCAACCGGGAAACCGCCCAGGCTCCCCTACCGGTCAGAAGTCCCCCTTTGCCTCCCGCCAGGCGGGTCCAAACGCCGGAAAGAGATGCGAGGAGCAAGAGGGTGCCGGCGCCGAAGAAGCCCGTCACTTGACTCAGCCAGCCGAGCCAGGCGCCGATGAGGAGAACGAAAGCCGCCAGCGCCGTCCCCGCGCCGAACAGCCGGGCACCGAGCAAACCCCGCCGCCCGCCGGTCGGCAGCGATGCACCGGACAGCAGGCTGCGCGGTGTCATCGGTCGAACGTCCCTTAGAGTCCAGGCGATTCCTCCCGCCGCGGCGAGAACCCCTCCCCCGCCTCCGAGAAACAAGGCGGTGGGAGAAACGTGTACCGTCAGGAGTCGCGTGCCCACAGCATCGACCCACCAGGTGCGGAGTCCGAACATGATGAGCTCGGCATAGGCGACGGCGCCAGCCAAACCCACCACGCTCCCCATGAGAGCCAGAACCAGGCCTTCGTTCAGGAACAGCCGACGGATCGTTCTCGCCGGAAAGCCCATGGCGTAAAATATCCCGATCTCGGTCAGGCGTTGTTCCACTCCCAGGCGAAAAAAGAGTCCGGTCAAAAGCAGAGCGGAGGCCACCAGGAAGAAACTGAAGTAGACGAAGTACTCGCCGAAATCCGTGGCTCCCTGCGAAGCCTCCATACCCTGAGCGCGGACCGGATCGATGGAAAAGCCGGCTTGCGTCGGGTCGAGGGTTTCTCGCAAGCCATGTCGAAACGAATCGAGAATCGAGCCCAGAGCCCCTCCGTCCGGCAGAATGCGGATGGCGGTGAGCGCTCCGTATCGGCTTCGCCACAGCTCCTGACCGACGGCGAGCGGGATGAAGGCCTTGGGTGTGGCCCCGTATAGATTCCAGTAGTCTTCGTCTTTGGGGCGAACGCGATCTAAATCGATGGAAAACGGCGGGTCCCAATCGGAGAGCGCGTCGGAATCTGTGATCCCGGGATAGGCCGGCGCCAGATTCGGATCGCCGGCCGCTCCCTCGATGGGCACGATACCGGTTACCTGGAAGGTGGCGCTCCGCGTCTCGAGACGACCCTCGTCCTCCCACATGAAGTACTCGATGGTCACGGGGTCCCCGAGGCGGACTCCGAGGTCCTCAGCGGCCCAATCGTTGAGGACCATGGGTCGTTCCGTAGATCCATCGGGAAGTGGAAGCCTTTCTTGCACCCCCTGCAGCGTATGGAAGCCCTCGGCATCCAATGCGGCCACCAGGGAGTAAGGCGTCTCGGCCGAGCCGGAGCGCATCGTGTTGGCAAGGTAGGTATAGATCAGCGACGTACCCAAACCGAGCCCGCCCGCCGCCCGCTCGGCCGCAGACGCCAGGCGATCGCTGACCAGGATCTGTTCGCTCTCGAGAGAGAGGCTGTGCGAGTCTTCCAGCGCGCGAAGCTTCACACCGAGATCTTCCAATTGGAAAGACTCTTGGAGCACCTTGGCCAGGACATCGACCCCGTTGGACTCCCCGGCATGGTCGCTCCCGGAGACCAAGACGGTGTTGACCCGACCTTCTTGATCGAGATCTCTTTGCAGGCGCTCCAAGGGCACGAAGACCGCGTGGACCGGTCCCTGCTGGGGGTAGAGCGCGAACTCATTGATTCCGGACTCGGCGAGCCCTTCCCGTGCGGTGAGGCGGATGGTACGGCCCTGTCCTTCCCTTCGACCGTGCAGGAACTCCCCCGGCACGTCGTAGGGTTGTTCTACTCGCAAGAGAATCGAGTCCTCTTCCTCACTGGAGAGCTCCCGAGCCAAGCTCTCGGTCAGGAAGACCTCCCGACCGGACGGACCGCCAAAAGAGGTGGCGGAGCTCGCGTTGACTCGGTGAAACGCCCAGAAGCGATCGTCAACGCCGTACACGTGGACACGGGAGCTTCTCCGTCCGCTCGCCTCATGAACGACCAGTCCCTGCAAGGCAACCAGAGGGCTCGCCTCTTCGAAGAATGTGTGGAAATCTTCGTGTCGCTCGAGGTCGTCGGCCAACTCTTCCCGAAAGAAGCCGACGGAGGAGACGACGTAATCGGTATTGCCCAGGCGACCGAGAAACAGATCCCGCAGGCTGGCCCGCACCGACTCGCCCACCAGCAACGCCCCGGCGAGGACGGCAACTGCCGTGGCCACTCCCCAGACCACCGCCAGGTGAGTGCGCCAGTAGTAAACGAGGCTTCGCGTCAGCAACCCGCTCTTTTCCATGGATCCTTGATCTCGGCTAAGCCGGCTTCAACTTTCCCTCGACCAGTCGGAGCCGGAGTGGAAATCTCGACGCCAACTCGGCGCTGTGGGTCACCACGATGAGAATCCTTTTCTCGCGCGCTTGGAGCTCCAGCAGAAGCGACGCCACCGACTCCGCCGAGCGAGGATCGAGATTCCCAGTGGGCTCATCGCACAACAGAAGCTTCGGCCCTCGAATCAAAGCCCTGGCGACCGCCACCCGCTGTTTCTCCCCGCCCGAGAGCTCTGCCGGCCGGTGCTCGACCCGCGCGGTGAGGCCGACCTGTTCCAGAAGGCGATTCGCCCGAGCCTCATAGTCGTCGCCCACCGGTGCGACCAGCGTGGGGGTCAACACGTTCTCCAAGACCGAGCACTGGGGTAGCAAATGGTGATCCTGGAACACAAAACCGATCTCTTGGTTGCGGAAAGCGGCGAGCGCCCTCTCGTTGAGATCGAAGGGGCTCCTCCCTTCCAGCCGGACCGATCCGGAGGTCGGCGGCTCCAGAGCTCCCAAAACATAGAGAAGCGTGCTCTTACCTCCACCCGAAGGCCCCATGATGGAAACGGCGTCCCCCAGCGACAGCGAGAGGTCGACTCCGGAGAGGACAGACAGGGGACCTCGGGGCGCGGGATAGTCTTTGGTGAGCCCGCTGACTTCGAGGAGGGGTCGGTCGGCGCTGGCGGTCATCTCCAGCAGTCAGATCCGAGCTTCCTGAAACGCCCGGGCGCGATACAAGAAATCTATGATGTTTCCCTCGTGGGGTTGAAGCCAATTCAGACGAATGGTGGGAACGGGCCCCAAGTTCAAGCGGTCTATGTGAGTCGCCTCCAAGAGCTCTCTGCGAAAAGACTCGTCCTCGGTGATGGCGCTGCCCACCAGGGTCCCCCCAATCGATTCCAGCATCTGGTCCTGCGGACATTGGACCACCGACGCAAAGGGAAACATGTACTCCTGGTTCGCCAGTTTCTTGTCCGGAGACTCACAATGAATGATGGTGGGGCGCAAGTAATCGCAGCGCTCTCGGCTCACCAATCGGTTGCTGCCGCCGTCTTGATACTTGGCGGTTACTTCTTCAACACCCGGCTCTTCCACGCCGCGATCGATCTCGCTCGATATCGCCGCCGCCACGCCGGGCACGGTGAAGGCCGCCAAGGGGCTCTCCGGGGCGTCGGGAGGTTGGGGAACGATGGGACCCAGTCGCTTCGCGAGGGCCTCCGCGATCTCCCGGGTATGCCGCGAGGCCCAGACACCAGAACAGCTGATACAGCTCCGGCCGCTGTTGACGAAGATGCTATCCACCATGACGTCCAGGTACTTTTCCCAATCGTCCACGTGGTCGTCACCCAGGAGTATCTTGCTGAATCCGGGTCCGTGGACTTGCACGCCCGGATTCCCTCTATAACGCTCGACGGTAGGCGTCCCCCCGAAGATCAGGCTTCTCCGACAGCTCGCCACCACTGCCGCACCCACGTCTCCCAACCCCGGATAAATCGAGATGGCTTCCTTGGGAACCCCCGCCTCGATGAAAGACTGTGACATACGGTAGGGGGTCCAGGGCTCCTGAGGGCCCGGTTTGAAAACCAGGCCGATCTGGAGCGGAATGACGGGCATCCACAGCGTGTGAACGCCGGGCGAGTTGGAAGGCAACACGAGTCCCAGCACCGGCGACTGTGCCTGATAGCTGAGCGGCACCCCGCGTGATTCGACTCCGTATCCCTGACGGAGAATCGAGAGATCCAGACCGCGGGTCAAGGCGTCCAGAATCTCCTCCATGTGGGTCAGAACGAAGTAATTCTTCTCCATATTGGCACGGCACATGTGCTCGGGAAGGCCGGTGGTGGCCGATTGGTAGCGAACGAACTGCTGGGGAGTCTGCTTTCCGTCGCCCAGGGGAAGCTCCGCCGATTTGTAGAGCTCCGCCGCCTTTTTCATCATCGAGATCAGGTCGGGGACGGGAATCTCCCTGAGCACCTCCCGGGCACGGCTTGCCTGGCGCATGTCGCGCTGGACGAGGCCGGGGTTCGCCTGGCTCACGGTGGCGAGCTCCTCGCCGGTCTCGAAATGAACGATGGTCTCCGTCTCTAGACTGGCATAGGGCTTTCCCCAACGAATAACTGGAATGTTGATCATAGACGGCCTGACCTCAATAGACCCCGACCGTGGTGGTCGCCGCCAGCTGCTTGAAGGGACGCACGCCGCTGACGCCGTCCCACGGGTAGGCTTCGTACGGCGGTTCTCGCTCTCCCTCGTCGCGCTCCAAGAAGCCCGGCATGAAGAACTCCTTGGTCAAAGTGGTGAGCTTCACCCGGCCGGTCTCTCCGTATCCGACCACCCGCTCGGCCTGGTCCGCATCGACGACCTCGATGACCGCCCGGGGTTGGGGTGCATAGTAGGTGATCTTGTAGCCCTCTTCAGCGCGGACCGGCCGGGAGGCGGCCAGCCCCATGAGCGTGTTACCGTAGGTCGGCGTTAGGTAAACACCGTCCAGTAACTCCTCCATCGCGAAACGCGTCCATTGCGGCGTGAACTCCGTGCCCCCGGAAAAGATCCCCAGGATACCCACTTCCCTGATGCTCGTCCCCTGTTGCTCCAAGGTCAGGGCAAGCGCCTCCAGCAGCTTGGGCGTGGTAAATAGACACTTGATGTCGTGCCCGGCCTTCAGGGTCGTGACCGCCTGATCGATGACATGCTGCTTGTAGGCCGCAAGCTGATCCGTCCAGCCTTTGTTGATGAGCTTGATCACCCAGCGGGGATCGAGATCCACGCAAAAGCTGATGCCACCGCGATACTGGGCGAGGTGCTCGACCGCCAGTCTCAGCCGGCGCGGTCCGGAAGGACCGAGCATCAGCCAATTGGAGCCTCTCGGGAAATACTGTTCGGGAAGCGTTTCACTGAAGAGCTCGTAGTCGATCCGGAAATCCTCGATCGAGATCCGGGTCTTCGGTATTCCGGTGGTGCCGCCGGTCTCGAAAACGTAAACGGGTCGATGGGCGTAGAACTTGGGGACCCACCGGCGCACCGGTCCCCCTCGGAGCCACTCGTCTTCGAAGAGGGGAAACTTGCGAAGATCTTCGAACGTCTGGATGTCCTTTCTGGGATCGAACTCCAATTTCTTCCCGAACTCCAGCCAGAACGGCGACGCCGTCTCGGGGTCGAAGTGCCACTGGACGATCCCCCGGACGTGGTTGTCGAGCCTTCCCTTGGCTTCCTTTATCTTGCTCTCAATGGCGAGCTCCTTGCTCAATCGGTTCGACTCCTATCGAGATCGCTGGTTCGTGCCACGAGCTCAGCCGAGCGCACTTTCCCCTCCGCCGAATGACGGGCGTACACTTGAAGCGTACGGAGAGCCTCCTGCGCCACGTTATAGTGCTTGCCCACGCCTTCCCTTCCCTGGCGGCCGAGCGTCTCGGCTAGCTCGGGATCCTTCCAGATCGAGAGGATCCCCTGCGCCAGGGCGTGGGTATCTTCGGAATCGACCAAGATCCCTCCCCCGGTCTTCTCGAGAATCTCCGGAAAGGCGCCGTGGCGCGGTTGGACGACCGGTACGCCGCACGCCATCGCCTCCAGGAGAAACATGCCCTTGGGCTCTTTGTAAACGGCGGGAACGGAGAGGACATCCAGACTCTGCAAGAACTCGATCTTGCCGCGCCGGTCGAGGACGCCACGGTAGCGAAGCTCCCCCTCGAGTCCCCACCCGGCCATTTGTTTCTCGATGCCCCGCAGATAACCACGATGCTCCTGCGCCAAGTAGCCCGC
>Ga0214473_10012015_pt1 | contig 10161 bp, 7 predicted proteins | sample RVTome_7_FD_203509 | JGI IMG/M metagenome (GOLD analysis project Ga0214473, IMG submission 203509) | Soil microbial communities from uranium-contaminated site in the Upper Colorado River Basin, Wyoming, United States - RVT98D197 | ecosystem: Environmental > Terrestrial > Soil > Contaminated >... | reverse complement strand
ACCGACGGGGACTCGACCCTGTCGTCGACCCTGTGCGGCAACGAGGGCCGGCGCCTGCTCCAACTCGCTCGCCAGGCCGTCGAACATGCCGCCCGCCGCGAAGCGCTGCCGACCCTGGCCATCGACAGCGAGCCCGACAGCCTCCGCCGCACGGGCTGCGCCTTCGTGACCCTGACCAAAGGCGGCATGCTGCGTGGCTGCATCGGTGGACTGGAGCCCCGTCTGCCACTGGCCATCGACGTTTGGGAACACGCCTTCATGGCCGCCTCGGAGGACTTCCGCTTTCTCCCCGTCCAGCCCGATGAGATGGCCTCGATCGACCTGGAGGTCTCCGTCCTGACGGTGGCCCGCCCCCTGGAGTACACCCATCCGGACGATCTGCTCGCCAAGATCCGTCCCCATATCGATGGGGTCATCCTGACCGACGGGCTGAACCGGGCGACCTTCCTGCCTCAAGTGTGGGAGAAGGTGTCCGGGCCGGCCGAGTTCTTCGACCGCTTGGCCGAGAAGGCCGGCCTCCCGCCGGACGCGTGGCGGAGAAGGCGGGTGCAGATCCAGACGTATCAGGTGATCAGCTTCTACGAAACCGACCGGCCGTTATCGGTCGGCTGATCTTCGACCGGTTCTCCTTGCGCTCCTTCCTTCCGCAAGTCACCCCGCACCTACGCTTGGGCTGGCGCTGGCCGGAGGCGCTCAGCGCTATGCGCCATCGCAACTTCCGGTTGTTCTTCTTCGGCCAGCTCGTGTCCCTGACCGGCAGCTGGATGCAGACGACGGCGCAGCAGTGGCTGGCCTACCGCCTGACGGGTTCGCAGCTCAGCCTGGGAGTCATCACCTTCGCCAGCTTCGTGCCCGTCTTGATCCTCTCGCTGTTCATGGGCGTGATCGTCGATCGTTTTCCGCGTCGGCGGCTGCTGTTGATAACCCAGACCTGGTTCATGCTGCTGGCCCTGGCCCTCGCCTGGCTGACCCTCACCGGCCGGGTCACCTACAACCACCTGGTGATCCTGTCGCTCTTACTGGGGGTAGGCAACGCTCTCGATATGCCGGCGCGCCAGGCTTTCCTTGCCGACCTGGTCGGCCGAGATCAACTCCTGAACGCCATCGCCCTGAATTCGTCGGTGTTCAATGGGACGCGCATCGTCGGCCCGGCGCTCGGAGGGCTGGCGGTGGCTTTGTGGGGTGAGGCGGCCGCCTTCCTTCTCAACGGGGTGAGTTACCTGGCGGTCCTTGTCGGCTTGCTGGGGGTGCGCCTGGCCCTGACGCCTTCGGACCATCCGCCCGCGCGCGGTTGGGCGGGCGTCGGCGAGGGCCTCCGGCACTTGGGGGCCGACCGCAGGCTGCTTGGCCTGGTCAGCATGGTGGCGCTCTTCAGCGTGATGGGGTACCCCTACAACGTGCTGCTGCCCGCACTGGCGCGCGACACCTACGGGTTGGGGGCGGAGGGATTCGGGGCCTTGATGGCCGCCATGGGTGTGGGCGCCCTGGTGGCCGGGATCAGCCTGGCGGTTCGCGGCGAAGGCCGGGGCAAAGGCCGGTTGTTGCTCATGAATCGATGGCTGTTTTCCGCCGGCGCGGCCGGGTTGGCCCTGTCTCCGTCGCTGACGGTTGCGTTCGTCGCCCTGGCGGTGAGCGGCTACGCCGTCATCACCCAACTCGCCATCACCAACACCCTCATCCAGCAGACCGCTCCCGACCACCTGCGAGGGCGCATCGTCTCCGGTTACACCTGGGCTTTGGGAGGCTTCTGGCCCCTGGGGGCGCTGCTGATGGGCACCCTCGGCGACCGCCTGGGCGCGGCCGCCGCTACCGGCATTGCCGCCGGAGGCAGCGCGATTCTCGCCGGGCTGGGACTCTTGTGGTTTCCGGAGACCGGCGAACTGTAGAACGGTGGTCAGTGGTCAGTGATCAGTGGCTATTGCCAACTGAGTCATCGCGAGGCGGCCCTGAGCTTGTCGAAGGGCCGCCGTGGCAATCTCCCGGTACAGGGGATGAGATTGGTCACTGGTAACTGGCGACTGGGAACTGGGAACCGTTGACTGAGGCTGACCGCTGATCGCTGACAGCTGACCGCTTCCTAGATCTGTTCGAACCGATCCACATTCAGGACAAAGACAGCGCCGCGACCCGCGCCCGGCTGGCGGGCGTCGGTCGTCGCGCCTCGAAGAACGTCGATCCCTTCTTGCACGCGGCCGTCGTCGACGCCGATCAGCATCGTGGTGTTGCCCCGCCGCAAGAAGCCCCCGGTGGAGGCGACCCGCGTCACCCGCAGGCCGCGCTCCACAAGCTCCGGGACGGCGCGTTCGGCGTCCTCATCCCACAAGACGGCAATCAGCAGTTTCACGGTCAGATCTCCACGTAGTCTTCGACGGCGAAGGCAAAGACCGAGGCGCCGCCAACGTCGACGGCCACCGGGTCTCCCAGCGACACCGCCGTCGGCCCCGGCAACGCCGGCAGGTATTCCACCCGCCGCCGACACGTCCGCTGGAGGCTCTCGACGACCCGGTCCAGGCCGCCGACAGGCACGCCGATGAGAAGGAGGTGACTCCTTCGGAGCAGGAATCCCCCCTGGCTGTCGATGCGCGTCACACGCACACCCTGAGCCTCCAGGGCGTGACTGGCCGATTCGAGATCACCGGCGTCGACGACCGCCGCCACCAGTTGGCGGATCGGCGGAGAGTCGGCTCCTCCCGGAGGCCACAGCTCCTCGCCGGCGTCGAGAGCGGCGTCGATTTCAGCCGAGAGCTCCTCGAACGTCTCCTCGGAGATCACGCCGTCCCGCCGCAGGTCCGACAATGCCGTGCGCTGGACCAGCAACGCTTCCCGCCGGCTGGCGGCCAGCTCCTCCAGGCCGAGCGCCGGAGCCTGGTTCAAGGTCTCCTGGACGGCACGGGTCAGTCCCTCCACTCTCCCCTGCAGCAGGGGCCGCAGCTGGTCCCAGGTGACGGATGAGATCAACCCTTCCTCGTGCCGGCCCTCGAGATGTCGCAGGGCCATTCTGGCCGAGAGGGCGCGGGCATGCCGACGTTCGAACTCGATCTGTTCGGGAGTGCGTTCGACGATGCCCACCCGGCGCATGACCCAGCCGATCGTCAGGCCCTGCCCGACGAGGGTGAACAGGACGACGCCGAAGGTCATCAGGACGACGGTCTCGCGTTCTTGGCCGAGCGCAGCCGGCAGGCTCAGGGCCAGCGCCAGCGCGATGCCACCCCGGAAACCTCCCCAGTTGAGGACGTGCCTCCAACGCCAGGGGACGCCGCGGCTCAACAGCGTGAAGCCGTAGATGACAAGCGCCCGACTGACCAACACCGCCCCGATAGCCCACGCGATCGGGGTCAGATTCGCCGCCAGCGCCGGCAGATCGACCCGAAGGCCGATGAGCAGGAAGACGGCCGAGTTGGCCAGGAAGGCGACGTACTCCCAGAACGTGAAGACGACGATGCGCGTCGTCGGCGACATGCCCCGGGGTCCGATATTCCCATTCACCAGGCCGGCGGCGACAACCGCCAGCACGCCGCTGACCCCGATCCGCTCGGCCGCCAGGTACGATCCGAAGGCCAGCACCGTCGTCAGCGTCGTCTCGACCAGGTGGTCGTCGATGCTGGCGATCAGCCGCGAAACCACCCACCCAAGGGACAGGCCGGCGATGATCCCGCCTCCGGCGACGCGGATGAAATCCAGGATGCCCTGCCCGAGCGAGAAGTCGCCCGTGAGGACGACGGCCAGGGCGATGTTGAACAGGACGATGGCGGTGCCGTCGTTCAACAAGCTCTCGCCCTCGACCAGGACCTCCAACGGCTTGGGCGCGCCCAGGCGGCGGAAGAGGGCCACGACCGAGACCGGGTCGGTGGCGGCGATCAGCGCCCCGAAGACCAGTCCCATGGCCGGGGACAGGCCGGCCCCGCGGGTCACGATGAGGCCCACGACCGCCATGCTGACGACAACTCCGGGGCCGACCAGCAGCAAGACGGTCCGCAGATGCCGGCGCAGCGAATCCAGGTTCAGATGAAAGGCAGCTTCGAAGACCAGCGGGGGAACGAAGAGGGCCAGGATCAGATCGGGGGCCAAGCGCGCCTCGATCCCTGCTCGAAGGGAGAGGGCCAGCCCGGCAAATACCAGCCCGACCGTCGGCGGAATCCGGAAGCGCCTCCCGGCGACGATCACCAGGGAGACGATGATGAGCATCTCGAGGACTAAGGTCTCGACCTCGACCAGAGTATCCATCAGGCATCCGGGCGAGTCGCGGGCTTCGGCCTGCCTTTCGAGCCCGCCTGGAGCCCTCGCACCTGGGTCACCGGCAGGACGAACAGGATGCCGCTATCGGGCTCCTCGAGCGGGCCAAGGACGCGCTCGGTGGCGGCGATCAGCGCCTCCAGGTCGAACCCGTCGGGCACCACGCTCATCAACAGCCGACTCTGTTGCTCCGATCCCTCCATCAACTTCCTCAGCGACGGAAACAATGGAAGATCTTCGCGGGTGCCTTCGCCATACGTCATGTGCGACAAGCCGCTGCTGTCCAGGATCGTCATGCCCGTCACCCCGGCGGAAACCCAGGCTTCGGCCAGGGCGTGGACCATCCCGGGATCATGGACCACGAGGTTAACCAGCTGAGGCACGATCAGCCTCCTTCCGGGCGAACATCCATCGAAGCAGGGGCGGAGTCACGAAGGTCGTGCCGATGACCATCAGGATGACATTGGCGAAGAGGCCTGGATCGAGCAGCCCTTCGGCGATCCCAACGCCGGCCACGATGAGCCCGACCTCTCCGCGCGAGATCATCCCGGCTCCCAGCAAGAGCGACTCTCGCCATGAGTATCCTCCAAGCCGGGCACCCAGGCCGCTGCCCGCCAGTTTTGATGCAGCCGCGACGAGCAACAGCAATCCACCGAAAACGGCCCCCCGACTGTCGAGCATCCGCAAGTCGGATTGAAGCCCGATGTCCAGCAGGAAGAGCGGCACGAAGAACGCATACCCGATGCGCTGGAGCCCATTCTCGATTTCGTCTCGCAGATGAGACCGGCCCAGTCCGATCCCCGCCACAAAGGCGCCGGTGATCGCCGCCATTCCGCCGAAGTACTCCGTTGCCCAGGCTACGAACAGTACGCCCGCCAGGACCATCGCCAGCATTCCCTGGCTGACTTTCATGCGGCGACCCCATTCCGCCCAGTAGGGCAGGACCCATAACGAAAACGCCAGGACGATGGCCAGCACAAGGACCATCGTCCCCACCTGCCCCGGGATCCCGGACAGGTCCGAGCCTTGCTGCACCGATCCGACGAAGACCGAGAGCAACACGATGACGAGGATGTCGTCGATGACCGCGGCTCCCAGCAAGGCCGTGCCGACCCGGCTGCGGAGTTGCCCGAGCTCCAATAGAGTCTGGGCCGAGATGCTGACGCTGGTGGCACTCAAGACCAGGCCGAGGAACAAGGACTCGGCCCACGGATAACTGAAGATCCAGCCCAGGCCAGCCCCCAGCAGCACGGGAGCCGCTACCCCGAGCACTCCGGCCAGCGCGGCCGGCCGACCAGCGCGCCGGAAGTCGGCCAGGTCGATCTCCATGCCTGCCGAAAGCATCAACCACAGAACCCCCAGCTGGCCCATGGAGTGAATCGACTCGCGCAGGCCGGGAGCCTGGGCCACCGGCAAGGCGAAGAGGTCGAGGAGGGTCGGACCGAGGATCAGCCCCGCCAACAGCTCGCCGAGCACGGCCGGTTGGCCAAGGCGCTGGGAAAGCTCTCCGGCGATCTTGGCCGCGGCGATGAGAACGGCCAGGGCGAACAGCAGGGCGAGCACGTCGCCAGCGGCTCCCACCGCGGCGGGCGCGCGCAAGAGTTCCATAGTGACCGGCCTCCGGCGTGGAGCGATGCAGGGCCAATCGAGTGTGACCTGCCAAGAGGGAACATCGGCATTCTACCATCGGCGCAGCGCAGCGCCGACGCGATCGCCCGCGGCCGACGGGCTCGATTGCCCCGGCTCGCTCATTCCGGCTCGGTCGTGCGCTCGACGGTCCCTTCCATTCCGTCCTCGACGAAGGCCGCCTGCCCATCCGGGAATGTCACCCGCGTGCCTTCAGGGCCGCGCTCGATCGTCAGGCCGCGCCAGCGGACCGTCACCGGCCACGGAAACGGATGACGTCCGCTGAGCTCGATGCGATCGGGCTGGAGCAGGCAAATCCCGGCAACCTTCAGGAAGAGAGACAGAGGGGCAATCCCGGCCACGTGGCCCTGCCTCCCCCACCCGGCAGGGCGCTCCGGGTGATATACCTCCCAGAATACGCCGTCCTTCTTGAGTCCCTCGATGATCGACGTCATCACATGCACGAGAATCTCACACGCCTCGGCCCGATAGCCGGCATTCACCAGCGCCTCTCCCAACAAGTCCTGCAGCGGCATGTGGACCACCCACGGCCCTCCCGGGGACTCGGGCGCATAGGCGGGGTCGTCCGCCGGAACGAGCGGCCAGCCCAGTGGACGGCCGTAGCGATCGGGGTGCATCAGCGTCGTCTTGAGAATGGAGGCCATCGCCCCATCGGCCAATCCCGCCCACAAGGGCAACAGCAAGTGGAGGTCCTGACGGCGCAGATCGGGCGAACCTACTTCCACCTCAGCCTCGTCGTCGATACCCTCGATTCGGATTCGTTCCAGGCGGGAGTACGCCGCCTGACTCTCCGCTACTCCCCGGTCCCACAGCCAACGGAAGTCCCGGACGCCCAACTGCTCACGACGGTTGCGTCCGTTTGCTCCGAGGCCTTCGATCGAGACTCGGGCCCGACGCGCACGCCCTTCCGAAACCCCGAGGCGGATCTGCACCCGGACGGGTGGCTCGAAGGTCCCCCCCGGCCGGAGGTCGAGGTCGCCTCGCCCACTGCCCAGCAGCCTGCCGGCCGAGGCTTGATGCGTATCGCGATCGACGTAATGGAACGATCCATCGATTGCGGACCACATTTCGGACACAGCCTGCTTCAGCTCCAGCCATCGCCGTTCGAGGTCGGGCTGGGCCCAGGTTTCCTGTAAGGCGCCGGCCATATTCAGAAGAGCCCGGGTTTCGGCGGCTAGAAACGCAACGAGATCCGGATGATGAACGTGCCGCGGGTCGGCGGCCTCCCCCCAGACAACTCCCAAGGCCAGCGCCGGCCTCTGGTCCGCTTCGGCCTGGCGCAAGTTTTCCCAGGAGAAGGGCGAATAGCCAAGCGCCTCGCGCTCTTTCGAGAACCAGTAGTTCAGGAAGAGAAGGAGGCGCGGGAAGGCCTCGCGCAGGAAGGCCTCGTCCCCGGTGCGTCGGTAGACCTCCCAGGCGAGGTGGGCGAGCCTGGGCGGGCACAAGAATCGGCCTCGCTGGCCGCCCGCTCCGGGTCGGCCGTCGATCGATCCGCCGGGCTCCTGAGTCGAGAGGTGATTGTCGATGAGCCCCTGGACGTGCTCCGGCGCGGCATAGACGACCTGTTGAGCCGCATACGCCATCGTCCCCACGTCGATGCCGCTCCAGGCATCGTCGTGGTCCGCGCCGTCGCTGGAGGCGGAATAGCCGTGATCGGGTGTCCGCATCGAGACCAACGAGGGCGCGGGGAAGACGCGTGTCGGCCCGACGAAGGCGCCCAAGCCCGCTTTCTGCGACAGCGCCAGCGCGGCGTCCCAATCCGAGTCTCCGGTTTGGATGTCCACCCAACCCGAGTGCAACCTCTCCAGACGGGCGATCTCCGCGTCCCAGGCGCGTCCGGCGAGATCGCGCGCTGCCTCGAAGGAGCTTTCGCCGGTCCCCTCGGCGGCGCTGCCCCAGACCACCGGCCGGGCGGCGTGCGGCGCGAGATCGACGGTGAGCTCCAGCCCGGGCAGAGCGCCGGCGGCATGCGCCGCGCCGCCGGCCAGAAACGCCACCGGGCAGAGATCCCCCGTCCGGCCTTCCAGGAGCGCCGCACCGGCCCGGGTCCCGCTGTTCATGCTGCGCCCGCCTTCCAGGGCCTCGAGGGTTGCGAAGAGGACCACCCGCAGAGCCCGGAAGTGCGGGGTCGTATTCAACAGCCGCAGGCGGCCCGCCAGGCCATGCGAGTCCGGCACCCAGTATTCGGCTTCGACCTCGATACCTTCGAAGGGAGCGAAGGCGACCTTCATCCAGCTGGGGAGGAAGGCGCGGATGGTCGGCGGCTGGGCGAACAGGGATGGGTCACTCACCGTCGGGCCATCGGCGGTGAAGGCGGCGAAGATGCGCAACCCCCGCGCTCGTCGAGCGTAGGTCGTCTCGATCGACAGCGCTGGCGGCCGACCTCCCTCCCACCGGATCTCCCAGATGTGGTCGTTGAGGTAGTCGGTCGGACCGGCGAGCGCGTCGGCCGCCAGCATCCGTTCGTGGGGATCGTGTGGGCCAAGCGCCCATGTGCGCATGGCCTCATTGTAAGCTCTCCACAGCATGCAGGTGCGGGGCGGCGCCCGATGACCGTGCTAGAATCCCGAGCCATCGAACCAGAGGAGCCCATGCAAGCCAGCCTTCCGATGCGGCGCGGGCTGTACTTCGAGGAATTCTCGGTCGGTCAGACCCTGCGCACGCCCGGCCGCACGTTGACCGAGGCCGACATCATGGCGTTCGCCGGCCTCTCGGGCGACTTCAACTTGATACACACCGATGCCGTCTACGCCGCCACGACCCCTTTCGGGCAGCGCGTCGCTCATGGTCTTCTCGGGTTGGCGATCGCCTCCGGCCTGGCCGTTCGAAGCGGCGTGCTGGAAGGGACCGTCCTCGCCTTTCGCGAGATCCAGGAGTGGAAGTTCAGTCAACCGGTTTTTATCGGCGACACCCTGACGGTCGAGATGAAGGTTAACGAGGTGAAGGCCCTGCCAAGGCTGGGAGGCGGCTCCGTGGTCCTCGAGTTGAGCGTCATGAACCAGACCGGTGCCATCGTCATGAAGGGCTCGTGGAATGTCCTCGTTCAGAGTCGTCCCGGGGCCTAAGCCGCCTCCGCTCGCGCGGGAACTTGCGGGGGGCGGCCGGCGTCTCTTCGTCATGCGCACCGGTTCCCGGGGGCTCGTCCTTCGGCGCGGCAAGGCATGAACCCCCCCACATTGCCAAAAGGCCGGCCGGCGGGCCGAAGGCCGCCGGCACCGTCATCGCCACAGGGCGACGAGTCGCCGACGTTCCCCGATCGCTCCGGCCGCCTAGACCTGCCGCACCCAGTGACCGAACGCGACCTGGACGGCACGCGCGTCACCCCGGCCGCCTATTCGCCTCCACCGTCTCGCCCGCCGCGCCCGCGGTTCCCATCGGGATTCGGCGGCTGCCTGCTTCGCATGGTGATCCTGAGCCTGTTCGCTATGGCGGCGGCCGTCATCCTCCTGGTCTCCCTGGCTGTCTACCAGTACTACACCCTGGCGGCGGCTTTGCCCTCGGTCGAGGACTTGAAGGACCGGGCCGCCCAGTTCGAGACCACGCGTATCCTCGACCGCGACGGCCATCTGTTGTACGAGATCCTCGATCCACAAGCCGGCCGGCGAACGTACATCCCGCTCGAACGCATCTCGCCCTACATGGTGGCAGCCATCGTCGCCACGGAGGACTCCCAGTACTACAGCCATCCCGGGTTCGATCTCTTCGCCCTGTCGCGGGCCATCGTCCAGAATCTCACGGCGGGCGACATCCAATCCGGCGCCTCCACCATCACCCAGCAGGTCGCCCGAGGGCTGTTGTTCACGCCGGAGGAGGCCTCAGAACGCAGCGCCCTGCGCAAGATGCGGGAGATCCTGCTGGCGGCCGAGATCACCCGCCGCTACACGAAGGACGAAATCCTCGAGCTGTATCTCAACCAGGTTTACTTTGGGAACCTTGCCTACGGCGTCGAGGCCGCCTCCGAGACCTACTTCGGCACGACGGCGGACCAACTGACTCTCACCCAGGCGTCATTCCTGACGGGCTTGATCCAGGCCCCCTCGGTCTACGACGTCTTCACCAACCGCGACCCGACGCTGGAACGGCAGCGCCAGGTGCTCGGCCTGATGGTCCTGACCTCGACCGAGCAGGGCTGCATCTACGTCAGCAATTCGACCACCCCGGTGTGCGTGTCTCCCGAAGAGGCCGGCGCTGCGGCGGCGGCGTTGAGCGGATACGAGTTCCAGCCGGCCGTGGTCAACATCGTCTTCCCCCACTGGGTGAACTACGTTCGCGGCGAACTCG
>Ga0214473_10012014_pt1 | contig 10161 bp, 11 predicted proteins | sample RVTome_7_FD_203509 | JGI IMG/M metagenome (GOLD analysis project Ga0214473, IMG submission 203509) | Soil microbial communities from uranium-contaminated site in the Upper Colorado River Basin, Wyoming, United States - RVT98D197 | ecosystem: Environmental > Terrestrial > Soil > Contaminated >... | reverse complement strand
CCACCGCGACGGTCGAGCGCGGGCGCATCGAGCGGATCGTCGTCGCCACCGGAACGATCGAGCCCGAGCGCGAGGTGGAGGTGCGCCCGCGTATCCCCGGGATCGTCGAGGCGATCCACGTAGAGGCGGGCAACGTGGTCTCCCCCGGGCAGCCGCTCGTCGAGATCGAGCGCAGGCTCCTCGCGTCCCAGGTGCAGGAGGCCGAGGCGGCGCTTCGCGCGGCTCGGGTCGAGGACATCGTCCTAGAACCTGATCACGCTCCGGATCACCTCGCCCTGGTGCATCAGGTCGAAGGCCTCGTTGATGCGCTCGAGCGGGAGGACCGCGTTCACCATCTCGTCGAGGCGGATGCGTCCGGACATGTAGCGCTCGACGAAGCGCGGGAGCTGCGTGCGGCCCTTAGTGCCGCCGAAGGCGCTCCCGCGCCAGGAGCGGCCCGTGACCAGCAGGAAGGGCCGCGCGTGGATCTCCTCGCCCGCCCCCGCGACGCCGATGATGATCGACTGGCCCCAGCCGCGCTGGGTGCAGGCGAGGGCCTGGCCCATGAGATCCACGTTTCCGACGCACTCGAAGGAGTAGTCGACCCCCCCGTCGGTCCTGTCGATGACCGCCTGCGCGACGTCGCCGATCTCCTTCGGGTTCAGGAACTCGGTCGCACCGAACTGCCGCGCGAGCTCGAACTTCTTCGGGTTCAGGTCGATCGCGATGATGCGCTCGGCCCCCGCCATCACAGCGCCCTGCACGACTGAGAGACCGACGCCGCCGAGGCCGAAGACCGCGACAGACGAGCCCGGCTCGACGCGAGCGGTGTGCAGCACGGCGCCGATGCCGGTCGTCACCGCGCAGCCGAGCAGGCACACCTTGTCGAGCGGCGCGTCCTTGCGGATCTTCGCGAGCGCGATCTCGGGCAGCACCGTGCACTCGGCGAAGGTCGAGGTTCCCATGTAATGGTGGATCGTCTTCCCGCCGAGCGAGAGCCGGCTCGTGCCGTCGGGCATGACACCCTTGCCCTGCGTGGCGCGCAGCCTCACGCAGAGGTTGGTGCGACCGGAGAGGCAGTAGCGGCACTCGCGGCACTCGGGGATGTAGAGCGGGATCACGTGATCGCCGGGCGCCACCGAGACGACGCCCGGCCCCACCTCCTCGACGACACCGGCCCCCTCGTGCCCGAGCACGGCCGGGAAGAGGCCCTCGGGATCGCGCCCGGAGAGCGTATACGCATCCGTGTGACACACGCCGGTCGCCGCGAGGCGCACCAGGACCTCCCCCGCCTTGGGACCCGCGAGCTCGATCTCCGCGATCTCGAGCGGCCGCTTCGCCTCGAAGGCCACCGCCGCACGTACCTGCATGACTTCCTCCCGACCTGGAGCGCCGCCTTGATACCGCCAGCGGCGCGCCGGCGCCAATCCCTCGGCCCCTGTGTTAGCGTCCGCGGCATGAACGCGGCCGAGGGCCTCGTACGCACCCTCGTCGGTGCGGGAATCGAGGTCTGCTTCACGAACCCGGGCACCTCGGAGATGCACTTCGTGGCCGCCCTCGACCGCGTCGCGGGGATGCGCTCGATCCTGGGCCTCTTCGAGGGGGTCGTGTCGGGCGCCGCGGACGGCTACGGACGCATGGCGGAGCGGCCCGCCGCGACCCTGCTGCACCTCGGGCCCGGGCTCGCGAACGGGATCGCCAACTTCCACAACGCGAAGAAAGCGCGCACCCCGATCGTGAGCCTGGTCGGAAATCACGCGTTGTCGCACCTCCGCTTCGACGCCCCACTCAGCGCCGACGTCGAGGCGATCGCGCGATCCGTGTCCGCGTGGGTGCGCTCGGCACGCGACCCGGCAGAGCTCCCGAGCGACGGAGCGGCCGCCGTGGCCGCGGCTCTGGCCCCTCCCGGCGGAATCGCGACGCTCGTCGTCCCCGCCGACGTCGCCTGGGGCGAGGCGGAGGGACCGGCTCCCGAGCTTCCGGTTCGCAAGCGCGAGACGGTCGCGACGGATTCCGTGCGCGACGCCGCCCGCGCGCTCCGCTCGGGCGAGCCGGCGGTCGTGCTGATGACCGGGGCAGCCCTTCGCGAGCGGCCCCTCGCGGCGGCCGGGCGGATCGCGCGGGCCACGGGCGCGCGCCTCTTCTGCAACACCTTCAACGCGCGCCTGTCCCGCGGCGCGGGCCGCGTGGCCGTGCCGACGCTGCCGTACTTCGCGGAGGCGGCGAGCGAGGCGCTGCGCGGCGTGCTCCACCTCGTGCTGGTTGGCGCCGGGCCGCCGGTCGCCTTCTTCGCCTATCCCGGCCGGCCGAGCGCGCTGACACCGGAAGGGTGCAGCGTACACGCGCTCGCGAGCCCGGCGCAGGACGCGGAGGCCGCGCTCGAGGCGCTCCAGGACGAGCTCGGCGCACGCTCCGCGCCACCCGAACTCGCGGAGCTGCGGCGCCCGGACGCACCGCACGGCGCGCTGACAGCGGGCGCGATCGGCGCGTCGCTCGCGGCGCTCCTCCCCGAAGGCGCCATCGTCGTCGACGAGGCCATCACCGGAAGCCCGGCGCTGCAGGGCCCGACCGCCACGGCCGCACCGCACGACTGGCTCTTCCTCACCGGCGGCGCGATCGGCCAGGGCCTGCCCGTGGCGACCGGCGCGGCCGTGGCCTGCCCCGGCCGGAAGGTCGTGTGCCTCGAGGGCGATGGGAGCGCCATGTACACGCTCCAGTCGCTGTGGACGCAGGCGCGCGAGGGCCTCGACGTGACGACCGTGATCCTCGCGAACCGCAGCTACGCCATCCTCCAGGTCGAGCTCGCGCGGATGGGATTCCGCGACCCGGGGCCGCGCGCGCGCGACATGCTGGGGATCGCGCGGCCCGCGCTCGACTTCGTGCGTCTGGCGGAGGGAATGGGCGTCCGAGCCCGCCGCGCGACGAGCGCGGAGGACCTGCACCGGGAGCTCGCGACGGCACTCGCCCTGCCGGGGCCCCGGCTGATCGAGGCGGTGATCCAGGGCTGACCGGGCCGCGGGCCCCGGCGCTACCTCCAGCACTCGGTCGGGAGCGGCTGCTCGCGCGCGAGATCCGCCGCGAAGCCGGGCGGAGCGTCGGGCCAGGCCGCGAAGCCCTTCGCGACGCTCCCGCGCAGCGCCGCGCCGCCGTAGCCCGTCGGGTGGAAGTGGGCGCGCACGATCACGGTCTCCTCCGCCGAGATCGGGACGGGCCCGCCGGGACGCGTGAAGGGCTGCTCGTCCCGGTGGCTGTGCATGAGGACGCGCCGGAAGAGGAGTCTTCCGTCGGGGCTCACCACCTCCCACCAGTCTGCATACTGGTCGCAGCCGCGATCGGGGCTCTGCACCGTGACGGCGAGCGCGTAGGCTCCGGGCTTCCCCTTCGCTGCGACGCGCAGCACGTCGGCGCGCGGCTCGGCAGCGACGGACGCGGCTGCGAGCAGCCCGAGGAGCGCGACGAGCCCGCACTTCGCTCGGCTGCGCCTCACTGCGCGGCGGCTCCGCCGCCTCGATCGCTGGATCCCTGGGTGCCGTCGTCCTCGAGCGCGCGCTCGATCTGCACGGCGGCGTGGAGCGGGCCGCGGCCCATCCCCGGGCAGTCCGAGGCCTCGTCGGCCCAGCGCTCCGGCGAGTGCACGACGGAGCGCCAGAACGGCCAGGTTCGGCACTGCCGGGGCCGGTCGGGGTACACGCTGCAGCCGCGCTCGGCGGCGTAGAGGATGCAGGTCCCGTCGCTGCACTCGCGCAGGCTCACGGCGCCGCCCCTCAGGCGACGCGTGTAGACGGCGCGGAACTCCTCGGGGCCGAGGGCCGTGCGGCGCGCCAGCGCCTCGATCTCCGCGTCGCTCACCCGCACGCTGCCGGGAGCGCCGCCGCAGCAGTTGCCGCAGCGCGTGCACGCGAAGCGCAGGCCGTCGCGGTACCAGGGTTCGCCGGACACGCTCGCTCCCCCCCCTCCGGCTAGGACTCGGAGGGGCCCCCGGACGCGAAGAACACCAGCAGCGTCATGTCCTCCTCGATCTCGAAGAAGGAATGCTCGGAGGTGGCCCGCACGTAGAGCACCGAGCCCCGCTGCACGGAGTGCTCCGAGCCGTTCACGCGCAGGCGACCGCGGCCCGAGAGCACGAGATAGACCTCGTCTTCGTCGTGCGGGCCCTGGAGGTCCTTCGCGCCGGCCTTGAGCTGGTAGATCCCGCACGAGAGGGACGGAACGCGCAGGAACTCGAGGTAAGGGCTCTTCATCCCCTGCTTGCGCGCCAGCAGGTCGTCGATCTGGTAGATCCGCCAATCGCTGCCGGCCATGGCCTCCACCGCCGCGACCTTCGATGCTACCGAAGGCGGCGTGGCTCCGCCGCGAGGCAGGTGCGAGCGTCGCCTTCGCGGCGAGCCTGCGGCATGATCGCACCCGGAACGAGCGCGCGGGGGCGCACGGAGAGAGGGAGGCGATGAGCGGGGGAAGCGTCCTGGTCACCGGCGGAGCCGGCTTCATCGGCTCCCACGTCGCCGAGCGCTTCGCGCGCGAGGGCTTCGGAGTCCGCGTCCTCGACGATCTCTCGAGCGGAGACGCGGCGAACCTCGCCCCCTTCTGGAAGCTCGTTCGCGCCGATGTCGCCGACCCGGCCGCGGTCGACGCAGCGGTCGCCGGGACCGAGATCGTGATCCACCTCGCGGCCTTCACGTCGGTTCCGGAGAGCTTCGAGCGCTTCGAGGACTGCTATCGGACGAACGTGTTCGGCACCACGAACGTCGTTCGGGCCTGCGTGCGACACGGCGTGCGCAAGCTCGTCTTCGCGAGCTCTTCCGCCGTCTACTCGGACCTCCCGGCCGCCCCGAAGTCCGAGACCGAGTGCCCCGGTCCGACGAGCTCGTACGGAATCTCGAAGCTCGAGGGCGAGCACCTGCTCGCGGCCCACACCGAGCTCGACGGCCTCGGCTCCGTCGCGCTGCGCTTCTTCAACGTCTACGGGCCGCGCCAGCCGGCGGGCTCCGCGTACGCGGCCGCGGTGCCGATCTTCATCGAGCGCGCGCTGCGAGGCGAGGCGCTCACGATCTACGGGGACGGACGTCAGACCCGGGACTTCGTCTTCGTGGCCGACGTCGCCGAGGCGGTGCTCCGCGCGGCGCAGGGGTCGGAGAGCGGCGTGTTCAACGTCGGCACCGGCAAGGCAGAGGAGATCCTCGACCTGGCCGACGAGATCGCGCGCCTCACGGGCCACGCGGTGCCCCACCGCTTCGCACCGAGCCGGGCGGGCGACGTGCGCGCGTCGAGCGCCGACGCCTCACGCGCGCGGCAGGCCCTCGGCTGGTCGCCGGCCCACCCGCTGGCACGGGGGCTCGCAGAGACCCTCGCCTGGTACCGCGGGCGGCGCTGAGGGGTACCGCCTTCCGCCATGCTGTGCTTCTCGAGCGGCCACCCGATGGGCCGAGCCGGCGGCGGTCAGCGCGCCAGGCGCAGATACAGGATCGATCCCCGGGTCCGGACCTCGAGGTTGGTCCACTGCTCGAGGAGCCGGCAGCGGGTGACCTGGGCGCTGCCGGGCGAGCCCATGCGGAGGCGAAGCTCGCCCCGCGGGCTGCGATTGAGCCGTTCGATCATGGCCGACCAATCACGACGCACAGTCAAGGAACACCTCCTTCAGGATGCCCCCCCATGTTAGGGGGAACGGGGCTTCGCGTCGAAGACCACCCGCGCCCCAAGCGGGGAGCCGGAGGCCGACGCGAGTCGGCCGGGAAGCTTCGACACCCCTGCGATCATCCGGACCCACGGTCGCCGTAGCCCCGAGGATTCCGCCGCATCCACTCGAAGGCGGTCCGCACGATCGCATCGAGATCGGCGAACTGCGGACGCCACCCGAGGTCGCGGCGCGCGCGCTCGGCGGCGGCCACCAGGATCGGTGGGTCTCCCGGCCGACGGGGCTTCACGGCGACCTCGAAGTCCGCTCCGCTCACCCGGCGCACGGCACGGGCCACCTCCTCGACCGAGAAGCCCCGGCCGTTGCCGAGATTGAAGGCGCGCTGCTCGCCGCCTCGCGAGGCGTACTCGAGCGCGAGGATGTGCGCGCTGGCGAGGTCCACGACGTGGATGTAGTCGCGCACGCAGGTTCCGTCCGGTGTCGGATAGTCGTCGCCGAAGACCTCGAGACCCTTCCGACGGCCGAGGGCGGCGGCGATCGCGTTGGGGATCAGGTGCGTCTCCGGCGAGTGGTCCTCGCCGAGCTCGCCCTCGGGATCGCATCCCGCCGCGTTGAAGTAGCGCAGGAACACGGGACGGAAGCCGGGATTCGCGGAGGCCAGGTCCCCGAGCAGCTGCTCGGCCATCAGCTTCGAGCGACCGTAGGGATTCACCGGGCGCTGCGGGATGTCCTCGTCGATGGGAGTCCGCTCGGGCTCGCCGTAGGTGGCGCAGCTCGACGAGAGCACGAAGGCCGGCACTCCCGCGGCGATGCAGGCCTCCGCGAGCGAGAGCGTTCCGACCACGTTGTTCGCGTAGTACTTGCCGGGGTGCGCGACCGACTCTCCGACGTAGCAGTAGGCCGCGAAGTGGAGCACCGCGTCGATGCGATGGGTGCGCAGCGCCGCCTCCACCGCCCCCCGGTCCTGCACGGCGGCCAGCACGAGCGGAGCCCCGAGCAGGGCCGCGCGATGCCCGAGCCGCAGGTCGTCGAGCGCGATGGGCTCGTGGGCGGCGCGCCGCAGCTCCTTCATGGCGTGGCTGCCGATGTAGCCGGCGCCCCCGGTGACCAGAACCTTCATCGACGAGCCTCGCTGCGTCCGGCGCAGCCGCCGAGCGCGAGAGACTAGCCCCGATCCGGGTTTCGGCTCCTAGACCGGCCGGTAGAGGCCGCGCCCGGTGAGGGGCGGCAGATCGAGGGTCGAGATCAGGCCCGGCCGCGCGGCGCACACCGCGGGGATGGCGTTCACCAGCCGCGTACCGGTCGCGAGGATGCCGCCCTTGTGATGGTCCCCGTCGGGACCGACGCAGGTCATGTGGCACTTGATGCGCGGGTCGCCGTCCACGAAGACGTAGTAGCCCGGTCCGTACTCGCCCTGCGGCCACTGCGGCGCCGTGTCCGGGCGCAGGCGCGTGACGTGCTCGAGCACGATGGCCGGACGGCCGCCGACGATTCCCTCGAGCTCGAAGCGGAACGCGTCGGCCGTCCCCTTCCGCACGGTCCCGAACCCCGGGATCTCGTAGGTCGTGTCGGCGGGATGGCGCCACACGCGCTCGCGAACCTCGTCGAGGCGCACCCCGAGCCCCCTCGCCACGAGGTTCACCGGCCCGCCCCACACGTAGCGGAGGCGCCCGGGTGCGAAGAGGATCGGCGTCTCCGTGAGGGGCCGGCCGAAGCCGAGCACGTCCCCCAGGAGCTTCTCGACCTCGCTCGGGATGTAGGTCGAGTAGTCGAGGATCTCCTGCACCCGGATCCGGCTCCAGTGCTGGGAGATCCCGCTGAGGGTGAGCGGGAGCGTGTCGCTCATGAAGCCCGGCTCGATGCCCGAGGTGAAATAGGAGACCCCACCGCGCCTCGCCGCGGCGTCGATCTGCTCCATCAGCGCCCGATCGGGATGCGCATCGGGATCCACCATGCCGACGATCGAGCTGCTCACGACGTTCGTTCCCGCCTCGAGGAAGCGGCAATGCTCGCCGGCCATCCACTGCTCGCGCCCGTCGCCACCCGCTGCGGAGCAGAGGCAGTCGGCGCCGAGAGCCACGAGGGCGTCGATGTCCCGGGTCGCCCGGATGCCGGTCGCGCGCGTGCCCGCAATCTCGCCGGCGTCCTGCCCCAGCTTGGCGTCCGAGTGGACCCAGACGCCGACGAGCTCGAGCTCGGGGTGCTCGATGATCGCCCGCAGGGCGAAGTGGCCGACGAAGCCGGTCCCGAACTGGACGACGCGACGCCTGCTCACCAGAGCGTCAGGAGCCGGGGGGCGGCGGCGCCTCTGCCTGCGCCTCCGGCGTCGCGCCCGCGGGCGCGGCGGCCGGCGCCGCGATCTCCTCGAAGCGCGCGTCCACGTACTCGACGAGCGTGAGCTTCCCGTCGTGGTCGCGGTCGGCCGCCTCGAAGCGCTCCACCGTGAGATCCACCGCCTCCACCGACTGGAGGACCCCGTCGCGATCCCCGTCCTGCTCGGTGAAGGTCAGGGCGGCCTGCCGGTGATGCTGGTTGCGGTCCCCGGGCTCGGCACGGGCCGAGAGCGGCAGGAGGGCCAGCAGGCAGGCCGCGCGGAGTCCCCGGCTCGCGAGATGGAGGGGACGGCCCGCGCAGCTTCTCAGTTGACGATCTTCCACGAGCCGTCGGGCTGGCGGCAAGCCGTTCCGTAGGCGGAGTTGGTCTTGCCGTCGATCACGACCTTCTCCTGGTACTCGCGGCAGTACTGCCCACTCGCATTCTCGTAGGTCTTGGTCGGCGTGTAGGATCCCGAGTGCCCCGTGTCGGGGTTGCGCCAGGTGGCGGACTGGCCCGTGCGGGTCGACTCGAGCGTGGCCTGCTGCGTCTGGTAGGCCATCTGCTTGTCGCGCTGGTCGAGCGCGTTGCCGATGGCGCCGCCGAGCAGGCCGCCGAGCAGCACGCCGCCGACGATCCCGGCGGCCCCGCCCCCGGCCGCCGCGCCGATGAGTCCGCCGGATGCCGCACCGATCGCCGCGCCACCGCTGGCCTTCGGGTTGTCCACCATGGTCTGGCCGACAGTTCCGCAGCCCGAGGCTACGAACGCGAGCAGCACGAACGGCGCGATCCAGTGCGCGGTCTTGCGAGTCATGCGAGTCATGCGATTCCCCCCTCTCCTGCGTCGCGCTGCGCGCGCCGCCGAGCCCGGGAGTCTAGCCCGGCCGGGAAAGCGCGGCAGCCGGCTCCCGCCCTTCGGGCGCGGCGTCGCCCGCGAGCACCCTCCCGGCGGCCGGATCGACCGAGCGCAGGTGGAGATCCCGCTGCGGAAAGGGGATCTCGATCCCCGCCTCGCGGAGCGCCCGGTGGATGTCGAGGACGATCTGGCTGCGCAGCACCAGCACCATGTCGGGCTCCGGCGTCCAAGCCCGAACGAGGAAGTCGAGCGAGCTCTCGCCGAAGCCCTGGAAGAGCACGGAGGGAGCGGGATGCTGGAGCATCTCGGGACGCGCCGTCACGACACCTCTCAGCAGCTCGAGCACCCGTTCGGGGTCGCTGCCATAGGAGACCCCCACGGGGATGTCGACCCTGCGCTGCCGGTCGGAGAGCGTCCAGTTGACGAAGGTCTCCGAGACGAGCTTCGAGTTCGGGATCACGAGCTCGGCCCCGTCGAAGCCGCGCACCGTGCTCGAGCGGATCCCGATCCGGCGCACCTCCCCGAGGTTGTTCCCGACGTCGACGATGTCTCCGACCTGCACCGGGCGCTCGAAGAGCAGGATCAGGCCCGAGACAACGTTGTTCACGATGTCCTGGAGCCCGATGCCGACGCCGACGCCGAGCGCGCCGAGCATCAGCGCGAGGCGGCCCATCTCGAAGCCCGCGGCGAGCACCGCCATCGCAAAGCCGATCAGCAGGATCGCGTAGCGGGCGAGGGTCGAGATCGCGAAGGGGACGCCGCGCGGCAGCGAGGCGCGCGAGAGCAGGTCCTCCTCGAGCGCGAAACGGACGAAGCGCGACACGAGGAACGAGGCATAGATCATCAGCCAGAAGGCCAGCACCCCTCCGAGCGAGACGGAGAGCTCCCCCATCCGCCATTCGGCGCCGAGGGCCGTGGAGATGGCCGCCGCGATCGGATCGGCCAGGTCGAACCTCTCGAGCGTCGCGTACGACCACCCGAGCGTCAGCGCAGCCTGGATCAGGGAGCGACCTCGCCGTCGGAGCAGCGGACCGTGGTTCCTCACCATGCGCAGGGAGCGCGCGACCGGGCTGCGGAGCAGGAGGGCCCAGGAGCCCTCCAACACGCGCGCCGCGGCGTAAAAGACGAAGGCGAGCAGCGACGCGGCGAGCGTTCCCTCGACGAAGATCTCGGCCAGCGTCGTGTTCCCGATCAGGTTGGCGACGATCGAGACCGCGTTGAGCACGAGGCCGAGGCGCATCCCGACCCCGATCACGCGCAGCCACGCGCCGCGCCGCGCGAGCTGGCCGAGCTTCGCGAGGCGCGCGGGGCGCAAGAGCCAGAGGAAGACGGCCACGGCCAGGACTGCGGCCGAGAGCAGCACGAGGCGGTTTGCAAGCGG
>Ga0214473_10012013_pt1 | contig 10162 bp, 9 predicted proteins | sample RVTome_7_FD_203509 | JGI IMG/M metagenome (GOLD analysis project Ga0214473, IMG submission 203509) | Soil microbial communities from uranium-contaminated site in the Upper Colorado River Basin, Wyoming, United States - RVT98D197 | ecosystem: Environmental > Terrestrial > Soil > Contaminated >... | reverse complement strand
TATCTGGATGTCGTCATCCATTTGGTAAGCACTGCCGTTTCTTTTAATCTTTCACACAAGAATTAAAAAGTTTATTTTAATCAGGAGTAAAAAAATGTCTGACCAAAGAAAAAAAATTATCATTATGGGCGCCGCCGGGCGCGATTTTCATAATTTCAACACGCTCTATCGTGACAAAGTATCTGTCGAAATCGTGGCATTTACCGCCACCCAGATTCCCGATATCCATGACCGCAAATACCCGGCTGTTCTTGCGGGGGGGCTTTACCCTGATGGCATACCCATTTACGAAGAAAAAGAGCTTCTGAATCTGATAAAACTGCATCGCATTGACGAAGTTATCTTCTCGTACTCTGATGTCTCTTACCAATACGTAATGGATAAAGCCGCCCATGTCATGGCCGCGGGCGCACGTTTTGCCCTCGAAGGCGGCCGTCCCACGATGATAAAATCGAGCAAACCGGTCGTAGCGGTCTGTGCCGTTCGCACCGGCAGCGGCAAATCACAAACTACACGGCGCGTAGCTGAAATACTGATGGAACTCGGCAAGAAAGTTGTCGCCATTCGTCATCCGATGCCCTACGGCGATTTGACGAAACAGGTCAAACAGCGCTTTGCCAGAATGCAGGACCTCGACAGACATCACTGCACCATAGAAGAGCGCGAAGAATACGAACCGCATATCCGGCGCGGCGTGACTGTCTATGCCGGTATTGACTATGAACAAATTGTCCGCGACGCTGAAAAAGAAGCCGACATCATTCTTTGGGATGGCGGCAATAACGATATGCCGTTTTATGCCCCTGATTTGTATATCACAGTCGCCGACCCGCACCGCCCGGGACACGAAATCAGCTATTATCCGGGGCAGAACAATCTCCTGCTGGCCGATGTCATCGTCATAAACAAAATCGATTCCGCCTCACCCGAAGGCGTGGCCGAAGTGCGCGCCAATATCGCCGCCTATAATCCCAATGCGATAGTCGTCGATGGAGCATCGCCTATCACCGTCGATAAGGCGCAATTAATTCGCGGCAAAAAAGTGCTGGCAATCGAAGATGGTCCGACACTCACTCATGGTGAAATGGCCTATGGGGCCGGCGTAGTCGCCGCCCAAAAATTCGGCGCCGCCCAACTGGTTGACCCGCGCCCGTACACCGTCGGTTCGATTACCGAAACATTTAAAAAATATCCGGATATCGGCGCTCTGCTTCCGGCTATGGGTTATGGCTCCGAACAAATCAAAGATTTGGAGACCACAATTAATAAAACCAAATGCGATGTAGTGCTCATTGCCACACCCATTGACTTGACGCGACTGATGAAAATTGACAAACCGACTGTTCGCGTCGGCTACAATCTTCAGGAGATCGGTTCGCCCAATCTGACCGAAATTCTGACTGACTTTGTGAAAAGGTTCAAGAAATCAAAGCCGGTCACAAAACCATCCCCGGCGCCAAAAAAGAAAAAGAAAAGATAGTTTGATTTGATAGGAACGAATTGTGGCCGTGAATAAAAAGGCAGTAGTGGCGTTGGGTGGAAACGCCATAACTACGCCTGACAAAGAAGACACGATAGCCAATCAGTTTGCCAACACCCGCCAGTCACTGCACGGCATTGTCGAACTTATTCGTGAGGGCTACAAGCTCGTCATCACTCACGGCAACGGTCCCCAAGTCGGCAATGCGCTTCTGCGCATCGAACTGGCGCGGGGAAAAGCGCCGATTTTGCCGTTGGGCGTGTTGGTGGCCGACACTGAAGGCGGTATGGGGTATATGATTGAGCAGTCGCTTCAAAATCGTCTGCGCGCTGAAAAAATTAATCGCCCTGTCGTCACGCTCATCACTCAAATGATTGTCGATGAAAACGACCCGGCCGTAAATAACCCCACCAAATACATCGGGCAATTCTATTCAGAGGAAGAGGCCAAAGAATTTCAAAAAACACGCGGCTGGACCATGAAAAAAGACGCCGACCGCGGCTGGCGGCGCGTGGTCCCATCGCCAACTCCGCTAAAAGTTGTTGAAGCCGTTACTCTGGAAAAACTGGTTGAAGACGGCGCTATAGTAATTGCCGGCGGCGGCGGCGGTATCCCTGTTTATATTGACAAAAAAGGGAATCTCGAAGGTATGGATGCCGTCATCGATAAAGACCTTGGCTCTGCTGTAATCGGCACTGAAATCGGAGCGGATATTCTCTCAATTTTTACTTCAGTTGACAAAGTCGCCATAAACTTTCACAAACCAAATCAAAAGCTGATTGACAAAATGACCGTGTCTGAAGCCAAAAAATATTTAGCCGATGGTCAGTTCCCTGAAGGTTCCATGGGTCCGAAAATCAAAGCGGCGATTCAGTTCATCGAAAATGGCGGCAAGTTTGTTACCATTTCCGACGTCAAAGACGCGCAGAATGCCATCAAGGGAACTGCCGGCACCAGAATTGTCCCGGATTAAAAAATATAATGTCGGAGATAACTAAACCGGTGATCGAAGCCATCCAGAGTAAAGGCCAGCTATATGAAGTCGGCGGGGTGGTGCGCGACCGTTTACTCCTTCACCAAAAGCCGACCAAAGACAGCGATTATCTGGTAACGGGAATTCCATATAATGACCTGACTAAACTTTTAAGGAAATTCGGCAAAGTCGATTTAGTCGGCCGCAGTTTTGGAGTAATAAAGTTTACCCAGGTCATTAACAGTCAATCGCACACCTTTGATGTAACTCTCCCGCGCAAAGAATTTTCCACCGGAGTCGGCCACAAAGATTTTGTCGTTTCATTTGACCCGACCTTATCAGCAGAAGATGATTTACAGCGCCGTGATTTTACCATCAACGCCATCGCGCGTTCCATGAAGACCGGTGAACTGGTTGACCCTCTCGGAGGACAAAAAGACCTCGAAAAGAGAATTCTGCGGATGGTCTCCGAAAAATCGTTTGCGGAAGACCCTCTCCGTATGCTTCGAGCCGTACAATTTTCAGCCCGTTTTAATCTGACCGTCGAACGGAACACGCTGGAGTCGTTAAGAAAGCACGTCCATTTAATTTCCTCGATTTCAGCCGAACGCATCGCCGAAGAACTCAATAAGCTCTTGATTCAAGCGCCCAAACCATCGGAGGGGTTCCGTTTGATGCTAGCAACGGGACTTCTTCAAGAAGTTATGCCGGAATTAGTGGAGTGTGTCGATGTTGACCAGCCCGGCGGATATCACAAATGGAACGTGTTTGACCACACTATGGAAATGATCGATGCCAGCCCTCCTAATTTGAAGCTCCGCATGGCGGCCATTTTCCACGACATCTGTAAACCCCAGCACAAACGAATTGTCGAAGACGGCGCCACGTTTTACGGCCACGAAATTGGCGGCGCCAAGACTGCCCGCGAGTGGCTTCGGAAATATCGCTACCCTAACGATTTTATTAAAGAGGTGGTCACATTGGTGGAGCGGCACATGTTCACCACCGCGGTGGCTGACAAGGGCCTGCGCCGCTTAATTCGTAGAGTCGGGGTCGAATTGATATTCGACCTGCTCGATTTGCGCCGGGCCGATGTAGTCGCGCAAGGCATGGGCGGCAAGACTGCCGATGTTGACGAGTTGGAAGTCCGAATTAAAAATGAGATAAACAAAAAATCGCCATTCGGCTTAAAAGACCTGGCGCTCGACGGCAATGTCATTATGAAAAAGCTCAAACTAAAACCAGGTCCGCTGGTCGGCGAGATTCTTAATTATCTTTTGGAACAAGTTCTGGACGAGCCCAAAAAAAACTCGTCCCGTGCGCTTGAAAAGCTGGCCAAAGAGTATTATCAAGAGACAAAGATAAAAGAGAAAAGGCCCAAAAAGAAAGCAACCCGCAAAACAACTAAGAAAAAAACGAAATGAAAATTCACGAATATCAGGCCAAAGAGATTTTTGCCAAAGCCGGCATTCCCGTCCCGCCGGGCGAAGCGGCCACGGACGCTGTGCAAGTCCGCACCATCGCTGAAAAATACAGCAAACCGGTCATGGTCAAGGCCCAGGTTCATGTCGGCGGGCGTGGCAAAGCCGGCGGAATTAAGTTTGCCGAAACTCCGGAAGCCGCTCAAGTGCTCGCCCAAAAGATTCTGGGGATGAACATCAAAGGGCTGATTGTAAAGAAAGTGTTAGTCACCGTCGCTGAAGACATACTCTCCGAGGCCTATGTCAGTATCATTTTGGACCGTGCCGCTAAAACGCCGGTCATTATCGTATCATCGGCCGGCGGGATCGACATCGAAGATGTCGCCGCTAAAACCCCTCACAAGATTCATAAATTGAGCGTTGACCCGGTTGAAGGATTAAAAATATATCAAGCCCGCAATCTGGCCTATAAACTTTACAAGGAAATTTCGCAGGTGCGCGAAACGACCGATATTATAATGAAACTCTACAAACTCTTTTGGGAACTCGATGCTTCGTTGGTCGAAATAAATCCGTTGATTACATCAAACGCCGGGAAAATTATTGCGCTAGACGCCAAAATTAATCTCGATGACAACGGTTTGTTTCGCCACCCCGAACTCGAAGCCCTGCGTGATATGGACGCGGAAGAACCATCGGAAGTTGAAGCACGTCTGGGCGGGCTTTCGTTCGTAAAGCTATCGGGAAATATCGGCTGTATTGTCAACGGCGCCGGACTGGCCATGGCCACAATGGATTTAGTCAAACGCTACGGCGGCGACCCGGCTAATTTTCTGGATATCGGCGGCTCATCCAATCCGCAAAAAGTCGTTACTGCCATTAAGATTATTCTCGAAGATCCCCAAATTCGTGCCATACTGATTAATATTTTTGGCGGCATCACTCGCTGTGACGACGTCGCCAACGGCATTGTGACAGCTATCAATGAACTCAAACCATCGGTGCCAATAGTAGTGCGGCTCACCGGCACTAACGAAGAAAAGGCGCACAAGATTCTGCGCTCGGTCAATCTTCCGTTCGGCGAAACTCTCGATGATGTAGTCAAAAAGGCCATAAACTTAGCCGGAATAGCCGCATAGCATACAACACAAAGGATATTGCCAATGTCGATTTTTATAGATAAAAATACCAGATTAATCGTGCAGGGAATTACCGGCCGCGACGGTTCTTTCCACTCCGAGCAAATGAAAAAATACGGCACCAAAGTGGTCGGCGGCGTTACACCCGGCAAAGGCGGCTCCAAAGTCGCCGGTATCCCAGTTTTCAACACTATGGAAGAAGCATTCGAGAAAACCCAAGCCAACACATCAGTCATTTATGTTCCGCCTGCTTTTGCGGCGGACTCTGTCTATGAAGCTGTGAGCGCCGGTATCAAATTAGTCGTTTGCATCACCGAAGGCATCCCCGCCAACGATATGATGAAAGTGTACGCATTTGTAAAAAAACACGGCGCACGTTTGATCGGCCCTAACTGTCCCGGATTAATTACACCCGGCGAATCCAAAGTTGGCATCATGCCAGGGAATATCGTTAAAAAGGGAAGCGTTGGAGTCGTGTCGCGTTCCGGCACTCTGACCTACGAAGCAATCTGGGCGCTGACTATCGCCGGAGTCGGCCAGTCCACCTGTATCGGTATCGGCGGCGACCAGATTATCGGCACAAATTTCATCGATTGTCTCGATGCCTTCAACAAAGACAAAGACACCAAAGCCATTGTCATGATTGGCGAAATTGGCGGTTCCGATGAAGAAGAAGCCGCGGTATTTATCAAAAAGCATGTCAAAAAGCCGGTGATTGGATTTATCGCCGGTCAGACCGCTCCCGCCGACAAAAGAATGGGTCACGCCGGCGCCATCATCTCCGGTTCCAGCGGCACTGCCGCCGATAAAATTGCCGCACTTGAAAAGGCAGGCGTCCCGGTCGCGAACTCCCCTATTGAAATCCCATCTTTTGTTAAACAGATGCTCCGGAGTGGAAAGGTTAAGAGGCCAGCTATTGTGACTGTTGCTGCTGCCAAGTCAAAGAAATCCATGTCAAAACCTACTAAAGTAAAATCATCTCCGATGAAATCTCATTTACTGATAAAAAAAGCCGCCAAAGGACAAGCCCGATGAACAGAACTTTGTTAATAGTCAAACCCGACGCTACCGAACGCAACCTGATTGGCCATATCGTAAACCGGCTTGAAAAAGCGCGATTTACTGTCGTTGAGATGAAAATGGTCAAATTAAATCCCGATTCAGCCAGAAAATTCTATGCCGTCCACGAGGGCAAACCGTTCTTAAATGATTTAGTAAAATTCATGTGTTCCGGACGCATCGTCCCAATGGCGCTGGAAAAAGAAAATGCTGTAGCCGACCTGCGCACTCTCATCGGCGACACCGACCCTTCCAAAGCGGCCTGCGGAACTATTAGATATGAAATTGCTAAAGATATCGAAAAAAATTCGGTGCATGCCTCGGATTCTGATGAAAACGCCAAAAAGGAGATTGCCTTTTTCTTTGCATGATATATGAGAGTTTTTGAGGATTTTGTTAAAAACGGCATAAGTCGTCGTTGCGAGCGAAGCGAACCAATCTCGCTCTTAACGACATGACCGAATGTGAGATTGCTTCAGCACGATGGAATCGTGCTTCGCAACGACGGATTATTTATGGGAAAAACTTTCTTGACCACACGGAGGATTTGTGAACAAAAAGATTGCTGTTGTCGGAGCCGGAAATGTCGGCGCCAGTTGCGCCCAATACATTGCCGAAGCCAATATCGCTGACGTCGTATTGGTGGATATTGTCGAAGGCGTCCCGCAAGGGAAAGCGCTCGATTTAACTCAAGCCGGCCCGGTGCGCGGTTACAATGCCAAAGTAACCGGCACCAATGATTATAAGGACATCGAAGGCGCTTCGATAGTCATCGACACCGCCGGCGTGCCGCGCAAACCGGGAATGTCCCGCGAAGATTTGCTCAATTCCAATGCGCAAATCACGACTAAAGTCGGCGAAAATATCAAAAAATATGCGCCCAAGAGTTTTGTCATTATGGTGGCGAATCCACTTGATTTGATGACTTTTCACATGCAGAAAGTGACCGGCTTCCCGCACAACCGGGTTGTCGGACAAGCGGGAGTTTTGGATTCAATCCGATTCCGCGCGTTTATTTCGATGGAATTGAATGTCGCTATGTCCGACACCCAAGCCATGGTGCTGGGCGGACACGGCGATACCATGGTGCCGCTTCCCCGTTATTCCACAGTCAGCGGCATTCCCATTTCTGAACTCATCTCCGATGAGCGCATCAAAGCTATCTGCGCCCGCACTGCTGATGGCGGCGGAGAAATTGTACGTCTTCTCAAAACCGGCTCGGCCTACTATGCCCCGGCGGCGGCCTCGGTGGATATGTGCAAAGCCATCTTCAACGATGAAAAGCGGCTCCTGGCTTGTTCGGCTCATCTCACTGGACAGTACGGTATCAAAGATATTTATATCGGCGTGCCGATTATTCTGGGCGCAGGTGGAATCGAAAAAATTATCGAACTGAAACTTGATCCGAGTGAACTTGGCGCACTGCAAAAATCCGCCGCCACTTACAAAGAACATTTAGGTATTCTCGGTTATTAGAAAGGAATCAAAGTGGGCTCAAAGTCACATATTAAAATACCGGCGGACGGCACTCCGGTGACTGTCAAAAACAAAAAACTGTCCGTGCCGGACAATCCTATCATCCCGTTTATCGAAGGCGATGGTATCGGCCCCGATTTGTCGAAAGCGGCTAAACGGGTTATCGAGGCCGCTGTTGAAAAGTCCTACCACGGCAAAAAGAAAATCCACTGGATGGAGATTTACGCCGGTGAAAAGGCGCAGGAGCTTTACAAGGAATGGCTGCCGAAAGATACTCTCAACGCCATCAAGAAATATATTGTAGCCATAAAAGGCCCGTTAACTACACCGATAGGCGGGGGACACCGTTCACTTAATGTTACCTTGCGACAGGTTCTAAATCTTTATGCATGCATTCGTCCGGTTAGATATTTTGAAGGCGTCGGCGCTCCGGTCAAAAATCCGGGCAATATGAATGTAGTTATCTTTCGCGAAAACACCGAAGACGTCTATGCCGGAATCGAATGGCAAAAGGGCTCAAAAGACGCCAAAAAAGTTATCAGCTGGCTGAACAAAAACATGAAAACCAAAATCCGCTCCGATTCCGGTATCGGCGTGAAACCAATGTCAGTCACCGCCACCAGACGATTGATTCGCAAGGCCATTCAATATGCCATTGACCACAACCGCTCGACGGTTACTTTGGTGCACAAAGGGAACATCATGAAGTACACCGAGGGAGCGTTTAAGGAATGGGGTTACGAATTGGCCAAAAAAGAATTCGGAGATAAAGTCATCACTGAAGATGAGCTCTACTCCAAATACAACGGGAAAAGGCCGGCGGGTAAAATTGTCATGAATGACCGCATTGCCGATTCGATGTTCCAGCAAATTTTGACTCGCGCTAACGAATATGATATTCTCGCCACCCCTAATCTCAACGGCGATTACTTATCCGACGCCTGCGCCGCTCAAGTCGGCGGGCTGGGTATCGCTCCCGGCGCCAATATCGGCGATTTTGTGGGACTTTTCGAAGCCACCCACGGCACCGCCCCCAAATACGCCAATCAGAACAAAGCCAACCCGGGTTCGTTGATTCTTTCCGGTGCGATGATGCTCGAGTATCTGGGTTGGGGTGAAGCCGCTAAAATGGTCGAAAACGGGCTTCAGAAGGCCATTCTAAACAAAACCGTAACCTATGATTTGGAACGCCAAATGGAAGGCGCCAAACTGGTGGGTACGTCCGAATTTGGGGACGAAATCATTAAAAATATGGCGGCAGTTTAGCAAACTTTTCGGCCATAAATTGGTTTTTGTAGTATAATTACTTAGAATGGCAGAACCTGCTAAACCGGAGAGATAAATGCGATTTCGATATTCCCTTTTTGTCCTGATTTTTTCAATGGTTCTATTTCCCCTGACCCAGGAAGTTTTCGCTGTCAGCAAAGTCGCCCGCTCTATTAATTTTGTCGATTTTTTTGCCGGTGGCTCCATGCCGGTGGGACACCGTGACGGATTGCCCGATTATGATTTCCTTATTAATACTCGTCTTGTTGATGTAAAATCTGATGACATATATGGCAATACTTTCAATTTAGGTATTACTTACGGTCAGCTTAAAGGGAGCCATTTCCTGTGGTCGGCCGGATTTCGATATACCGACCACAAAGTTGTCGACACTATTCCCCTGTCGGACACTTTGGGACTTGAGTTGCTCTATGACCCAACCTATCGGCAGTTAGACATCGACTTCAATTTTAACTTTTATCTAACGGATCTATTGAAATCGAGTTTTTCGCCGTACACCGGGTTGGGGATTCACGGCGGAATACTACGAATTGATGATGATGTCAACCAATCTGACTACAGCGCCAATTTGGGAATGAGTTTGAATTTTGGCGCTGATTTAAAAATCTGGACTTCGGCAGACGACCTTAAGTTTGTTACCTTGTCTTCGGTCAACAGTTACGATTTTTACGGCTCCAGCGACCGTCCCAAATACATAAATATTGGCGGAGCCGTTAAATACTATTTCCGCCCCTAAAACGGGCACTCGGCTTGCTCAATAATGCTCCATTAGATAGATTTTCTATTGTAGGTGTGTATTTGCCATTCGACCGTAGGGGCGTATTGCAATACGCCCCTACCAAAATGGCCGGAATGGAATTGTAAATGAACGCAAAAAAATGCACAGTCCTGTCAGTTTCGGCCCTGGCAATATTAGCAGTTCTGATCTTATCCTTGGGTTGCGGCAAAGACCCGGTCGGACCGGTTATTCCCGCACCGATAATCGATATTTTCAGCGCCAATCCCATTGATATTATTCCTCCCGACAGCGCCCTTATCACCTGGAAATCCCGAATGGCAGACTCGGTCAAACTATTTCCAACCGGCCAAAAACTAAATCCCAAAGACAGCGGCCAAGTTTACGTTAAGCCATCCATCCCGACCGATTACAAATTAGTAGCGTATAGCGGCGGTGGAAAAGACTCTGCCCAGATTTCAGTCGTCATGTCAGCGCTGGCCGCTAATATCGTTTCATTCAGAATTATTCCTGATACAGTTGTCATAGGGGACTCGTCTTTAGTCGGCTGGAGAACGGTGCAGGCAGATTCGATAGTTATCAACCAAGGAA
>Ga0214473_10012012_pt1 | contig 10162 bp, 7 predicted proteins | sample RVTome_7_FD_203509 | JGI IMG/M metagenome (GOLD analysis project Ga0214473, IMG submission 203509) | Soil microbial communities from uranium-contaminated site in the Upper Colorado River Basin, Wyoming, United States - RVT98D197 | ecosystem: Environmental > Terrestrial > Soil > Contaminated >... | reverse complement strand
ACCATCTTCATCAAATGCCACCTCTTTAATTCCCTCTGCCCCATGAGTACCTTCTCCTGTTCTTCCATGGGGACATTTTAACTTAAGCAGTTAATGGGGACATTTCTACTTTGCTAACACAAGCTCTCAAAAAACCTTGACAGGGCGCGTGGTTAAGTGTATATAGGTTCCTGTATACAGTATCCAAAATTCTGAACCAGGAGGTGGTTCTGATGGAGGAGGCTAACCTTTTCAAGAACATCACTGTACTGAGTCTGGAGCAAGCCACTGTCCTTCCCTACCTGACCCTCCGTCTGGCTGAAGACGGGGCCAACGTCATCCGTCTCGAACATCCCATCTACGGCGACCCCAACCGGAGAATCGGAGACGATGTTCTGAAAGAAGACCGGATGTTTTCGTATTTTCTCTCTATCAATGCGGGGAAGAAGGACCTGACCCTGGACCTGGCAACCCCGGAGGGACAGAAGATCCTGAAAGAACTCATCCTGAAACTGAAGGTGGACATCTTTGCTACGAATCAGCTGCCCAGGAATTATCCAAAGCTTGGAATCGAATATGAGATGCTCAAAAAGATCAAGGAGGACATCATCTGGCTGGGAATGACGGGTTTCGGTCCCGGGAATAACGAGGCTGCTTATGATCCTGTGCTCCAGGCCCGAGGGGGATTGATGGAGCTCACAGGAGAGAAAGGAGGCACCCCTCAGGTGATGGGAATTCCTCTTCCTGATATGGGGGCCAGCGAACACGGGTACGGCCTCCTGATGAAAGCCCTTTACAAAAGGGCAGTGACAGGACAGGGGTGTCGGATCGACCTTTCGATGTTCGAAAGCACGGTTTCCTGGCTCACTCAGGCGATCACTCATACTGTCACGTTCAAAAAGAAGGTCACCCGGCGGGGGAACACGCATGAATTTTTCGCGCCTGTTTCGGTTTACGAAACAAAGAACGGCTATGCCTATGTGGCTGTGGGAAATGATCGCCAATGGGAGACGATCACGAAACTTCCCGGTTTCGAATCTCTCTATAAAAAAGAGTATGAGCGAAATGCAGGCCGGATTGCAGATGTGGACAATTTGAACCGGGAGATCAATGCGATCACGAAGAGATTCACGACCGAGGAATTGATCGATATCTTCACCAAAGCTACGATTGCCATTTCCAAAGTGAACGCTATCGAAGAAGTGGTGGAGGATCCACTGGTTAAGTCGAATCTGATTCGCAGTAACGATCCGAGAACCGGGTTGGAAATTGCAGTCGCACCTCCTCCTTTCATGACCCCCTATCTGAAATCGGTCAACTGTAGCCTCAGTTTTCCTCCCCGCTTCGGAGAACATAATAAAGAAGTTTACGAAGGACTGTTGGGATACAGCACGGCTCAGTTGAAAGAATTTAAGGAAAAGAACATCATTTGAGGTAACAATTTAGTGCTTTGAAAAAAGGGAAAATATGACCTGTAGTGAAGGGCTTTATGCCCGTTAACAAACGAGAAAAATGGATTTTCCAGCCAGATATACGGCCACGAGGGCCTACACTACGGACATTTTTCAAAACGCTAAGTTGATATTATTTGAGTTATGAGTTCGGAGTTCAGAGATCGGAGTTAAGAGATCAAGACAGAAATACTCCGAACCCCGAACTAAGTTGCTCCGAACTGTTACGACGAAAGGAGTAGCCCATGGCACTTGATTTCACTTTTACCGAAGAACAGGAATTTTTCAGGCAGACCGTAAAGGATACGGTGAACCGTTTGATCGTGCCAAAGGTGGCGGAATTGGATGAAAAGGAAGAGTTTCCCTTGGGCCTCTGGAAAGGATTTTCAGCCCTCGGATACCTGGGTCTCAGGCATGAGGAGAAATACGGCGGGATGGCGACGGATACCATTTCCCAGATGATCTTCTACGAAGAGCTGGCAAGGGGTTCTTGCGGTTTCGCCATGTCCGTAATCATGCAGATCCTTATGGGAACCTACTTCATCGCCCGGTTCGGGAACGAGGGGATCAAACAGAGGATTCTCGTCCCTGCCATCAAAGGCGAGAAAATAGGGACCATCTGTTTCACGGAGGATCAATCCGGATCGGATCTCGGCGGGACGAGAACCCTGGCGACCAAAGTGAACGGGGGCTGGAGAATCAATGGAAGAAAACAGTGGATTACCAACGGCCCCATTGCCGAATTCTCCACGGTGATGGCGACGGTCGATCCGAAGCTGGGCCTCAAAGGCCTTAATTTCTATCTGGTAGAAAAGAAAACCTCGGACCGGGACGGATTTGCTGTGGGCCAGAGACTCCACAAATTGGGCTCCCGATGTTCCGAAACAAGCGAATTAGTGTTCGATAATGTCTTCATTCCTGACGAGAACTTTCTGGGAGAAGAGGTTGGAAAAGGAGTCCAGTACGCTGGAGAGATTCTGAACGAAGTCCGGGTGATGACGGCGATGAACGCTTTGAGCATCGCCAAGGGGGCAATGGATGATGCAAGAGGGTATGCCAAGAACCGGATGGCCTTCGGAAATCCCATCAGCAAATACCAGTTGATTCGTGAGAAATTTGCCAAATTCTGGGCCTGGTACGAGCCCGCCTGGAACTATGCTTACAAGTGTGCTTGGATGATCCAGAACAAGGTCCCCTGCACCAATGAATGCATGATGGCCAAATACCACGCCACAGAAATGTGCATGTTTGCGGTTGAAGAAGCCATGAGGATTTACGGCGGAAATGCCTTCTGCACCGAATATCCTCCGCAGCGATACTGGAGGGATGCCAAGTTCCTGCTTTACGGCGGCGGCACCCACGAAGTTCTTTGCGACTACCTGGGGAGGATTTACTGTAAAGATTAAGTTCTGGAATGATGGAATAGTGGAATAATGGGTTTGAAACTATGCGCTGGAATGATTGAATATTTGCCCACTCTTTCAGTTTGTTATTCCGTTATTCCAGTTCTTTAATCCAGGAGGTTTCAAAATGGAAATCTTCGTTCTTGTAAAACAGGTTCCTGATCCTGAGGCGATCGTGAAGGTCAAATCGGATACGGAACTGGAAATTGAGAATAAATACTTCACCAATTTCTTCGATGAAATCGCCATCGAAGCCGGCCTCAAGTTGAAGGAAAAGTTTGGCGGCAGGGTTACCGTATTGACGGTGGACAATCGGAAAGCAGACGCCCTGAGAAGAGGCATCTCCATGGGAGCGGATGAAGCCATTCAGATCACCGACCCTGCATTGGAAGGGTCTGATCAGTTCGCCATTGCCAGGGCTTTGGTTGCTTATCTCAAAGATAAACCCTTCGATATCATCCTGGCAGGGAGACAGGCGATGGACGATGATGCGGGCATTGTGGGACTCGCGGTTGCTGAAGGCTTGGGGATTTCGCATGTCAACGCGATCATCGGACTCGATGTCGACGACCAGAAGAAAGAGGCCAGGTTGATGCGGGAGGTGGAAAACGGAAATGAAATTCTCTCCTGCCCTCTTCCGGCCCTCTTTACCTGTCAGAAGGGCCTGGACATCCCCCGCATCCCCCAGGTGATGAACGTGATGAAGGCCATGAAAACCCAGATAAAAAAGCTGGACCTTGCTTCTCTCGGATTGAGCGCCTCCGATTTCGGACCCCAGGCGGTAAAGGTAAAGATCCAGAAATATCTTCCGCCGCCCAAGAGACCACCGGTGAAATTCATCAAAGAGGATTTTCCGGAAAACGTGAAGACACTCGTCAGATTGCTGAAAGAGGAAGCCAAAATAATATAAGAGTTCGGAGTTCGGGGTTTAGAGTTCGGAGTAAATTCACCCTTTAGTTCGGCCTTCGTAGCTCGGAGCAACCCCTTAGATTTTACTCGTTTGGTCTCCGAACTCCGAACTCATTACTCCGAACTGGAAGGAGTTGTCATGCCTAATGAAATCTGGGTTCTTGCAGAGCATCAGGATGGGAAGGTAAGAAAGTTAACCTTCGAACTCCTTACGGCGGGGGCGGAATTCTCAAAAAAGACCGGCCAGGCCGTGGGGGTCCTCCTGCTGGGAAATAACGTTCGGGAAGCGGTGAAGAATCTGGCTCCTTATGCTGACAAGATCTATCTTATTGAAAACCCTCTTTTAACGCCTTACACTTCAGATGCGTACTTGATGAGTATGGCTCCTCTGGTCAGGGAATACCAACCTTCCGTTCTACTGGGGGGAGCAGGTTCTACCGGGAAAGACCTTTTCCCGAGGCTGGCCATGCAACTTCAAACAGGCTACGTTCCTGACTGTACCGGTTTAGTCATGGAACAGGACGGATGCCTTGTAGCCCTGCGTCCCCTCTTCGGAGGAAAGGTCTTTGTGGAGGTGGGCTTTTCAGAAGCCAGGCCCCAGATGGCCACGGTGAGAAATAATACTTTCATCGTCAACGAGAACCTCAACCGGTCGGCTGAGGTCATTTCAATCCCATGTCGAATCGATCTTTCTGCATTAAAAAAGAAAGTCATCGGATTGGAGAAAGCCTCCGGGGCAAGGCTCGACATTACCGAGGCGGAAGTGGTGGTCGCTGCCGGCAGGGGAATCAAAGAGCCTGGGCATTTCAAGATGATCGAGGAGTTGGCCGATGTGCTCAACGCATCCGTGGGCACAACCAGGGCTGTGGTAGACGAGGGTTGGCGCGATCAGAAAGATCAGATCGGAAAGAGCGGGAAGAATATCTCAGCAAAACTTTACATGGCCTTTGGCATCTCGGGAGCCATTCACCACGTCCTGGGAATTGGGACATGTAAAACGGTCGTGGCCGTCGATACAGACCCAAACGCCCTTATCTTCAATTATGCGGATTATGGAATTGTAGGGGATCTCTTCCAGATCGTGCCAGCCCTGACAGAAGAATTGAAGAAAGCATTAACAGACGCATAGCGCAAAGCGCATGGCGCATAGCGTAAGACACCTCACCCTTGAGATAGAAGAGAAATGGCGGACTTAGTCGGAACTTCTTGAAAGAGTTAACGTTGATGAACTCGCAAAATCCGTCACTCCGGTGGAAACCGGAGTCCAGAGAATTTCCAACCTTTTGAAGAAACTGGATTCCGGCTTCCGCCGGAATGACAATCGTTAGCTTTTTTCAACTTCTTACGAAATCATCAAAGTTTACCGATTTTCGGAATTCCTTGAGGTAGTTTCGCTATGCGCTATGCGCTATGCGATCTTTGGATGAGTGATGGATAAAGTTGACATTATTATTGTAGGTGGCGGCCTGGCTGGCCTCTCGTGCGCTTATGAATTGGCCGATTCGGGGATGACCGTCCTTGTTTTGGAGCGTGGAGACTTCTCCGGAAGCAAGAACGTAACCGGAGGAAGAATCTATCTAGGCCCTCTCCGCAGTTATCTTCCAGATCTCTGGAAAGAGGCTCCCCTGGAAAGGCACGTGACAAAGGAGATCTTCACCCTGATGGGGGAGACGAATTCGACCACCCTGGAACTTTACAGCGACCGTTTCAATCGGGAACCGTACCCCAGTTACACGATCCTCAGGGCAAAATTCGACCGGTGGCTGGCTGATCTTATTTCGGAAAAAGGGATCTTTGTCATTCCCCAGAAAACCGTGGTGGATCTCATCAAAGAAGGGGAGAAGGTTGTCGGGATCAAAACCGACGATGAGGAGATTGGCGCAGATTGTGTCGTTGCAGCAGACGGAATCCTCTCGTTCACGACGGAGAAAGCGGGGCTACGGAACCCTTTTCAACCCCGGCACTTTGCGTTGGGGTTTAAAGAGGTCATCGAGCTCAATCCAACGACCATCGAGGATCGATTCAGACTTGGAGAGGGTGAAGGGGCTGCCCATCTCTTTGTTGGTTCCCTGACCAAAGGGATGATGGGAGGAGGATTTCTCTATACTAATCAAGATAGCCTCTCTCTGGGAATAGTGGTCGGGATTCATTCCCTGAATCTAAGAGAGCCCCGTGAAGAGGTCTATAAGCTTTTAGATGAGTTTAAAGAGAGGCCGGAGATCAGGAGCTTAATTAAAGGCGGGAATACGATTGAATATGCTGCACACCTGATCACCGAGGGTGGTATTCAAACCAAGCCAAAGGTTTACGGGAATGGGATTCTGGTTGTTGGAGATGCTGCCGGATTAGGACTCAACATGCTCGTCACCGTGAGAGGCATGGAGTATGCCATGGTTTCGGGGGTTCTGGCAGGACAAACGATCCAAAAGGCAAAGGAGCGAAATGATTTCTCGGCCTCATCTCTGGCCGATTACGAGAATTTACTGAACAAAAGTTTTATAATGCAGGAGATGAATACGTTCAGAAACAGCTTTTCGATCCTGGAGAATGAAAGGCTTTTTACGAAATATCCCCGGGCGATCTCAAACATCTTTGAGAAGATAATGCGTGTGGATGAGAATCCCAAGGGAAGTCTTTACAAGACTGTCGCGCAGGGGCTAAAGAAAGAATTTTGCAATTTTCAAACATTCAAAGATTGGCTTCAATTCAGGAAAATATAATACTTTTCACCACAGAGTCACGGAGAGCACAGAGGAAGTTTATTTTTTTTGATTTGCCAGGAGATGCTGGCAAATCAAAAGTCACTCCCCATCGGGCAAGGAATTCAAGAATTCATAGTGCTCAAGGAAGGAATAAAGCGCATAGCTAATTGATAATAGTGGATTATCTCAGGGGGATTAAGTTTTTCTCCAATCGGTATCTCCCGATTGGAGAAAATGAACATCCATTCTCCGTGTCCTCTGTGTCTCTGTGGTGAAGATCATTTGAATGAGGTTTGCTGCACAATGAAGATCACTGAGAAGTTGGCTCTGGACGCATTCAAAAACGACAAGGAGTCCCATATTCGTCTTGATCAGAAGATCTGTCACCCCTGCAAGGAACGCTACTGCATCTACGCCTGCCCGGCGAATCTCTATTCCCTTGCCGAAAAAGGGGAGATGGGGGTCGAACACGCCGGTTGTCTGGAGTGCGGCACCTGCATGATCGCCTGCATCTACGGCTCCGTCAAGTGGACATATCCCCGGAGCGGCTTCGGAATCCAGTACCGCTGTGGGTAACAACGTTTTTGCCCTTATGCCCCCAGATATAAATCTTCACGAAAATCGCCATCCGAAGCCTCGAAGCGCGACTTGGCGGTGCCGATTTTGCAACTGGCGGGGTATCCCTTCTAATGCTTATTTCACATCACTCCATGTTCCGTATCTATCCCTTAAAACCCGATGTAACATTTTCCCTGTCGGCGTCATGGGCATCTCTTCGCCCCTGATGAAATCGACCGATTTGGGAACTTTATAACCCGCGATCTTTTCTCTGCAAAGGTCAAGGAGTTCCTTCTCGGTGACCGTCTTTTTCTCATGAAGAACCACCACCGCCTTGACTGCCTCCCCCCATTTTTCATGAGGAACTCCTATCACAGCAACATATTTGACGGCAGGATGCGATCCCAATACGTTCTCAACCTCCGAAGGAAAGACATTCTCACCTCCCGTGATGATCATATTTGCCTTTCGGTCCACCAGGACATAATATCCATCCTCATCTTGGTAGGCCATATCTCCCGCTGAGAACCACTCTCCTTTGAAGACCGATTTGGTCTTCTCCGGGTCTTTCCAATATTCATTGAAAACGTGGGGAGCCCTTGAATAAAGCTCTCCCACTTGTCCTCTTGGAACTTCGTGTCCATTCTCGTCCAAAAGTTTTATCCGGTCTATTCCAAAGATCTCCCTTCCGATCGACCCCAATTTCTTAAATTGTTCTTCAGGCCTGAGTAATGTCACGAGGCCCGCTTCCGTTGAACCATAGGCCTCCCAAAGCTCAGCATTCTTAAAATGTTCCATGATCGCCAATTTGGTATCTTTCCGGGCCGGTGCGGAGGAGATCAAAAGCTGTCGGATGGAGCTGACGTCGATATGCTTCTTAATCTCATCAGGAAGGCCCAGCATCATAATGTAATGAGTCGGAACCAGAGAAGTAAAAGTCACCCGCTCCTTCTCAACTGTCTTCAAAACATCCGCAGGATCAAAACTGGGCACATTATAGACAAAACATCTCGCACTGATTAAGGTATACGTAAATGAGTAGTGGATGGAGTTAACATGGCACATGGGCATGACAAGCATGGCCACGTCGTCTGGTCTCAAGCCCATGTTGATGCCGTTCAATACGTAATGGGCAACATTTCTCTCATGGCCCCGAACCACGCCTTTGGGCTTTCCCGTCGTTCCGGAGGTATACATAATCGTCCAGGGATCATCCCCATCCACCATCACCTCCGGTTCATCCGGCGAGGCGGCTGCGATGATGGACTCATAGTGTCGATAATCAGGCGGCGTTTTATCATCCCCCCAATAGACATAATTCTCTTTCGAAATGGTGCAAAGTCTGTCCCGAATGGAGTTGACGGTTTCAACGAATTCCTTCGCAACAAGGAATCCTTTACATTCAGAGTAATTGACGATATACTCGATTTCAGGAGCAGCAAGGCGAAACATAACCGGGACGCAAATCTGCCCACCTTTTGCCGCAGCGGCATAGATCTCCATCCACTCAACACAGTTATAGGCCAGTATCGCAAAACGATCCCCCTTCTTAATCCCCATATTGTTTAAGGCATTGCTTAACCGGCAACTTCTTTCGTTCCATTGCTTAAACGTCAACCTCCTCAGCTTGTCTGCGGCCCCTTCTTTCTCAGGGTACTGTAAGGCGTGCATCTTAAGAATCGTTCCCATCGTCATCCATTTGCTAACTGTCATAACACTCCTCCTTTGAACTCCTCTCTTTCAATTCCCGATTTCTTTCTCACCATTTGAATGTTCTGTCGGTCATGATCTCAGTATCCAGAGTATTCGATCGAGGATTTCAGGGAATCCGTTGAGAATGATTTTTCTCCCCCCATGCTCTCCTCCTCTCCGCCATCCGCCCAAGCTCCGCCCGCGAAACAGAGAAACGGTACCGGTGGCACAGTTCTATCCTTCCCGTGCTGCGCTTCCTTCCATGATCTAACAATCGAATCTCCGCGTCAAGTCCTGATGGATCAAAGGGTTCCACCTTCTTGGAACCCGGCCGTTGGACGACAGCAATCTGTTTTCGGATCCGGCGCCCCGCAAAGCGGGGTTAAAGCTCGGCAAGGCAGCCTCAACGCTCCGCAGATGACCCCGTAAGGCATCCATTTTTTTTGAAAAATTTATTTTATTTTGGGGCCAGATGTTATATATTGACTAAGTTATGAGCCTGGATGGGAAAGGTCAGGGTCTACGACATTTTCCAGCCGCTCATTAAACAACGAAACAGGAGGAGCATACCATGATTATTGATGTTCATCGGCACATGGTCGTTGCAGGGACGGTCCAGGGGGATTATATCAAAGGGGCACAGAAGAGTTTCAGCATGATGTATCGGAAGGTGTACAACGTAGAGATGAGTGATCGAGAGTTTACGGACAAAGTAGTCAGGCCCTTAATCGATCCGAACGCAGATAATATCATCGAAGAGATGGATAAGGCGGGTGTGGATAAAAGCGTGACCTTTGGCGTAGATTACGGTCTGCTCTTCGGTGAAGCGCCCATTCATATGTTCGATCAGAACAAATTATATGCGGATGCAGCCAAAAGGCATGAAGGTCGATTGATCCCCTTTATGGCGATCGATCCTCGCAGGAAGGGGGCACCGAAGCATTGTGAGCAGGCTTATCACGAGTGGGGAATGAAAGGGTTTAAGCTCCATGCCGGGGTCGGCTACATGCCGGACGATCCGGTCTGTTACTGGGTCTATGAAAAAGCGGCTGAATGGAAAATACCGGTGATGGTGCACACCGGTGGCGCTCCTTCGGTTGCTTTAAGATGGGAGAATTCACGGCCTGCCTATTTTGCCTCTGCCGCGGCACGATATCCTGAAGTCAATTTCATATTTGCCCATTGCGGAGACGTGGCCTGGTGGCAGGAAGCAATGCAGGCAGCGAGCTGGCTTAAGAATGTCTATGTAGATCTGTCTCTCTGGCAAAAACCTTACAGAAAGATGCCAAGGGAACGTTTCTATCAATGGCTGCGCAATCTCATTGACAACGTAGGGGCTGAGAAGATTCTTTTTGCGACCGATGCCCCTTACCCCAATCTCATGTGCCCATTAAAGGAGTGGGTAAAGGTCTTCAGCGAGCCGGATACGGACATTCCATTCACCCAGCAGGAAAAGGAGATGATCATC
>Ga0214473_10012011_pt1 | contig 10162 bp, 10 predicted proteins | sample RVTome_7_FD_203509 | JGI IMG/M metagenome (GOLD analysis project Ga0214473, IMG submission 203509) | Soil microbial communities from uranium-contaminated site in the Upper Colorado River Basin, Wyoming, United States - RVT98D197 | ecosystem: Environmental > Terrestrial > Soil > Contaminated >... | reverse complement strand
CCGCCGCCACCGCCGCCGCCCCCAGGGAGGCGGCCTCCTGGTCGATGTTGGTCTTCACGATCTTCATGCCGTACACGTCGGCGAAGATCTGCCGCCACAGGGGGCTCCTGCTCCCGCCCCCCACCATGAGCATCTCCTCGTCCAGCGGCACGAAGCGGCGCAGCACGGCCAGCACCGCCCCGAGGTTCAGGGCGATGCCCTCCATACCGGCGCGCACCAGGTCCGCGCGCGTGTGCCGCAGGTCCAGCCCGGCGAAGCAGCCGCGGATGTTCGGGGAGGACTCCTGCGTTCCCCCGCCGGCCAGGCTGGGGTTGAACAGCAGCTTGTTGGCTCCCGGCGGGGAGGTGGCGGCCAGCTCGGCCATCGCCTCGTAGGAGGCGCCGCCGAACACGTTGTCCCGGATCCAGCGGAAGGAGTTTCCGCCCGAAAAGATGCTCACCGCCGAGGTGAACAGCTCCGGCACCACGTGGGTGAACACGTAGGGCCTGGCCTGGAAGTCCAGCACCGGCTTCTTGGAGGAAACGGCGATCCAGGAGGAGGAGCCCAGGGAGGTGTACACGCGGCCCTCCCGGGTGTTGCGCGCCCCCAGGGCCATGCAGGAGTTGTCCACCCCGCCGCAGGCCACCTTCACGGCCGCGGGCAAACCCAGCTTCGCGGCGGCTTCCGGGCGGAGGGCGCCCAGGACCCGGGTGGAGGGCACGATCTCGGGGAAGATCCCCCGGGGCAGGCCGCTGGCTTGCAGGAACTCCGCTTCGTAGCCCCAGTCCAGCAGGCTGTAGGCCCCGCTGCCCGAGGCGTAGGAGTGGTCGGTGCGGGCGACGCCCGTGAGACGCAGGTTGATGTAGTCCTTGGAGCCCAGCACGACGGCGATCCGGGAAAAAAGCTCCGGCTCGTTGTCCCGGTACCACATGATCTTGAACAGGGCGTAGCACTCCGCGGGAAAACCGTTGCCCGTACTCATGTACCAGCGCCGACGGTCGACCTTCCGGAAGAAGTCTTCCGTCTGGGGGGAGGCGCGGGTGTCCGACCAGATCGGGGTCCTGTCGCGCAGCAGCCTGCCCTCCCCGTCCACCGGTACCACGCCCAGGCTCTGCCCGGAGATGGCCAGGCACTCGATGTCGGCGGCGGCGCCCGGGACGCGGGCCAAGAGGTCCCGGGTGCTTGCCACCACGGCCTGCCACCAGTCCTCGGGCCGCTGCTCGTGCCAGCCGGAGTCCGGATAGTGGGTCGGATAGGGGACGAAGGTGAAGGCCAGACAGGCCCCGCGAGCGTCGAACAGGGAGGCCTTGTTCCCTCCCGTGCCCAGGTCGTAGGCGATGATCTTCCCCGGCACGCTACACCTCCACCGCCCCGCCCGGCAGGGCGGCCACCTGGGTCACGATCTGCACGGCGGTGTGCAGATTGATGCCGAAGCGGGCCACGCCCAGCCGCCGCATCTCCACCACGGTCTGCACGTCCCGGATGCCCCCGGCCGCCTTGACCTGGATGGCCTGGCCGACGTGCCCGGTGATCAGGCGCAGCATGGGCAGGGAGGAGCCGCCTGGCAGCCAGCCGGTGGAGGTCTTCACGAAGGCGGCTCCCCCCTGGATGCACAGGTCGCAGGCCAGGCGGATCTGGTCGTCGGCGAGCAGGGGGGCCTCGATGATCACCTTCACCGGCAGCGCCCCGGCAGCCTGCACGACCGCGCGGATGTCCTCCAGCACGTAGCGGCGGTCCCCGGAGCGCAGCTTGCCCACGTTGAGCATCATGTCCATTTCCTGCACGCCGTCGGCCACCAGGGCGCGGGCCTCGGCCACCTTGATGTCCGTGCGGTGCGCGCCGGAGGGAAAGCCCACCGGGGCCCCGGCCAGGACCTCGGGGCTCCCGGCCAAAAGCTCGCGCAGGAAGCTCACCCAGCAGGGCAGCACGTGCACCGCGTAGAAGGAGTGGCGGCGGGCGTTCTCCACCATCTCGCGGATCTCCGCCTCCCCGTGCGGCGTGCGCACGGCGCTGATGTCGGTCAGCCGGGCGATGTCCCTGGCGGTCAGCTTCATCCCTCCCCCTTCAGGTCGCGCGCGGCGGTCGATCCTTGGATTGCACGCAGTACTCGTACTTGTCCGCCACCACGTGCAGGATCGCCACCTCGATGGTCCGGCCGCGGGAGTAGGTGATCCGCTTGACCACCAGCAGCGGGGACTCCGCGGGGATTTCCAGGCGCGCGGCCTCCTCGGCGCCGGCCGCCTTGGCGGAGATGTAGTCCGTGGCCGCCTCGATGCGCAGGTTGTACTCCGATTCCAGGAAGGCGTACAGGGACTTCATTCCGGCGATGCGGCGCTCGATGCCGGGCACGATTTCCGGCAGCAGGTAGTTCCAGATGATGGCGATGGGCTTGCCGTTGGCCAGGATCACCCGCTGCACCCGCACCACCCGCGCGTCGGGCTCCAGCTTCAGGTCGGCGGCGATGCGCCTGGGGGCGGGGATGCAGTCCGCGACCAGGTCCCGATAGCGCACGTTGAAGCCCTTCTCCTGCAGCGTCTCGGAGAAGGAGGACACGTACTGCAGCCGCTGGGTGGCCTTGAAGTCCAGGACCTCGGTGCCCTTGCCCTGCTGGATGGAGACGAAGCCCTCCTGGGCCAGCAGCTCCACGGCCCGGCGCACGGTGGTGCGGCTCACGTTGAACAGCTTCTGCAGCTCGGGTTCGGACGGCAGGAAGTCCCCCAGCTTGAAGTCGCCGCTTTCCACCTGGGCTTTCAGGGAGCCGTATACCCGCAGATAGCGGGGGATCGTGGCGTGCACAATACATCGTAACATCACGATGTATCACTGTCAAGGCTTGGCCGCTCCACTCTTGACCCCTTCGCCCGGTGCCATTAGGGTGTCGGGTATCATGAGCGCCAGCAGCCGGGAACCCTTCCAGGTCCACCTCTCCTCCGCCGCCTTCCTGATCGTGGACATGCAGAACGACTTCGTACGCGTTGGGGCGCCGCTGGAGGTGCCCGACACGCACAGGACCATCGCCCCGATCCGGGAGGTCACCCGGGCTTTCCGGCGGGCCGGCCGCCCGGTGGTGTACACCCGCTTCGTGGCCGGGCCTGAGGAAACCCTGGTGTGGAAATGGTCGCCGCAGATCCGCCCGCCGGTCAACTGCTGCCGGGTCGGCTTCCGCCGGCGTTACTCGGAGCTCAACGCGGAGCGGGAGTGCATTGCGGTCATCGACGAGCTGGCCCCGGAGCCGGGGGACGCGGTGGTGGACAAGTACGGCTACGGGGCCTTCTTCCGCACCAACCTGGTGGACATCCTGGCCTCGCGCGCCGTGGACACCGTGGTCATCGCCGGAACGGTCACCCAGATCTGCGTGGAGGAGACCGGCCGCGAATCCTTCCACCACGGCTTCCAGACCGTGCTGCTCTCCGACGCGGTGTCCTCCTTCGATCCTCAGCTGCACGCCGCCACGCTCAAGAACTTCGCCATGAAGTTCGGCCGGGTCCTGGACAGCGCCGGCTTCCTGCGGGAGGCGGGATGAGGGTCCAGGCGAAGCTCGCTCCCGGCTCCCTGGCCCCCGCCCTGGCCCGGATGTGGGAGCTGTCCGCCGCCAAGATCTTGCAGACCGAGGCCGGCTTCGATCCGCAGCAGGGAGCGCCGGTGTTCACCAGTGGCGGACGCTGGACTTCCCGGGGCTGGACGGAGTGGACCCAGGGCTTCCAGTACGGCTCGGCCCTGCTGCAGTTCGACGCCACGGGGGATCGGCAGTTCCTGGAGCTGGGCCGCGCGAACACCGTGCGGCGCATGCCGGCGCATCTGACCCACACGGGGGTGCACGACCACGGCTTCAACAACGTCAGCACCTATGGCAACCTGCTGCGCCTGATGAACGAGGGCCGCCTCCCGGAGGACTCCTGGGAACGGTCCCACTACGAGCTGGCCCTCAAGGCCAGCGGCGCCGTGCAGGCCGGGCGGTGGACCCGCATCGCCGGGGGCGGCGGGTACATCTATTCCTTCAACGGCCCGCACTCCCTTTTTGTGGACACCATCCGCAGCCTGCGCTCCCTGGCCCTGGCCCACCAACTGGGGCACGTGCTGCTGGAGGAGAACGACGCGCGGGTGTCGCTGCTGGAGCGGCTCCTGCAGCACGCCCAGGCCACCGCCCGCTACTCGGTGTACTACGGGGAGGGCCGCGACCACTACGACCTGCGCGGCAGGGTGGCCCACGAGTCGATCTTCAACTTGAACGATGGGCGCTACCGCTGCCCCAACTCCCAGCAGGGCTACTCCCCCTTCAGCACCTGGACGCGGGGGTTGAGTTGGGCCATCCTGGGCTTCGCCGAGCAGCTGGAGTTCCTGGAGGCCCTGAGCGAACCCGCCTGGGGTCCTCTGGCCGCGGGCAGGCAGGAGGCCCTGGACGGCGTGCGGCGGGCGCTGGAGGCCACCTGCGACTTCTATCTGGAGAACACGGCCGCCGACGGCCTGCCTTATTGGGACACCGGCGCTCCGGGTTTGAGCAGGATGGGGGACTGGCGCGCTGCCCCGGCGGATCCCTACAATGCCTACGAGCCGGTGGACAGCTCCGCCGCGGCCATCGCCTGTCAGGGCCTGATGCGCTTCGGTGCCTACCTGCTCGCCCGCGGCGATGCGCGAGGTGCGCGCTATCGGGCCGCGGGCCTGGGCGTGCTGGCCCGCCTGCTGGAGGAGCCCTACCTGAGCCTATCGCCCGGGCACCAGGGCCTGCTGCTGCATTCGGTCTACCACCGGCCCAATGGCTGGGACCGGATACCTGCCGGCCGCGCCGTGCCCTGCGGGGAGTCCAGCATGTGGGGCGACTACCATCTGCGGGAGGCCGGGCTGTACGCGCAGCGGCTGGCCGGCGGAGGCCCGTACCTGGTGTTCTGGAGGACGAGGGAGGACGCATGACCATCGCCGACCTGTCGAAAATCGAGGGCCGCACCTATCCCGCGCGGCGCCGCACCCGCAACCTGGTGGGCGGGGCCTCGCCGCTCCAGGCGGAGAACTTCTGCATGGGCTACGTCACCCTGGAGCCCGACGGCGGCCAGGTGCCCTGGCACAACCAGGAGCAGGAAGAGGTCTACTTCATCGTGGAGGGCACCGGCGAGGCCTGCCTGGGGCAGGAGCGCACGATTTTGACGGCGGGCCAGGCCTGCTACATCCCGCCCCGGGTCTTCCACCAGCTCACCAACGTGGGCGCTCAGCCCCTGATCCTGATCTACGTATACGGTCCCGCCGGTGAGGTGGCCCACTGGCGCCAGGAGCTGGAGGGCACCCTGCCGCGCGCCGGCCGCCAGGCTCCGCCGCTGCCGGCCGGAGCCCGGCCGCAGCACACGGAGGCCGCTCCTGGCCGAAAGGCCTCGCGATGAGCACGCGCACCGTCGGCCTGATCATGAACGGTGTGACCGGGCGGATGGGCGCCAATCAGCACTTGCTGCGCTCCATCGTGCCGATCATCCGCCAGGGCGGGGTTCCGGCCGGCGATACCCTGATCCTGCCGGAGCCGCTGCTGGTAGGCCGAAACGCGGGGAAACTGGAGGCGGCGGCCCGCGCGGCCGGTCTGACCCGCTGGACCACCGATCTGGACTCGGCCCTCTCGGATCCCAAGCTGAGCCTGTACTTCGACGCCCAGACCACCCTGCTGCGCGCGGAGGCGGTGAAGAAGGCCATCGCCGCGGGCAAGCACGTGTATTGCGAGAAGCCCACGGCCGTGTCCAGCGCCCAGGCCCTGCAGCTGTACGAGGCGGCCAGGAAGCGGGGCGTTAAGCATGGGGTGGTCCAGGACAAGCTCTGGCTGCCCGGCCTGCTCAAGCTGGCCGACCTGGTCCGCAGGGGCTTTTTCGGCCGCATCCTCTCGGTGCGCGGGGAGTTCGGCTACTGGGTTTTCGAGGGCGACCTGGTTCCAGCCCAGCGGCCCTCCTGGAACTACCGCCGGGAGGATGGCGGCGGCATCGTCCTGGACATGTTCTGCCACTGGCGCTACGTGCTGGACAACCTCTTCGGCCGGGTAAAGGCCGTCTCCTGTCTGGCCGCCACGCACATCGGCGAGCGCTGGGACGAGGCCGGCCGCCCCTATCCCGCCACCGCCGACGATGCCGCCTACGGCACGCTGGAACTGGAGGGCGGCATTATCGTGCAGCTCAACAGCTCCTGGGAGGTGCGGGTCCGCAGGGACGACCTGCTCACCCTGCAGGTGGACGGCACCCAGGGCTCCGCCGTGGCCGGGCTGCGCGACTGCTGGATCCAGCCCTACAACGCCACGCCCCGCCCGGTCTGGAATCCCGACCAGCCCAATCCCATCGACTTCTTCGCCGGCTGGCAGAAGCTGCCCGAGCAGAAGAGCTACGACAATGCCTTCAAGGCCCAATGGGAGCTGTTCCTGCGCCACCTGGTCCTGGAGGAGCCCTTCCGCTGGGACCTGCTGGAAGGGGCCAAGGGGGTGCAGCTGGCCGAGGCGGCCCTGGAATCCTCGCGGTCCCGGCGCTGGGTCCAGGTCCCCGAGCTGGGCGCACCTTGAGCATAGGCGGGCGGGTGGCGCTGGTCACCGGAGGGACCCGGGGCATCGGCTTGGCCTCGGCCCGGGCCCTGGCCGCCGAAGGCTGGGACCTGGCCCTCTGCGGAGTGCGGGAACAGGAAGCGGTCCGCCCCACCCTGGAAGAGCTGGCCGCCGGCGGGACGGCGGCGCACTACGTGCGCGCGGACATCGGGGAGGACGACGCGGCCGAGCGCCTGGTCGCCGCCGTGCGCGAGCGCTTCGGGCGCCTGGATCTATTGGTGAACAACGCGGGCGTGGCGCCGCGGGAGCGGAAGGACATCCTGGAGGCCACGCGGGAGAGCTTCGACCGCCTGCTGCGCATCAACCTGCGCGGGCCCTACTTCCTCACCCAGGCCGCGGCCCGCTATATGCTGGAGCAGAAGGCCTCCTCCCCCGCCTACCGGGCCTCGATCGTCTTCATCACCTCGATCTCCGCCACCGTGGCTTCGGTCGACCGGGGCGAGTACTGCATCTCCAAGGCGGGATTGAGCATGGCCAGCCTGCTGTGGTCGGCGCGCCTGGCCGAGGAGGGGATCAGCGTGTTCGAGGTGCGCCCCGGGGTCATCCGCACCGACATGACCGCCGGGGTGGCGGCAAAATACGACGCCCTGCTGGAGCAGGGCCTCACCCTGCAGCGCCGCTGGGGCACCCCCGAGGACGTGGGCAGGGCCGTGGCCATGCTGGCCCGCGGGGACCTCGCCTACTCCACCGGTCAGGTGGTCATGGTGGACGGCGGATTCTCGGTCCGCCGGCTGTAGAGCTATTCGGCGATAATCACCTGGATGCCGTTCTCCTCCAGTTTCCGCTGCTCGGCTTCCGGCAGGCCGTCCGTGATGATCAGGTCGATCTCCTCGGACCTGGCGAACTGCACGAAGGAGGTCCGGCCGAACTTGCTGGAGTCGCACAGCAGGATCACCGTGGTGGCGATGGCGATCATGCTCTTCTTGGTCTCGGCGTGGCGGATGTCCGGGGTGCTGGCCCCCCGCTTCAGGGTGAAGCTGTTCACGCCCATGAAGGCCTTGTCCACGCTCAGGCCTTCCAGCGCCTGCCGCTGGGAGTTGCCGTAGGACACGGTGCAGTGGAAGCCCTTTCGCAGGATTCCGCCCATGAGCACCACCTGCAGGCTGTCGCCGCCCTCCAGCAGGCGGGCGATTTCCAGGTCGTTGGTCACCACGGTGAGGTTGCGCTTGTCGGCCAGCAGGCGGGCCAGCTCGAGGGTCGTGGTGCCGGTGTCCAGCAGGACGGTGTCTCCGTCCTCGATCTGCCGGACCGCGGCCTGGGCGATCCTGCGTTTGGCCTCCAGGTTCTGGACCTGCTTCTGGTTGGAGTCCAGCTCGAAGCCGGTCTTGGTCTTGACCATCGCCCCGCCGTGGGTGCGGATGATCAGGCGGCGGTTCTCCAGGTCACGCAGGTCGTTGCGGATCGTGGCGCTGGAGACGCCGAAATGAAGGCACAGTTGGGCCACGGTGGCCTTGCGGTGCTCCTCGATGTACTCGAGGATCTTGGCCTGCCGCTCCTCCACGAACAGCCCGGCCCCCGCCAGGGCGGAATCACCGACTTCGCTCATCAGGGCTCCTCTATGCGCCAGCATAGCCGGGAAAACGGCCGTTTTGCTACCCGGCGAGCTTCTTCAGCAGCCAGGCCATGTTGCGCCCCAGGGTGGACATGGTCTGCACGCCCTCCGCATCGGCCTCCACCTCGCCCGGCTCCCTGCCGATGGCCAGGTTCCAGTACGAGGAGCCGGGCACGATCATCTGGTTGACCAGGAAGAAGTGGTTCAGGGAGGCCAGCACGCTGGTGGCCCCGGCCCTGCGCACCGCGATCACCGCGGCGCCGACCTTGCGGGCCAGCAGGTGGTCGTTGGACCGGGAGACGATCGTGCAGCGCTCCACCAGGGCTTTCATATTGGCGCTCATGTCCGCCACGTAGGTGGGGGAGCCCAGGAGAATTCCCTGGGCGCGGCGCATCCTGTCCAGGTATTCGTTGAGCCGGTCCCCCTCGCGCGCGCAGCGCCCGTTGCGCGCCCGCCGGCAGCCGCGGCAGTCGGTGCAGCCGGCCAGGGGCTCCGAGCCCAGCTGGACCAACTCCGTGCCGATCCCCTCCTTCTCCAGTTCTTCCCGCACCATGGCCAGCAGCCTCGCCGTGTTGCCGCTGGGGCGCGGGCTGCCATTAAAGGCGACGACCCGCAGCTCCGGACCGCTCATCCCTTGAGGCCCTCAGCCCCGGCCGGCGGTCTCGGCGGCCAGCCGGTAGATGGCCAGCACCTCTTTTTCCCCCAGGCTGGCGAAGCTGCCAATGGGCCCGCGTTCCGTGCACTTGCGGGCCATCTCCTCCAGGCGGTCCGTGGGCACGCCCAGCTCCTCCAGGGTGACCGGCAGGCCCAGCTGGCGGAAGAAGGCTTCCAGCCGGCGGATGCCGGCCAGCGCGGCGGCCTCCGGGTGCTCGAAGTCCATGGGCAGGCCGAACACCCGCACCGCGAACTGGGCGAAGCGCTGCACCTCTTTCCGGTACAGGTAGCGCATCCAGGCCGGGAAGATCACACTCAACCCGGCGCCGTGGGCCACGTCGTAGATTGCGGAGAGCTCGTGCTCGATCATGTGCGAGCCCCAGTCCCCCACCCGCCCCAGGCTGAGGAAGTCGTTGTGGGCGATGGTTCCGGCCCACATGATCTGGGCTCGGTAGTCGTAGTTTTCCGGCTCGCCGGCCAGCAGCACCGCGGTGCGCATGACCCCCTGCATGGCGGCCTCGCACAGGCGGTCGGTCAGGTCCACCCCGGGCTCCTTGGTGAAGTAGCGCTCCAAGATGTGGGCCAGCATGTCGGCCACCCCATTGGCCGTGTCGCGGGCCGGCAGCTTCAGGGTCAGCTGGGGGTCCAGGATGGCGAAGCAGGGGCGCACGATTTCATCCACGACGTCCCTCTTGTACAGGCCGTCCTCGTTGGTGACCACCATGCCGATGCTGGACTCGCTGCCCGCTGCGGGGATGGTCAGCACCACGCCCACCGGCAACGCGCTGCGCACCGTCGCCTTGCGCATGAAGAAGTCCCAGACATCCCCCTGGTAAGGCACCCCGATGGAAATCGCCTTGGCCGAGTCGATCACGCTGCCGCCGCCCACCGCCAGGATGAAGTCGATCTTTTCCTTCCTGCACAGCTCGATGCCCCGGCGCACCAGGCCCAGGCGCGGGTTGGGCACCACGCCCCCCAGCTCGCTGAACTGAACTCCCGCCTCGCGCAGGCTGCGGCAGACCCGGTCATACAGGCCGCTTTTCTTGATGCTGCCCTGCCCGTAATGCAGGAGGACCTTGCGGGAATGGGCGGCCGTTTCCCGGCCCACCTCCGCCTCCAGGCCCTTGCCGAACATGATTTTCGTGCCGTAGGAGAAACTGAAATTGGTCATGCCTCGCTCCTCACCAGGTAATTTTCTTTCCGCTGACGAAATAGGAAACGTCGGCCTCCTGGACCCGGTCGGTGTCCAGCTGCCGCCGCTTGTACATCCTCTTTTCCTCCCGGGACTCCGGGAAAAGCCCGACGACCGTGTTCCCCCGCCACCGGGCCTGATAGGAGAGGGTCTTCTCCAGAAAGGCGCAATCCTTGTCTTTCAGGACGAACTGCTTCTCCTCGGTCTGGCGCTCCCGCAGCGGGTATTC
>Ga0214473_10012010_pt1 | contig 10163 bp, 12 predicted proteins | sample RVTome_7_FD_203509 | JGI IMG/M metagenome (GOLD analysis project Ga0214473, IMG submission 203509) | Soil microbial communities from uranium-contaminated site in the Upper Colorado River Basin, Wyoming, United States - RVT98D197 | ecosystem: Environmental > Terrestrial > Soil > Contaminated >... | reverse complement strand
CGTCGAGCGCTTCGCCAGCGCGCTCCCGCCCTCACCCGTCGCGTGGGATGGCCGCGACGGAGGGGCCGGTGGGAAGCGGGAGGTCATTGCCGAGGCCATCCGCGCCTTCATCGCCGCCACCGGTCGCGAGCCGGGTCGGACCCCGGTACCCTCCGCGGCATCGTTCGCCCACCCCGACGTGCGAGTGGGTGGCTGCACGGTGTGCCGGAGCTGCGTGAACGTCTGCCCCACCCACGCCTTCCGGTACCGCGACGCGACGCAGACGTTCGAGCTGAGGCAGATCGCCTGCGTGAACTGCGGACTGTGCGCCACGGCCTGCCCGGAGTCGGTCATCACGCTCAAGCCGGAGATGTTCCTCGACCGGGGGGCCCTCGAGTACCAGGTGCTCGTCCAGGATGAGACGCTGCGCTGCTCGAAGTGCGGCACCCCCTTCGGGAGCCGACGCGCCGTCGAGGTGATCGAGGCCCGGGTGCTAGGGATGGCCGAGCTGCTGGACACCTTCGCGGGCGCCCGCCGGGATCTCCTCCGCATGTGCCCGAACTGCCGTGCGGTGGCGGCCGTCCTCGAAATGCAGAAGGGCTGGGAGCCGTAGGGCGGCCATGGCAGAACGGCGGGGCAAGCGGGGTGGAAGGGGAGGGCGCCCCCGGGGCAACGAGTTCATGGACGTGGCGCGGCAGGCGTTCGTCCGCTACGTGGCGCTCGAGAAGTGGCGCGACGTCCAGGACGCGTCGGAGACCCTCGGCCTCGATGGGGCGCAGGCGGCCCGCGAGAGCGCCCGGTTCCCCGGACGCGGCCCGTACGAGCCCCTCTGGGTGCGCCGGTGGGACGAGCATGTCCTGCCGGAGACCGGGGGTGCCGACGCGGGAAGGCTGTTCGCGGCGATCGAGCGGGCCATTGCCGCCGCCGTCAGTGATGAGGAAGAGGAGCGGAAGCGCCGCGGGGCGCCCCCCCTGGACGAGGATCCCGAGTACAAGGCGTTCGTGGACCGGACCCTCGAGAACCTCCTCCGGCAGGCCGGGGAGCTCGAGCGCTCCTGATGGTCGGGGACCGCGACCTCCTCGCCTTTCGCGGGGGCTATTACGATCTCTTCGTCTCCCTCCTCTGGAAGGAACCCGGCGGCGAGCTGCTGGCGGCGGTGGCCGAGGGAATCGAAGCGCGCATCGGCGGCGCGCGCGGCCTCCACTCGCTCCTCGGCGAAGGATGGGAGGAGATCGGCCGGTTCCTTGCCGCTTCCCCTCCGGGGGCTCTCGCCGAGAAGGTGGCCGACGAGTACACGCGGCTGTTCCTCGCCCCGGGGGGTCCAGAGGTGAACCCCTACGAGTCCTACTACCTCACGGGGCGCGTCTGGGACCGCCCGCTGGCGGTCATCCGGACGTTTCTCAAAGAAATCGGCCTTGAGAAGCAGGCGGGGTTCGCCGAGCCGGAGGACTCCCTCGCCTTTGAGCTGGAGGTCATGCGGCGCCTGATCGCCCGCCAGGAGGCCGCCCGTGACCCGGACGGTGAGGCGCGGTGGGTCAACGCGCAGGCCGTCTTTCTCAAGGAGCACCTCCTTGTCTGGGGGCCGGTGGCCGCCAGCGACCTGGCGGCGGCACGTGCAGCCGCCTTCTACCGGGGGGTGGGGAAAGCGCTAGGGGGGTTCCTCGAGCTGGAGCGTGACTTCTTCAAGGGATGGGGCCCGGCGGATATCAAGACCCTTGAAGACGCCCGCCGGGGATACGGCGGGAGCGGGGAGTGGAAGGGCCCTCTCTTTGATCCTTCGGGTGGCTCGGACGACCCGCCCCCGGATCACCAAGCATGAGCATTTATTCACAATTTCCCGCTTTTTGACTTGACAGCCCGTGGCTTTCAGATTATTTAGCATGGCAATACTCCTTATGGGTCTGACCACCTGTCCAACCAGTCGTCCCGAACCCACCACGAGGGGGTAACAGAGCATGGTTCAAGGTCAGATTCGCCAGCTCGATCCCGTGAAGCGCGTGGCCCTTATTGCGCTCGAAGATGGCCGCGAGGTCAGCGTCACCTTCCCGGCCGACGCGCACATCGAGGTCCGCGAGCCGACCACGATGGGCACCATGGGCGGGACCCTCGAAGATCTGAAGGTCGGGTACTGGGTCGAGGCGAGCCTCCACGAGCACGGGGACAGCTCCTGCTCGTGCACCTCGCTTCTCTGCACCAGCTAGGGAGGACGGTATGAGCCAAGCGAAGAAACCCGTGGGCCGTCGGACGTTTCTCGTGGGGCTTCTCTCCGGGGCCGGTGTCGTGGGGGCCCTGAGCGCCACGCCGCGCGGCGCAACCGCCAAGAAGCAGCCTGCCAAGACCGGACCGGCCGCCGGCATGATTCTCTACCGGCGAACGAAAGATGCCGAGCGCTATTACCGGACCCTCTACGCCTAAGGAGGACGCGGGATGAAACTCACGCGAGTCAACGGGAACGGGACCCCGACGCTTTCCCGTTCGTGGCTTGAGGAGATGACTCCCGTCGTCAATCGGCGGGACTTTCTCAAGGCGGCCGGCATCGGTGGGCTCGGCGTCGCGGCCACCATGGCCCCTTCGCTCGCCCGAGAGATCGAGGCCCAGGAGAAGGCCGAGCCCAAGCCGCCCGTGCTGCAGCAATTCAAGACCATCTGCACCAAGTGCGCGGTGGGCTGCGGCCTGATCGGCGAGGTCCAGAACGGCGTGTGGGTCAGCCAGGAGCCCTGGTTCGAGCACCCGATCAACCAGGGGAGCCTCTGCTCCAAGGGCGCCGCCGCCCGGTCGGCGACCACCAGCGAGAAGCGTCTCCGCTACCCGATGAAGCTCGAGGGTGGGAAGTGGAAGCGCGTCTCCTGGGACCAGGCGATGACCGAGGTCAGCGCCAAGCTCCAGGACATCCGGAAAAAGCACGGCCCGGACGCGCTGCACATCTGCTTCTCCGCCCACTACTCGAACGAGAACGGCTACGCCATCCGGAAGTGGTCGGCCATGTGGGGGACCAATAACACAGACTTCCAGGCCCGTATCTGACACTCGACCACTGTGGCCGGTCTGGCCAACGTGTTCGGGTACGGGGCGATGACCAATTCCCAGAACGACATCCGCAACAGCCGGAGCGTCCTGATCATCGGGATGAACCCCGCGGAGAACCACCCCATCTCGATGCAGCACATCCTGACGGCCAAGGAGACCAACCGGGCCGTCATCATCTCGGTGGACCCGCGCTTCACCAAGACGTCCGCCTTCGCCAACAAGTACGTGCGGATCCGCTCGGGCACGGACGTCCCGTTCATCTACGGGCTGATCAACATCATCCTGGCCAACGGCTGGGAAGACAAAAAGATGATCCAGGAGCGTACCTTCGGCTTCGAGGAGTTCAAGGGCGAGGTCGCCAAGTACGATCCCGACACCGTCGCCGACATCACCGGCGCCAAGAAGGAGGACCTCCTCTGGGTGGCCAGAGCTATGGCCGAGAACCGCCCCGGGACCATCATCTGGGCGATGGGCGGCACCCAGCACAACCACGGCACGGCGCTGGTCCGGACCTACTGCCACCTCCAGATGGTGCTGGGGAACATGGGGGTGCCGGGCGGCGGTACGGACGTCTTCCGTGGCCACGACGGTATCCAGGGCGTGACCGACGTGGGCGGCGGCCCCGAGACGCTGCCGGGCTACTACGGCGTCGGCGAGACCGCCTGGAAGCACTGGTCGAAGGTCTGGGACGTCCCCTACGACTGGATGCTCTCCCGCTTCAAGTCGAGGCAGATGATGGAAAAGCCGGGCTTCACCGTCGCCCGGTGGTACGAGGGGGTGCTCCTCGACCCGAAGGAGCTCGGCCAGGACGTTAACCTCAAGGCCGTGTTCTTCATGGGCCACTCGACGAACTCCATGCAGCAGATGGATCGGGTGAAGAAGGCGTTGGAGAAGCTCGAGCTGATCGTGGACTTCGACCCCTTCGTCACCAACACCGCGGTCCTGCCAGACCGGCAGGACGGCATGTATCTCCTGCCGATCGGCACCAACTACGAGCAGACGGGGTCGGCCACCAACACCAACCGCGACCTCCAGTGGCGGCAGAAAGTGGTGAGCCCGGTGTGGGAGGCCCGAAGCGACCTGGCCGTCATGGTGGATCTGGCCGAGCGCCTGGGCTTCAAGAAGCAGTTCATCCACAACTATAAAGGTGACTGGAAGGGCGTCCCCGCGAGCATGAAGGACGTGAAGGAGTTGCCTGAGCAGACGGTGGAGGACGTGCTGCGCGAGATCAACTCCGGTGCCCTCTCCATTGGCTACGTCGGCCAAACGCCCGAGCGGCTCAAGCGGCAGCAGCAGTGGGCCCACGTCTTCGAGATCAAGACCAAGAAGGCGGTGGGCGGCCCCGTGGACGGCGAGCAGTGGGGGCTCCCTTGGCCGTGCTGGACCGACAAGCACCCCGGCACCCACATTCTCTACCGCACCGATATCCCGGTCGCCGAGGGCGGCGCCGGCTTCCGGGCCGTGTGGGGCCCGAAGGCCCCCGACAGTCGCACCATGCTGGCCGCGGACGGTTCGGCGCCGGTGGGCGGGCCCAACGCCGGCTACCCCGCCCAGAAGGACTACGCGACCGACCTGACGCTCGGCGCGATCAAGCAGGCGCTGGCCGAAGGGCGGAACCCGTACGGCAACGGCCGCGCGCGGTTCAACTCGTGGAACATCCCCGATCCGGTGCCGGTGCACCGGGAGCCGATCCACAGCCCGCGGCCCGACCTGATCGTGAAGTGGCCCACCTACGACGACGTCAAGGAGTTGTACCGCGTGCCCACGCCCTTCAAGAGCATGCAGAAGCCGGAGTGGGTGAAGCAGTACCCGATCATCCTGACCACCGGCCGGTTCGTCGAGTTCGAGGGGGGCGGTGCCCAGGAGCGAAGCTCGATCTGGCTCGTCGAGCTGAACCCGGAGATGTACGTCGAGATGCACCCGAAGGTCGCCCACGACCACGGCCTCAGGCACGGGGAGTGGTGCTGGATCGAGACCCCCGAGGACATGGATGGCCGGCCGAGCCGCATCAAGGTGAAGGTCAAGGTCACCAAGCGCGTCGGTCCCGACACGGTATTCCTGCCGTTCCACTTTGGCGGTGTCTTCGAGGGTAAGTCGCTCGCCCACAAGTTCCCGGAGGGCAACGTGCCGTACGCCATCGGAGAGTCGGCGAACACGGTGACCACCTACGGCTACGACCGGGTCACCCAGATGCAGGAAACCAAGACAAGCCTCTGCCGGATCAAGAAGGCATAAGGAGGGGTGGCGAACATGGCTGAGCCCAACGTGAGCGTCCAGTTCCGGCAGGCCGCCGGGCCCGAGCTCAAGTACGCCCCCAGCCGGCTCAAGTTCTACATCGACGTCAAGCGCTGCATCGAGTGCGGCGGCTGCGAGGTGGCGTGCAAGAACGAGAACAACGTTCCGGCGGGGATCGCGCGGATCCGCGTGGTGACCGTCAACGAGGGAGAGCCGGGCGAGACCAACGTGGCCGTCCCCTGCATGCACTGCTCCAAGGCGCCGTGCGTGGCCGTGTGCCCCGTAGACGCGCTCTTCCACCGGCCGGACGGCATCGTGGCGCTGAACAAGGAGACCTGCATCGGCTGCGGCTACTGCCTCTACGCGTGCCCCTTCGGCGCCCCGCAGTTCCCCAAGGGCGCGGCCTTTGGGTCCCGCGGCGTCATGGACAAGTGCACCTACTGCGCGGGCGGTCCCGAAGTTCCGTTCTCGGAGCGCGAGCGGCGCCTGTACGGGGCCAACCGGATCGCGGAGGGGAAGCTCCCGATGTGCGCCTCGATCTGCGCCACCAAGGCGCTCATCGCGGGCGACGCCGAGGAGGTTGCCAACGTCGTGCGGATGCGGATGGCGACCCGCGGTTCGGGCGGGGGCGCCTGGGGGTGGGAGTCGGCATACGGCAAGGGGAACTAATCCCCGCATCCCAGGGGAACCCTGATCCGCTGAGTCGCGACAACCCCCACCGGGTGCCCCCCGGTGGGGTTTTCTTTCAGAGCGGGGCGCCCACCGACCCCCGGAAAGGTTGACGGCAAGCCATGGAACCGATCGTTCTCTGGCAGCAGAAGTGGGGACTGACGTTCCACATTCCCTGGTACCTCTTCCTGGGAGGTCTGGCCGGCGGGATCATGACGATCGGCGGCCTCGCCGACCTGCTGGCGGGGACGCGCGAGCGTTACCGGAGCCTGGCCCGTGTGTCGGCCTATCTCACGCCTCCCATCATCATCGCGGGCGGCCTGGCGCTCTCCTTTCACCTCGGCAAACCGGAGCGGGGCTTCGCGTTTCCGCTCTTCTTCACCAACTACCAGTCCTGGATGACGATCGGGGGATGGGTCCTCGGCGCCTTCGCCCCCCTCAGCATCGCCTACGCCGCCGCCTGGTACTTCGATCTCGACCGGCGCCTCAGGCTCACGATGGCCGCGCTCGGCATCCCCCTGGGGGTGGCCATGTCGTTCTACACCGGACTCCTCCTCTCGGCGGCGTGGACCGTCCCGGGCGGCCGCTGGTTCGTGCCCCTGTGGGACCGGACGTACATCCCGGTGCTCTTCGTCCTGTCGGGGCTCTCCACGGGTCTCGCGGCGTGCGGCCTGGGCGCCCTGCTCGCCGGCCGTTTCCGGTGGGGCGGCGGCGGGCAGCCACGGGAGGAGGCCCGGGCGGTCGCCCACCTTGTGAGCTTCGCCGACGTGTTTTCCATCGTCGCCGAGGGCGCGTGGGTGTACCTCTTCCTCGCCTCGCTGGCCGTGGGGACCGTGGGACAGCAGCTTGCCTTCACCCTGGTGACGCGCGGCGCCCTGTCGCCCTGGTTCTGGTGGGGATTCGTCGCCGTCGGCCTCGCCGCGCCCCTTCTGGCGAGCGTAGTCTACACGATCGGCGAGCGAATCCTCCACGCCCGGGTCGGGTGGCTCCTGTGGGCGAAGTTCGCCCTGGTGATCGCCGGCGGCCTCATCCTCCGGTACCTCGTCGTCTGGGGCGGCGACCTGAAGGACCCGCTCAACTTTCCCCCTTCGATGTGGCCGCTTCCGGGCGCGGGCATCCCCCCGATTCCAGGCGCCGGCGGCTAGGATGCGCGTTGTCGCTCTCGTCTCCGCCCTCTTCCTTCTGACCGGGGCCGCCCTTGCCCAGCCGCGGGGCGACGCCCGGAAGGGGCGCGAGCTGTATAGTGAGAAGTGTATCCTCTGCCACGGTGGGAGGGGCGAGGGGTGGGACTGGGCCAAGAAGGTCGAGACGCCGCCGGTCCCGGTCCCCGACCTTGCCCAGGTCGCGCCCGAGCGCTCGGACCAGTTTCTCTTCGATGTGGTCAAGGGCGGGGGGGAGGCGGTCGGGAAGACGCGCTTCATGCCTCCCTTCGGCTTTCAGCTGAGCGACCCGGAGGTCTGGGACGTCGTGGCATACATGCGCTCGCTGAAGGGGAAAAAGTGAGGGTCCTCCCCCTCTCGCTGATCGCTCTCCTGCTGATGACGTCGTCCGTCCCCGGCCTCCAGGGCGGCGGGGCGCACCCGCCCGCGCCGCTCCACGAGCCGACCGGCCTCGTTCCCCACGCCATTGCGATCGGGGACTTCAACCGGGACGGCATCCCCGACATGGCCGTTCCGGCCGCCGCTGAGCGGAAGGTCACGGTTCTCCTGAGCGACGGCAAGGGCGGGTTTTCCGCCAACCATTCGTACCCGACGGGGATGGGACCGGGCTGGGTGGAGGTGGGGGACTGGAACGGCGATGGGCTCCTCGACCTCGTCACCGCCAACACCGGAGGCGGCAGCCTGACCCTCTACTTCGGCGACGGGGCCGGCGCCTTCGCGAACGGAGGGGAGGTGTCGGGAGTCCACGGGCCGTCCTCTCTCGTGGCCGTTGACGTCAATCGGGACGGCCGGCCGGACCTGGCGGTCGTGCAGGCGCGCGAGTCCCGGCTGCTGATCCTGGAGAACCTCGGCGGGAAGTTCCGGGTGGCCCGCTCGTACGAGGTCGGCCGGGCGCCGCATATCGTGACGCGGGCCGATCTGAACGGGGACCGGATCCCCGATCTCGTGGTGGGCACGTTCGCCCGGCACGTCCTGTCCGTCCTCCTGGGGAAGGGGGACGGGAGCTTTCACGAGGCCCGGGAGGTCCAGGTGGGACGCTTCCCGCACTACGTCGCGACGGGCGACTGGAACCGGGACGGGTACCAGGACCTGGCCGTGGTCGCGGCCGGAGAGGACGCGGTCTATCTGCTCCGGGGCGATGGGACCGGCGCCCTGCGCAGGACCGGTACTCTCCCGACGGGGACGAACCCCCACGGCCTGGCGGCGGTGGATCTGAACGGCGATGACCTGGTGGACCTGGTGGTCTCCGTGCGGAGCTCGGGGGAGCTGTCCGTGTTTCTCGGGGACGGCAAGGGCGGGTTCGCCGCCCTTCCGCGCCTGAAGATCGATCAGGACATCATCGCGCTGGCGGCCGGCGACTTCGATCGCGACGGGAAGGCCGATCTGATCCTGGTGTCGGCGAGCCATCATGCGGTCGTCGTGCTCCGAGGCGACGGGAAGGGCGGCTTCTCGCCGTTCCCAGCGCCCGCCCCGGACAGAAAGTGAGGAGAGCGTGAACAGGGCTGAGGGAAGCGTCGGAGTCGGGGCGGCACGGGGCGCGCGGTCCTCCGGCCTGCCCGGTCTCGTGGGTCCCATCTTGATCGCGGTGGTGGTCGTGGCGGGCGTGCTGCTGGTGGTGGTCGAGAGCAGCAAATCGGCCTGGAGTCTTCTCGGAGCGGGGCGCGGGTTCGTGCCCGAGGAGTACTACCACGTGTCGGCCTTCGTTCTGGTGCTGGCCACCACGGTCGGGCAGGCCGTCGGGTGGGCCGGGGGAAGCGCGCTCCTCTTCCACGTGATGACGCTGGTGGGGGTCCGGGCCACCTGGACCACCGCGCGCATCGCCATGAGCCTCGTCTACCTGGGCCTCAGCGGGGGCCCGCTCTTTGTCTACCACGTCCTGTACGGTCAGTGGCTGCTCGGGCTGCCGCGCACGGGGTTGGGCGAGTGGCTTGGGGCGAATTACCCGGACGCGCGCTGGCTCCTCGTGGACGCGCACGACCTCGTGGATCTGTCCCCGATCCCCCTCGGGGTGATCTTCCTGGGAGTTCTCTGGGGGCTCGGCGAGGGCGCGCAGCGGAACCGGGTCCTTCAGACGATCCTGGCCCTGGCGCTTCTGGGGACTTCCCTCGCTGTCGCCCTCTCCATCGGCATCCACTCCACGCTGGTCCACATCCGGCTCTGATCCGGCGAGGCCCGCTTCCGCCGGCGCTGCGCGCGGGCTTATAATAGCGGCATCATGCGGAGCTTCATCCGGGTGCACGGAGGCAGCGCGGAGGAGGTCAAGGGGGAGGTCGTCCGCGAGCAGCCCCTCGTGATCTGGGTAAACGGCAAGAAGTTCGTCACCCTCCTCTGCTCCCCCCTGAAGCTCGATTGCCTGGTCGTCGGCTATCTCTGGCTGGAAAAGGTCATCGCGTCGCTCGACGAGATCGCGCGGCTGGACGTGTCGGAGGTGGACGGCAGGGCGGACGTGACCCTCGCGCGGGAGGTGGAGCTCCCGACCGAGCGCATCCTCACCTCGGGGTGCGGCGGCGGCATCACCTTCAGGATCGACCCCCGCCTCTTCCCCCGCATCCGGTCCTCGCTGAGGGTCCGGCCCGCCCTGCTCTCCGAGCGGATGAAGGAGCTCTTTGCGGCGGCCGTGAACTACCGCGCGTCCCGGGGAATCCACGGCGCGGCCCTGTCGGACGGCGAGCGGCTGCTCGTCGTCGCCGAGGACGTGGGGCGCCACAACGCAGTGGACAAGGTCATGGGCGAGGCGCTGCTCAAGGGGATCGCCACGGCCGACCGGATCCTCCTCTCCACCGGCCGGATCTCCTCCGAGATGCTCCTGAAGGCGGCGCGCATGGAAGTGCCGCTGGTGGCGTCCCGGACCTCCCCCACGGAGATGGCGGTCAGCCTCGCCGAGCAGCTGGGCATCACCGTCGTGGGGTACGTCAGAGCGGATAATCTGAACGTGTACGCCGGGGACGCCGTCCTCCTGGATTCCCCCTGACGCCCGGTTCGCGATATCGCGAGCCGGCCAACCGGTCCGCGCCAATCGGTCAATGCCTGGGTGACGGCCCCCCGTCGACGAAGATCGTGGTGCCCGTCATGAAGCTCGACGCGTCCGAGGCC
>Ga0214473_10012009_pt1 | contig 10163 bp, 13 predicted proteins | sample RVTome_7_FD_203509 | JGI IMG/M metagenome (GOLD analysis project Ga0214473, IMG submission 203509) | Soil microbial communities from uranium-contaminated site in the Upper Colorado River Basin, Wyoming, United States - RVT98D197 | ecosystem: Environmental > Terrestrial > Soil > Contaminated >... | reverse complement strand
GACCAGGCGGGCTCGATGCAGGCGGGCCTTGACGGCCAAGACGCTCGTGTCCGTGATCTCCGCGACCTCCCCGTTCGAGAGCCCCTCGAGGTCCCGCAGGACGATTACCACCTTGTAGTCAGGCGGGAGGGCCTCGATGGCCTCCTGGACGATCCGCTCCCGTTCCTTCCGGAGGAGCCGGTCCTCCGGTCCCTGGGTCCAGTCCACCACCATTCGGGCATGCCGCCCGTCTTCCGTGAACTGGGGCAGGTACTCTTCGAGCGACTCCTGGATGGGCCCTCGCCCGCGGAGCTTCATCAGGGCCGCGTTGACTGCGATCCGGTAGAGCCACGTGCCGAAGGCTGATCGGCCGTCGAAGCTCGCGATCTTCCGATAGACGGTCAGGAAGACGTCCTGCAGGACCTCCTCGGCGTCCTCGGGGTTCTTGGTGAACGACAGGGTAAGCCGATAGACCTTGCCCCGATAGCGCGCCAAGAGCCCCTCAAAAGCGGCCTCTTCCCCTGCTTTTAGACGCTCGACGAGCTCCTGATCCGAGGGATCGGATCGATCGGTTGCCATTTGTTTCGATGCCCCCATGCCGGGTAAGGATTCGCGAAAAATGCCGGTACTCAATAACTCAGGTGTCGCCTAACGGTGGTCAGTGACCAGTCCAGACGAAAATAGTCCTTGTAGCGGGAGATCGGGGGGTCGAGAACCGGGACGTCACGGCCCACCGATCGAGCGACTTCGGCGACTCGTTCCATGCCGAGCAGTTCCAGCCGCAAATGGAACTCGGAATATATCAAGCAGCCCGGGTGAACCGACAGGATTATTTCGCTGCTCTCTGCCAGCCCGGGTTCGGCGCCGCCCGCAGCAAGGAGCATAATCGTTCTTCACTGTCTTCAACAGTTATTCCTTCACTTTAGTTCCCGATGGAAATAGATCGGGGAGAGCAGCTTTTCCACCGCGCCAGTCGTGCAACACTCGCGCGAGACATGCCCTACAGGCGCTCGAAGAGCCACTGTGGGGTGAGCTTTAAGGTGTATCCGGCGAGGATACTGAAGTAGTTGCTTAACAGCAGCCCCCCGATCAGGATCAGGAAGAGGCCGCTGAGGACGCTGACGACCGGCAGGAACCGCTTGTAGCGGTCGAAGAGGGCCACGAACCGACGCAGGGCGAGGGCGCTTGCGAGGAAGGGAAGCGCCAGGCCGAGCGAATAGGCCAAGAGCAGGACAACCCCGGCAGTGGCCGTCTTTGTGGTACCGGCCAATAACAGGATCGAACCGAGGATCGGACCCACGCAGGGAATCCACCCTGCGGCAAAGGTCATCCCGATCAGCAGCGCGCCAAGGTAGCCCGCCGGCCGGTCGTGCAGATCGACCCGCCACTCCCGCATGAGTAAGGGGATCCGGAGCCACCCCGCGACGTAGAGGCCGAATAGCACGACCAGTACCCCGCCGGCTCGCCGGATCACGACCTGGTAGTCGAACAGGAGGTTCCCGAGGACGCTGAAGGAGGCGCCGAGCGCGACGAAGACTAGGGTGAACCCGCAGATGAACAGGAGCGCATTGAGGAGGATCGCGCGGCGGGTCTTGGTGCTGGCAAGCGGGGTCTGCAGGTCCTCAAAGGACACCCCGGCGACGAACGAGAGGAAGGAGGGGAACAGCGGGAGGGTGCAGGGGGAGAGAAACGACAGCAGGCCTGCGAGCAGCGCAGCCAGATACGACACGTCATGTCCTGTGACCATGTGCCCTCTACCCCCATCTATTTCTGTTTGTTCTGTTGGAGGAGTACGTCGATGTACTTGGTGAACTCGTCTTCCGTCATCTCCTCGTCAGCCCGTCCAAAGAGAGTCCCGTCCCGGCTGATCAGGAGCGTTGTCGGGACCCGCTGGAGCGCATAGCGCTGGGCGATCTCCCCGGTGGTGTCCCGGCCGACAGGGTACGGGGCCTTGTACTGTGCAACAAACTTTCTCGCGTCGGCCTCGGTGTCCGACGTGACGTTGACCCCGAGCATCACCAGCCCTTTGCCCTTGTACCGCTGGTAGAGTTTCGCGAGAACGGGAGCCTCCCGTTGACAGTGGGGTCACTGCGAGTGGAAGAAGGTGATCAGCACCGGTTTGCCCCAGTACGCTCGAAGGGAGGCCGTCTTCCCATTCAAGAGCCGGAGCGTGAAGTCCGGCACCGGGCCAGCCTCGGCTAGCTGGAAGGCCAGCGCCCCGATGAGCAGAGCAGCAGCCCAACTGAGTCCGTTTCGAGGCCCCCGGACCACCGGGGGCCGTTTCAATGGGTGTCTCATGTGTGATTCCTCCAAAGACACTGTGATTAGCGCCTGAAGACCTCAGTCTAGCCCATACTTATTCCAGTGACGACCAATCCAGTGGTAGTCCTCGCCATTCATCTCCTGCTCCATGGGCACCTCCCACACGGCAAGACGACCTGCCGATTCGCTCGAGGAGCGAGAACTCGGCAATTTGTCATTAGAGGTCGAGGTTTTCGAGGACTCCATGATTGGTACTGGAGACCGCTAAGGCCACGGCACGACAGCGACGCCTCCCAATGCCCCGAGCATCGTGAGCCCCCCATTGTCGTCGTACCTCTGCTCCGCTCACAAGACGTCATAACCCCACCTCCTACCAGGACAGGGACGCCTTCATAACCACCGAGGAACCCAAGGACATCGGTGCGCTCGGATTCATCGAGCGGTGGAGGGAGGGACTTCGATTCCACGGACAGTTATCGGTAGCTTAGCGGGCAGTAGGCAGGTCTCATAGCTGCATGCCTGTGCTGTCACTGTCCCCTGAATCTCCTGAAAGCGTCGCAGGGTCCCCAGGGGAAAGACAGCCACCAGGCGCGTCGTGCCCTCATACACGCTTAGCGCCTGGGGTGCGAATGTTGGCGTGATTCGTACCGCCTCGGGATAAATCGTCTGAGTAGGAGAGAGCCCCTCGAAGGTGACAGTGGTCGGGATGAGATAATTCAGCGAAGCCGGATTCGCATTGATGTGCCATCCCTCGCCAATATGGATCGTGGTGACGATCTCGTCGTGATCATTTTTAACTGAGGCTGACGCTGTTACCTGGACGTGGTCCGCTGTGTCGGGAAGACCGACGCGCTCTGCCGATGCGCCCCTCTCCGCGAGATGCGCTGTGCTTCCGAGGATCGATGCGAACTGACTCTCTGGGCCCAATTGATGAAAACTCACCGCGGCGACTGCAGCCCCCCAGGTGCTAGGCTGCTGTTCCATTTGGTGGCTGATATGACTGACCGCCAAGGCGGCAGCGGAGACATACTTGGCCTTCTTGTTCGCTTCGCCCACCCGCAGCAAAAGTTCGATGGCAGCCGAGGTGCCTGATGGATAGACGCCATCGCCGTCATCCTCGGGCACGATCAGCAGATCCCGTTCGTTCAGAACCGTGGACAGTTTGCCGCCTTTTCGCGAGAACTGGCGCAACATGTCGTCTGCTAAAGTTCCTGCGCGGGTCAGCCATACCGTGTCCTTCGTCAGATCATAGAGCGACATGAAGCCCACCCCTAACAGCGCGTAATCCTCAAGATAGGCGTCGGTCTGTGCGTGCCCGCGGAAGATCTCATGCTTGAGCCGCCGAGTTTTGGGGTTATACGCGACGGCCCAGATCCGCTCCGCCGTCCGCTTCGCCGAGGCAATGTCCCTCTCGTTTCCGAAGATCTGCCCGCTTTGCACCATTGCGTCGATCGCCAGGCCATTCATCCCAACAATGATCTTTTCGTCTCTCAGCGGCTGTGGTCGCCGGGTCCTCGCGACCAGCAGCTTGGCGCGTAACGGCGCCATCGCGTTCAGCCGCTCCACGACAGAGGAGCTCTGCGCGTTTTCCCCCACAGGGGAGGGGCGTACCCGGAGCACCCCTGGGCGCTCGTCAGAGGACGACCCGCCGACATCGGGTTGGGGCATGTGGGCTAACTCATATACTTCGAAGAACCGCTTCGCAGGCTCGACGCCGAGGACGGACACGATCTGCCTACGAGTCCACACATAGCTTGCGCCTTCCTCGCCGTTCACCTCCGCATCCTGGGCCGTATAAAATCCCCCGTCGGAAGCGAGCATCTCGCCTGTGAGGTAGCGACTCACGCCATTGGCCACAGCTTTATACAGAGACCTGCGCGAGACCTGGTAGGTCTGCGCATAGATCTTTAGCAACTGCGCATTGTTGTAGAGCATTTTCTCGAAATGGGGGACCGACCAAGTAGGGTCCGTGCTGTACCGATGAAAACCGCCTGCAAGGTGATCGTAGATGCCCCCATAGGCCATGGCGTCCAGGGTATTCTGAAGCATCCGCAGGCTTTCAGCCGACCGGGTAAGGCGGTGATCGGCCAACAGCAGCCCTAAGATCGGTTCGTTCGGGAATTTTGTTCCATTGCCTCCTGGAAACCCGCCCTTGATGGAATCGAACCTTCGGGATAGTGCTTGACGCGCCCGAACGAGCCATTCGCCTGGCTTTACGGCGACCGTCTGACCGCTGCGCTGTTCCTGTTGAACCCGCTGCATGGCCAGGAACACGCGATCCGCCTGATCGGACACCCGCTTCTGATCGGTCGTCCAAATCCTATGGACCGCCTTGAGAATGGTGGGGAATCCGGGACGGCCGCCGCTGTCAGTCGGCCCAAAGTAGCTCCCCCCAAAGAATGGCTTGAGGTCCGGGGTCAGGAATAGGTTGTTGGGCCACCCTCCGTGCCCCGTCATGAGTTGGGTTGCCAGCATATAGATCTGGTCAAGGTCGGGACGCTGCTCACGGTCCACCTTGATGTTGATGAACCACGGATTCATCAGGGCGGCGATCTCGGGCCTGGAATACAGGAGCCTCTCGGCAACGTGACACCAGTAACAGGTGGTGTAGCCGATCGAGAGAAAAATCGGTTTGTTCTCCTTCTTCGCCCTGGCGAGAGCTTCGGGACCCCAGGGGTACCAATCGACAGGATTGTGCGCGTGGAGCAGGAGATAGGGGTTTGCCGAATGAATCAACCGATTGGTGTAGCGCTCATGCCCGGAGCGATCCGGCGCCGCTTGAGTGATTTGTGCCTGCGTCGGGAGGCCGGATGCGAGCATGGAGACCAGGGTGAGCAGAACGAGGACAGAGCGAGAGGGTGGAGGAGCCATTGTGTATTCTCTCCTATTCATGGTTCGACGTCCCCAACTTGTCGCCCTACTGGCGACATCTCGACGGATAACCCTTCGACCTCTTGATGCGGAGAACAGGGAAACACGTCACAACGTCCTTGTCAATCGGGCCGCGCCAGCGGAATCCTGTCGCTCAAGCGGGACGCTTCACCGTCGAGGCGGGGAGGGTGGGGTGTCCGCAGCCATGGCCTCCGCGCATCTCCATCAGTTTGTTCAGAAGCGTTGAACATGGTGGTCGATGCCTTTGTACGCCTTGATAAAGCGAGTCATCCGTTGCTCGTCGAACTCATCGAACTTGTCAATCCGCCCCCAGGCTGTGAGGGCGATTCGCCTGTCCATCCCTGGATACGGGGCCAGAATGACGTGCTGTTCATAGCTGTTGACAATCGACGTGAGCTTATCCAATAGATCGGGGCAACCCTGGGGGCAGTTGTACTGCACCAAGACCCCGCCATCTTCCAGGTTGTGCACCTGAAGCTCCTTGGGGATCGGCTCGGTGTGGACTCCCCATGAAGCGATCGACCCGAGATGCGGCCCCGATGTCGGCGGATCGGAGTTGTAGGGCAAGCGCGGAGTGGCGAGATTCTGGATGTGGTAGGTGCCCAAGATAGGGACCGATGTGCCGGGCAACTCGCCGACGGCTTGGTACGCGAAGTAGCCGACGGTGATCGCCACCAGCAGTGCCACCCCCCACCCGATTTGCCGCTTCAAGCCACGTCGCAACCTGAATCTCGTCTGCTTGAGCTTCGCCTTCCCCATTGTCCTGGCAACCATGAACTTACATCCGCCCGGACCACTAATCCGGCGTGACGTCACCGATTCAGGCCCCAGCTCGTACCCACAGTCAGCTAGAGTTGGATGAGCTTCACGGCCCTCCGGGCTGCGCCCCCGTCCCAAGAACAGGGCGGCTGGCAAGTCGTGCTCGATCGCGCTTCACTGCCCGTGGGCCGAGCCTCCCTTGAGGAGAGCCTGAAGGAGGGCGCGTCCCTCCGCTTGCGCCCACGGGCGAGGGCCAATCACCTTGGCCAGCACGGTTCCGTCCCGGCCGATTACGATGACGGTTGGTGTGGCTCTTACCCAGTAGGCCGCAATGGCGCGCCCCTCCGAGTCGAGTAAGACGGGCGCGACATATTTCCGCTGCTTCACCACCTTTGCCACGAGGTCCCGATCCTCAAGCATATCTATCAAGAGCAGGGTGAGCCCTTGACCTTTGAACACCTGGTACAGCGTGTTCATAGAGGGCAACTCCCTCTCACAGTGTGGTCACCATGTCGCCCAGAAATAGAGCAGGACGACCCGCCCTCGGAAGTCTTTGAGACGGACCGACCGCCCCGCGAGATCGGGCAACGTAAAAGATGGCGCGTCAATTCGCCGGGCAAACGGCACCACCCCTGCGTTGCGCCAGAGCTCGATGGCAACAGGGCTGGCAGGTTGCGCGGCGCCGAGCGGCAGGAATCCTTCAACCGCAATCGCGCCGATGGCCGCAATGATCACAAACCAACGCGTCACAAACCGTCTCCTCATTGCTGCGGCGAGCCGCCACCCCTCTGACCAGTTGCGAACAGTTCTCGTCGCCGCTTACTATCCGCGGCCTCTCTGTCAATCTGGCCGTTTAAAGGTTCTGATAAGACGCGGGGGCGCGCTCTCGGCTCGTTCGTGGGGAGGAAGCACACGGTTCCGAGGCAGACATGGGCTTGTGGCAGGCCCACCGCCTGGGCCGCTGCCTCCACAATGCGGAGAGAGAGCTCGGCCCTCTGAAGGGCCTTGCCTTGAGACTCGGCCAGCGCTTGCTGGACCTTCTCGGCCATGCTCTGAACGGCCTCCCTCCGCTGGCGGCAGGCCAGCGCAATCCCGGGTAGCAGGGTCTTGAAGCCGATGCGGCCGTACTGGTCATCGGGGAAGAAGGTGCCCCCGCCGTAGAACGCCTGACCGCCCGCATTCAGGAGGACCGTCAAAGGCCAACCTCCAGTCCCCGTTAGCGTGTGCACCGCCTTCTGGTACCGGGAATCGATGTCGGGCCGCTTATCACGATCCACCTTGATCGCGGTGAAGGGGGTGTTGATCAGGCGCGCCACCTCGGGGTTGCTATAGGTCTCTTCGTCCATGACATGGCACCAGTGGCACCAGATGGCGCCAATGTCGAGGAGGACCGGTCGGTCGAGCTTCTTGGCCAGGCGGAACGGCTCCTCCCCTCAGGGGTACCAGGCGACGGGCTGAGTTGCCGCCTCCAGGATGTATGGACTGAACGCATTCGCCAGCTTGTTCGTCGGCGGTCCTCCTGCCTCGCTCGGGTGGGCAGAGTGGAAGACAAGCGCGACCAGGATCGCGGAGACCAGCCATCGCCTGCGCAGAATCAAGCCCGTTGGCCATTGCACCCTATTGGGCCACATCTCTTCTCTGAGGTGGGTCATGGCACCCTGGCACGATAGCCGACGTATGTGAGCAACTCGATCGTCTCCCCGACGGTCACCTGGTGCGAGTCGTACTGGACGACTGTTTGAGCGTTTTGAAAGTTCACCTCCGCCCGCTTCACCCCGACGAGCCCTTCCAGGGCCTCCTTGACCAGCTTGGGTCCCGTGTCCGGTCAGGTCATCCCTTCGACCCGGAGCGTGACCTGCTTGAGCTCTTCAGCGAAAGCTTGGTGGTGTCCGATTACCGTAACGGAGAGAGCGAGGAAACCCACACAAAAGGCCCGTCTGGTGAGCATCGTGGTTACCTCCTTCCTTGAACGCGTATGCTATAGAGCTAGAGGCGACCGTTCGCGATCATACGAAACGTAGACCCATTGGCGGCTACGTGATCTTCGGCGCGGAACGCCAGGCGCCTGTTCCGCCGGGCGGTGAACCTTCCGATCCTTTGAGGATCGGGTCGGCTTGCCCGCCCGAGCCCTGGCCCAGTAGCTGGTGAGGATATATTCCGTAGTTATCCCAGGATTCGGCTTTTGATGCCCTGTTCCTTTCCCGGAGTTCCTTCCGTACCAAAAATCTCGACGCTTCGCCAGAGCTTGACCTTGGCTTCTCTCCAGTCCGTCTCCGGTGCAACCTGTCGAAAGTACAATTCCATCTCGGCATTCGTTGCCCTGCGATGGCGAGCGGAGTGATGAACATCGCCGATGTTCCATTCGCCTTCGGGTCAGGAAGGAAAGAAGATGAGATTCTCACCCTCTAGAAGAAAAATGCTATAGCGTCGATCCTCTTTGATGATCTTGCGAAGGGTTATAGGCAGTTCGAAATCTCCCGTCGACATGGTCTGTGCCCTCCAATACCTGTCCAAGCATGTAGGCCCCGCCCGGGGCACCACCAGGCGGCCTGGTTCCCTATTATCCCCCGTTCCGTCGAAGGCTCGGTGCCGCCCGCCAATTAGTCGGTCAAGAGATGCCGGAACCAGACCTTGACATCTGGCTGGATTCTCGGCAGTAGGCGTACCCCCCTGCTCAAGGCAAGGGCCGCTCCTGCGCGTCGGTCCTGGGCGCTGCCGCTAAATGCCTTTCATGTGCGAGGCCAGCCGCTGTAGATCCTCCTGGGGCAATTCACCGACGAGGCCGTAGAGGAAGCGCGCATCCCCCCAGACGAGGATACCTGGACCTTGTAACCGGGCAATGTACTGGGGGCCCAACTTCGGCCAGAAAGGCAGCACGCGCGTGGGCCGTGGCATCTGGTACAAGGACACAGTCCGGCCCCGCCCCACCTCGTACGTGAACCGGAGCCCCTTGGTCTCCTTGAAGCGGCAGAGGCTCCCTCCTACGAGTCTCGCGCCTTCGTGTTCGAGGAGAGGCACGGGAGACGAGGGGGGCACCTCAGCCTGGAAGTGCCTGACGATCTCGGACGGATCGGTCGCGGGGAGATCCACGGGACCACTTTTCCGGGTCACAGAGCCACGGTGCTCCTGGACAAGATCCTCCACGAATTGGGGCGGCAACTGCCCAGGGTGAAGGATCCAGAAGAAGCTCAGCGTGAGGACGATAGCCAGGGTCCCCCACAGCGCGCGGAAGGCCCCCGCTGTCGCCCACCACTTCGCGACCCTTTCCCAGGAACGTCGGGCAACCTCCGCCTCCTGGTCAATCCGCCGGACGATCCGATTCCAGAGCGCAGGAGGAGGTGCGGGGGCGGCAAGCTGCTCCCGCACCAGAGACTTCAGGCGCATGTCCAGTTCGAGCTCTCGGTGACAGATCGGACAGCCTTCCAGGTGGCTGAGGATCTCAAGATTCTTGCTGACCTCGAGTTCGTCGTCGAGCAGCGCGTATAAGCCGAATCTCGCCTCCTCGCAGTCCATGGTTACTCTTCTTTCTTGCCCCGTGCCCTCCTCCTGGACCGGAGGAGCGCCATGGGCGTCACCGATGATCCTGTTCCCGTAGCCCATCGAGGATCAACGTCGAGGTGCCGTTCAAGACGGTGCCGGAGCACCTGCCGCGCTCGATACAATCGCGACATGACCGTCCCGATGGGGCAGTCGAGCGTCTTGGCGATTTCCTTGTAGGTGAACCCCTCTACCAAGCTCAGGAGGACGACCGCCTGCCAGTCCTGGGGAAGTGCCTCGATGGCCACTTGCACCTGCTGACCGAGCGACTCAGCCATGAGCTGCGTCTCCGGGTCGAGCAAGTGGCTCCCTTCGGCTTTTAGGGTGCCTATTTCGACGGCTAGTTCTGTAGGCTCCCTGGACCTCTTCCGTTGAGCGTCAACGATGGTGTTGATGAGGATTCGGAAGAGCCAAGCCTTGGCATCAGTGCCCCGTTCGAAGCGATCGAAGCCCCGGTAGGCCTTGAGGCACGCTTCCTGGACCAGGTCCTCCGCTTGAGCGACATTCCTCACCCTCTGGACGGTAAAGCGATACAAGGACCCTAGATGAGGGAGAGTCAGCTCCTCGAACTCCCTCCTCCTTCCCGACCCTCTTGCCTTCGCCCTCACGGGAGCTGCCTCTGCCTGACCGGAGTCACTCTCCGCCTCCCTGGCTTCATCATAAGAAACGTCATCGTCCCGCGATTTATTCCCGAAAACAGATAAGAGTTGCTGTCGGCATCCTTGCGGATCGTC
>Ga0214473_10012008_pt1 | contig 10163 bp, 7 predicted proteins | sample RVTome_7_FD_203509 | JGI IMG/M metagenome (GOLD analysis project Ga0214473, IMG submission 203509) | Soil microbial communities from uranium-contaminated site in the Upper Colorado River Basin, Wyoming, United States - RVT98D197 | ecosystem: Environmental > Terrestrial > Soil > Contaminated >... | reverse complement strand
CGGGCGCACTGCACCAAGTGCAGGCGCTCCTCGTCGCTTCCCTGCTCGAGCTCCACGGCGAGCTCAGAGAGCTTCCTCTTCGCCATGGCCGCCGGTATAGCACTCCCAGCGTCGCGAGGGGCAGCCGCTCGAGCGTCAGACCCGCTCGATGATCATGGCGATCCCCATCCCGCCGCCGATGCACAGCGTGATGAGGGCCGTCGTCAGGTCCCGGCGTTCGAGCTCGTCGAGGGCCGTCCCCAAGAGCACGGCGCCCGTGGCCCCCAGGGGATGGCCGAGCGCGATGGCGCCGCCCGCCACGTTGACGCGGTCGCGCTCCACGCCGAGCTCGCGCATGGTCTGAAGCGGAACGACGCCGAAGGCCTCGTTGATCTCCCACAGATCGATGTCCTCGACCGACATGCCCGCCATGTCGAGGGCCTTGCGCGAGGCTGGTGCCGGAGCCGTGAGCATGATGAGGGGCTCGGCCCCGTGCGTCGCCATCGCGCGCACGCGCGCGCGGGGCTCGAGCTCATGCTCCTTCGCATAGGCGGGGGAGGCGAAGAGCACGACCGCGGCACCGTCCACGATGCCGCTCGAGTTGCCGGCCGTGTGCACGTGCTGGATGGGCCCGGCGTCCTGGTAGCGGGCGCGCACGATGTCGTCGAACGTCTCGCCGTTGGGGCCCACGGCAGTGGCGCCCATCTTCTCGAAGACGGGATCGAGCTCAGCGAGCTTCTCGAGCGTTGCCCCGTGCCGCGGGTGCTCGTCGGCCTCAAGGACCACGTCGCCGGTCTCGGGGCTCCGGACGCGGAATATCCCGCGGTCGAACCAGCCTTCTTTCTGCGCCACTTCCGCCCGCTGCTGGGACTCGAGGGCGAAGCGGTCCACGTCCTGTCGGCTGAACCCGTGGATGGTGGCGATGAGATCCGCGCTGATGCCCTGGGGGACCTGGAAGTGCTTGCGCCTGAGACGCAGGTTACTGCCGTCGATGCCGCCGCCGTCCGAGCCCATGGGCACGCGGGACATGCTCTCGACGCCGCCGCCGATGGTGAGGCGTTGCACGCCGGCCATCACGCCCATGGCGGCGAAGCTCGCCGCTTGAAGCCCGGAGCCGCAGAACCGGTTCACGGTCGCGCCCGTGACCTCGAGAGGCCAATCCGCCGAGAGCAGGGCGTTCCGAGCGATGCACGCGCCCTGTTCGCCGGCCTGGCTCACGCAGCCGATGATCACGTCGTCGACGTGGCCCTTGTCGAGCTCCGTGCGCTCGGCCAGCTTGTTGAACGTCTGGGCGAGGAGCTCCTGCGGATGAATGCCGCTCAGGCCTCCCTTGCCCGCCTTGCCGCGACCGCGCGGCGTGCGAACCGCGTCGATGATGTATGCCTCACCCATGTCCACCCCCGTTCATCGTCCGGTTCAAAGCCCCATGATCTTGGCGATCGCGTACCGCATCACCTCGGTGGCGCCGCCCCCGATGCGGATCAGGCGGTTGTCACGCCAGGCGCGCGCCACCCATCCGTCCTCCAGGTACCCCATTCCGCCGTGGAACTGCAAGCACTGGTCCATGATCTCGCCGGTCACGTCTCCCACGTAGGCCTTCGCCATCGATGTCAGGCGCGTGGTTTCCATGGAGACTTCGACTTTCTGGACGTACTTCTCGTCGTTGTAGCGATCCACCGCGTTGTACGTCAGCGCGCGTGCCGCCTCCCACTTCGTGTAGAGGTCGACGAACTTGTGCTGCCAGTACTCGCGCTTGATGAGGGGCTTGCCGAAGGCCTTGCGCTCCCGGCCCCACTCCACCGAGCGATCGAGCGCGCCGCGTGAGCCCGCCAGCGAGCTCGTGCACCCGATGATGCGTTCGGACTGAAAGTTCTGCATGAGGTAGTAGAACCCCATCCCCTCCTGCCCCAGGAGGTGCCGCGTCGGGATCTTGCAGTCCTCGAAGAAGAGCTCGGCCGTGTCGCTCGAGTAGTTGCCGAGCTTCTTGAGCTTCTTGGAAACGCTGAAGCCGGGCGTATCGCACGGGAAGAGCACGATGGAGATGCCGCCGTAGCCGGCGTCAGGGTCCGTTTTGACGAGCAGCGTTACGAAGTCGCAACGGGTCCCGTTCGTGATGTAGGTCTTGGAGCCGTTGATCACGTAGTCGCCGCCGACCTTCAGCGCCGTGGTGCGGATTGCTGCCACGTCCGAGCCAGCCCCCGGCTCGGTCACCCCAAGGGCGGCGATCCGGTCGCCCGCAATCGCCGGCATGAGGAACTCCCGCTTCTGCTCGTCCGTTCCGAGATCGTTGATGCACGGTGTGGCCATGTCCGATTGCACGAGCAGGCCCATGGCGACGCCGCCCGCGTGGCAGCGCGGCAGCTCCTCGCTCTTGACCACGCTGAACCAGTAGTCACCGCCGCCGCCGCCCACCTCCTCGGGGTAGTGGGCGCCGAGGATTCCGAGGTCGCCCGCCTTCTTGAACACCCATCTGGGGAAGAGCTCGTCCCGCTCCCACTCGTCGGCGTGCGGTGCCAACTCCTTCTCCGCGAACGCCGCGACCTGCTTGCGGAACAGCTCGTGCTCCTCGGTGAACGGACTCTGCATGATGTGACCCCTTTTCCCGGCACGGCCAGCCACGGCCTGGCCTCCGAAGCTGAATGGACATTCATTTATCGGAGGCGGCCACGAAGGGCAAGGGGGGGCCGTTCAGGTCAGTCGTCCACGTCGGGTCCGCCGGCGAGCCCGTACTTCTTCATCAGCTTTCGGAAGTACTTGCGGTCGATGTCCGCCTCGCGGGCGGCGTGGGAGATGTTGTGGCCGTTCTTCGTGAGGAGATGGACGATGTAGTCCTTCTCGAAGCTCGAGACCCAGTGCTCCTTGGCGTCCTTGAAGGTGCCCACCACCGCCGGCGTTTGCACGTCGAGGCGCGTGTGCTCGCCGCTGATCGCGTCCTTGAGCAGCATTGCTCCGCTGCCGTTGCGGAGCGCCACGTGATCGGGAAGATCGTGCACCAACACGGTGTCCGTGTCCGCGAAGCTCACGGCTCGCTCGACCACGTTGGCCAGCTCGCGGACGTTGCCGGGCCAGGGGTACACGAGGATCTTCTCCATCGCCTCGGGGGAGATCTTCTGGATCTTCCGCTCCCCCTGCTTGTTCCGGTTGTAGCGCCCCTGCTTGAGGAAGTGGTTGGCCAGGACGGGGATGTCATCGCGGCGGTCGCGCAGGGGCGGAAGCACGATGCGCACGACGCTCAGACGGTAGAAGAGGTCTTCGCGGAACCGCCCCTCCTTGACCTCCTCCTCGAGGTCGCGATTGGTCGCCGCCACGACGCGCACGTCCACCTTGATGGGCTTGGTCCCGCCCACCCGCTTGACCTCGCGCTGCTCGAGCACGCGCAGCAGCTTCGGCTGCAGGTCGAGCGCCAGCTCGCCGAGCTCGTCGAGGAAGACCGTGCCGCCGTCCGCCATCTCGAAGATGCCCTGTCGCGTGGAGACGGCGCCCGTGAAGGAGCCCTTTTCGTGGCCGAAGAGCTCGCTCTCGATCAGGTTCTCCGGGACGGCGCCGCAGTCGAACACGACGAAGGGCCCCTCCCGCCTTTGCGACTGCTGGTGGATCGTGCGCGCCACCACCTCCTTGCCCGTGCCCGTCTCCCCTTCCACCACGACCGTCGCATCCGTCGGAGAGATCTTCTCGAGGATGGCGTAGATCTCGCGCATCGTGCGGTCCTGGCCGATGATCTCACCGTACCGCTGCAGATCCGAGGGCACGATCCGAACTCGTTCGTCCACGGGCATGAACTTGAGCTCGGACTTGCCGAGCAGGACGCTGCAGTCGGCCTTGAGATAGGCCTCGCGGACGCGCACGCGATTGACGAACGTGCCGTTGGTCGAGTCGAGGTCCCGGATGAGGTAGTTGTCTCCTTCGAGGAAGATCTTGCAGTGCGCGCGACTCACCGTCTCGTCGTCGACCTGCAGGTCGTTGTCCTCGCTCGCCCCGACGGTCACCACGTCGCGCTCGAAGGTGTGCTCTTCGGTGCGGCCGTTCCGGTTGACCACGAGCCGGATGCGGCGGAGCGTGATGGTCGCGGGCCGCCCGTCGATGTAGTGCAGCTTGGTGGGCGACGGATCCGAGATCATGCACGAGCAGGGTAGCCAGTCGGGACTGGTGGGGTCAACCGTCCCCAGCCTCCTTGGCCGGTCCAGGAGCTGGGGGATAGGTCCGATTCCCGGAGAAACCGGGGTCGGAGGCGTCAGGGGAGCTGCCGGATCGGGATCCGCTGACGCTTGCTGCCCAGGGACTCGGGCGGGCCGACCAGCTCGAAGCGCTGCCCGGCCTCGATGAGGTCCTGCAGCCGCTGCTGCTCGGCGTGGTCGTCGCTCTCGACCCAGAAGTCGGGCTCGGGGTGCGCCACGCTCGCGTCGAGGTCGTGTGCGAGGTTGCGCAGCGCGCCGTCGTCGGTCGTGGCAGCGTAGGTGAGCGTCCAGGGCTCGCTGTGGCCGGGTGTCCACGCCGTGAGCACACCGAGTGGACCCATGCGGGAGTGGACGTAGATGGCCGCGCTGTCCCACTGCGTGGCGCCGAGTTGGCGCTTGGTGCGAAAGCACTTGAGGCCGAGTGCCTTGGTCAGGCCGCCAAGCCCCTTGAGCCGCTCATCGGGCAGCAGCGGTCCCGCGCTCGCGAGGTTGTGCCCGACCCACACGTCCGGGTCGAAGGTCGGCAGGGCGATGTACATCGCGAAGGGCACGAGACCCGAGTAGGCGTCCGGTACCTGGAGCAAGGCCCGCGCGGCGTCCGAGACGTCCGTGTGGGGGCAGCCGAGCCCGAAGATCCCGCCGGTGAGCTCGGCGCCGTTGAAGAACACCCAGCGCGGCATCGGCATCCCCTCCGGTCCGAAGGTCGCCACGTCGAGGTGACCGAGCAGATCGAGGAACGCCTCGGAGCGGGTGTGCAATGGGTCGAACACGTTTGCGGCGTCGACGGCGAGGCCGAAGGGGCCGAGGTCGAAGTGACGAACGTTTTCGGGGGTCGCCACGAGGAACGGCGAGAGCGTCTCGAGGAGCGCCGGGTTGCGAAGGCGTAGCGTCGCGGGTGCGGCGATCATGGCGGTCCCTCGCGCACGAACGGAACATCGAGCCGGGCGCCCGCCTCCCGCGGCAGTCCGACGATACGCACCGAGTGGCCTGCCTCGATCTCGCGCTGCAGGTCCTGCAGCACCGAGACCTCCGACACGTCGAGGAGCTCGCCCTCGGACTCGGCGATCCCGCCTGTCAGGGCCCGGGCGATGCGTTCCTCGCCCGCGTCGAAGCGGAACGTGCAGGTGGCGGGCTCGGTGTGCGCGGGCAGCCATGCCGTCAGCACCGTCAGGGGGGCGAACAGCGCGTGGACGTGCAGCTTGGGCGAGCACCACTGGGTCGTGCCCGTGATCTTGCGCGCGTCCAACATGTCGAGCGTGAAGCCGATGGTCAGGGCGCGCATGCCGCGCGGCGAGGCGCCCGGCGACACTTCGTTGAGCGAGCAGATGGAGTAGCCGAGCCAGTGATGCTCCTCGAGCATCGGAACGGCGAGCGACATGGACATGGGCACGATGCCGTCATAGCCAGGCCGCACGTGGAGTGCCTCGCGCAGTCGCGGCGGCAGCGAGGACGCCGACCGGCCGAGCCCGGTGATCAGGCCCGGCAGCTCGGCGCAGTCGTAGAAGGCCCACCGCGGCATGGTCATGCCCAGCGGTCCGTAGGTCAGGCCATCGAGGCGCTCGAGCAGTCCGAGGAGAGTCTCGCTCGAGCGGCGCAGCGGATCGAACCGGTCCTCCGGGGCCACGGACAGGCCGAGCGGGGACATGTTGAGGCGCCCGAGCAGGCCCGTGGTCGCGATCACGTAGGGCCGATAGTCCCTCAGGATGGTCTCGTAACCCTGCAGCATGGCTTGGCACCCGGTCCGACAGGCCCGCGCGGGCTCTATCACACCGGCACGTCGCGAAGTAGCCCCGTCGATCCCGCGGCTTTACATGGGGCGAAGGTCCCGTCTATATCCCTGGCCTGCATCATAGACAGGAGGGCAAGTGAGCCGTTTCGACTGCATCATCATGGGAGCCGCGGGGCGCGACTTCCACGACTTCCAGACTTTCTTCAGGACCCACCCCGACTTTCGGGTCCGGTGCTTCACGGCCACGCAGATCCCTTTCATCGACGAGCGCAGGTTCCCCAAGGAGCTCGCCGGCGACGACTACAACGAGGACGTCCCCATCCACCTCGAGGCCGAGCTTCCCGATCTGATCGAGCGCTACGGCGCCCAATTCGTCTTCCTGTCGTACAGCGACCTCGCCCACGTGGACGTGATGCACAAGGCCAGTCTCGTGCAGGCCTGCGGCGCGAGCTTCGTCCTGCTCGGGCCCGATCACACGCAGTTGCGCTCCAAGCGGCCCGTGCTGTCGGTGACCGCCGTGCGAACCGGCGCCGGCAAGAGCCCCATCTCGCAGGCCATCGCTGCCCATCTCGTGGGTCGTGGCCACCGCGTGGGCTGTCTCCGCCATCCCATGCCCTACGGCGACCTGCGCAAGCAAGCCGTACAGCGCTTTGCGAGCGTGGAGGACCTCGACCAGCACGACTGCACGGTGGAGGAGCGCGAGGAGTACGAACCCTACGTGGCGCGGGGTCTGATCATCTTCGCGGGCGTGGACTACGCCCGCATCCTCGAGGCCGCCGAAGCCGAGAGCGACCTGATCCTGTGGGACGGAGGCAACAACGATATGCCCTTCGTCCGCTCGGACCTGCGCATCGTCGTGGCCGACGCCCTGCGCGCCGGTCACGAGCTGTCGTTCTACCCGGGTGAGACGAACTTCCGCTCCGCCGACGTGCTGGTCATCAACAAGGTGGGCGCGGCCACCGCCGAACAGCTCATGACTGTGCGCCGGCACGCTGCGGTCCATGCGCCGAAGGCGATCGTCATCGAGTCAGACCTCGCCGTCAACGTCGCCGAGCCGGAGGCCATTCGCGGACGCCGCGTGTTGGTCATCGAGGATGGGCCGACCACGACCCACGGACACATGCCGTCGGGGGCGGGGATGATCGCGGCCCAGAGGTACGGTGCCCGTGAGATCGTCGATCCGCGCCCCTTCGCCGTCGGCTCCGTGAAGAAAGCCTACGACGCCTACCCCCACATGGCCGCAGTGCTCCCCGCGCTCGGCTACTCCGACGAGCAGCGCCGAGAGCTGGCGGAGACCATCGCCAAGGCGGCACCCGACGTGGTCATCGACGCGAGCCCGGCGCGGATCGAGCGCGTGCTGGAGCTTCACATTCCGGTCGTCACGGTGACCTACGCGTTCGATCAGAAGTCGGGCCCGCCGCTGCTCGGCCTGGTGGACGACATGGTGAAGCGGGAGCTGGCCAAGCGCTGAGTCGCGGCGACCAGGCGCGTCGTGTCGAGACGTGCCGTCAGCGCATCTCCGTCGGAGCTTCGGGCTCAGCAGGCGCCTCCTCGGCCGCCTCGGCTTCCTGGACCGGCGGCGTGCCGGCTCCCGCACCGCCGTGGGCACCGGCCAGCTCTCCCTCGTTCGGCGTCGGGTCGAGGTGAATGGGGCGGATCCGGTCCTCGTGGATCTCGGGCCGATAGCGCCCGCGCAGCGAATCGACGAAGCGCTCGATCGCCTGCTGACGGCGCTCGCGCCACAAGCGCAGCCGGATGCCTTGGTCGGCGTCCTCGAGAGACCGATGCTCGGCGGGCCGGCGCCCCGTCAGCTTGACGATGCTCCAGTTGCTGCCGACACGGACGGGCTCCGCGGCGACGTCTCCCACCTCGCGCAGCGCGAATGCGGCGGCCACGATGGCGCCGTCCACGGCCTCGTCGGGAGAGTTGAGGGCACGCCCGTCGCGCGTGAAGTAGCGCAGGTCACCCCCGCGAAGCTTGGTCTCGGTGTCGATGCTGTGTTCGCGCGCCGCGGCGCGGAATGCCCGGGCGTCTGCGGTGCGCAGCTGGGCAAGCAATCGGTCGGCTTCTTCGCGCTCGGCAACGAGGATGTGGCTCGCGCGGATCATCTCGGAGCGATGGAACTCCTCTGGGTGCCCGTCGTAGTGCTGGCGCACGTCGTCATTCGAGATGGACTCCGGGGTGATCCGATCGTCGAACCGCTGGCGAATGAGCGCCTGGACGGCGTTCTGTTTGACGGAGCGCACGACCCCTTCGTCGGTGCCCAGACCACGGCGCTCCGCCTCCGCCGCGAGCAGCTCGAAGCGCACCATGTTCTGGACGAACTCTCGGAGGCGCTCCGGATCGCGATAGCGCGCGCGCAGGAATGGCGATTGGGCGTTGATCTGATCTTCGACGTCGCCCACCGTGATCGAGGTCGCGCCCAACTTGGCGACGACCTTGGCGCGGCGCGCCAGGGCCTCGGGGCTCAGTGGGGCTTGCTGCGCATTGACCTGGCCCGGGCCCGTGGCGGGCGGTTGGGCGAGGCCCACGGTGACGCCAAAGGCCACGGCGGCCGCGCAGATCGTGAGCAGGACGACTCGGCGCTTCATGGCGCGGAAGCTTCCACCCGGCCGCCTCCGCGGTCAAGGGCCGGGGTCATGGCGCGGACATACGCATGGGACTTGCCACATCGCCCACGGGCTGACAGATCCGCGATGAAGATGGAGTCCACCGCCGAGGCGCCTGCGAGCGAGCCCGCACCGCCCCCCGAGCCCGGGCTGGACGGGCTGTCCGCGGATGATTCCGCACCCGAGGACGGTCGTCGGCTGGGCCTCGGATCGTCCATCGGCATCGGCGTCGGAGCCATCGTCGGCGGCGGGATCCTGGCCCTGGGCGGCGTGGCCTTCGCCGTTTCCGGCCCCTCGGCCGTGCTGGCATTCGCCCTCAACGGCGTCATCGCCGTGCTCACGGCCCTGAGCTTCGCGGAGATGTCCACGGCCTTTCCGAAGTCCGGGGGCGCCTACACGTTCGCCAAGAAGGTGCTCGGTCTGCGTCCGGCCTTCGCGGTCGGTTGGATCCTCTGGCTCGCCTACATCGTCGCGGCCGTCCTCTATGCCCTCGGCTTCGCCGAGTACGGCGCGGCCATCCTGACCGACTTGTGGACCGCGGCCAGTGGTCAGGCACCGGACTGGATCGGCGGCCGTGGCCTCATCCACGTCCTGGCGGTCGGTGCCGTCGCCGTCTATTCGCTGGCCCTCGTCCGCGACACCGCGGGCGGTAGCCTGTGGGCGAGCTGGGCGAAGGTCGTCGTGTTCGTCGTGCTCATCGCCGCCGGGATCGCGGTGCTGCCGACGGCACCGTCCGGCACGGTGACGAGGGGGCTCACACCGTTTTTCGCGGGCGGACTGCCGGGGCTCGTGTCGGCCATGGGCTTCACCTTCATCGCGCTGCAGGGCTTCGAGGTGATCGCGGCCGTGGCCGGCGAGGTGAAGGCCCCGCGACGGACCATTCCGCGCGGCATGCTCTATTCGCTCCTGATCGCGCTCCTGATCTACGTGCCGCTGCTGTTGCTGACGTCCACAGTGGGTGCCGCCGAGGGCGACTCGATCACGGCCATGAGCCGCGCACACCCGGAGACGGTCATGGCCGTGGCCGTGCGCAACTACTTCGGCCTTCCCGGCTACTGGCTGGTCATGGTGGCGGCGCTCCTGTCCATGGTGTCGGCGCTGCAGGCGAACCTGCTCGCCGCCTCGCGCATCGCCCTGTCCATGGCCAAAGAGCGCACGCTCCCGCGGGTGCTCGCGGAGCTCCATCCGCGTCGCGGCACGCCCGTCATGGCGGTGATGACCACCGCGTTGGCCGTGTCGGCCATCGTGTTCATGATTCCCGATCTCGCGTCCGCGGGCGCCGCGGCGAGCCTCATCTTCCTGATGAGCTTCGGGCTCGCGCACCTGACCGCCATCCTCGCGCGCAAGCGGGGCGGAGCGAACATCGATGGAGCCTTCCGCACGCCCGCGTTTCCGCTCGTGCCGCTCGTGGGCGGCCTGGCCTGCGGCGGCCTCGCCCTCTTCCAGGCCGTGGCCGTGCCCTCCGCGGGAGTCATCGTCGCCATCTGGCTCGGCCTCGGCGTCGTGCTCTACTACTCGCTCTTCCGTGGCCGCGCCGAGGTGGTCGACGCCCTCGCCGAGGCTCACGACCCGGAGCTCGCGCGTCTGCGGGGGCACAACCCCCTCGTGCTCGTGGCCGTGGCCAACCCACAGAGCGCGGCGCCCCTGGTGGCGTTGGGCAACGCGATGGCG
>Ga0214473_10012007_pt1 | contig 10163 bp, 5 predicted proteins | sample RVTome_7_FD_203509 | JGI IMG/M metagenome (GOLD analysis project Ga0214473, IMG submission 203509) | Soil microbial communities from uranium-contaminated site in the Upper Colorado River Basin, Wyoming, United States - RVT98D197 | ecosystem: Environmental > Terrestrial > Soil > Contaminated >... | reverse complement strand
CAGTGGGGCCGTCACCTTCACCAGCCGGAGGCTCATCCACGGCGATTCTCGGATCGAGGTCGATTACGAATACGATGAGAACGGGCGGCGAGGCTCCTTCTATGGGACGACCTTCGATTCCCGAAACGGGGGGGACCGGAACGGGGTCGGGGGATATTACCTGAGGGAGATGGAGGCGATCGAACCGGATACACTGGGAGGGATCGAGTCCGGGGGGACCGCCGATGACCGGATGGGGCTCGCCGGAATCTACGGGACCGACTTCGGGCTTCGGGAGGAGGGAGAAGGGGCCTATCAATCGAGGCGTTCATCGGGTTTATCACCGGGCGGGGGGCAGGGGCCGTCCGGCGCTTACTGGTTCCGGGGTGGACTGAAGGAAGTGTCTCTTTTCGACCGAGAGAAGGGGGCGGATCGGTGGGGGATTTCCTGGTCAGAGAAGCGGGTGGAAGACGGTTTCCGTTATCCGGGGAGGCGCCACGAGCCTGATTTTCACTGGCGCTGGGGGCTCCTTCCGGAAGAGACCGGACCGGAGGCGTGGAGGGTCTTCGACCTGGACCTCGATCTTCGGGAGGATGCCGGGCTGGAGATGGAGTGGGGCAAGGTGGTAAGGGATCGGGGGGAGTACGCGCACCGGCGGAAAGTGAGCGGCTCCCTTGCACAAGGACGATGGAGACCCGCTCTCGGGGGCGAGCGATATTGGATTCATGCCATGCGTTCCGGGGGAGAAGGGGGTGAGGGAGGTTCGCTCCGGCCCGTCAGGATCTCCGGCCACTCGGCAAGCATCAGCCGGCAGTGGTTCGGATGGACTCCTTCCTTCGGCTATGCCTTCCGGGAAGAGCTCGGATGGGATGAGGTGGGGAGGGGGATGAGCTACGATGAGTTCACTCCTTCAGTCGAGGGAACACTGGCTGGAGGGATCAAGACGGGCGCAAGGTTTCTTTGGCGGGCGGATCGGATACGCGAAGGAGAGGGGGGTACTTGGCAGGACGCCTCCCGACTTTTTCAGGGGAGGGCTGAAGCCGAGTATGAGGGGGCGTCGGGGCTCACGATGCAGGGATCGACGGAGTATCGGAGAAGGCGTTACCTGCAGGGGTCTTCTGGGCGCATCACGTCGATTATCGGGAGAGGGGAGGTCCTGGCTTCGGGATGGGACCGGACTTATTCCACCAATACGGTCTACGAATTGAGCAGCATGTCCAACGTCATACAGGAGGCCATATTCGTACCGGAAAGGGCGGAAGAGGGGGATTTTCTGGCGGACGGAACCTATGTAGGTCCCGGCAGCGGTACCCATGTCCGGCAAACGGTCTCCGAGGCGGAAAGCGAGGGGCGGGTCATCGGGGCGTCGCTGATGAGCATTCAAAACCTCGACTTCAACGACTGGATCAAGGAGCGGGAATGGCCGCTTGCCTCGCTTTCGCACTCGGCCACGATCGAGCTGAAAACCGAGAGGCTCGGGGATGACCGATGGAGGGTCTATCTCTTCATGCCGGTCGGGTCTGAAAACGGTGGAACGGAGCTCTACCGGTCTCTGCAGTACAGGGGGGATGTCGAGGGGGTGTGGGGCGAGGGGCGCGAGTGGACCACTCTGCTGGTCTTCGAATACTTCAATCGGCTCGACCGGCGCTATACCAATCTCGCTCAGGATTTCACCCAGCGCGAAACCCGACTCGTGCTGGGAGGATCTTTGGAGAGCGGATTCGATCTCGAGATGAACCTGGCCTTGAGGCGCCGGGGGGATAGCTTCCCCGTCGACCTGAGGGAGAGGCGCGTCGAAAGCGAGGTGGGGTACAGGACGGGAAACCGTGTCCGTTACTTCGTCGAAGCGGATGTCGGTTCAAGCCGGGATCGGATATCGGGAGCCCGACTCCGTGACGGATCCTTCGGGCCCGGGTTGGAAGTCTATTTCGAAGGCGGCGGGAACCTCGACCTCCAGTGGCGCGTGGAGAGGGTATTGAACGAGGTCCCCGGGACGACGCCTCCGCTCCTGATGCTGGCCGGGCGGGATGTCGGGACCACCCAACGTTATCAAGTTCGGTCGAACTGGCGGATCCGCGGATCACTCGAATTGACGGCCTCTGTGACGGGTAGGAAACGGCCCGGAGTCGAGGTCTTCGAGCATACCGGGCGGACGGATTTCACCTATCGGTTTTGAGGCGGGGCCGTTTCTCCGGTCCTTTCCGGTCTCGAACGATCGGGGGGGATCGGTTGAAGGTTTGCATGTGAAGATGAGATTTCGCGAACGGATCCACATCGTGCTGAAGATGCTCGCGAGAGTCGCCGTGGTGGCCGGAGCGCTGGGACTCTCCCCGGTCCGGCTTTCCTCCGGCATCGAACTCCCCTCCCTGAGGGGGTACGAAGGATGGCGCCTGAACAAGGTGTCTATCCGAGAGATCAGCTCCGACGGAGAGTATACAAGGCTCGATAGGGGCGGGGGGGCCTCCGCGGTCAACGAAGCTTCCGTCGGGTCGATCGTCGAAACGATGCTGAACGCGTACCGGAACGAGGCCTATCTCCTGAGTCACGTGAGCGGGGTGACAATGGATGTCGATTCGGCCGGCCGGGAGATCGGGATGGAAGTTCAGATCGAATGCGGCCCCCGCTGCTACGGATCGGCCATCGCCCTCGAGGGGAACCGCGCCCTCTCGGAGGAACGGTTTGTGAGGCTGACCGGTCTCATGGTCGGGGACTTCCTGGGAGAAGAGAAGATCAGAAAGGGTCTGGAGGCGGTGATCGCGTGGTATCGTGATAACGGATTCCCGTATGCCGAGGTCAGGATAGCAGGTTTTTCGATCGACGAGAGTGGAGGCGTCAGACTGAAAATCGTTTTCCGGGAAGACAAGCACGTCCGGCTTGGCACGATCTCGGTCGACGGCAACCGGGTAACCCGGGAAGGGGTCATCCTCCGGCAATTCGGCCTCCGGCCGGGGGATACCTTCTCCCTCACGGAGATCGAACGGGGGAGAGAGCGGTTGATCTTGTCCGACCTATACAACCGGGTGGATGAGGTAGACCTCCAGAAAGGCGATTATCCTTACAAAGTAGATCTGGGCGTCGTCGTTGAGGAAGGAAGCCCCAATGCCCTGTCCGGGATGGCCGGCATGGTCCCCGGTCCCGGAGGCCGCATGCGGTTGACCGGCATGCTGCACCTCTTCCTGGGAAACCTCTGGGGGACGGCCAGGCAGATCGATTTGAGATGGATGGGGCGGGGAGAGGGAAACTCTCAGCTCGACCTTCGTTATCGGGAACCCTGGATCGGTTCCTCTCCGATCTCGGGCGAGTTCCGGTTCGCCCAGGAACTCCGGGACACCCTGTTCCACCGGCTCGAAGTGGCCTTTGTCGGATCCGGGCCGATCGATCGGGGCCTGGAGGTGCGGATGGGGTATCAGTATCAGCGGATTTATTCGGGCCGGGTCGATTCGAACACTGACCGGGGAAGCAACCGGCAGTCTCTCCTGCTGGGCATTTCTCGATCCGCGCCACCGTCAGTGGAAACAGGGAGGTACTGGGGCGTCGATCTCGAATGTCTTATCGGACGGCGGAGGATCTATGGGACCCCGTACGGTGAGATCGAGGGGACCGCCCAGTTCTCCGCCACGCTCTGGCGGGGGAGGCGACATGACCTCCGTCTGGCCCTGGGAGGGAAAACCATCGAAAGCCGGATCCGACCGACTCCCGCTTATCATCTCTTCTCGGTCGGCGGGAGCGAGACGGTCAGGGGATACGCAGAGGATCGGATATGGGGAAACCGGGCATGCTGGGAACGGGTGGAATTCGGCTTTGGGATCTCCGGCGATTCCCGATATCTCGTATTTTATGACCTGGGGATCTTCGACACCGTAGGTGATGGCAGGGGAGGGGAGTTCATACAGGGGTATGGAGTCGGAGCCAGGATCGGCTCGACGCTCGGGGCCATGGCGGTCGACTATGCCCTGAGTCCCGGGGTCGGCCCCCTGGAAGGCAGGATACACGCCGGCTGGGTCCGGGATTTCTGAACAGGCGAGGTTCGAGAGGATATGGCGGAAGATGATCTGGTCCGACGATTGACGGAAACGTATCGCGGACGGGGAAACAGACCTATGAAGGTCAAGGAGCTGGCGCGGCGGATGGACATCCCCGCGGAGAGCTACCGCACCTTTCGGAACCAGGTGATCGCGCTCTATCGGGAGGGATTTCTTGTCAAGGTCAGGAAGGGGAAGTATGCCTTGGGCCGCATGGCGGAATGCCGGGAGGGCCGGATCCGGGTTCAGTCGGATGGGACAGCCTATCTGTCGGTCGGCAAGGGAGCCGGGAACAGGCTCTTCATCCCGCTACGGGACCGGGGAGGCGCGGTGGATGGAGATCTCGTCCGGTTCATCGTGATGGAGGAAGGCCGCGGCCAGGGGGGCCGTGGGCGGGTTGTCGAAATCCTGGAACGTGCCCATCCGGCCTTTCCGGGCTATCTCGTCATCCAGGGACGACGGACCCTGGTCAGGCCGGCCAACCCGCGGATCGACCGCGAGGTCCTCCTGACCGATGAGGTGGAGGGGGTCGAGGAGGGCGATCTCGTCATGGTCGAGGTGCGGGATTGGGGAAAGGGCGGTCGCTTTGTCTACGGCACGATCGTAAAGGCCTTCGGCAGGGTCTCAGGTCATGAAGCCGATATCCTCTCCATCGTCCTCGATCACAACCTCCCCCTCGAGTTCCCCCCCGAAGTCATCGGAGAGGCCGAGAGAATCCGCGTGACGGTCGAGGATCGAGCGTTGGAGGGGAGAACGGATCTCCGCTCTCTTCCGGCCTTCACGATCGACCCGGTGGATGCCAAAGACTACGATGATGCCCTCTCGATCGAGCACATCCACGGAGATCTCTGGCGCGTCGGGATCCACATCGCCGACGTCGCGCATTTTGTGAAGATCGGCACGGCCATCGACAACGAGGCGATGAAGCGGGGAAACAGCGTCTATCTGGTCGACCGGGCGATTCCCATGTTGCCCGAAAGACTCTCCGGCGGGGCATGCAGCCTGATGCCCGGCCAGGACCGGCTGACGGTCAGCGTGCTTGTCGACATCGATCTCGAGGGGAGGGTCCGGAAGGGGGATATCCGGGAGACGGCGATCCGGAGCCGGCACCGTCTGACCTATGATCAAGCACAGGCCATTATCGACGGCCGGGAAACCCCTGATGGACGATTGTCGCATGACGTCCGCCAGCTCCACCGGCTATCTCAAGCCATCCGGAAGGCGCGTCTGGAGAAGGGGAGCCTCGATTTCGACAGGCCGGAATCGTTCGTCGTCCTGAACGAAGAGGGAGTCCCGGTCGATGTCCGGAAGATCGTTCAGCTCGGAAGCCACCGTCTGATCGAAGAGTTCATGGTTCTGGCCAATGGCATTGTCGCCGAACGCCTGACGCGTTCGGAGCTTCCCGTGATCTATCGCGTTCACGAACCGCCTTCGGAGGCTGACCTCGAGCCGCTCGGCAGCACGCTGACGAGGTTCGGGCTCTTCCCGCTTTGGAGGAAGACAGGGATCGAGCCGGCGACTTTCCAGCGGATCCTCCGTTCGTTCCGCGGCCGGAAAGAGGAGGCGATCATCAATGACCTGGTCCTGAGGAGCATGAAGCGTGCTCAGTATTCGACCCGGAATGTCGGCCACTTCGGTCTCGCGATGGACCTCTATACTCACTATACCTCTCCCATTCGGAGATATTCCGATCTCACCGTTCACCGTCAGGTGAAGGCCCTCCTCCACGGCGTCGATCCTCCTTACCGGGCGGACGGCGACCGGCTGAAGACGATCGCCGGGCAATGCTCTGAGCGCGAGCGGATCGCTGATCGAGCGGAGTGGGATTCGATCGATCTGAAGAAGGTCGAGTTCATGGAGCGACATCGAGGGGAGATCTTTCCGGGTTCGGTGAGCGGTTTTGTGCCCGTGGGGTGCTTTGTATTGCTCGATCCCTATTTCATCGAGGGGATGGTCCCGTTCCGCGGCCTCGAAGACGACTACTACGATTTCATCGAAGACCTCTTCCTGGCCAGGGGGAGGCGGACTGGCCGGACCTTTTCTCTCGGTGATCGAGTCCGGGTCCGGGTGGCCCGTACGGACAGGCTCCGGCGGGAGATCGATTTCGAGCTGATCGATCACCGGCCGGGGGAATCCTCCCCTTGACTTCACCCGGGCGATTTACTATCCTCGACCCGTCATCATCGGCCGTGCTAGACGGGGAGCTAGCGGTGCCCTGTACCTGCAATCCGCTACAGCAGGGTCGAATGCCTGTCGTGAGGTCTTGATCGGACGGTTTACCGGAAGGGGTCGAGGGGCGTTGAAGGTTCGGGACCCACAGGGCGGGAATTGCGAACCTGGTCAGATCTTGATCGAAGCAGCCATAAGCAATCTTCTTCGCCGGTGTGGAGGAACCTGACCCCGAGTCCCGAGATCCCGGATGGTCCGGTTCGTCAGGATCGATGGCAGGGCACGGCCGGACACCCTCAGAACAATATCGAGAGGCCCAATCGGATCTGGCTCAAGTTCATATTCCCGGTATTAACGAAAGTCCGGTGGTGGCGGAATGAGGGGGCGAGGGAGACGCGGTGGTGGAGCCGGGCACGGATCCCGATGCCGAAATTATAGGTTGTAAATCCGCCGTCAAAGATACCGTCGTAGAAGATGCTCTCCCGCCCGACCCCTGCCTGAAGGTAAGGCACGAGCATTTTTTCCGGCCGGGAGAGGTTATAGAGGATATTGAAGTCGGTCAGGAGGATATCCGCTCCCACGATCGACTCGAGGGAGGGTGAGAAGAGATAGGGTCCGCTTTGCTCGAGGAGCGTGGAGGTCGGGATGTCCGCGATCCCGAAGCCGAGTTCCAGATACTCCGTGACCAGGAAGCCGAACTCGATCCCGAAAACCCCGCCGGTCGTCCCCTCGAGGCCGAGGATCTCCCGGGTATCTCCCCCGAAATCGACGAATCCCAGGTACGGCGTGACCTCTCCCTGCCAGAGGGGGTGGCGGTCATGACGCTCGCCCAGCCTAACGTAGGCATGTGCTGTCGAAGAGACGATTAATCCTGTCGCCATGAGAATACAGAGTGACCTGAACATGAGACGATCCCCCTTGATCGGTCGGTCGAATGTTGTCGCGTGGCGTTTCATATCTTATTCAGCAGCATAGCGTTGTGCCCGATGAAGTCCCGCTGATCTGCCGAAAGATTCACCGCAACCGTGCATGATGAGGCAATTCGCGTACCGGAGCCCGACGGAAGATTTTCACCGATGGATCGGCGATGTCGTGGTGTTGAGCCCCTCGGGGCCGCATGGAGACAAGGCCAGGTCCTATCCACATGATGGCTCAGTCGAGCCATAGAAAGGATTGAGAAATTGCGAGACATCCTTCGGGAAGAAACGAAACGCGTCAGAAGGATGAGGGGAGTCGATTATGCAGATGCGCGACTGGTGAGAAGAGAATATGAAGGATTGAAGATGAAGAACGGCAGGATCGACTGCGTCCGCCGGGAAGAGGACCGGGGATTCGGCATCCGCGTGTTATATCAGGGGGCTTGGGGTTTCGCCTCTTCCAACCGGATGGAGGCAGGAAAAGCCAGGCGAGTCGTTGAGCTGGCGCTCGATATCGCCCGGGCGAGTGCCCGGGTATCGAAAGGCTCGGTGATCCTTTCGCCCGTTGAGCCCGTTGTCGACGCGTACAGCAGCCGATGGGAGATCGATCCGTTCCGGGTCCCCCTCGAGGAGAAGTTGTCATTCCTCGAAAAGGCCTTCCGACCCCTCATGAAAGCGCCGGAAATCAAGGTGGCTGAATCGAACCTCGACTCCTTTCGAACCGAGATCTGGTTCGGGAGCAGCGACGGCGCCGATATCACCCAGGAGATTTTGGAGAGCGGCGCAGGGATTCACGTGGTGGCCATTCGGGATGGCGAGCCCCAGATGAGGTCCTACCCGAACGCGTTCGGTGGGAATTTCGCCACCCGGGGCTATGAATTTGTTCTCGGGTTGGGGTTGGAAAAGGAAGGAGAGCGAATCCGTGAAGAGGCGATCGCCCTCCTCTCCGCTCCCCCCTGTCCTCATGAGCGGACGACGCTCATCGTGGCGAGCGATCAGATGGGCCTGCAGGTCCACGAGTCGTGCGGGCACCCCGTCGAGCTGGATCGGGTCCTCGGTTCCGAGATCAGCTTGGCCGGCGGGAGTTTCCTCCAGCCGACGGATGCCGGCGTGCTGCGGTACGGCTCCGACCATGTGAACATCGTGGCCGACGCGACGGTGGAAGGCGGCCTCGGCACGTTCGGCTTCGACGACGAGGGGGTCAGGGCGAAAAGGACCGATATCGTCCGGGAGGGAATCCTATCCGGATTCCTGACTTCCAGGGAGACGGCTGGCGTCTTCGGCGGGGAGAGCAATGGCACCATGAGAGCCGACGGATGGAACCGAATTCCCCTGATCCGGATGACCAATATCAACCTCGAACCCGGAGACTGGCCTCTGGAAGAGATGATCCGCGAGACGGATCGCGGGCTCCTGGTCTCGACGAATAAATCTTGGAGCATCGACGACCGACGGTTGAACTTTCAATTCGGGACCCAGATCGCCTGGGAGATCAGGCGGGGGAAGCGAAGCCGGATGCTGAAGAACCCGATCTATACCGGAATCACTCCGGAATTCTGGGCGAAGTGCGATGCGGTCGGCGATCGGGACTCGTGGACACTATGGGGGATTCCAAGCTGCGGAAAGGGAGACCCCATTCAGACCTGTCATGTCGGCCACGGCGCGCCGGTGGCCCGTTTCAGGGATATCGAGGTGGGGGTCGCAAAATGATCGGGCAGGATCGATCTTTGAAACACCTGAAGGCTGCCGTGAAGCGCTCGAATCTGGATCAGGTCGAGCTCCTGATGGTCGCCAGAGAGTCGGGTTGCACGCGTTTCGCCAATTCCCTGATCCACCAGAATGTTTTTGAGGAAAGGGTGACTGTCTTCATCCGGACGCTGGATCACGGAGGTGTGGGATTGACCAAGGTCCCCTCGCTCGAAGAGGATATGCTCTCTGAAGGGATAAGGAAGGCGAGTGAAACCGGCAGGAGGTTGACTCCAGAGAAGGGCTTCGAGACCTTTCCGGCGCCACAGCCCTACAAGGATGTGGCTGCTTTCTCGGAGGAGACCGCGAAGTTCAGGCATCTCGAGCGGGCGGACCGGCTGAAGGATATCTTCGCGGAGGCAGCAACAGCCAGGCTTCGGATGGCGGGCGCGTTCACCACGGGCGCCGAAGAAGTGGCTCTTGTCAACTCCAACGGGATTGAGGCCTATCACCGATCCACTTCCTTTGAAGTGGCTTTCACGGCGCTCTCCGAACGGGCTTCGGGATTCGCATGCCGGGTCGGTACGCATATCCGAGATCTGAACCCGCAGGTGCTGGCTCAGGAAGCCATGGGCAAGGCGCTGGCCGGTAGTGAACCGGTCGTCCTCCCTCCGGGGAAGTACACGGTCATCCTCGAGCCCAAGGCCCTGGCGGAGCTCCTTGAGTGGACCTCCTACATCGCCTTCGGTGCCCGGCGATATCAGGAGGGGACAAGTTTCATCGCCGGGAAGATCGGCGAGCAGATTGTCGGTGAGCAGATCACCTTGTACGATGACGCCTTGGAACCGGGAGGATTTCCCCGGCCATTCGATTATGAAGGGGTGCCGAAGCATCGGTTCGATCTCATCCGAGGAGGAAAAGCTGCGGGCGTCGTCTATGATACACGCTACGGCTCTCGAGAAGGGAAGAATTCGACCGGACATGCGACACTTCCGAGTTCGGAAGAGGGTCCTCTTCCCCTCAATCTCTACATGGAGCCCGGCGATCGATCGAGAGATGAGATCCTTTCCTCGACTGAAAGGGCTATCCTGATCACGAGATTTCACTACGTCAATGGTCTCCTCGAACCGGAGGTGGCCCTGATGACCGGGATGACCCGGGACGGCACATTTCTCGTCGAGGGGGGAGTCATCACCCATCGGGTTGAGGATCTCCGGTTCACCGACAGCGTCCTGAGGATCCTGAACCACGTCACGGCCATTTCGCGGGAGCGGGAATCGATCAAATCGTGGTGGTCCGAGGAGGGTGTCTATACAATCCCCGCTGTTCGGGTCGAGGGGATGACGTTTACCGGGAAGACGGGTTGATCCGGTGCGGATAAAAAAGTTCC
>Ga0214473_10012006_pt1 | contig 10164 bp, 11 predicted proteins | sample RVTome_7_FD_203509 | JGI IMG/M metagenome (GOLD analysis project Ga0214473, IMG submission 203509) | Soil microbial communities from uranium-contaminated site in the Upper Colorado River Basin, Wyoming, United States - RVT98D197 | ecosystem: Environmental > Terrestrial > Soil > Contaminated >... | reverse complement strand
TTTGAATGGTTATCGGGATATCCTTGCTTGGCCTGTCGGTTCCTTCCTTGGCGGTTTCGATGGAAAGTTCCGCCACGTCGGTGAATAGCTGGGTGGCCACGTCTCCCAACGTCGTCTGGCGGATGATCTTCACCGATGTTATCCGGTGATACCCGTCAACATAAATATCAATGGACATGACGCGGCGTATGTCCCCCGGCCCGATATAGCTGGAGTCTATCCCCCAGGCTGTCGGGCCGGAACCGGCCTCTTTCACCTTGTGGACTAATTTAATCTGCGTCACCTTCGGCGTGGATTTGGATAGAACCTTCGCCATCGCTGGAGAAGGACTCCACACGCAAAGCGCAACCGCCGCCAGCGCCGCGGCAATAACCTTTTTCATCACGGCATCCTCAAACGGTGGTTATTTGTGATAATACTGCGCCGGTGTCTGGCTGGCGATGTAATCCACCGCTTTCACGATGCACACCCGGATAGCTTTTTCCATCGGTGTGTTCTGATACATGCCTATGCCGAAAGGTATCGGCACACCGCCGATGGCCCCGCCGATGCCAGCGAACCAGTCGGTCGATTTGCCTTCGACAGTCACCGCGCCGACGATGCGGCCGGTCTTCGTATCCACCACCTTAAGGTCCATCGCCATGTAGGCCTGCTTGCCGCCGCCGCCCACGCCGAGGGCCGCGCCGCCGCCTATTGGAACTCCGATGCCGCCTATAGCGCCGCCTGCGTTAGGCTCAAACGCGGTGACAGCCGCCGTCACGAGAAGCTCCGCCCCTTCCATCTGGCCGATGGGGGCCGCTGTTTCCTGTTTTATCCTGCCGGAGGCGCCAAGGTCCTGCTCCTGCATCACGGCGCCAACATCCGTCCTGTCCAGCACGATGAACCTGTTGCTGTTGAACATCGCCGTTGTGAGCATGTCCGCAAGGCCCTGGCCAAGCTCTCCGTGCCCCTTGGCGGATTTAATCGTGAACTTGTTCACTGCCACACGCGCTTTCGGCCCGTTATAGGCTTCCTGTTGCGCCTGCTGCATGGTCGGCCCGCCGCCGCTGGTCACTGTAGCCGTAGGCTCCGCCGTGGCGCATCCCGCCGCCGCGATAACAAGCGCGGCCACCGCCATTTTTCCGCCGATGATACTTTTCATGGATTCCTCCCACCCTGTAAAACATGTAAGCTTTCAGGTATCCTGACTTCGCTTTCCCCGACGATTGCATTTTCCCAAATTCCGGGCTTTTGCGCGCGGGCGTCTATCTGTATTCTATAGTAACGGACAGAGCTTAATCACAAAAACATGAAAATCGTAAACGACCCGAAAAAAATGGCCTCGGCCATAAAAAAAGAGCGAGTTGGGGGCAAATCCATAGGTTTCGTGCCAACCTTGGGTTTCCTGCATGAGGGGCACGAGGCGCTTATGCGTAAAGCCCGTTTGGAAAACGATGTCCTCGCAGTGTCACGGTTCGTGAATCCGCTGCAGTTCCGGGCAAAGGCTTTCAAGCTTTACCCCAGGGATTTTGAGCGCGACGCTGCAATATGCCGCCGCAATGGGGTGGATTATCTTTTTTCACCAGGCGTGGAGGATATGTACCCTGACGGTTTCGATAGCTTCGTCGAAGTTGAAAACCTCACCGGAAGGCTCGAAGGGGCGAAAATCCGGTGGCATTACAGGGGGGTCACCACCGTCGTCGCAAAGCTTTTCAACATCGTATCACCGGACAAGGCATACTTCGGTAAAAAGGACGCTCATCAGGTCGCTATTCTTAAAAGGATGGTGGCGGATCTGAACTTTCAGGTCAAAATCGTCCCGGTCTCCACCCGGCGTGATAAAGATGGCCTGGCGCTCTCTTCACGCAACAGTCTCTTGTCGGACGAGGAACGTATCGCCGCCAAAGTCATCCCGGATTCCATCAATGCCATCGCCGCTAAAATAAAACTTGGCCGCGATAGCAGGCGGCAACTCGCTGTTCTCCTTAAACGGCTTATCGAAAACGAGCCTCTTGCGAAAGTGGATTATTGCGCCATCGTGGACGCGGATTCTCTACGGGAAGATGTACTCGGCGATTCCACCATGATCTACGCGGCTGTCTTCATCGGCGGCAAACGTCTCACCGACAATCTCGTCATCCCAAACCCCAAACCACACGCCCGCTGATATACCGATAAGAACCGGCACGGTCTTCCTTATAAATTAGGATAAGGATACATTCTTTTCTTTTGGAAAAAAGAAAAGAACCAAAAGAAAACCATGTGCGCCGTCGGCGGGGATTTTATCCCCGCTAACGGCGCAAACATAAGTTTCTTTTTGCTTCTTTTTCTTCTCAAAGAAAAAGAAGGCTCCTTTCTCCTGATTTTTATCAGAAAGAACGTGTTGGTTTTTAAAGCGCCATATCCGTGGATGCGATGGAATTGCGGCGTTTGAGGCTATATTGGCGGGAGCGGTTGGCGTAGCAGCAGGCGCACCCCATGATGCAAGAGTCGTAGGCGCCGATATCCTTGGAAGCGGCGCAATTGCAACTCTTGCGGGAAGGAACCCGGGCGATTTTTGAAAAATCCTTGCCCGTTATGTCCGCTAGCCGCACAGGGTCAATGCAAGCGGTTGGCGGCAAATTGGAATCAGGCTCGCAGCACCCTTCGGTTTTGACGCCGCTGGCGGCTGCGATTTGCGTGAATACGTTCGCGATATTTTGCAATTGAACCATCGAAGGATGGCCATAACTCACCCCGTTTTTTTCGAGAACAGGCAAAAGGTTTCGATCCAGCTTTTTGTACCAATCAATGAACGAGATAACGCAAGTATCCGTGAAGCCTTTCAAGGCCGATGCTATTTTTGAAAAGTTTTCGATGTGCCAATCAACAGGAGTCGCGGAAGTGATCATTATCGGATCATAGCGCCACACAACCGCTCGCGGGCCGAATGCCTCGCGCAAAGCATGAGCCATCCGCGCCGATTTTTCCAACGACGGCGACGCAGGATCTATGAATCGCGGATAACAATTTATCGTGAGCTGGCAATAGAAACGATAATCCATCCCGTGCAGCCGCTTGAGATTTTTTAGCATTGGCGCGTAATTGCGCGACCAGAACACGAATCCATCCACATCGGAAGGTTTAAGCGAAACAACGTCCACCTTGCCGTTGAAAGGATTTACCACATGGCACTCCCCGCGATTGATTTTATCTATGAACCAATCGCCGTAAAAGGCGGGGATATCAGTGCGGCGCGAAGCGGAGATAATGGTCATACCTATATTTATATTGGGAAAACACCGGAAAAGCAAACACGGCGAAACGCGGAGCCCTGCGCGCATATTATTAATTGCGGCATACATGGCTATACTATAAACTCTGACGTTATAAACTTACTTTTTGCGGAGAATTGCCGTGAAACGTGTTTTGTGTTCGCTTGCGGCCATGATTTTTGCCGCCGGGTGCGCCACCATAATGAACGGCACGGAGCAAAGAATAAGCGTTTCCAGCGTTCCATCCGGAGCGCAGGTATCGGTGAGCGGGCGGACGTTTGGAACCACACCTGTCGCCGTTTCACTTGGCCGCAAGGGGAACCACACCATCAAAATAGAACTCGCAGGTTACAAGCCATACGACATTGCTCTTTCCAGCACCGTAAGCGGATGGGCGTGGGGCAATATTGTTTTCGGTGGCCCCATAGGATTGGCGGTGGACGCGGTTACAGGCGGGCTATACGTCATCACTCCGGAAAGCGTCACCGCATCCCTCGTAAAATCCGGCGATGAAGCCACGTTGAATTTTCGCGACGGAACGATGGTGGTGGCGGTTGTTCTTGAGCCTGAAATTGGCTGGATCAAAACCGGGCAGTTAATACGCGATGGCGAAGAATAAAAGCGGCGGTTATGCGTACGCTTTTATCTTTTCATATTCACGATGACGGACGCGCTCCGTTTGCTGAAGGTCATACGTGGCCTGCCAGTTCATCCACATTTCTGCGCTGGTTCCAAGATATTTGGATACCCTTAGCGCCGTGTCCGGCGTAAATCCGCGTTTGCCGTTTAAAAGCTCGTTGGCGCGAAGATAGCTCATGGCCGTTTCGCGGGCAAAACGTGTTTGAGTTATGCCCAGCGGCTGCAAGTATTCCCTCCACAAAGCGACCCCCGGGTGCGTCACCTTGAAGCCCATTTTTTCCGCCATGATCTGGTTCCTTTTACCTGTGATAATCCGTAATCTCAACGTTGTAGGCCGACCCGTTTTCAAACATGAAACATATACGGTATTTGTCGTTTACCCTGATGCTGTATTGCCCATTCCGGCTTCCCTTCAGCGCCTCAAGCCGGTTTCCAGGAGGAATCCGCAAATCATCCACCGAGGCCGCAAAATGGAGCAGTTCAAGTTTTTCCTTCGCTCTGGTTGCAATCGCCTTGAGAAAACCTTCGGCCACATCTTCATTAAAAAGCTTTTTGGTTTTCTTGCAAGCGAATGATACTATCATGGATACAATTATAATGCTTATAATTATAACTGTCAACGTAGTATTTCCACACGTGCTTTGCGGAAGGTGGATTGAATTGCGGGAAGTTATTCCTTCCCCGCCTCCAGTATCTCAAGATACTTGTCCGCTTCAACAAGGTGCGGATCAAGGGTTTTCGCTTTGCGGAAATAGGTGAGGCTCAGGGCTTCCTGGCTGGTCTTGAAATATGCGACGCCGAGGTTGAAGATGATGGCCGCGTCGTTCGGGTCGAGATTGGCGGCTTTTTTATATTCATCCACCGCGGCGAACCTGTCGCCAAGTATCCTGTATATTACGCCGCTGAGGTTGTATATGTACTTGTCGGAGGGATTGGCCTCTTTGGCCTTAGCAAGATATACAAGCGCCTCCTTATAATACTTGTGCCGGTAAAGGGCAGTGGCGGCCTCTTCATATATCTCCACCTTGCCACCAGCCAGTTGATCCGCCTTTTTAAATGCGAAATGGGCTTTCTCCGGCTCATGGCGCATAAGATAGGTTTTGCCCATATCCACCCAGCCATCGGCGTCTTTCGGTTCCACGGATTGTATTTTCTCGAATACCTTCAGCGCTTCGGCGGCGTGACCGGTTTTTTGATACGCCACCACAAGGTTGTAATACGCCGCTATCAGGCCGGGGTCTAACGAAGTGGCGGTGTTTAACTCTTTCACCCCATCCTCTATCATCGCGTTGTCATTATCCGCTTCGCCTTTTTCGAACTTGGCCTGGCCGAGGCTGTTGCGCCCCTTGGCTTCCATGACCTTGTCCCTTCGAAGGGAATAAGCCTTTGCGGCCTGCGACAGCAGGTTTATGGCTTCGGTGTATCTTCCTTCCTTCAGGTAGGCATCCCCAAGTTTCAGTTTTAGCTCGCCGGAGCTAGGCATCCCAGCCAGCGCTATTTCCAGTTCCTTTATGGACTGAGGTATCTTCCCCATGGCTTTCAGCACGAGGGAAAGAAGCTGATGAGCTTCAGCAGAACCGAACTCAATGGACAGAACCTTGCGCGCCATTTTTTCCGCGTCCGCGAACATGCGGAACTTGAAGTACATATTGCCAAGATCAAGATAAGCCCTGTGGCTCCATGGGGCGATTTCCGCTATCTTGAGAATTTGCGATCCAAAAATATCCACCCTTTTCTTCTGGGATATGCTCGACTCCGGAGTCTCTATCGTAAGGTCAACCTTGTAAAGATACGCATCAACTTCCTTCCGGATATCCGCTAATTTGTGGAGCATTATCTGCTCCAGTTTGTCGCGCACAATAAGGGAGCTGAACGGCTTCACTACGCATTCGTCAACCCCGGCTCTCACCGCTTCGATAATCTGCGATGCCCCTTGCTCATCCACCAGCATCACGAAAATAATGTCTCTACAGAGGTCGCTTTGCCTCACTTTTTTCAGCAGATCGAATCCGGATATGCCTTTCATCCCCCAATCGGAGAACACCACATCAACGCTTTTCCCGGGCGCTCCAGTGTTGGCGATTATAAAATCGTACGCATGAAGACAGCTTTCGGTTTCCACGACATCGGCAAACCCCATCTGCATAAGGGCTCCGGCGAGCGCGCGTCTATTGGCAGTTATATCGTCGGCAATTAGAATTCTCATACTTTTTGCTAAGTTATATGGATAGGGTGACGAGAGGGTTCCACCCGCTTCCATTCAATCATTATATAGAGAGGGAGCCTTGTCAACATCACTTTACACCGTTCCAATGCAGCGATTTGCGAAAAATGAAACGATCCAATACACCAATTAAGAGTTGGCGATGGCGTGCGATCCTGCGGATTTTCAGTAGAATTCAAGATTATCACGCAAGCAAAGATCCATTCGTTTGGCTGCGGAAAGAAAATGCGAAAGTCCGTCTTTTTCCTCACTATTCAGATCGTAGATTATCCTTTTGGAAAGGTAATCGTAAATTTCATCGGCTTTGCGGTGATCATGGGTCTCCTGCCTTGCGATAAGCTCACGGTTCTTAAGTCCCGCTTCCTTCGCCTCGGCGATTGCGGCCACAGCTTCATCCCACTTCTCGCCACGTTTCGCGCAGAGCATCGCGTGGACGAACGGACGCCCGCAATGGGTGAACCATTCCTCGCCAAGATCGTGAACCATGTATTTTTCCCGGTTCACGGCGAAGGCCGCATCGCCGATCAAAAGCCCGGCTTCCGCGTTCCTTAACATTTCTTCGGGGTTCGATCCGCTTCCTGTGACAATCGAAATATCCTTGCCGAAGCGTTCTTTCATCAATATCCGCAACATGGCGACAGATGTGCGCGACCTCGGATCCACGCACACCGAATCAATATCCTCTATCGCGTTCTCGGAGAATAGCAGCACAGTCTCCACTTTACCAATGGACGCGATGCACACCACCGGAACGATAACCGCGTCCGGATTGCGTCCATACTCGATGGATGGGATTAGAGCCATGTCCAGTTCGCCGTTGTGAAACATGTCGGCGAGGTTGGCCGGAGTGTCCGTCACAAGTTTGAAAGGCATGTTCACAAGGCCGTGGCGGAACGGATGCAGAATCGGCCTGGAGTTTAGAAAATCGTGAATCCCCACCCGTGGGCGCAATACTTCCGACATCAGGCTGAAACCAGGTTGTAAACAGTGTCACGCTCCACAGGAATCCGCCCCGCTTCCACGATAAGCGTTTCAAGTTTTTTCTTTGCCAGCATCTGTTCCGTCTCGGCCCCGGCCATGTGGGTTATACGCTCTTCCACGACAGTGCCGTCAAGGTCGTCCGCCCCGAAGGAGAGCGACACTTGCGCTATTTTCTCGCCGATCATTATCCAGAACGCTTTTATATGCGGAAAATTGTCCAGCATCAGCCGCGACATGGATATCATGCGAAGATCCATCTGCCCGGTGGTGCGGGGGAGCTTTTCATAATCGGTGTTCTTCGGGTGGAACGCCAGCGGGATGAAGGTGAGGAACCCGCCCGTCTCATCCTGAGCCTCGCGCAATCGTATCAGGTGATCCACCCTGTCTTCCGGTTTTTCGATGTGGCCATACAGCATCGTGGCGTTGGAGCGCATGCCAACACGGTGGGCGGTCTTGTGAACGTTCAGCCATTCTTCGCCGCTCAACTTCTCCGGGCATATCTTTTTCCGCACTCGCTCATTGAATATCTCCGCCCCACCGCCGGGAAGCGAGCCTAAGCCCGCCTCTTTCAATTCCACCAGCACGGTTTCCACGCTCTTTCCGGAGATTTGCGCGTAATAGGCTATTTCCACGGCGGTAAAAGCCTGAATGTGCGTGTTCGGAAAATCGTTGTGAAGACGGCTCACCATCTCCACATAATAATTGTAGGGGAAAGTGGGATGCAGGCCGCCGACGATATGGAACTCCGAAAAGTTCTGCCCGTCATATTTGTGGGCCTCTTCCATCACCCGGGCAACGCTCATCTCGTAGGCGCCCTCCTCCCCCTCTTTGCGGGAGAAGGCGCAGAACCGGCACGAGTTCACGCAGACGTTTGTGTGGTTGATGTGACGGTTGTTTATGTAATAGGCGTTGGAGCCGTTTATCTTCTCCCTCACAAAGTTGGCCAACTGGCCAAGGGCGAGGGTGTCCCTCGTGGAGTCGAGGACGAGACCGTCTTCGAACGAAAGCCTCCCGCCGGCGAAAACCTTTTCCGCGACGGTGTTTAACCTGGGATCAAACGATTTGAACTTCATTCGTACCGATATTGAAAGTAACCTTTTTGATTTTAGCCTCCCCGAAGGCCGTTGGCAAGGATTGAGCGCTTTCCAAACCCATAATTGACACGGCGCATCCCAGCATGATATAAAAGTTGTTTATTTTGAAGTTGGTGGAACCTATCTGGCCTTGAGCATAGCTGGTTTATTTTCAAGCTGTTATGCCGGGCGCTTGTTTTTCGGAATGTGATGAGCGAAGAGATTAAAGGGAAGATACCCGTCAAAATTACGCTCGTGTCCGAAGACGGGAGCGACGAAAGATGGGTTTTATCGCAGGAACTGTTTGCGGAGGAAAGGCACCCGCTGCCGGTGACCAACGAGGTCATCGTGGTAGGGAAGCTGTATAAGTCCGACAAAACTGTTTATTTCAACGGCTCCATAAAGGGGTCGCTTGCGCTGGAATGTTCCAGATGCCTGAAAAACTTCGAGTTGCCTTTTGACGAAAGCGTCTCCTCGGTATTTATGCCGAAGACCGATTTCGCGGAAGAAGGCGAGGAAGTGGAGCTTTCGGGCGATGACATGGATGTGCAGTTTTACGAAGGCGAAGAGATAGACCTTTTCGGCCCGGTGAGGGACCAGATAGCGCTTGTGGCGCCGATGCAGCCCCTCTGCTCGGAGGATTGCAAAGGTCTTTGCCCCAAATGCGGGGTGGATTTGAATGTTGAAAATTGCGGATGCCAGACGATGGAAATTGATCCACGGCTGGCTGCGCTGAAGAAACTCATTAAGTAATTGGAGGTTTAGACCGATGCCGGTACCGAAGAAAAAAACGACCAGCGGAAAAAGAGGCCAGCGCCGCTCCCACGACAGGCTGGATCCCACCGCGAACTCCGCTTGCCCGAACTGCGGCGAGCCTCGCCAGCCCCACAGGGTTTGCCCCTCGTGCGGCCAGTACAAGGAAACGCAGGCTCTGGAAGTGGAAGAGGCCTGATTTTTTCAGGCCAAGGTTAACCGCACAATATGATTTCGCAGGGGCCGAATGACGGCGCCCGGAGCGCAAGGAGGCCCCATCCGGCGATGGTTACGCGCATAGCTCTCGACGCCATGGGGGGCGATAACGCCCCCGGCGTGAACATTGACGGCGCAATCTACGCCATCCGCTCCATCGAGGACATAGAAATTATCCTCGTGGGGGACGAAACGGCCATCCGCAAGGAACTGGCCAAAAGGTCGTTCGCCCACCCAAACCTTAAAACCAGACACGCCGAAGAGGCTGTGCGGATGGATGAATCACCATCCGTTGCTTTAAGAAAAAAGCGAAACTCCTCCATACATGTGGGCATCGGCCTGGTGCGCGACGGTGAGGCGGACGCTTTTATTTCCGCCGGAAATACGGGAGCCGTTATGGCCATCGCCGCCATCATCCTGCGGACGCTGGACGGCATAGACCGCTCCGCCATCGCCATACCGCTCCCCACCCGCAAAGGTTTCACCGTGCTGCTGGACGCGGGGGCGAACGTTTCATGCAAGGCGATGCACCTCTACCAGTTCGGGATAATGGGCTCCATTTACGCCCAATACGTACTGGGGGAAAACCACCCTTCCGTCGGTCTTCTTTCCATAGGGGAGGAAGACACCAAAGGAAACGACATTACCCGTGAAGCCTTCGAGTTGCTTACAAAAAGCGATCTTAACTTCATCGGCAACGCCGAAGCGAAGCTTCTATACAAGGGAGTGGCGGACGTTGTGGTGTGCGACGGATTCACCGGCAACATAGCGCTCAAGATTTCAGAGTCGGTGGCGGAGATGATAACCACCTTCCTCCGCCAGATGTTCGCGGAAAACCTGAGAACGAAAATCGCCTATCTTCTGCTGAAGCCATACTTGGCGAAACTCAAGAAGAAGATAGACCACGCCGAGGTCGGCGGAGCCCCGCTGCTTGGTATAAACGGCGCGGTGTTCATATCCCACGGCTCTTCCGACGCCAGGGCCATAAAGAACGGCATCGCCGCCGCCAAACGGTTCATTATCGGCGACGTGAACGGCCATATAA
>Ga0214473_10012005_pt1 | contig 10164 bp, 7 predicted proteins | sample RVTome_7_FD_203509 | JGI IMG/M metagenome (GOLD analysis project Ga0214473, IMG submission 203509) | Soil microbial communities from uranium-contaminated site in the Upper Colorado River Basin, Wyoming, United States - RVT98D197 | ecosystem: Environmental > Terrestrial > Soil > Contaminated >... | reverse complement strand
CAATGTGGTTTTCGCCCGTATCGAAGTTCACGTCGGAATGACAAGACCCGCAGGCCACCCTGTTGGGCACGTTCTTCCAGTTGTCGCCGTCCGGGGTCGCCTCGTCCTCGCCGTTGTGGCACTTGCGGCAGTTGTTGAGGTTTTGAGGATAGGTGACCTCGGAGTAGTCGATGCCGTCGTCGAGCACGTCGAACTTCTGGGCCGAGTGGATCTTGTGGATCATGTACTTCATGTCGCCCTCGCCCTCAGCGAGGTCGGGATTGTGGCAGTTGACGCAATACTCGGTAATGAAACGGCGACCGTGGAACACCAAGGCGCCGTGGCACTCGTTACAGGAGTCCATCACCGCGATATTGCGAGTGTCGGTCACGTCGCCGCCCGCCGGCACGAAGTCGAGGAACAGGTTCTGGGCTTCCAGAGGAACATCGCCGGAGCCGATCTGCCCGGCCACGCGGTGGCTCAGGGTCGGCTCGTAGGTCACGCCGCTCACATTGGCCGTGTCGGTGTTGAAGGTGAACGTATAGGTGCCGTCGCCGTGATCGACCAAAGATGATCCGGTATCGTAGTTCGGGGGAGTGGAACCGTCATTGGTCGTTTCCCGCGTGTAGGAGATCCGGATGCTCGGATCCCCGTTGGTTCCCGGCACCAGCTTGGTGAGGGTGAAGCGGACGAAGCGATGCTCTTCAGACTCCTCCCAAAGGGCACCGATGCCCGTGATGGGCGTGCCGTTGGCGGTGGTCACGGTGAACTCGACCACCGGTGGGCTGTCGATGCTGATGGCCGTGATCTCGCTCTGAACGTCTAGCGCGGCGATGAATTCGTCCGGCACGCTGCCCAGGTCGATGGCTCTGCCGTCGGGGCACGCAACGGGGTCATTGACGCACGTCCCGCTTGCGTTGCACACATCCATCGTGCACGCATTACCGTCGTCGCAGTCCGTGTCGGTGGCACAACTGCCCGGAAACGAAACGCCCGGACAACCCGGAATCAGTAACAGTACAGCTAAGGAAAAGAAGCCAGCTAGTCCCAAAGGCCAGATGGTCGTTCCGATGGCAATTCGTGCTCTCATGTCAAGGTCTCCAAAAAATTGATGATCATTGCGCTCTGTTTTACGCATCGCGTCCGGCCAACGCCCGCCACGGGCGCCGCCCCGCACTCGCAAACCTATTCAAGGAAGTTTAGCCCCATGACGATTCCATAGGGGTCACATTCTCCTCACCGATGGCAAGCCAGACAGTCGCTGGTCGCCCTGTTCTCTTCATGACACTCGATACAGTCCGCCATAGACATCACAAGCCGTGCCGTCGGCGGCGGCTTGTCCAGATTCGGCTGATCCGCGTGGCAGACCAGACAGTCCAGCTTACCCGAGCCGACATGTCTTTGGTGCGAGAAGTACACATCCGGCCTGGTCATCGCCACACGAACCCACGGGATGTCCCCATCGGTCTTGTCATAGGCGAAAAGTTTGTCTTTCTCCGGGTGAGCGCCTTGTTCCTCATCGACGTCGTGGCAGTCCAGGCATACCTGCTTGCCGGGCAGTCCGGCGTCGCGGCAGGTCCCCGCGTCCGTGTGGCAATCGACACAGGCCAAGGACGCTTCACCGACGTGGACGGCGTGGTTGAAGGAGATGGGCTGGGTCACCGGCGCGCCGCGCCCGACGACGCCATAGACGACAGCGACGCAGCCGGCCAAGGCGGCCAGCGCGATGACCCACGAACCGACCCAGCGCATGTTCGATACCCTTTCGTTTCACCGATTCCGCAAGCGCCGGATGGGGCTGCGGTTCGGTCGGCGTTGCCTACCGGTCACCCGGGCCCACAGCGGGCCGCTGAGCATCCGGCGTATTCAGAAAAGCCAGCAGATCGATCATCTCCTGATCGTTGAACACCGGCCAGGACAACCCGGCCTCGGTCATTCGCTTCAACATGGTCTCGCCGTGATTCCACATCGCCGTCGCCATGTGCACGGGTCGGATATCCGATCCCAAGTCGCCCCCGGAAAGACGCGGCGCCGGGCTGTCGCGGGATTCCTGATGGCACTGGCCACAGCCCTTTTGGGCGAAAACCTCCTCCCCAACCGCCGCGTTCCCCTCTCGGTCGACCGTCCCCAGCGCCAAGACGTAGGCCACAATGTCAGCCAGCTCCTGGGCAGTCAGCGGCGGTCGAGAGACGTCCTGTTCCACCATCATCTGCATCATCGACGGCGAATGATTCCACATTCGAGACGCCAGCGCGCCGACGGACGCCGGTAGATCCGCAGCGACCAGGTCAGGTCCGGTCCCCGGATGACACTGATGGCAGTTTTTTTCACGAAACAGCGCGTCCCCGCGGGCAACGGACCCGGGGCTCAGATAGATCTTCTCTCCGCTTGTTCCCGTGCTGCGCACGTAGGCGACGATGTGGACCAGGTCCGCGCCGTCCAGCTTGGGCCAGGTAATCCCGGAGCGCTTCATCGCCTCCTCCATGACCGGCGCGTGTTCCCACATCAAATGGGCCCAGACGATAGGGTTGGCATAATGCCCCCATCTGGTCAGATCCGGTCCGATGCTCTCGCCGGCGGCCCGGGTCTGATGGCACTCGCTGCATCCCTTAGCCCGAAGAATGCTTTCCCCACGCACTGGGTCGCCGGGTTCATCGAGCTGGCGTACAAAGAAGATGAGGGCGAAAAGGTCGGCCATTTCCTCAGGCGACAAGGTGGCAGGCGGGCGCCCGTCCTCGCGCATTTGCCCGAGCATCTTGGGGATATGGTTCCACATGACCCCGGCGAGTTGCCCGGCGGTCAATCGGCCGGCGCGAATGCGGCCCAGATCGGGGCCGACGCGACCGCCCTGATCCCACACGGCGTGGCACTCCACGCACTTTTTATCGTGGAATTGTCGCCAGCCGCGCATGATATCTCCCCGAGCGGTCCAGGAGGCGCCGTCCGACTGGGCGTAAACCAGGCGCACCGAGCCGAGAAGCCCGACGAACACCGCCATCTGAAAGATGTCGCGGGAGCGCAACAAGAACTTTGGCCGGTAGCGGGTCATGGAGTGACTCCGACGTGGGCCCGTCGTCCGATGGGAACATGCGGTTCCGGGAGGTAGGTCTTCAGCCGTTCGGTCACTTCGGCAACGGATCGTTCGCGACCTTCCTGCACCTCCCAGATCGAGACGATGGGGAATAACTTTGTAAACAAGACATAAAGCAGCGTGAATGCGGCGAAGCACCCGGCGAGGATGCTCCACTCCACCCAGGTCGGGCTGTACACGATGTTCTCCGGATGGGGCAGACGGGGCTGGGAAAGCGACGGAACGACAATGATGAAGCGCTCCAAATACATGCCAATATTCACCGAAACCGACGCGATGACTGTCCCGACGACAGTCCGAGTCCGCCGATTACACAGAATCGCCACCGGAATAACAAAGCACGTAGCCACCATCGTCCAGAAGTGCGGAGCAAACGGCCCGGTGAACTTCATCCAAAAGATGGACATGTGGGCCGGCTCACTTCCATAGAATGTGGTCAGGAACTCCGCCGCCGTAAAGTAAAACCACAGAAAGCACATGACGAGAAGCAAAAGACCTAGATTATTGAAATGCACCTTCTTCAGATAATCACCCAGACCATAGACCCAACGAATCAGCGCCATGGCGACGATCAGGGCCGCGATGCCTGAGAAGATCGCCCCGACGACGAAATAGGGCCCGAAGATCGCGCTGTGCCACATCGGCTGAATGGTCATGGCAAACACGAAACTCACGACCGTATGAACGGACACCGCGATGGGAATAACGAGGATCGCCATCACGTTGATCAGGGTCTCAAGCACGCGGTGCTGTTTCGGAGTTCCCGTCCAGCCCAGGGCGAGGAGTCGATAGAACCAGTGCCGCTTATTGGTATGATCACGCAAAATGGCAATGTCGGGGATCAGCGGAAGATACAGATAGAGCGTGCTCATCGTCAGATACATTGTGATGCTGCACACATCCCAGAGGAGGGGCGATTCAAGCCGTCCGTGGGTGATCACGTTCAACATGCGGTCTGGGCGCCCCAGGTCGATGAGGATGTTGCCCACGCCGAACATAATGACCATGACCGTGATGACCTCTGCGGATCGGGTGATGGTTCTGCGCCACTCGGCGCCGACGATCCGTAGGATCGCTGAAATCAACGTCCCGGCGTGACTAATCCCGATGAAGAAGACGAAGTTGGTGATGTAGAAGCCCCAGTAGACGGGTCTCCCGAGTCCGGTGACGCCCAGGCCTTCACGATACTGCGTGACGTACGCATAGCCGCCGAGCGCCATGACACTCAGAAGCGCCGCCACCGTGACATAGAAGCGCGGCCCCGTCCGCAGCACGGGTTCCAGTAGAATCGCGTCTTCCGCGAGGGGCGGGGGATCGGGCCTTTTTGAGCCAGCTGGCCGGTTCGAGACAGCGGACACCTTACTCACCCTCCCGTAGGTAGATCACTTTGGGTTCCGTGCCGAGATCTTCGAGGAGCTTGTACGCTCGCCGGCTGTGGGCGAGTTTGGAAACCTCGCTATGTGGATTGGACAGATCGCCGAACGTCATGGCCCCGGTGGGGCAGGCCTCGACGCAGGCCGGGGTATATTCGCCGGTCCGCAGCGCTCGGTTTTCAGCGCGGGCCCTGTCGCGCGCATTCTGCAGGCGGTGATGACAGAACGTGCACTTCTCGACCACGCCCTTGGGCCTCACCGACACATCGGGGTTAAGGTGCCGCTGCATCGGTTCCGGCCAGACCGGCTCCGTCCAATTGAAGTACCGCGCCGTGTAGGGACAGGCCGTTGTACAGTAGCGACAACCAATACACCGACTGAATACCTGCCCGACGATCCCCTCCTCGTTCACCATCGTCGCCCCGACGGGGCACACCTTCACACAGGGAGGATTGTCACAATGGAGGCATGGCCTGGGCAGCAAACGCTCGATGGCCTTGGGCCGCTCACCCTCCCCCGCGAAGGGAATCATTTCCATCCACGTGTAGTTCCGGCCTTTGCGGGAATCTTCTGGGCCCGTCGGCGGAAGGTTGTTCTCCGCCTGGCAGGCGGTGACACACGCCTGGCAGGCGGTGCAGCGGTCCAGGTCGATTGTCATGCCCCACTTCGCCATCCCGTTCTCCCGTTGTCGCGCCTGTTCGCTTACACCTTCCGTATGGACGCCCAAGTCGAGCTCCAAAGCGCCGTGCCGGTAAGCGGGTCCATCTGCACGTCGACCAGGTCCGCCGGGTTCTCCCCGATTCCCGCACACCAACGCCCGCCGGAGCGTCGGCCAAAACCGAAGGGAATCGCCAGCACGTCCGGCGTCAGCCCCACGAACACCTTCACCGGAAGCACGACCTTGCCGCGAGGCGTTCGGACCTCCACACGGTCGTGGTCGTGAAGGCCCAGCCGATGGGCCGTCTCCGGGTGTACTTCCACCCACGTCCGCCACTTCTCAAACATGTACGCCCCGGCGATGTCGTTGAGCCAGGGCAGGTTCGGACTGGATACCGAAACCAGATTGGGCAGCGCATAAACATACAGTCGCAGCGGATAGGTTTCGTCGCGTTGTCGTGCCGACACTCGGGAGTCCGGGAGACAACGACGGTCGCGATTCACGGGTGCCTCAGATTCCGGAAAGGCCTCGAACGAGCGTTGGAGATAGACCGAACTAAAGGCGAATTTTCCCGGGGGAGCGCGGAATACCCGGTCCCACTCCCGATGGAAGTAGATCGGATCGGCCCATCCGCCGCCGTTGAAAACGTCACGCCGAAACTCGTCCCGATCGGCGGCGAAGGGGGCCCGCCAGCCTCGGGTTTCGAGGAGCTGTGCCCAGCTCTGTTCATTGGCCGGCCCAAAGGCCGCGCCCTTGCCGCCCTGGAATAACTCGCCGACCACCGCATCCACCGCAGAACGGCTCGTCTCCCACGGCAGCGCCTCCGCTACGCCTGCCCCCAAGCGCGTGGCCAGGGCGCGAAGCGCGTCGTACGGGTCGCGCATCCCCGCAGGTCCGGTCATCACCGGCTGGGCAAAGGTGACTACGGGATGCCCGGCCAGAGTATGCGACAAGTTGAAGTCCCAACGATGAAAGGAATGCAGAAGCGGCACGACCAGGTCGGCGTGTCGGCTGCTGTCGTTGTGATAAGCCGTCACCGCCACGACGAACGGCACGTTGGACAGGGCCGCGCCCAACCGTTTGCCCTCCGCCAGCGCAAAAACCGGATCCGCGTCGACCAGAACGAGGACCTCCGCCGCGTAAGGCCGACCGCTCTCCAGCGAATCGGCCAGGAGATCGACAGCGTCTTCGCTCAACCGGCGCTGCGAGACCGTGCCATCAAGGCGGGGCATGGCCAAACCACGCTCCGCAACCTCCTCGACGTTGAAATCCTGTTCCAGGAGGCTTAGCTCTTGAAAGACCGTAATGCCGCCGGGCACGTCAATGTTCCCGGCCAGGGCGTTGAGAACGTGGATAGCCATCCGGTCATAGGTGGTTTGGTAGCCGCATCCGCCGCCGTCGAACCCAATGGCCACCGCCGGCCGACTGACGCTGAACTCGCGGGCGAGGCGGAAGATCGTCCCCTCCGCAACGCCCGTCAGCTCCTGGACCGTCGCCGGCGCGTAGTCTTGCAAGACCATGCGCCGGAAACCCTGGTGCGTCAGACCGTCGCCACCCACCCAGTCTTCAAACCCGAAGCCGTGCTGCTCGACGAACTCGCGATCGTAAAGTCCCTCGCGCACCATGACATGGGCGATGCCCAGGGCAATCGTACCCTCCGACCCTGGACGGATTGGGATCCATTCGTCCGCTTTCAGGGCGGTCAGCGAGAATCGTGACTCCAGGTGAACCCATTTCGGTCGGAAACCCGGCCGTCCGCGGCGAAACTCCGCGTATGCCCGCGCCGCCTGCTCGGTCGACCAGTGCGCATCCAGCCAACCGCTGGACAGGGAAAGGACATAGGCGGAGGCGGCGAGGTCGTAGCCTATCCGCTGTCGTACGCCGTGCGTGGCGAGAACGGCCGGGAGTACGCCCAGATTATCCTCGGGAAACACGTCGATGACGTTCGGGGTGCCGAAGCTCCGTGCAAAGCGTCGCCACGCCGTTCGCGTTAAGCCGCGGTCCCGCCCCAGGAGAACGCACAGCGCCTCGGGTCTGCCGGACTCGCGAAGCCGCCCCAGCCGAGCGGTCAACGAATCCGTCACCGCGTCCCACGCCAGGGGCTCCCACCGTCCCGATCCCCGCGCTGCGATGCTCATCTGCGGCTCTTGTAGCCGATCCGGGTTGTAGACGTCCTGCAGGACCGCCGACGCCCGGGAGCACAGACCCCCTCGATTGATGGGGTGATCCTTGTTTCCGCTGACGCCGACGGCGCATCCATGCACAACCCGCGCGCGCAACCCGCAACCGCCGGGGCACATCGAGCACAGTGTGTTGACAAACCGCTCGGTCGGTGGACTATCCTTGCCGAGCGAATACTCGAGAAACCAAGAGCGCGGTGCCGCCCAGCCCACCGCGGCTGTCCCGTAGGCCGCCCCCAGCGCGGCGAGGAATTCACGACGGTTAAGTTCGATCCAGTCTTTCATCGCCCCATCCGCCCATCGGCTATCGCCCCAATGGCTTCATCGACTGCTCACGTGACGCCACGAGGAATCTCATCTCTACGGGTTCGATCCGCTCCCCTTTCTCGTCGACGACGAGTGCTTCCGTCGAATACTCGTAGTACAGTGATGCGGTAACGACCAATCGGGAGGCTTTGATATCACGGAAGGGAATGTCGATCGTTCGCACCTCGTTGGGTTTAAGCCGCGTATCTCTTTCCACCTTGGCGGCGCTGATCAGTACCTCGTGCTCCCGTAGCAGCGGCCGCCCGCTCTGGTCCCGCATAATGACCTCGAACGGGATTTCCCGCCGGGCGATCTCCTCCCCCGACTTCCGCAGGACGACCTCCAGAACGGCGCGGTGCATGGGGATGCCGGTGGGGAAACAGTGCCCGCTTCCCACATTGCCCACCTTCACGTAGAGCCACACCTTCTCTCCGAGCCACTCGTAGCCCGTCAGTTCCATGGTGATGGCCTTGCGGACTCGCTCGATATCATGGGAACCGGAGATGTTGTGGAGATTGACCATCGCGGCGCTCTCGCTCTTGACGTCCAAAGCCACGGTCCGACCTGGAACCAGCGGCATGTGGCAGTCCTGGCATTGAGTTCCCCGCTCCGCGTACGAGCTGCTCTTCCATTCGCTGAACGTGCCCAAGACCGTCACTCCGTGGCTGGTCTTGTATTCGTGACAAACGGCACAGAACTCTGATCGCTTGAACAAGTCGGAATCGACGATCTGATGCGCGGGCGACTGGGCATGCCGTAGCGGACCGTACTTCGTTTTCCCGACCCTGAGACGGACAGGGTCGGCTGGATCGGCGAGATCCACCGCTTGGACGCTGTGGCAGTAGTCACAGGTGATCCCCTCCTTGGTGATCGACTCCTTCACCGCGTAGTCGTCGCCATGCCGAACGGTGGGCGCATGGCAGGAAAAGCAGAGGCGGCTTCTCTCCTCTCCGTACGTCTCACGACTCCGCCGGAGAGCGGCCTGGAATACGCCGTTGGTCCAGGAATTCGCATGGAGCGACTGCTGCCAGACGGCGTGAATGGCCTGATGACATTCCCCACACACCACCGAGGAAGTCCAACCATCCGGGTTGATCTGGGGGAGCGACCTTTGCGCCTCCCCGCTGTTCGGCGTGGTTTGTTGCGCGCGAACCTTCCAGCGCTCGGAGCCCACGAACGGTGTTACCGTCCCCACCGCCCCTGCGATCACGAACAAGCTGCGCGCAAGGGGGACGCCCTCCCCTCGCCGTGCAAACTTCGCGCCCCTGATTCCCAACCGCGTTCGCCTGTCCATGTCGCTGCCTCCAGCCCGTGTTGGGTCGTCCGGCCGAACCATAATAAGAAACCGCCCCGAGTGGTGCCGGCCGGCCCCCTTGGAGAACATCATTCCAACCGTTTCACGGCGCTTATCTCCAGGTCATGCATCCACATCGTCTGCAAGGCCTGCAACCGGCGACCGATGACACCCGCCAGGTTGCGCATGAAGACATAGCCGGTCGCCGGGTCTGCCTCAAAGAAACGAAAAAGCGCCGCGCGGCCCAGGGACATCAGCTTGCACGGGGTGGCACAGCGCGCGCCGAGCGTGAAGTGGTACGGGGCGACCAGCGCCGACCAGGCGACCACGTCGCCGGCGTGCTTGCTCTCCATGGGGATCTCGCGGCTGACCCCGAGAATGCGGAGAGGAAACAGGAGCTCAACGACCCCGTCTAAGAGAATCATCAAGTCTTCGGCTCTGCCGCCGCGTTCAAAAAGTTTGGATTCCGCGTCAAAGGACAGAACGCGGCCGCGCCCGCAGAGATCCTGAACCGTCTCCTCCGACATGTCCTCGAAGATAGCCGACCGGAAAAGACCTCTCTCGTCGCTACCGACCATCGCTCCGACTCCTCAATCTACTCGCCACGCCCCTCTTGCAACCGAGAGCCTCAGTCCACGGAGGTGCCAAGTCCGCCTATTCCTCGCGCTGCTTAAGAGGTTGAATTGCATGGACTCCGTCACGTTGCCTCTTTTCGTAGTCGAAAGGAGCAGTTGGGTCATAGGTCGGGCCATCTTGATTGTGACAAGCCTTGCAGGTAGCCTCGTCGATCTTCGTTAGACCGACTGCGTATAACTCTTCCACCTTGTATTTGCGCTTCGACTTCAGAACCTCATCAAAGACCTCGACATAGGCACTGCCAGGACCGTGGCAGGATTCGCAGCCGACTCCCGCCAATTGCTCAGCCTTTTTCATGGCCTTTTCGTCATTGCTGGCCGGAGTCGCGTAGCCCCCCAGTCTCTCGAAACCGGTCGTATGACATTTCATGCAGCTTGCGTCCGTCGTGTAGTCCTTATTGGGGTCGATTTTGAACTTCTCCTTCGCAGCTTTATGTTCCCCTGGCTTGAGGATATTGAAGGACTTAGCCATTCTGGTGGCCTCCCAGCTCTTGTACTCGTTGAGGTGGCATTTCTTGCACCGAAACGAGCCGACGTAGGCGTAGCGAGGCTCGTCGTCAGCCTTCGCGGCATCCGCCTGACTGAAAGGCTTGCGGAATCCATCCGTGGTAGTTTGGGAAGGTCGGCTCCATCGAACGGACAGGCTTC
>Ga0214473_10012004_pt1 | contig 10164 bp, 10 predicted proteins | sample RVTome_7_FD_203509 | JGI IMG/M metagenome (GOLD analysis project Ga0214473, IMG submission 203509) | Soil microbial communities from uranium-contaminated site in the Upper Colorado River Basin, Wyoming, United States - RVT98D197 | ecosystem: Environmental > Terrestrial > Soil > Contaminated >... | reverse complement strand
CCGCCAGGTGGCTGACCCCGGAGTCGCCGCCGAGATAGGCGCGGGCCACGGACAGGATGCCCGCGAGGAGCGGCAGCGCGGGATCGATGCTCATAGGAAACGGTGACGGCAGTTCGCGCCACGCAGGCCCGAGAGCCTCGTGCTGCTGCAGGCCGCCTTCTCCGCGTTCGCGCGCGCTATCTCGTGATGACTACCGCCACCTGGTTTAACACAGGGGTATAGATATCAATGTCAGTGGCGGGCGTTTTCACTGTGACCACAAGCGCGTAGCGTGCCTTTCGCTCGGAGCGGCCAAGGTGTGGCCGCTCCCGCCACCAGCCGATCACCGGGTAGACTCCAATGAACCCACGTGCAGCCAGCTGCACTGCCGTCCCTTGCCAACGGTCGGAATGAATCGAGCCGCGGTGGCGGAGGGTGGGCCCAAGGCGCCAGCCCCCCGCATCGCTTGAGGTTGGCGTGTGCGTCTCTTCCTCGGCCCACGCAGCCCTGTTGAGTCGCTTTCGGAAATCGTCGAGGCTCTCCTCCGGTGTCTTCACATCGAATCGCAATCCGTGGGACATGTATCTGAACTTTCGCACCCACCCGCGCCGGGCCGGATTTGGCTCGACGAAGTATGAGAGAGTGACTCGAAGCTCGACCGGCGTTGCACCGAGGGACTCGAGGACGTCCTTCGGCCACGGCAGTGAGTGGACGTGCATGTCCTTCATCGTCCCACCTTCGAACGGCTGCAGCTCATCTTGCACGAGGAGGGTGAGGGTGTTGCCGGCACTCCAGAGTGCTGCATCGAGGCTGGGCACGCCGAATCCGCAGCAGCGAAGAAGGGTGTTGAGTTCTTTTCGGGTTGCCGTCGGCGCGAACTGTTGCCACATCGTTGGAGTCCATTCGGATGAGTGAACACAGAGTGCACGGACCGTCTCTGGCCACAGGTTGGGATAATCGGCGTAGATTAGAGCCGCGAGACGTGCCGCTTGGGCCGTAGCGGCACTCGTATCGCCCGTAACGATGAAGGGGCGGGTCACCGGGTGGTAGTGGGTCGTCAAGAGTTGGAGCCCGTCGGTGTAGTCGATCACTGTTGTGTCGGGAGACCGAGCCATGTTGCCGCCCTCAAACACGATATCTGGTTTCGTTGGCCACGAATCAAGCCAGGTCGTCGAGGTCGAGCTGCTGGGGCTGATGCCTCCCGCTGGGGCTAGCGGCCTCCATCCCTCAAGGGCGGGATCAGCGATATTTGCTCGCTCAGTGTGAGCACCGACCGTGAGGGCATTCCAGGCTTGGCCCGGATCGTGAATGCTGTCCGTGAGGTTGCTGGCCGGATACTGATCACGAGAATCCAAGGCCGTGTTTCCGGCGGCGATCAACACGAGGCGGCGTTGATCGTCACGATAGCCAGAGGACAGAGCATCGATCGCGGCGGACCAGGAGCTGGGCTGGCCTCGCTCACGATAGGTCTCGACCGATAGCGTCAGGCAGCCGATCCTGTGGCGATCGGGGGCCTGCGCTTCGGCACGCGCCACAGCCTCGTCAGTCAACGCGCCGTAGAGTTCCGGTGGATTGTCTCCGGACGGTGGAAGAAGCTTCACCGACTCGAGGCGCGTGCGCAAGAGAACTGGTTCCTGCCCGCCAAGGATCTGTGCGATATCACCATAGAGGGCCAAGCCAGCCATCTTGGTTCCATGACTGTGGTGATCGTGAACACCCCAGGCGGGATCGCAGGTGTGGAGGTCGTTGATATCAAGACCAGGCGCAAGCAGCGGATGCCCTTGCGTGATGCCCGTGTCGAGAAGACAGACCGCTGGCGCTGTGGCCGGCGGAGGCTGGATGCGGGTGAGAAGCTGGGCGACGAGCTCCTGCTGCTCGGCTCCGCTCAACTGCATCACCGGCGCCGGTGTCTTCCGTGCCAACCGTAGTTCCGCCAGCGTGTCGAGAAGGGCGGACGAAGCGCTGAGCTGCTCTGCCGTACCGAAGACAAGGACCACGGTGCGCTCTGGAAACTCGAGACGCCGGTCGTCCACCTGAAGCCCGAGGTGTGGAGCTAGCTCAGTGAGTTGAGTCACGGGATCATCTGGTTCGCGGCGAAGCCAGACCTCCCACCAGAGCGCAGTCTGAGGAGCAGGGAACGGCTCGAGTGCATCCGTCCAGAACGATTCCAGGACTGCAAGCCGGATCTCTGAGATGCTCTCGATCAGGGTCTTGTTCCGAGGTACTCCCTTTGGGGTGGTGGCTGTGAGATACCGCTCGATGCGTCGGAGAAAATAAGCGCGCTTGTCATCCGGAACAAAGACGGTTGCGGTTGTGATCTCGTCGACCGAGCGAACCGTTCGGAGTTCGATTCCGGAGCGCCGAAAATCGAGAGAGTCGAAGGCGAGCTCGAATCCCGGCTCACTTCGGAATTCCAGGTAGAACCCCATTGGTGTCCCGAGTCCGACTACCTGCGGCGCCGCGCGGCGCGTCTGTGCTGCGGCCCACGCGGTGTCGAGCTCGGTCTGGAGCTTGGCGCCGTGAAGCGCGCGTTGGCGAGCGGGGAAGTTGCGAGTTGGGCCCCTCCCAGGCCGTGACTTGTACGGTTCAGCTTGCCCCGTGCCTGACAGGAGGATGTGTTTGTAGCGCTCGCCTGGCATGCCGAGCGGAGTTAGTTGGGGGACACGCGACGTTCCTCAATCGCGTGGAGGAGCACATCGGTGGTGATTTCTCCCGTGCCACTCAGGATCACGTCCTTGGCAGCATCGTCGCACGCGCGCGTGAGATCGGCGTAGCTGAGACCCCGTGATGATTCGGTCGCCTTCCCCCAGTCGACCTTTCTCGTGTCGAGACCACCAAATTTCCCTCGCATGAGTCGCTCGGCGAACTCATCGGACGGCAGGTTGTACACGATGGTGTCGTCGAAGCGACGGTAGAGTGCCGGGTCGAGAAGGTCCGGGTGGTTTGTCGCCGCGACGATGAGGCTCTGCGACTCGTCCTGCTCGAGGAATTGGAGGAACGAGTTCAACACACGACGGATCTCTCCAACGTCGCGATCGGCGTCTCGGCGCCCGCCGATGGCATCGAACTCGTCAAAAAGGTATACGCCACGAGCCTTGGCGATCGCATCAAAGACCAAGCGGAGCTTAGCGGCCGTCTCGCCCATGAATTTCGTGATTAACCCGTCGAGCAGAATCGTGAAGAGGGGCCATTGGAGTTCGCCGGCGAGTGCCGATGCAGTCATGGTCTTCCCCGATCCAGGGAGGCCGAGAAGGAGGATTTTGCGACGGGGTTCCAAGCCGTGTGAACGTAGCTTGTCCTGTTGGCGATACTCCAGAAGGACCCGGTCGAGGCGCTTTCGGACACGGCGGTCGAGCACCATATCGCTCAGCCGTGTCTCGGGATACACCACCGAGAGCAAGCCAGCAAGATCGCCACGGGGCTGGACGAGCGGGACTGGACCGGAGGGGCGTCGGACTGTGGAGGCGCGTGCTTTCGCTTCGTCGATTAGCTCGCGAAGCTCCTGGGCGAGGCGACCGTGGCCCTGGCGGGCGGCGTGGGCGGCGACTTGCATGGCGATCGCGTAGAAGCGAGCCTCGTCGCCCTCCGTGTGGCTCTTCACCAGCGCCTTGATCTGCTCGGCCGTTGCCATTGATGAATTCGCTGGTGGTTGTCGATTGTTTGACGGTGAGATCTGGTCCTTTTGAGGGTAGATGGTAACAGAGCGGGCGCTGGATTGCGCAATCCGTTCGTGCCGCGGGTTGGGGGGTTAGCTTCGGCTGCAGGGTGCGCGAGGCAGTCAGCCTGGCCGAGGTTTTCCTGGCGCTGGACGCGAGCCCGGCCGTTGTCGCCCACTACTGAGGACGAGGCCCGGCGGGTCGGCGTCACGAAGGTCACCGAGGATCTGGTCCATTTGGTCTGAGGTGTTGCGCTCGTTGAGCAGGTGGTGGACTCCGATGCGCTCGAGCACGCCGATTCCTTCGGCGACGGAAGCGAATGGGGGGACGACGCTGGCCACGTTGCACAGCCCGCCTTGCACTCGGACGGCGAGGGTGCACCGCCTCCTGTGCGGTGGCATGCCGTGGGAACGGTGCAGCCCTACCGGGTCACCTGCCCAGCCCGCCGTGCGGTCTACGAGGCCGACGAGGACGCGGCCGACCTGCCCCGGCTGCGGCGCGCGGGATACGTGGGAAGCGCGGCAGGGTGGGCGCTTCCGTGGCATCGTCGGGGCGATCGACGCCTGTCCATCGCTCGAGGAGCTGGCGGCGCTCGGCAAGCGGGTGGTACGCACTCTCGCTCACACCCGATCAGGCGGGGGTGGCGTGGGCGCACTACCGGCTACGTAAGGCGGGGCTCGAGGCGGCGGTGCCGCTCGGTGCGTCGGCGCCCGCGCTCGTCGCCAGAATCGGGGAGGCGCCCGCGAGGACGTTGCCGCGGCTCGATGCTCGGCTCTACCGGCTCCAGCGCGCCAGCGCTGGCCCCGTCTCCACAACGGAGTGGCGGCGCATCTGGGCGGCGTACCGGGCGCACCGAGGCGCGGTCGGCGCGTAGGTCGGGCGCGCGCCGCGCCCGCCGTCGCGCGGGGCGCGCGCGCGGCCTGGCCCTATGCTGGCCGGCGGGGCCTTTGCCGTGCAGGGTGAGGCGCACGGCTCGGCCCCGGTCACGCGCGAGAGCGTGATCCCCATATCGCTACCAGCCTTTAGGTCCTCGAGTCCGCACGAGCTTAATCATCTCGAGCATCCGCCTCGCGTATCCCTTGACGTCGCGTTTTGCCCAGCCCGGCCCCGAGGTCCCCCGAAAGTAGACCATGCTGTAGGGGAACGTGACCATCCCGAAGTGATTGACCGTCGCCGCGATAGAGCTCAACGCGATCATCGCGCCATCTTCCTGCTTGGATCCGGTCGCTATGAAACCCGCCACCCTACCTTCAAGGGTCCACCCTTGTTCAGTGACAGTGAGCCGTTCGAGAAGGTTCTTCATGAGGGCGGACATGTTGAACCAGTAGGTCGGTGTTCCAAAGATGATGCCATCGGCCACCTCGAGCTTCGCGAGGAGGCGACTGATGTCTGCCCGGCGCCTCGGGGTCTGAATGCCGTCGCAAAAGGCAAGTTTCTCTCTGGCCAGGTGGATGATCTCTGCGCGCACACCCAGCGCGCGGAGCCCCTTAGCGATGGACTCTAGGCGGCGAGCGGTTTGGCCGCTGCGCTTCCGAGCTGATCCGTTGATCGCGTACACGACGAACTGGTGACTCGCTTCCATGTGTCTCTCCTCCTTGCCTCGTGAGTGGGTGTGCCCGATGGGCGAGGTCCAATCCCTACCACAGTCCACGGCATAGCGCTGGGTCTCCATTGACACGATGTCGGTTCCTTCTCGGCTCGCTCCGCTCGCCTCGATGTCATCGGGTCTGGTCTGGGTGGTGACCGGCACTGAAAGGAGGTGAGGCGCATGTACCGCTGGGGAGGTGCCGAAGGTTCTCGCGCGCCGGCTGGCGCGGATCCGCGAGCGGCCCGGCGTGCCCGTCGCTCGCCGGCTCCACCGCGCCGTCATCGAGTATCTGGACCAGCATGACGCCCTCGCCGCGACCCGCGCGGCGAGGGCCACACCGATCACCGTCACACGATGAGGAAGCGAACGATGAACAGCGTCAATCACGTACTGTTGCTTGGGAATCTGACAAGAGACCCCGAGCTGCGCTACACACCCGCGGGCACCGCGGTGTGCCAGGGGGGCGTGGCGCTCAACCGCCGGTGGAAGGACCAAGCCGGTGCAGCGCAACAGGAAACGACCTTTGTCGGGTTGACCGTCTGGGGCAAGCAGGCCGAGACGGTGTCCGCGTATCTCACCAAGGGCCGGGCTGTCGCGATCGAAGGCCGGCCGCAGCAAGACACCCCGGAGACCGAGGCGGCACGGACGCGCCCAAGAAGGGCGCGACGTTCTTCGGCGTGGGGCTGCATCTCGCGCTGAAGGTGTGGCCACGCAGCTGATACCGCGGGTCGCGGGCGCAGGTTGGTCGGGTTTCGGTATGTGGGAGTGAGGCAAGGTTGCACATCGGGAGGGAGGGGCATTGAGGGAGGGGCATTATGGGTGGGGGACATTATCGTTGGTTTCGGGGCGGGGCTTCGGTTCATTGGCCTGAGCAGCATGCCGGGCGAACTCACCGAAGCTACGTAAGTACGCCCGCGTTTTTCGGGGACCGCATCACCGTCAAGAGTCTACCCAGCGTGAGGTGGCCGGAATCTCGTAGCCAACGAGGCATCAAAGGAATCGACAACCAAGCGGCCAGCGGTCGGGCCGGATGACCCCGAGCCCAGCTTCCTCGGCTCGAGCACCCGGCGCCCAATGCCCACGGCGATGCCGTGGCGCTGGGCGTCTGTGCTCAGCCCTGAGGAGGGCGGCGATGGTCGAGCCCGGAGATATCCGGCCGATCGGCTGTGTGTGTGGCAAGGCGTTTATCTGGGCGAGCGAGCGGGGGATCGAGGTGCAGTGCGGCGGGTGCCGGCGGAGGGTCCCTAGTTCCGTTCGAGAGCCTCGGTGGCCGGGAGCGCCTGGTCGGGTTCGTGGGGCGGTGGCGGAGGAGGAGCGGCAGTAGAGGTGTCTCTCTTCGGAGACGCCTGAAGGATTGGACATTGATTGGCGCGACGGGGGCAGCTATGACTGTGAAGACTTTGATTGTGGGGGTAGCGGCCAGCGGCCCGCGTCACGTCAGCGCGCCCAGCGCCCAGCCCGGAGGGGCAACCCCTCGTGAGGCTGGGCGTTCGTGTATCCGCCGGTGAAGACACCGGCAGGGCGGGAGCGGTGCGCGGATGGCTACCCGGCGGCGGCCACCATGCTCGCCGCCCTGCTCGCGGACCACGAGTCGCTGATCCGGACGCTGCGGGCCGACCTCGCGACGGCCATCGACAAGCACGCGGACGCGGGCACCAGCGACTTTCTGACCGGGCTCATGGAGAAGCACGAGAAGATGGCCTGGATGCTCCGGGCCTTTCTCGACACGCCGGGGAAGTAGCCTTCACGCCCGCCGATGGCCGAGGCGTGGGGCCGGCGCTCCGCCGGCCTCGCGCCTCGCGCGCGCTCATGACGAGAGCGCCTCGCTCAGCGCCGCCGCCGCCCGCTCCGCCACGCCGGGATCCGCATCCGTCTCGTGGCGCCCGAGCACGCGCGCCGTCCCGCTCCACGGCGCCCAGCGCTCCCGGGTGACGGCGGGGTAGAGGATGACGGCGGGTGCGCCCACGGCCGCCGCCAGGTGGCTGACCCCGGAGTCGCCGCCGAGATAGGCGCGGGCCACGGACAGGATGCCCGCGAGGAGCGGCAGCGCGGGATCGATCAGCCGGAGCGCGGGGGGATCGAGCAGGCCCGCGAGGCGCTCCGCCGCCTCCCGGTCCGCCGGTCCCTCGTGCAGGAGCACCCGGATCTCCGCGCCGCGGGTGGCCCGGGAGATCGCGTGGGCCAGCGTCTCCGGCGGGCACACCTTCCAGCGCCCGCCCGCCCCCGGATGCACGACGAGCACGGCCTCGCCTGCGCGCGCGCCGAGGTCGTCGAGCGCTTGCCGGGCCCGGGCCCGCCAGTGCCCCGGGAGGAGGAGCGGCGCGCGGTCCTCGGGACCGCTCGAATGGCGCGGCTGGAGCGTCGTCAGCAGGTGCTGCCACACGGTGATGCCCGCGGTCTCGGGAACGGGCGGGGCGATCACGCAGCCCCGCGCCAGGGCGCGCAGGCGCCCCGGGTAGCGCTCATCGCGCGCCCCGAACCAGGAGACGACCTCGTCGAATCCGCCGAGGCGGCCGGCGAGTGATGCCGGCGCCGGCCCGTCGGTGAACAGCGCCTCGAGCCCGAAGCTATCGAAGGAGAACGCCTCGTGCACCACGCCCGCGCCGCCGAGGAGCTCGCCGAGGCGAGGCTGGCCGGAGAACGCGACGCGCGCGCCGCGGCCGAGCGCACGGAGCGCGGGGACGGCCTGGAGCACGTCTCCGAGCGCCCCCGGGTGGATGACGAGGACCCGGCGGCGCCGGTCAGCGGGCATGGCACCGGCCGGGGACGCGCTTGACGGCGATGCCGCCTCGCCATAGCATGCGGTCAGCCGGCTCGGCGCCGGCAATCTCCGCTTCCCGCGAGGGCCTATGAAATTCGCGCTCTTCACGTCGCTCGGCAATACGACCTGGGACGAGGTCCGCGGCCTGTGGGACTACGCGGACCAGGCCGGCTGGGACGCCGCCTGCGTCACCGACCATTTCATGCCGAACACAACCGACCGCGTCGGCGACATGCTCGAGTGCTGGACGGCGCTCGCTGCGCTCGCGACCACGACCAGGCGGATGCGCATCGGCACGATCGTCGCGGGCAATACCTACCGCCACCCGGCCGTACTCGCCAAGATGGCCGCCAACATCGACATCATCTCGGGTGGCCGGCTCATCTGCGGCATGGGCGCGGGGTGGCAGGAGAACGAGCACCGCGCCTACGGGATCGAGTTCTACACCGTCCGTGAGCGACTCGATCGCCTCGATGAAGCGTGCCATGTCCTCAAGGCGCTCTGGACGGAGCCCAAGTCGAGCTTCAAGGGCCGCTACTATCAGCTCGAGGATGCGCCGCTTCAGCCCAAGCCGGTGCAGCGCCCGCATCCGGAGCTGCTGATCGGCGGCGGCGGTGAGAAGGTGACGCTCCGGGTCGCCGCGCGTCACGCCGATCACTGGAATACCTGGGGCGGGCCCGAGACCCTCGCGCGCAAGGGCCGGATCCTCGACGAGCACTGCGCGGCGATCGGCCGGGATCCCCGGAGCATCCTCCGCTCGGCCGTCATGCCGATCGTCATCACGGATGACCCGTCGGAGGTGGACAAGCTCGAGCAGGCGTACATGAAGCGCATGGGCGCCGACGAGGCCAAGGCGCGCGATACCGTCCTCGGCGGCACCGTCGAGCAGGTCGTGGCCAAGCTCGCGCGGCTCCAGCAGGCCGGCGTCGGGATGCTGTTCGTCCCGACCATGCTCCTGCCCGCGGACCGGCGCGGCACGCTCGATCGGCTCATGGCGGAGGTGGCGCCCGCCATCCGCTAGCGTCCCATGCCGGCGAGTCTCCGAGTCAGGACGCTAGCGCCGATCGCGGTAGCCCACCAGCTCGAGCAGATTGCCGTCGGGGTCGAGGAAGTACAGGCAGTGGTGATCCCCCCAGTCGATGGGAGCGTGGTGGGGGATCCCGCGCTCGGCGAAGAGGTGGCGGGCGGCGTCGAGATCGTCCCACGGGACCTCGAAGGCGTGGTGGCTCTTGCCGAGCGGATTCGCGATGACGGACGGGTCGGCGGGCGCGCGATCGGGCTTGGAGAACAGCGCGCACTCGCCGCCGCCGTAGCGCAGGAGGCGCTGGTCCGGCAGGCGCATCTGCACGGTCATCCCGAGCACCTCCGTGTAGAAGCGCTCGGCGCGGTCGAGGTCGCCCACGTCGATCCCGAAGTGATCGAGCCGCTTGAGGTGTGGTGTCACGCCCGCTTCCGCCAGTGCGCGGCGATCTCGCCCAGCGTGGCGACCCAGACGCGAGGCGTGTGGCGGACGTGGTCGACCAGCTCGCGCAGGCACGTCATGCGCGACGGCCGGCCGATGAGCTGCGGGTGGAAGGTGAAGGTGCTGACGCCGTTGGCGGCGGTGATCCCGTCGAACTCCGCCAGCCACCCCTGGAGCACCGGGCCGGGCGGCTGGATCGAGCGCTGGCCCGTGAAGAGGAAGTAGGGCGCGTCGTCGAGGACCCACGCGACGGGGATCTCCACGAGCGCGCGCCCGCCGACGGGCGGATGCAGGTACGGCGTCAGGCGGTCCATCATGTTCGAGGAGTAGTCGAAGCCCTCCGCGGCGAGGAGCGAGAGCGTGTCCGCGGAGAGCTGCCAGGCCGGGGCCCGGTAGCCGGCGGGGCGCCGGCCCGCGAGCGGGGTCAGCGTCTCGATGCTCTTCCTCAAGATCTCCCGCTCGCGCCCGGGCTCGAGATCCGTCACGCGCTCGTGGACGTCGCCGTGGCAGCCGATCTCGTGGCCGTCGCCGGCGATGGCGCGGATGTTGTCGGGATAGTGCGCGGCGACCCAGGCGGGAACGAAGAAGGTCGCGCGGATCCCCGCCGCGCGCAGGAGCGCCAGGATGCGCGGCAGCGCTTCCAGCACGCCGAAGCGGCCTTGCGAGAGCGCGACGGGCTCCTCGACGCCGCGGGCGAGCCAGAGCGTTTCCGCGTCGA
>Ga0214473_10012002_pt1 | contig 10165 bp, 11 predicted proteins | sample RVTome_7_FD_203509 | JGI IMG/M metagenome (GOLD analysis project Ga0214473, IMG submission 203509) | Soil microbial communities from uranium-contaminated site in the Upper Colorado River Basin, Wyoming, United States - RVT98D197 | ecosystem: Environmental > Terrestrial > Soil > Contaminated >... | reverse complement strand
ATTATCGTATCACGCCGGGCCCGGCCGAGCAAGCAATTTTTCCGGCTTTTCGCCCTGATCCGAGCTTATAATGTTTTGCTCGAACCTCGGACCCTGTCTGGCGTTATACAGATAGGGAAAGGCGTGGAGGTCCACAAAGCTTGGTCAAGAGACAGAGAATTCTGATAACCGGCCGCGTCCAGGGGGTCGGATTTCGGCCGGCGGTCTATCGGCTGGCCCGGGAGTTGGGACTGGCCGGATGGGTCATTAACGACACAAAAGGCGTCACGATCGAGCTCCAGGGCGAGCCGCAGGAGATCGACGACTTTTTCCGGCGTCTGCAAGCCGGGCCGGATAAGCCACCGCTGGCCGGGATTCAGTCCCTCGAACGGACGGATATTGAGCCGGTCGAGGAGGAAGCCGCCTTTGTCATCGGAAAGAGTGAATCACAGGGGACGGCTCTGTCTCAGGTGACCGCCGATATCGCCACCTGTGAGGATTGCCTGGCCGAACTGCAGAATCCGGAGGATTTCCGGTACCGCTATCCATTCATCAATTGCACGAATTGCGGGCCCCGGTATTCGATCATCAAGACGATTCCCTATGACCGCCCTAACACCACGATGTCCGCGTTCGCGATGTGCGAGCGCTGTGCGGCCCAGTACCGGGATGTGGCGGACCGGCGGTTTCATGCCCAGCCCGTGGCCTGTCCGCGCTGTGGACCACGAATCTGGCTGACCGACCCCGTCGGCAAGGTCCTGCTGACCGGCAGCGATGAAGTCGTTGCCGAGACGGCGCGGCTGCTGCGAGCAGGGAAAATCGTCGCCATTAAGGGTATCGGCGGCTTTCATCTGGCTTGCGATGTGCTCAACAATGAGGCGGTCCTCCGGCTGCGCCGGCGCAAACGACGCGATTACAAACCCTTCGCGCTGATGGCTCGCTCTATTCAAGACGTGAGAAAGCACTCGCTCGTAGACGCTGCGACCGAAGAGGCTCTTGCGAGTCCGCGGAGCCCTATCGTGCTCTTGCCGAAGAGGTCGGATAGTACGATTGCTCCATCGGTTGCCCAGGGCGTCAGCACGTTCGGCTTCATGCTCTGCTACGCACCGCTGCATCATCTGCTGTTCGCGGCGGGCCTCGAAGTCCTGGTAATGACCAGTGCGAACCTCTCGGATGAGCCGCTGATCTGCAAGAATGAGCCGGCCCTGGAACGACTCGGCGGTGTGGCCGATGCTTTTCTGATGCATGACCGGGAAATCTATCGGCAGGTCGATGACTCGATCGTCTACTTTGCCGCCGGCGCGCAGATCGTGCTGCGGCGGGCCCGGGGCTATGTGCCGACGCCCATCTTTATGGAGCGGGCGGCGCCGCAGGGAATTCTCGCGACCGGCGCCGATCTAAAGAATACGTTCTGTTTCGCGAAGCAGAACCAGCTTATCCTCAGCGAGCACATCGGCGACCTCGAAGATGCGGAGGTCTACCATCATTATGCGGGCTCGATCAAGCATCTGGCAGGGCTCTTCGAGGTCGAGCCGACCGTCGTTGCCTGCGATCTGCATCCGGGCTACCTGTCCACCCAATACGCCAAGAGCCTTCGCGGTGTGAAAGTCGTTCCCGTTCAACACCACTGGGCCCACATCGCCTCGGTTCTCGCGGAGCACAGGCTTGCCGGACCCGTGATCGGCCTCGAATGCGATGGCACGGGCTACGGCACCGACGGGGCGATCTGGGGCTGCGAGTGCATGATTGCATCGTTGACGCAGTTCGAGCGGTTCGGCCACCTCGCCTATTATCCCTTGCCCGGCGGCGACAAGGCGAGCAAGGAGGCGATTCGGCCGACGGTGAGCCTTCTTCGGGAAGCGTACGGCGAGCAGTTCTCGCTCCGTGAATTCAGATGGCTGCTGGAACGTATCGAGCCGAAGGAAGCGAAGTTGAAGCTTATCTGCGAGCAGATCGATAAACGCATCAACACGGTGAACACGTCCAGCCTGGGCCGGGTCTTCGATGCGGTCGCGGCGCTGGTCGGGCTGGGCAGCTATAACTACTTCGATGCCCAATTGCCGATGGCGCTCGAATCGGTGGCGGCCGCCGAGGTCGAGGATTCCTACGAGTTCGACCTGCATCAGCCCGGCGGCGAACCGCTGCAACTGGATTTGCGTAGGACTCTACGGAGCTTGGTAGAGGATATTCGACGCGAGAAAGCCCCAGCCCTGATCTCCGCGAGATTTCACAACACCCTGGCCGAAGCCTTGTTGGCGCTGGCCAAAGCCGCCCGGGAGAGCACTCGGCTGGAGACGGCCGCTTTGAGCGGAGGCGTGTTCTGCAATCACTATCTCGTGAATCGACTGGCGGCACGATTGCAGCAGGAGGGATTTACGGTATTATTGAATCGCGAGGTCCCGTCCAACGACGGCGGCATCGCCCTCGGCCAGGCAGCCATTGCGGCACACATAGGAAACAGTAGCTTCTGAGAGGACACACGGCACATGTGTTTGGCGATACCGGCACGGATCATTGAGTTGGAGGAGGACCGGGCGGTGGTCGATGCGATGGGCAACCGCTGGAAGGCGAAGACCACGCTCCTGCCGGACGCGAAGCTGGGGGACTTGGTGCTGGTGCACGCCGGCTTCGCGATCTCGCGTGTGGATGAGGAAGAGGCGAAGAAGACGTGGGAGCTCTTCGCCGAGATTGAGAATTTTGAGAAGACACGGAACAAGGTTTCCGGATGATGCTGATGTTGGACCGAATCGCTCAAGCGCAGGATACGATCGCCGCGGCTTGCCGCAAGCTCGGCCGGCAGATCACCATTATGGAGGTGTGCGGGACACACACGGTCTCTATCTTCCGCAGCGGAATTCGCTCGACGTTGCCCGACGGATTGAAGCTGCTGTCGGGCCCGGGTTGCCCCGTCTGTGTTACCGACCAAGGCTACATCGACGCCGTACTACAACTGGCGGACCGTCCGGACTGCCTGATCGCCACATACGGGGACATGATCCGCGTGCCGGGCCACAACGGCTCGCTCGAGACGCGGGCGTCGAAAGGCAACGTGAGAGTCGTTCTGAGCAGCGAGGATGCACTCCAGTTGGCCCGGGACAATCCGAGTCAGACTGTGGTGTTCATCGCGGTCGGATTTGAGACGACGACTCCCGCGACCGCCGTGGTCGTCAAGGAGGCGGCCCGGGAGGGCATCGGGAATTTCTGTATCCTCAGCGGCCACAAGCTGGTCATCCCCGCAATGCGGGCTCTGCTCAGCGGGATGAACGACCGGATCGATGCTTTCCTGTGTCCAGGGCATGTCAGTGCCATTATCGGCTCGGGCGCCTTTGCAGAGATCGTGGCGGATTACGGCCGGCCCTGTGTGGTGGCGGGCTTCGAGCCGCTGCAGATCCTGGAGGCTCTGGCGGAAATCTGCCGCCAGCTCGCGGCCGGAAAAGCTGAGGTGAAGTCGATCTACCGCGCGGTTGTGACGGAAAAGGGCAACACGGCGGCCCAGCGGGTCATTGCGGAGTGCTTCGACGCTGTCGACGGCTATTGGCGCGGGCTTGGCAAAATAGCCCAAAGCACGCTCGCCCTCAAGGCGGAATATAGCCAATTCGACGCCTTCAAACGGTTCGGCCTGGCCGATGTGCCGGGCAAGGACACCAGCGGCTGCCGGTGCGGCGAGGTTCTGTGCGGACTGATCGAGCCGATTCAATGCCCGCTCTTCGGCCGGCAGTGCACGACCCAGAAGCCGGTGGGCCCGTGCATGGTCAGTTCGGAGGGGACCTGTGCGGCGTGGTACAAGTACGGACGGAGGAGCTGACGCGACCGATGGCGGCCAACCCGGAGAGAATCCTGCTTGCCCACGGCGGTGGGGGCCAGCTTACCAATCAGCTTATTCGCGAGCGGATCGTGCCGAAGTTCCGGAATGAGACGCTTGCCGAGCTCACCGATGCGGCTCGTCTGACGTTGTCCTCCCCGGCGATTTGCTTCACGACGGACAGCTACGTGGTCAAGCCCTTGTTCTTCAAAGGCGGAGACATCGGCAAGCTTGCCGTCTGCGGCACCGTGAACGATCTGGCGGTGTCCGGCTCGAAGCCGATGGTGCTGTCGCTGGCGCTGATCATCGAAGAGGGCTTCGAGATCGAGCTTCTGGAGCAGATTCTACAGAGCATCAGCGTGGCGGCTCGAGAAAACGAAGTAACTATTGTGACAGGGGACACAAAGACCGTGGAGCGCGGCTCGGCAGACGGGCTCTTCATCAACACCTCCGGCATCGGGATCCGGCTGCCGAACGTGGAACTGGGCTTCGGCAAGATCGAGGTCGGTGACCAAGTGCTACTCAGCGGCTCGATTGGCGATCACGGCATGACAATCGTCTCCCAGCGGGAAGGGATCAATTTTGAATCCCCGCTGACGAGCGACTGTGCGGGGCTGGCGGAGTTGACGTGTGCCTTGTTCGAGAAGGTGCCGGGGATCCGGTTCATGCGCGACCCGACGCGCGGGGGTCTGGCCGCCACGCTGAATGAAGTTGTCGAGGCCAGTCGTTTGGGCATTGAGATCGGCGAAAGAGCGATTCCGGTTAGGCCGGCGGTGCAGGCGGCGGCCGACATGCTTGGTTTCGACGTGCTCAACGCCGCCAACGAGGGCAAATTCGTGGCGATTGTGTCCCCGCAAGCTGCCCCGGAATGTCTGCGCCTCTGCCGCGCGCACCGTTTGGGCCGGGAGGCGAGCATCATTGGCGGAATCGTCCCGGCACGCGACGTGCCGCTCGTCGAGCTGGTCACGAAAATCGGGGGCCGGCGGATCGTGCAGATGCCGTACGGGCGCGAGTTGCCGAGGATTTGCTGATGCACGAGACGGCGCTGGCGCAGAGCTTGGTGGAGGTGATTTCGCAGGAGGCCGAGAAGCGGCACGCCAAACCCCTTCGGGCGAAAATGAGCTGTGGCGAGCTGAACGCGGTCAATGACGATGTGCTTTCGTTCGCGTTCGGGGCCGTCGCCCAGGGCACGCCCTGCGAAGGAATGGAGCTGCAAATCGAGCACAAGCCCCTGCAAGCCAGGTGCCGGGCCTGTGGCCGCGTCTTCACCGTGGATTTGTCCGGCCCCGAGTGCCCTGGTTGCGGCAGCCAGGATTTCGAATTGTTACCCGATGCTCCCTTGATGCTGGAAGAAATCGAATTTGAAGGAACCGATGATGGCGAAGGTTGATATTGGCAGGAAGATACTGGGCGCCAACGAAGTGTACGCGCAGAAGAACCGCGAGCTCCTCGCCCAAATCAAGAAGCCGTGTTTCAATATCATCTCCTCGCCCGGTTCCGGCAAGACGACCATTTTGGTCCGTACGATCAACGATCTGGCCGGCTCACTCCGCGTCGGCGTCATTGAGGGCGACATCCAGACGGACATCGACGCCGAGCGCATCCGTGCCGCGAAAGCGCCGGCCATTCAAATCAACACGCAGGGAGCATGTCATTTGTCCGCCGCCCAGGTGAATCAGGCCTTGGAAAAGTTGCCGCTCGACAGCTTGGACATCGTCTTCATTGAGAATGTCGGCAATCTCGTGTGCCCTTCGGCCTTCGAGTTGGGGGAAACTGGGAAGATTGTGGTACTCTCCGTCGCCGAGGGAGATGATAAACCGGCGAAGTATCCTGCCATCTTCGCCAAGTCAAAGGTCCTGTTGGTGAACAAGATCGATCTGCTCGCCGGCGCGCTGGTTGACTTTGACCTGGATCGCGTCCGGATGGATGCACGAAGGCTTAACAAAGACATTTCGATTTTCCCGGTGTCGGCCAGGACGGGCGAGGGCATGCAGAATTGGTATGCCTGGCTGACGGATCAGATTCGCGCATCACGCTAAGCGTTGCCCCACGGTCTCCTACGGCGACGCTTTCTGGTAGAGACGATGCTCGCGAATGTAGTGGAGCACATCCGGATGCAGCATCCCGCTGACGTCTGCGCCGGCCGCCAAGCGTCTGCGAACCTCAGTGCTGCTGATATCGAGCAGTGGCGTCGGAATGATATTCCGTTTCAGCTTGGCCACGCGCTCCGGTCCCCACAATGCTTCAAACCGGTCGAAGTCGGGCGTATGGCCCGGCCGCTGCATCGTGGTCAGGTTGCAGGCATCGATCAGCTCGCGAATCCTGTACCAGTGCACGAGGTCCCCAACGCTGTCGGCACCCAACAGCCAGTGAATTGAAGTCTCGGGGCCATACTCGCGCTGGAATTCTCGCACGGTCTCGAGCGTGTAGCTCGGCGCCGGCCGCTTCAACTCGCAATCGCTGACCGCAAACGTGTCGTGGTCCGCGATCGCCAGCAGGATCATGCGCCATCGATCTTCGTCACTCGCAAAGGGAAAGAAACCTTTCAGCGGCGAGATCTTCGCGGGAATGAAGATGACTTTCTCGGCGCCGATTTGTCGCGCCGCGGCCTCGGCGACGCGCGTGTGACCCACGTGAATGGGATCGAACGTGCCGCCGAACAGTGCAATTTTTCTTTGTGTCATAAACTATTAACAGCAAATCTGTGTGTTTCCAGCGTCGCGGCCAGGCAAAATTCTGGCGAGTTGTCTCTGCGTGACAACGAATCAGAGAATCTCGAGAGACGGAAAAAGTCAAGTCACTTTTTTTCTTTTGTGTGGCAGGCGCACGCGATGGCGAAGCGCCGCGGACGCGATGAGGCCTGAGATCGCGCGACATGCAACCGGGGCGTGCGCCTCAAATATTTGCCTCCGCGCCCGGGTTTCGCGCAGGACGCCGATGTCGTGACATTGAGCAGCACTGCGCTCTCTGCTCGCGCGCTGCAGGTCGCGTCTGGCGTGCGGCGCAATGGCGAGGACGCGAGTCCAGGAAAATTTTTATGAAGGATTCTCAAATATTTGGACGATAAAGAACATAACAATTGTTGCCATATCTGATAATCTATTGACAATGATTGAGTCAGTAATTTTAGGGTTGCACAATGTCGTACAGATGCAAAGCACCGTTCAATGGTCAACTTAAAGGAGAAAAGTAATGGCCAAAAAGAAAGCAGCAAAGAAGAAGACCGCAAAGAAGACGACCGCAAAGAAGACGAGGAGGAAGTAGCGCAACAACCCGTTGAGGCCTGCCCATCATCTGCGGCTATCGGCGGCAGATGGTGAAGTGCCGCTCGGGTCGTCCTGAGTGAGCAGAATACAGAAAACTATCCATACGATAGCAGGCTTTCAGGAAATGGAAGGTTCTCCGAGCACAGGAGAACCTTCCGTTTTTTTGCGCCGGCACACGAAACACTCCCGGGCAGGATGCCCGCGCTCCGCCGACCGTACGTTCGGACGCGATCTGCTTTCTTGTAATTCGCTGCGATTCTCCTATACTGGCGGGCAGCGCCGCCGGGCGCAGGGTCCTGCGGTGGGTTACGAGAGAGAATGTCAGGAGTAACGGTTCCATGGACTTGTTCAACTACAGGAGCGGCCGGCTCTTCGCCGAAAGGGTCGAGGTCAGCCGGATTGCGGCGCAGGTGGGCACTCCTGTCTATATCTATAGTCAAGGCACCTTCGAAGACCACCTGCGGAAGATGCAGCAGGCATACCGCGAGCTGGAGACGACCATCTGCTTTTCGGTCAAGGCTTGCGGCAATATCCATATCCTCCAGCGGATGGCCGAGTGGGGCAGCGGCTTCGACATCGTCAGCGGCGGCGAGCTCTATCGTGCTCTCCGCGCGGGGGCCGAGCCGGCGAGGATCGTCTATGCCGGGGTGGGAAAGACCGACGAGGAGATTGGGGAGGCGTTCCGCGCCGGTATCGGCTACTTCAACGTCGAGTCGGAGCAGGAGCTGGAGAACTTCATCCGCCTGGCCCAGCAGCACGCACCGGGGCAGGCAGCGCCCAAAGCGGCCCTGCGCGTGAACCCGGACATCGAGTACCAGACGCACGCCTTCCTGACCACGGGGAAGAAGGAAACCAAGTTCGGGGTCGATATCGAGCGGGCGGTCCGTGTCTTCGACACGTACGGCGCGAATCCGGCGGTTCGCCTGTGCGCCCTTCACGTCCATCTTGGCACTGGCGGCAAGACCATCGATCCCTACGTGGAGGTCGTGCAGAAGATCCTGCCGCTGGTGGACCGGCTGCGCGAACGGGGACATCGGGTCGAGGCCCTCAACCTCGGCGGCGGTTACGGAGCGGACTACGAAACGGAAACCGTGCCGTCCGCGGAGCAGTACGCCGTGGGCATCGTGCCTTTGCTGAAGGGCAAGCAACTCAAGCTTATTCTGGAACCGGGCAAGAGCATCTGTGCCAACGCCGGGATTCTGCTGACCCGTGTTCTCTATATGAAGCAGAGCGGCAGCAAGAAATTCGCGATCGTCGACGCGGGCATGAACGATCTCATCCGGCCCTCGTTGTATGGGGCGTTTCACTTCCTCTGGCCGACACAGGTGGAGCTCCGCTTCGTCCCCGCGGCCCGCAGCCAGGACCTGCACGTCGAAGGCAGCGAGGTCGTGGACATCGTGGGCCCCATCTGTGAAGGTGCGGATTTTCTCGCCAAGGACCGGCCCCTGCCGCCCCTGCAGCGGGGGGACCTGATCGCCGTCTTCACGGCGGGCGCCTACGGGTTCACCATGAGCAGCAACTACAACGCCCGGCCCCGCGCCCCGGAGGTCCTCGTCGCCGGCGACCAGTTCCGCGTCATCCGTCGCCGCGAAACCTACGAAGACCTGGTCGCGCCGGAGCAATAGTGTTGCGGCCATTCTAACGTGGTGGGCTGAAATGGCACGTTGGCCGTGTCCGGCCAGCGGTTGCGTCCCGGCTCATGGTCCGGGATGACAAGGTTGCGCGGCTCGTTTCGGTTGCGTCTGGCGTGAAGCGGCGTTGAGGTCTTCCTCCGCCTTCCGCAGCCGCTGGCGCACGAATTCGTCGCGTACCTGGTCAGGCGGCCTGCTCATAGATCACCTTGCCATACTTGTTGGCGGGGTAAGCGAGGCCGCCAATGACATCCTTGCTCTCCTCAAACCGCTCGACCGCCATAACGATAATATCGAATGGATAACCGAGCCCGCGCATGGCTTGGTGAATCCGAACGCTTTCCTTACGGGGATCACCAGGCGCAGACTCCAGCACCAGCAGGTCAATATCGCTGTCTTTGGTCATCTGTCCCGCAGCGGCCGAGCCGAACAGAATAATCCGCTGCGGCTGGGCCACCTCCAGGATCCGTTTGACGATCTCACTCACCAGTGTCGGACTGATTCCCATAGATACCTCACGAGCACGCGCGAACCCAGACCACCCTATATCATCCGAACAAAGCCGCCTCCTGTCAAATCCCATCGCCAGAATCCTGACGCTCGTAGGAGCGTACTCCCTCCCCGCTGGCTCCAAGTCGGTAGGCTACTCTCAACAACATTCTGTGCCCATGCATTGTCCCCTCAAAGCTTGCTCTAAGGGTCGGTCCCCGCTGCCCTGTCATTGTTTCTCCGTCAGTGACTCGAGGAATTCTCTCCTCCTAATATCGCCTGTTTTCAGGAAGTACCGATAGTCATCAATAAGCTCCTTCACTTCTTCGTTCATGACTCCCCCTTTCTCGATGAATATTTGTATTTCATCAGGAGAAGGGGCTTGCCATTCGCGAGAATTCACCATCTTCCCAAGCTCCCGGGATGCCTTGCTTTGCTCGGGGCCTGCTTTCATATTCATCTTGTTTGGATCAGTCCGACCCTCAAGAGCGCAACGAATGGCCCTACAATAGAGCAAACCCACCCCCTTGGACCACATCTCCTTTGCAGCTCCGATCTCATCCTCTGACAATCCGATCTCTCTGAGAGTGCCTATGACCTGGTCAGATAGACCGAGTTGTACCTTGAGCGTGGTCCTGTCATAGAAGTTTGCCGCCATCAGTTCGGTCAATATCGTCGTTCCGGTCACTCTGGCCAAGCCAATCAGCTTTCTTCGTGCACTGTCCAACTCACCCCCAGTCTCCCGCGCAAGGCATAGTGCTTCTTTCGCCTGGTTGAGCGCGTCTGACGCAGCAAGTTCCTTCTTTCTTGTAGTGGTGAGTTGGAGATAACTCATCGTCAGCATGAAGAAGGATATGACAATGGACGCACTCAAAATCATATGCCCAAAGCGTTGCACCCAGAGGATGTCCCATCCATAGTTGAAGGTTAGAAAAGCCATGGCTACTCCGGCCGGATGGACGGTACCATCAGGCCAGCCATAAGAACCATTGTTCAGA
>Ga0214473_10012001_pt1 | contig 10165 bp, 8 predicted proteins | sample RVTome_7_FD_203509 | JGI IMG/M metagenome (GOLD analysis project Ga0214473, IMG submission 203509) | Soil microbial communities from uranium-contaminated site in the Upper Colorado River Basin, Wyoming, United States - RVT98D197 | ecosystem: Environmental > Terrestrial > Soil > Contaminated >... | reverse complement strand
ATTCATGGGCGGCCGGTTGAGGGTGACGGTCAGGACCCGGCCTTCTTGCTTCATCGCGAGGAACTTGTATTCCATCGGCTCTCTCCGTTTGCGGCGGTATTCTTTCCGGCTACCCGACCTTGAGAACGAGGGAGGCCGCGGTGTCGCCGGCCGCGCAGCCGGAGAAGAGGAGGTAGCCGCCCCCTTTCATCGCCAGCTCCTCGATCCCCTCGATGAGAAGACGCGCGCCGGTGGGGCCCTGAGGATGCCCGTAGATCAGCGATGAACCGAAGTTGTTCATGCCGTTCAGGTCCAGCCCCATCACCTTGGCCATGACCACGTCGTTGGACGCGAACGGGTTGTGCGTCTTGACGGCACCCAGGTCCGAGGGTTTCAGGCCGGCGCCGTCAAGGGCCATCTGCGCCGACGGGGCGACGGCGGCCGCCATGAACCCCTTCTTCGTCCGGGTGTACCCGAAAGAGACGAGCCGGACTTCGATCTTGGGGTCGGCGCTCATCTCCCGGGCCTTCTCGCGCGTCATCACGAAGACGCCGCAATTGCCGTCGGCCGGGTAGGTCTGCGAGCCGAAGGTGTGCACGCCGTCGGGGAGGATCGGCCGAAGGCCCGCAAGCCCTTCCTTCGTGCTCGCCGTGACCCCCTCGTCGGCCTCGACCACGACGGTCTTCTTCCTGGAAACCTGCACCTCCACCGGGAAGATGTACCGCTTCTGGAACTCCCGGTCGTTGGCCAGGGAGTCCCGGTACTGGTCCTGCCGCCGCAGGGTGACGGCGTCGCACTCCTCGCGGGAAACGCCGTGCTCCTTGCTGACGTTTTCCGCAGTCTGGATCATCGCCCCGCCCGCCCAGGGGTCCTTGCCGAAGTTGTCCATGACCCAGTCCTCGGCGACCACCTGGCCGCCGGGTCCTCCTGGATTCGGCCAGACGGCGTGCGGCCCGTTGGAGCAGCGGTCGGCCAGCAGGCACCAGCAGTTGCCGAACATGCCGGTCTCGATCCCCATGCCGGCCTGGTAGATGGAAAAAGTAGAGGTGGAGCAGGCCTGGCTGACGAGAAGGCCGGGAGCGCCGACGGCGCCCATCATCGCCGAGGCCCATGGGCCGCTGTAGAACCACTGCTTCTGATAGACGGTGCTGCCGACGATGACGTAATCGACTTTCTTCGGGTCCCACTTCCTGGACTCGAAGAAGCGGCGGGAGGTGTTGGCCCCCAGGACGATCGAGTGCTCGTTGGCCAAGGTCCCCTGCCAGCGGACGAACGGAGTGCTGTAATAGCCCCGGTAGGGGATGAACGCCTTCGTCAGCATGAACGGTCCTCCTTTTCGCGCATCGAAGTTTCGGTGGCTATATCCTGATCCTGCCGTCGACGGCATGGACGGCGTTTTCGAAAGCCATGATCGGGTTCAGGTCCATCTCCCGGATCTCCGGCAGGTCGGAGAGGAGCAGGGAGACGCGCTGGATCAGGCGGATGATCTTTTCCCTGTCCACGCCCTTCCCTCCGCGGATGCCGTCGAGCAGCGCCTTCGTCTTGATGGAATCGAGCATCTCCTGCGCTTCCACACGGGTGACGGGGGCGATCTTGAACGCGACGTCCTTTAAAATCTCGACGTAGATGCCCCCCAGCCCGAACATCACCAGGTGCCCCAGCCCTCTGGAAGCGGTCGCTCCGACGATCAGCTCCCTGCCTCCGGGGAGAAACTTCTGCACGAGGAATTTCAGATCGCCGTACGACCCCAGGCGCTGCCGCATGCCTTCCACCGCCGAACGGACCGCGGAGGCATCCTTCAGGTTGACGGCGACCCCGCCCATGTCGCTTTTGTGGTCGATCTTATCGGAGTCGACCTTGACCGCCACGGGATAGCCGATCGCTTCGGCGGCGGCGACCGCCTCATCGGCGGCGCGGACCACCTTCCAGCCGGCGACGGGGATCCCGTACGCCTCGAAGACGGTGTATACGTCGGCAGCGGAGAGGATGCCGCGGCCCTCCCTGCGCGCCTGCTCCACGACCGACCTCGCCCGGGCGGCGTCCACGTCGGCAAAGGCCTCGGGCCGGCCGATGTCGCGCCCCCGGAGTGCGCCGTACCGGGTGAGAGCCCCCAATGCCTTCGCCGCGGCGGTCGGAGTGGCGTAGAAGGGGATGCCGCCCTCCTTGAGGATCTTCATGGTGATCCGGTACCGCTCCTGGGTGAGGTCGGTCATGAAGTTACAGACGACCGGCTTCTTCCCTTTCCGGCTCGCCTCGACGATCTGCCGGGCCACCTCGTGGGTGTCCGTGAAAGGAGCGGTGACGAAATTGATGAAGATGCTGTCGACCCCTTTCTCCTCCTGGAGCACCTCCATCGCCGCGCGGAACTGGGCGCCGCCGGCGGTGGCCACCACGTCGATCGGATTTTCCAGGGCGGCCTGGGGAAGCTGGGTCTCCTTGAGCCGGGCGATCGCCGCCTCGGTGAGCTTCGGCACCTCGAGCCCCGCCGCCACGAGGACGTCGGTGGCGATGACCGCCGGACCGCCGGTGTTCGTGATGATGCCCACCCGGTTCCCCGCCGGGATCGGCTGCGCGGCGAACGCCTTCGCGGCCCGCACCATCTCCTCCTCGTTCTGGAAGGAGAGGATGCCGGTCTTCTCGAAGATCAGCTCGGTGGCGATGTCCACCCCGGCCATGGAGCCGGTGTGCGAGGAGGCCGCCTTGGCCCCCTGCTCGGTTCGCCCCGCCTTCATCGCCAGCACCGGTTTCCGCGCCGCCACCTCGCGGGCCGTTTCCAGGAACTCCATCGGGTCGGAGAACCCTTCCGTGTAGAGGAGGATCGCCTTGCACCCGGGGTCTTCCGCCCAGTAGCGCAGGATCTCCGGGATCGAGAGGTCGCAGGCGTTCCCGTTGGACGCGTACATCCGCATCCCGATCCCCTCGTCGAAGAGCGCCTGCATGATCAGGGCTCCGACCCCGCCGCTTAAGGCCACCACCGAAACGGAGCCGGGCTCCGGGTAGGTGAAGGTGAAGTTGCAGTAGGCCTTCAGATCCGGATCGGTGTTGATGATCCCCTGGCAGTTGGGGCCGAACACGCGGACGTTGTGTTTGCGGGCATTGGCCAGGAACGCCTCCTGGATCTTCGCCCCCTCCTCTCCCATCTCGCTGAAGCCGGCGGAATTGATGATGACCGCCTTTACCCCCTTCTTCCCGCAATCCTCGATCGCCTGGGGGACCATCCTGGCGGGGATGATGATGTGGGCCACGTCGACCTCGCCGGGAATTTCGTCGAGCGTCTTGTAGGCCTTCAGGCCGCGCACATCGGGGGCGGTGGGGTTGATCGGGTAGATGTTCCCCTTGTAGCCGTACGTCTGGAGGTTCTTGATGATGACGTTGCCGATCGAGAGCTCCTTGGTGGAGGCGCCGATGATCGCGACCGCCTTGGGACGGAAGAGCGCGCTCAGCATCTCACTTCCCCTCCGTGATCTGTTCGATGAAGGCTTCCACGTTGGTCTTCAACTGCTCGTCGGAAACGCAGCGCAGGTCGTTCAGGTCGCCGGAGAGGACCAGGCTGGGGACGCCGGTCTCCGCCTCGAGCCGCTGGGGCATGCCGTAGCGGCTGTTGGAGTTGTAGGGGCAGGTCTTGGCGTCGTGGTAGACGATCCCGTCGATGCGGAACTTCTCCAGCATCCCCTTGATGTACGCTTCCTTGTACTCGTCGGACCGGACGATGAAGAGCTCCAGGTACGCCTTCGCCATGCTCCGGAACGAATCCCGCCCGTCGAACGCCGGGAAGATCCAGCTGCTGCAGTAGGTGGAGGCGAGGACGTTTGCGCGGAGTTGCGAGAACAGCTCCGAATGCTGCCGCAGCCGTCCCCAGATGGGCATTCCTTCCCAGTAGAGGCGCGTGGCTTCGCCGTCGACGGCCCCGTCCCCGTCCCGGACCCTCTGCTCCAGCTCGGCCAGAAGTACCTTGTAGTAGTCGATCGCCGTCTGCATCCCCCGCAGGACGACGGCCGGCCCCATGTGGATGGTGCCGTCGAAGAACGTTAGGGGGGCGGGAGACGCGGCCGCCGTCTCGAGCACCTTTTTCCACAGCTCGGTGCATTCGCGGGAGAGGGAGACCGTTTCCCGGAGCCGGTCCCTATCCAGTTTGCTCCCGGAGATCTTCTCCAGCGTCGGGACGAGCGCCTCGATCTGCCGCGCGACGTCGTCGATGTGGGCGTCGGTGACCTCCTTGACGTTCTTGGGGGAGGAGACGCCGATGGAGGGGACGTTGAGCCTTCGGGAGTACCACGCGAGCCAGTCCTGCACGTCGCGGCACTGGTTCGTGTTGAAGACCAGGACATCGGGCTTCGGCACCGACTCGATCCCCTTGTACGCCTTGGAAAGGGGGGTGACGCCTTTCAGGCAGGCGCCGATGTCGGACGTGAGATACGAACAGATGTCGGGGGAATAGCCGATGGCATTCGCGGCCGGGATCATGTCGGTGGACATGCGCGTCGCGCCAAGCATCGCGGCGTGGTTTTCCGGGAAATGGACGGCGAACCCCATGGCGCGGAGCAGCTCCGCCGGGCCGACGCTGGTACACCAGGCGACCTTCCGCTTGCCGGTCGTGGCCGCGTCGTTCAGGTCGTAGAAGTAGTCGGCCATGATTTTGTTCATCCGGTCGCTTGCCTGGATCTTCTTCCGCGTGGTCTTCTTTTCCTCAGCCATCGCTTTCTCCCTTTCCGTCCAAGGCGTATAAAGCGGCTCCGATCGCGCCCGCCAGCTGCGGCAACTCGGGCAGCAGGATGGACCTGCCGATCATCTCCTCGGCCATCTCCACGATATACGGATTGTGGGCCACCACTCCCCCCGTCATGACGACGCGCTCCGTGGGGGAGTCCATTTCCAGCACTCTCGATATAACCGAATAGAAGATCCCCTTGACGATGTCGGTCACCTTCTTGCCGTAGCGGATGTTCTCGAGGACCTCGGTGGCCGAAAAGACCGTGCAGTAGCTCCCCAGTTTCACCATCGCCGTGGACTGCCGCGCAAGGCCGTCCATCTCCTCCAGCGGGATGTCCAGCCGGGCGGACATCTCCTCGAGAAACGCTCCGGTCCCGGCGGCGCACTTCCGGTTCATCTTGAAGCCGCTGCGGCGGCCGTCGCGGTCGATCTTGATGATCTTGTTGTCCTGGCCGCCGATGTCGATGACGGTGATCGCCTCGGGAAACCGGTGGTAGCACCCCTTGGCGAGGCAGCCGATCTCGGTCTTGGTCTGCGCGGTGACGAACTCGACGTTGGCCCGGCCGTAGCCGGTGGAGACGGCGTTGGCGATCTCCCCGCGCACGGCCCCGGCCATCTTCAGCGAATCATCCAGGCAGGCCGCCGCGGTGACGGAGAAATCGGTTCCCGACTTCCGGACGGAGTGGCCGAGCAGCCGCCGCTCCGCGTCGACGACGGCGACCTTCGTCCTCGATGCCCCGATGTCGAGGCCTACGTAAACAGGAGTGGACATTCCCGCCCCGTGCGCCCTTATTAGCGGCCTTCCCATTTCGCGGGACGCTTCGCGATGAAGGCGTTCAATCCTTCCACGGCATCGTGCGTGGCCATCAGCTCGTCAAGATACAGCTTCTCCACCGCGGCGAGCTTCTCCGAGACGCGCTCGAGGAAGCCGGCGCGGGCGGCGCGCACGGCGAACCGCAGGGAGCTTGCGCTGAGCGGAGCGAGAAACTCGTCGAAGAACGAGATCGCCGCCTTTTCCGGGTCCTCCGCCAGGACGTTCACCAATCCGATCCGGTGGGCCTCCTCGGCCCCGATGCTGCGCCCGGAAAACAGCAGGTCGTCGGCCCGCCCCTGTCCGATCCGCTCCGGCAGCAGGCAGGAGGCCGCCGGCGCGAACACCGCGAGCCGGATTTCGGGCTGGCCCAGCTTCGTGTCGGGCGCCGCGAAGATCAGGTGCCCCGCGGATACGACCTCGAGGCCGCCCCCCAGGCATTGGCCGCGCACCGCCGAAAGGACCGGGACGGGGCTTCCCAGGATCCGCCGGATCAGGGCATGGAGATCGCGCAGCATTCGGGCGCACGATTCCGGCAGGTGCTCCTCCACGCTGGCGCCGAAGCTGAAGTGCGGCCCTTCCGCGTCCAGGAGCACGGCCTTCAGCGCGGAGGACGGAAGGTGCTCCCCGAGAGCGGACGCAAGCGCCGCGATCATGGCGGCGTCCACGATGTTCGCCTTGGGGCGGGCGAGGCGCAGGCGCAGCAGGCCGCCGTCCTTTTCCAGCCATGCCTTGAGGGGACTCGCGCTCATCGGAGTTTCGGAACCAGGACCGCGCGGCGGGCCAGCTTGTGGGCGCGGGCGGCGGCGAAGATTTCGTTGATGTCGTCCAGCGGATGGCTCTCGACGAAGGGGGCAAGGGGGATCTTGCGGTCCAGCACCAGGTCGAGCGCCGGGGGATAGAGCTCGGTCAGGCATCCCCAGTTGCCCAGCGCGCGGGCGTGGAAAGCCATCAGGTTCGAAAGGCGCAGCTCCACCTTGTCCATGGTGAAGCCGACCACCGACAGCGTCGCCCCGTGGGTGAGCAGCCCGAAGGCGGTGTCCTGTCCCGCGGCCGTCCCGGAGCACTCGAATATTTTCCAACCGGTGCCGGGAAGCCCGTTGTTCCTGGCGAAGTCCTGGATCGCCTTTCTCAGCTCCCGGCCCTGCACCTGGCGGACGTTCAGGGTCAGCGCGGCCCCGTATTCGGCCATCTTGTCCAGCTTCGCCTGGTCCACGTCGAGAGCCACTGCCGTTGCCCCGAAGGCGCGGGCGATCTGCACCGCATAGGTGCCTACCCCGCCGGTCCCCACCACGATCGCGAGATCGCCGGGTCGAACCTCCGCCTGCACCGCCGCCTGGTAGGGCGTCGTCACCGCGTCGGCCACCACGGAGACATCGGCCAGCGCCAGCCCGGCCGCCGCAAGCCGCTGCTCGTCCACCGGACAAAGGCCCCTTGCCGGCACGCGAACATGGGTGGAAAAACCGCCGTGGATGTCGTTCCCCGGCATCTTCTGCTTGCGGCAGATGGTACCCTGCCCGGAGAGGCAGAGTTTGCATTCGCCGCAGGGGATCACCGACGGAAGGAGCACGGCCTTGCCTTCCCACTTCGAGGCCCCCGCCCCGGCGGCGACCACCCTTCCGCTGATCTCGTGTCCCAGCGCAAGCGGCAGCCCGTGGTTGACCCGCACGCCGTCATAATAAAATCCCAGGTCCGTGTGGCATACCCCGCACCCGGCCACCTCGACCACCACCTCGCCGTCGGACGGCGGGAACGGGTCGAAGTCGGTTTTCACCATGGGCGCGCCCACTGCGGTCATCAGCCAGCGATACGACGGATGGGTCATCGGCTTTCCTCTTTATTCTTTGATTGGAGTCATCCCGTGATTGGAGTCATACCGACGATGTCAGAAAATCGCATTCCGGGTACCGGTGCCTGCTCCGAAAAAGATGAACAATAACAGCCCTATATCTTTGGAAATCGAACGGCCATCCATCGGTTTGGCAGCCTGTCGGCAACAGGCAAAAAAGAGTATTTCGTAAAATAGTACCGCAATGCTTTTTAGCTGTCAATGTAATATAGATACGCCGTTTTATGAAAAAAAACAAGAGCGGGGATGGGGGTGTCGTACGTTGTGTGTTAACGACTTGTGCCGAGCGCCGGGAGGAGTTCCCGGCCCACGCGGAACGCCCTGACGTTTACCTCCACGATCCTTTCCGGGAGGGCGGCGCGCAGGGCCTTCACGTACGTCTCCTCCGCGAGCGGCAGGAACCGGGATGCCGCGCCGACCATCACGATGTTGACGGCCCGCACCTCGTTCAGCGAAAGGGCCGCCGCGAGCGCGTCCACCACGAACAGGTTCGGGGTGAACTCCCGGAGCCGTTCTTCGATCCTTGCGGGATAGCGCTCCCGCCCCGTCGCCACGGACGGCGGATGGATCTCCTGCGCGTTGACCAGCGCCGTCCCGTCCGGTGACAGGTAATGCGCGAACCGCAGCGCCTCCATCTTCTCGAAGGCGATCAGCAGGCCAGCCGTGCCGGGCTCGATCAGCGGGGAATGTACCTTCTTCCCGAACCGCAGGTGCGTCGTCACGGCCCCCCCGCGCTGGGCCATGCCGTGGACCTCGCTCTTCTTCACGTCGTATCCGCCCGAAAGAAACGCCTCGCAGAGGACCTCGGAGGCCAGGAGGATCCCCTGCCCGCCGACCCCCGCGAGAAAGACGTTCCCTCCTGCGGCCTCGCTCAACCCTTCCCCTCCAGGATCGCCTTGAACTTGCACAGCGGGGGGCACTGGTTGCAGCCGTCGCACAGAAGCGCGTTGATCCGGGCCATCCCCTTCTGGGCGGCCTTTTTCCCCGCCGCGACCGCCTCTTCCGGCGTGAACGGCACCCACTCGATGGCGGGGCAGCCCAGCTTGTTGCACGCCCTGCACCCCGTGCAAAGGTCCGGGATCACCTCGTATACCGGGCGCTTCTTCTTCCGGTGCCCGGGGAGAAGGACGCACGGCGCCTCGGTGATGACGACGGAGGGGGCCTCCCGGGCAAGCTCCCGCCGGAGGACCGCCTCGGTCTGCGCCATGTCGTGCGGGTTGACCGTGTACACGTGCTCGACGCCGATCGACCGGCACAGCCCCGGAAGGTCCAGCCGGTGCGTGGGGTCCTCCTGGAGCGTCATGCCAGTTGCGGGATTTTCCTGGGCTCCCGTCATCGCGGTGGTCCGGTTGTCCAGTATGATCACGGTGCTTGCGCCCCGGTTGTAGACGATGTCGATGAGACCCGTGATGCCGGAGTGGATGAAGGTGGAGTCGCCGATGACCGCGACGATTTTTCCCTGGGCCGCCTTCCCCAGCGCCTTCTCCATGCCGAAAGCGTTCCCGATGGAGGCGCCCATGCAGACGCAGGTGTCCATCCCGCACAGCGGGGGGAGGGCGGCCAACGTGTAGCAGCCGATGTCTCCCGCCACGGTGACCTTCAATTTGGAAAGGACGTAGAAGAGCCCGCGGTGCGGGCATCCCGGGCAGAGGTTGGGGGGGCGGGACGGGACTTTCTCCGGCGGACGCACGGGCGCGGAGCCGCCGGCGATCCCCTCCCGGACGATGCGGGGGTCGAGCTCGCCGACGATCGGGATCAACTCCTTCCCCTGGACGGCGATCCCCAAGGCCTTCACGTGCATTTCGATGACGGGATCCAGCTCCTCCACGACCACGAGCCGCGAAACTCCCGCCGCGAACTCCCGGATAAGCCGTTCGGGCAACGGGTGCGCCATCCCCAGCTTCAGGACGGAAGCGTCCGGGAACGCCTCACGGACGTATTGGTAGGAGACGCCGGCCGTGACGATCCCGAGCGACCGGTCCCCCCACTCGATCCGGTTGCCGGGGAACGTTTCCGCAAGCTCCTTCAACGCCCGCATCCGCTCTTCCACGATGACGTGGCGCCCCTTCGCGTTCTGGGGGAGCATGACCCACTTGGCGGGGTCGCGGACGAACCCCGGGGGAAACGCCGGCCCCGACACCTCCCCGAGCCGCACCGCCCCCTTGGCGTGGGAGATGCGCGTCGTCGTCCGCAGGAAAACGGGGGTATCGTATTTCTCCGACATTTCGAAGGCGGCCTTCGTGAACTCCCTGGCCTCCTCCGAATCGGACGGCTCCAGCATCGGGATCTTGGCCGCCACCGCGTAATGCCGGTTGTCCTGCTCGTTCTGGGAGGAGTGCAACTCCGGGTCGTCGGCGGTGACGATCACGAACCCGCCACGCACCCCCGTATAGGAAGCGGTGAAGATCGGGTCCGCCGCCACGTTGACCCCCACGTGCTTCATCGCGGCGAGGGACCGCACTCCGGCCATCGACGCGCCGAGGGCCACCTCTACCGCCACCTTCTCGTTGGGAGCCCATTCCGCGTACACGCCTTCGTACCGCGCGAGGTTCTCCAGGATCTCCGTACTGGGGGTCCCGGGATACGCGGACGCGACCTTGACCCCCGCCTCGAAGGCGCCGCGCGCGATGGCCTCGTTTCCGGAGAACAGCCTGACGAGCTGCCGTGCGGGGACGGACAACGGTTTCCCCTTCTTTCCCGCTGGAATATAAGTAGATTACGTTAGCACATCGCCCCCCCCCCTTTCAAATCCGGCGGGGGAATTTCTGCTATACTGTCTTAAATTTGTCTTGGGGGATTTCGTCATGAAAATCGGG
>Ga0214473_10012000_pt1 | contig 10166 bp, 7 predicted proteins | sample RVTome_7_FD_203509 | JGI IMG/M metagenome (GOLD analysis project Ga0214473, IMG submission 203509) | Soil microbial communities from uranium-contaminated site in the Upper Colorado River Basin, Wyoming, United States - RVT98D197 | ecosystem: Environmental > Terrestrial > Soil > Contaminated >... | reverse complement strand
CTTCCTGGAACTACATCTATTCGCGCGCCACCGGCACCGGCGTGGCGTTCAGCGGCTGCGACCTGACGCTTCAGAACTCGGTCGTCGTCAGCTCGCCGCTGTACCTGAATGGCAACCTCTGCATCACCGGTTCGGCGTGGATCGCGTCCGGAGGGCTGTTCGTCCGTGGCTCGCTCACCCTCGACAACGGCAACCACGTCGGCACCGCGGCGGCGCCGGTCAACGACGCCCACATCGCGAAGGGCTGCCAGTACAAGGCGCAGACGCCCCGAAACCCCTGCGTCAACGGTGCGCCCGAAGCCGGCGACAACGTCTTCGCGACGACGCTCGACACGAACGCCGGAACGGTCGAGCCGCCGAACGTGCTCTGGAACGACTGGTACCTGAACGCAAACCCAGGCCCGTACTTCCCCTGCCTCGCGCCTACCGGCAGCGAGGCGCCGAACCCGACCTGGAAGTTCGATCCGACCGTCGCGGCCGGGAGCGCCAGCGACGCGACCAAGCTCACGTACAAGAACAACAACGCCGGCCTGGTCAACCTCACGCCGACCTCCTCCTACTCGTGCAAGACCTTCGCCGGCGAGATCTCCTGGAACGCGACGACGGCCGTCCTGACGATCAGGGGGACGATGTTCATCGACGGTAGCGTCGTGATAGAGAACAAGACCAGCTCTTACGTCGGCCAGGGCGTGATCTACATGTCAGGGACCTTGAAGATCGCGAAGACCCTCTGCGGAAAGCTCGATCCGAACGACTCCACGACGTGCACGACGACCGGCTGGGACCCGAACGTGAACCTGCTCACGTTCGTCGCGAACGGCAACGGCTCGACGGGCTCACCAGACAGCCAGGTGCCGGAAGGCGACGGCGTCCAGATCAGCGGCGCCCGCGTCCAGGGAGCGATCTACGCGACGAACATCATCGACATCGGTTCGGGCGCCGGCGTCGACGGCCCACTGGACGGGAGCACCGTGCTCCTCGGCCAGAGCTCGAGCACGAACTTCCCGCCGTTCACGATCGTCCCCTCCGGGATGCCCGGCAACGAGACGATCTACGCGGTCGCGGGTGCCCCCGAGCTGTTCAGCGGCTGAGCGCCGGCGCCGGTCAAGGGCGCGGTCCCACGCGCCGATACTCGAGTGATGAACGCCGTCGCGGCCGCCTTCGTGTTCGCCCCTGCTCTCGCGCTCGGGAGCTTCCTCAACGTCGTCGCCGCCCGCGTGCCGCTGCGGCGCTCGATCGTCAGCCCGCCGTCGGCCTGCATGTCCTGCGGCGAGCGGATCACCTGGCACGACAACGTGCCGGTCGTCTCCTGGCTCGTGCTGCGCGGCCGCTGCCGGCACTGCAAGGCGGGGATCCCGTGGGTCTACCCCGCGGTCGAGCTCGTCACGGCGGTGCTCGTCGCCGGCTGCGTGCTCGCCTTCGGCGTGACCTGGGATGCGCTCGTCGCCTCCTTCTTCTGTGCCGTGCTCGTCGTGATCTCGGCGACCGACCTCGAGCACCGGATCATCCCGAACCGCGTCGTCATCCCCGCGGCCGTGGTCGTCCTCGCTGCCCAGACCGTGCTCCACCCGAGCCCCGAGTGGGCGCTGGCCGCCCTCGGTGCCTCGGGCTTCCTCTTCGCGGCCGCCGTCGCCTACCCGGCCGGGATGGGGATGGGAGACGTCAAGCTGGCCCTCCTGATGGGGGCGATGCTCGGGCGCGTCGTCCCGGTCGCGGTGATGCTCGGGATGCTCCTGGCGCTCGTCCCGAGCGTCGTCCTGCTGGCCCGTCATGGGGCAGCCGCGAGGAAGATGGGCATCCCCTTCGGGCCCTTCCTGGCCCTCGGCTCGATCCTGGGGCTGTTCTGGGGAGATCGACTGCTGGAGGCGTATCTGAACGTCCTCTGAGCGCCGAAAGTGCTCAGCACTTTCGGCCGTTCTGCCGATAACTCGTTCGAGGGATACCAGCCGTGAACGAGTTCGAACAGCAGCAGCCTCCAGCGCTCCGCACCGTCGGAGGCAAGGCCGGCGCACAGCCGCTCGGCGGCGGCCTGCCGATCAACGCGGTCGCCGAGCTCGTCGTCGACCTCCTGGACGCGACGGGCCTCATCCCGCCCGACAAGCTCGCGCTCGTCCGCGGCCGGGCCCAGCAGGGCGGCACGCTGGCCCAGGCGATCCTCGACGAGGGCGTCGCCACGAGCGAGGGTATCGCCCGCGCGCTCGCAACCCGCTTCCAGCTCCCGCTCGTCGACCTCTCAGGCAACGAGATCGACGACGAAGCGTCGAAGCAGGTGCCGCTGCACGTGCTCGAGCGCGTGATCGCGCTGCCGTACCAGCTCGTGGACGGGACGCTCCGCGTCGCGGTCTCCGATCCGTCGAACGTCCACGCGATGGACGAGCTCAGGCTCGCCACCCGCTACCCGCTCGAGATCGGCGTCGCGGGCCGCGAGGACATCGAGGCCGAGCTCCGGCGCCTCGTCCGCGCCTCCGAGGCCTCAGGCACGCGCGCCTTGGTCGAGGAGGAGCTCGAGCTCCGCGAAGAGGAGGAGGTCGACGACCTCGAGATCGACGACGGGATCTCGGACGCGCCGCTCGTCCGGCTCGTCAACTCCGTGATCTTCCAGGCGGCCGAGGACGGCGCCTCCGACATCCACTTCGAGCCGCAGGAGGACTCACTCGTCGTCCGTTTCCGGATCGACGGCGTGCTCCAGGAGGTGCAGCGGATCCCGAAGCGGATGATGCCCGGCGTCACGACGCGCCTGAAGGTGCTCGCGAAGCTCGACATCGCCGAGCGCCGCAAGCCGCAGGACGGTCGCATCTCGCTGAACGCGGCCGCTGCGGGCCGAGTGCTCGACGTCCGCGTCGCGACGCTCCCGACGGTCGAGGGCGAGTCCGTCGTGATGCGTCTGCTCGACAAGTCGAAGAAGCCGCCGACGCTCGAGGAGCTCGGCCTCTCGGAGGACATGCGGGCGACGCTCTCCGAGATGGTCATGCGCCCGACCGGCGCGCTCCTCGTCACCGGGCCGACCGGCTCCGGTAAGTCGACGACGCTCTATGCGTCCCTGAGCCAGATCAACCGGCCCGAGATCAACATCATCACGGTCGAGGATCCGGTCGAGTACCGGCTCGCGGGGATCAGCCAGGTGCAGATCAACATTCGCGCGGGGCTGACGTTCGCGTCCGCGCTGCGCTCGATCCTCCGCTCGGACCCGGACGTCGTGATGGTGGGAGAGATTCGCGACGGCGAGACCGCGAAGATGGCGATCGAGGCCGCCCTCACTGGTCACTTCGTGCTTTCGACGCTCCACACGAACGACGCCCCCGGCGCCCTCACGCGGCTGAACGAGATGGGCGTGGAGCCGTTCCTCGTCGGCGCGGCCGTCACCGGCGTGCTCGCCCAGCGCCTGGCGCGGAAGCTCTGCACGCACTGCTGCGAGATGTACACGCCGTCCGTCGACGAGCTCTTGAAGTCGCGCGTCTCGCCCGAGGTCGCGGCCGCTTCCGACGGGATGGCCTTCTACCGGAAGCGCGGCTGCCCCCGTTGCAACCAGACCGGGTACAAGGGCCGGGTCGGCGTCTTCCAGTTGCTGGCGATGTCGGAGCAGCTCGAGACGCTCGCCGTGGCCAAGGCCTCGCGCGAGGATCTCGAGCGCGCCGCCCTCGAGGAGGGCATGAAGACACTGTGGGACGACGGCCTCGCGAAGGTCGCTGCCGGATTGACCTCGATCGAAGAGCTCGCCCGCGTTTCGATCTGAGAAGTCGCCGGCCTCGCCGGCTCAACTTCTCAGATCTCCTCGCCCTACGAGCGCAGCGAGCGCGGACGGGCAAAGCCCGCCCGCGCGGCGTCAAGCGGACAGCTCGAACAGCACGCTCGGGCCTTTGATGAACGAGCGATGGCTTGTCTGCAATGACGTAGCCGGCTCGCTAGGAGGGGTTGGCGATTCGATTGGCGAAACCGAAGCTAGGCGGCGGCTGCGGCTATCCAGAACGTCTGCGGCGAAAGTAGCCAAGGACGGCTAGCACAACAACGACGATGATGACAATCCAAAGCCAGGTCGGCACGTGATCCTTTCGTTCTAGGGCGTGCCGACTCTACGACGAGCCGACCCGTAGTTGCAACGTGTGCGGCCTTACGCCGCGAGTGGGACGGCTTGCGCTCGGGCGAACCGCGCTTCGGCCAAGGAGTCGCCTCGCTCGGGCTGGTCGTCGTGGAGATCGCGGGTGCGGCGTGGCTTTGCCGCGCCGCGCTCACTGCGGTCGTCGGAGGCCGGTTACCGCTTGAAGTTGAGCCGCCGAAGGCGGCGACTTCAAGCGGTGATGTCGCAGCCGAGGTACATGAGCGCCTCGACCGCTTCCGTCACGAAGGCCGTCGCCTCGTTTGCGTTCGCGAACGTGTACGGGCCCGGCTGCAGAGCCGAGGCGCCCGAGCCCGCGGGGTAGACCTCGGCCTCGACGACGCACGACTCGCCGTGGTCGACCGCTCGGAGGACGGCGATCTCACGCCCGTCGCGCTTCGCGTGCCGTACGAAGAGCTCCTTGCCGGTCTTGGCCTTGCTCGGGCTCATCAGCGGAGCGCGTTCAGCGCGGCCTGCGCTACCGTCTCGCGGTCGTTGAAGCCATTGAGCGTGTTCGCGAGCTTGCCGCCCGCGGTGAAGAAGAGCACGGTCGGCGCGCGGAGCAGGACACCGAGCTTCAGGGTCAGCGCTTCCGCCTCGCCGCTGCGCTGGATCACGTTCAGCGGCACGAACCCGGCGCCGGCGGCAGCTGCGCCCGCTGCGGCCTCGTCGCGTGACATCGCGTCGATCTTGCCGTCCGTCCCCCACAGGGACACGACGACGACGTTGTGGCTGCGGAGCGCGACCATGATCTCGGTCGGAAGTCCGTTGCTAGCGACCGGCTTGGCCTTGGCCTTCGGCGCGGCGGCAGGCGCGGCCTTCTTGGCGGCCGGCTTCGTCACCGGCGCTGAGGCGACGGCCTTGCTCGCGGCGGCGGCCTTGGTTGCGGCGGCGTTCGCCTTCGCCTTGGCGGCGACCTGCTTCGCGCGGGCGGGCCCGGTCAGGAGCCCCGACGTCTTCGTCCGGAGCACAGGAGTCGCTTCCGCCTCGGGCTGGCCGCCCAGGAGCATCATCCCGCCGCCGAGCGCGAGCGCGGCCAGGATGCCCACGAGGGCGAAGATCTTGATCACAGGGGAGACGGTCAGGCTCATTTCTCAGATATCGGCACCCGCGGGCCGGCCCTTGAACCTAGGGAGCGAGCGAGAGCTCGTCCGCCCGGACGCTGACCGGGCGGGAGTCCGAGAGGTGGAAGAGGGTGCCCTTCCAGTGGAGCGTCCAGACCCCGGACGGAACGGTGAACGCGACCCGGGTCGTCGCCCCCGGCTGGAGCACGACTACCCGACGAGCGCCCCCAGCGCCGAAGACGACCCTGGTCGCCTGCTCGGCCACCGACGGCAGCGAAAGCTTGAGCCGCAGCGTCCCGGGCGCGTCCCAGACCCGGACATAGCCGGTGTTCGCGAGCCACCCGTCGTAGAAGCGGCCCGCGGCGAGAAACCGCAGGCGTGGCATTCCGGCGGGCTTCCAGAGCTCGAAAAGGTCCGATGTCGCGACGCTCGTCGCCCCACGGAGATCGGCCGTAACCGCGTACTCGTTGATCAGCAGCGGCTCCGTGAAGCGCTTGCCCGAGAGCAAGAACGACCCGTCGCCGCTGATCCGCAGTCGGGGTGCGGCAAAGGTGTCGGGCGAGCCGGCCTGCTCGAGTCTCACGAGCCGCTTGATCGATCGATTCCAGAACATCTGCTCGAGCGTCAGCTCGCGTCGTGAGCCGGGCGTGTTCACGATCGTCACGTCGCCGAGCTTCGCGTGGTCGACCCAGCGGGCGTCCGCAGGGAAGTAGGTCGCCCGGGCGTTCTGGGCGTTGCGCTTGTCCACCGACCACGCGCCTCCGACGATCATCGCGAGCAGGAGCCCGACAACCGCCAAGCCGCCGAGAGCGAGTCTCGGCCGGAAGGCGATCGCGACCGCTCCGGCGGCCAGGCCGGCGACGACGACGGCGACGACAAGCGAGCCGTTCCCGTACCCGATCCACTCCTCGAGCCGGTAGACGCCCATCAAGAACGGCGAGTCCTGACGGCCGTGCACGTCGGTCCACCCCGAGAGCGGAAAGCGTGCCGAGATCGCGACGAGGATCGCGCCGAGCACCGCGACCGCCGTCCGGGCGTGACCGCGGCGGGACAGCGAGACGCAGAACGCGATCGCGACCAACGGGATCAGCGAAAAGATGTACCGCTCCTGGAACCGACCTCCGATGCCGTCGGTATTCGTCGCATAGAGCGCTGCCTCGACGAAGAGCGAGAACGCCAGCACGACGGTGAAACCGGCGAACGCGCGCTCGGCAGTGCTGCGGGGAGTCGCAAGCGCGACGAGGGCTCCGGGGATCACCAGCCAACCGGCCGCATAGGCGAGCAGCATCGCGTCCACGCCGAACCAGCGGACGATCTGAGCGGGGTCGAGCGAGAACTCACCGATGCCGGAGTAGTAGCCGAGGCCCTTGACCGCGACAGGAACCGCCGCGAGAGCGAAGAGGCCGAAGGTCAGCCGCAGTTTCCGAACGTCCGCTCGGGCGAGCACCGCTGCGCCGACGAAGGCCAGCGGCAGGACGACGAACTGGATCCGAGCGAACGTCGCGAGGCCCGCGAGCACGACGAACGCGAGCTGGTTGAAGCGAGTCGGGCGCGTCAGCGCGCAGACGGCGGCGTACGTAGCTCCGAGCACGAGCGGGTAGGCGATGGGCTCTGCGAGGACGTAGGCGACGTAGAAGAGGTCCGGAACGAGCACTGCGAGCGCGGCCACAGCGAGCGCGAGGCCGTTCCCGATGCTGAGCTTGCGAGCGAGCAGGTAGGCCGGCACCGCCGCCAGCGACATCGCCAGGGCGTTGAGCCCCTGGGTGAGCCGCAGCGCAACGCCGGCGTCGTGGAACAGCCAGAAGGGTGCGGTCAGGATGGGCTGGAGGAGCGCAGGAAAGCCGGCAGCCTCGCCGCGGATCGTCGGCCGACCCGTCGTGGCGAGCTCGTGCGCGAGCGTCGAGTAGATGTACTCGTCGGCGAAGAAGAGCGGCGTCGGGTGCGCAAGCGCCAGCACGAAACGAATGACCGCGCTTGCGCCGACCAGGGCGATGAGCGCCACCGGCGCAGGGATCGTGATTGCGCGCACCCGAAGCGCGGCGCGGACGGGCGTGACCGCAGCTGCCTCCACGGATTCCCTATCGGCCGCGTGCTCCGGCGACTTGACGGACCAAAGAACAGGGCGCGGTTTCCCGCGCCCTGTTCTCGTTCGAGGTGAAGCTTGGATCTGGTCTAGCAGGCGACGCTGGAGAGATCGGCACCGGGGCCGTTCTTCCTCCACGTGGACTGGCTGACGGTGCTCTGAATGCAGTACGTCGTGGGGCTGGCCGACACGACGGTGATGTTCTTGACACCGGCGTCGATTGCCTGCAGCAGGGCCAGGGTCATCCCGGCGTAGCCGCCCGACACGCTGGTGTTGTCGGCGTTGTATGCCTCGACAGCCGGGATCGCTGCGCGCACGTTCGCCTTCGCGGCCGAGTTGTTCGCCCGGTCGCGGAAGGAGAGGTACGACGGAACGGCGATCGCGAGCAGGATGCCGAGAATAATGATGACAACGAGAAGCTCGATGAGCGTGAAGCCGCTCTCGTTCCGAGTCAGCCGCTGCCGAAGTGCCTGAAACATTGACGCTCCTTGAGAGGGGTGAGTTGGAGTGGCCAGCTAGGTATCGGTCGGCGAGGGAGGGGGAGTAGCCCCGAACGAGGGAATCAACTCACCCGTTGCGGGGGAGGACCGGAGGGCCGCAAAACGGCCCCGCAGGCATTCAAGGAGTCCGGACCCGTTGCCGATAGCTCGGTCGAGGGACTGACCGGCATGCGGACCAACTCAATCGACGAGCTTCTGGAGCAGACGGTGGCGCGTGGCGCCTCCGACCTCCACCTGAGTGTGGGCTCTCGTCCGGCGATCCGCGTCAACGGCGAGATCGTGCGCCTGGAGGAGTCCGACGAGCTGACGCCCGAGGACACGCAGCAGCTCATGTACAACATCCTCTCGACCGAGCAGCAGAAGAACTTCGAGATCAAGCGGCAGCTCGACTTCGCGCACCACGTACCCGGGATCGCCCGCTTCCGCGTCAACGTCTACTTTCAGCGTGAGAGCGTCGGGGCGGCCTTCCGGCTCATCCCGGAGGAGATCAAGACCCTCGAGGAGCTCGGCCTGCCGTCGTCGCTCCACGCCCTCGCGCAGAAGCCCCGCGGCCTGGTCCTCGTGACCGGTCCGACCGGCTCGGGCAAGTCGACGACGCTCGCCGCCCTGATCGACGAGGTGAACCGCTCCCGCTCCGAGCACATCCTCACGATCGAGGACCCGGTCGAGTTCGTGCACCGCCACAAGCAGTGCATCGTCAACCAGCGCGAGATCGGCGTCGACGCGCCGAGCTTCGCCGAGGGGCTCCGCGCCGCCCTTCGCCAGGACCCCGACGTGATCCTCGTCGGCGAGATGCGCGACCTCGAGACGATCGCGACCGCGCTGACCGCGGCCGAGACCGGCCACCTCGTGCTCGGCACGCTGCACACGCAGAGCGCCTCGAGCACGGTCGACCGCATCATCGACGTCTTCGCGCCCGAGCAGCAGGAGCAAGTGCGCCAGCAGATCGCCGGCTCACTGCAGGGCATCATCACGCAGGCGCTGCTGCCGACCGCCGCGGGCACCGGCCGCGTGGCTGCGCTGGAGATCCTGCTTCCCGACGACGCGACGCGGAACCTCATCCGCCAGGGGAAGGTCGAGCAGATCTACACGATCATGCAGACCGGCACCCAGCGCGGGATGCAGACGATGGAGCAGGGGCTCGCCGAGCTGACGCTGCGCAAGGTGGTCACTCTCGAGACCGCGCTGTCGCGCTCCTCTCGCCCCGACCAGCTCCTCGGGCTGCTCGAGCGTGCGAACTTCGACACGAGCTCTGCGTACACCGAGTCCGAGCAGCCGCCCGAGCCGCTGCAGCCCGTCGGCAGCGGGCTGCGACTCGCGGGAGGCTGAGCGTGGTCGACTGGAAGAAAGAGATCAAGCTCGGCGGCAAGAAGAAACAGCAGGACGCGACGGTCCGCGAGGCCGTCGATGCCGTCGAGCAGCCCGAGAAGTCCGAGCAGACCTCGATCTGGAAGAAGGAGCTGACCTTCGGCCGCAAGCCCAAGCCGGACAGCGATCTGCAGACGTCGATCTGGAAGAAGGAGCTCTCGTTCGGCCGCAAGCCGCGGCCGACGGACGCTCCTGTCGACCTGGGCGACGACGAGACGGCGCCGCTCGATCTCGACGGCCCCGCGGCCGTCGAGCTCGTCCAGGCGTACCTTCCCGACTCCGTCGCCGCCGGTCCGCCCGTGGAGCTCGTCCCGGACCCGATCGAGCAGGTGTTCCCGGTCGCGGTGCCGGACCTCGAGTCCGAGCCCGCCACGCCACCCGCCGTCCAGTTCGTCGACCTGCTGGCGCCGACGCTCTCCGAACCGGTCGGCCCCGAGCCGACGGCGGTCGCCGAAGCGCCGGCTCCCACGCCCCCTGCGCGGGCCCGGATCCCGGAGGCCGTCGTCGTCCACCCGCCGGTTCCCGCGGCACAGTTGCCCCGCCTCCGGGACGAGCCCGAACCGAAGGCGAAGAAGGCGAAGCGGCCCAAGAAGGAGCAGAAGCGCAACGACGAGGACGAGCGCGCGCGCGTCCCCTTCTACAAGCGCGAGCTCTCGTTTCGTCGCAAGCCGAAGGATGCCGCCGCGCCCGCCGCGGAGGCGCCGGCCTCCGGACCCGAAGAGGCGAAGCAGCCGAAGCAGAAGCGCACAGGACGCTCGTTCTCGATCCCGCGCCCCTCGCCCCGATCGGGCAGGCCCGGAAAGCTCCCAAAACGGGTGGTCGGCCTGAAGATCGGCGCGTCGCAGCTCGCCGCCGCGACGGTCTCGAACAACGGCCACGCCGAGGTGCTCCAGGTCGCACGTGAGGCTCTCCCACCCGGAATCGTCTCGAACGGCGAGCTCCGCGACCCCGACCAGCTCGCCGAGGCGCTGAAGGCGTTCTTCAAGAAGCACAAGCTCCCGAAGCGTGGCGTGCGCCTCGGCATCGCGACGAACCGCATCGGTGTCCGCACGCTCGAG
>Ga0214473_10011999_pt1 | contig 10166 bp, 8 predicted proteins | sample RVTome_7_FD_203509 | JGI IMG/M metagenome (GOLD analysis project Ga0214473, IMG submission 203509) | Soil microbial communities from uranium-contaminated site in the Upper Colorado River Basin, Wyoming, United States - RVT98D197 | ecosystem: Environmental > Terrestrial > Soil > Contaminated >... | reverse complement strand
CCTTCCGCGTATCTCAATGGGACGGAACGCCCCGACCACTTCAAATGGCTCCTGACCATGCGCATGGGGACCAAGGAAAAGATCTATGGCTACACCGGGCCTAAGTTCATGGAGCTCTCACAGACACTGCATCACCTCTTGAACGGCTCGTACCTTGCGTACACCAAGCCTAAAGTTCTCGGACGGGCAAAGTCGATGCTCCTCCTCTCACCTCTCGACAAGGGTCTTGCTCGCACCGCAACTGCGTACTTGCACGACGCGGTCCGTGCGCCGCGCCTTTTTTTCAAGAAGCTCCATCTTCAATCCGTGATGATTATCCAGCCGGCCGATTTTATGGTGAATGGCGCGCTCAGCATGTGTGATGGATGTCCCGACATTACGGTCTGGGAAGACAAACTGGTTTGGTCGTGCCGGATGGAGGAACTGAGCAACTTCGGCGACTGGGTGCGTGCCGTCCCTAACAATGGAGAGACTCAAGGTGTAGCAGTCACGTAGCATATTCGTCCGTTCGTTGACAATCTCCCGGGATTTCTCAATATTACGCACGGCCCTGAAGTCTCCGCAGGAATTCAGGGGCCTTCCCATTCAACCCTTGGATCCGCGCGACGTGCGGGGCCACAAGCTCAAAACACCAGATATCGTATGGTCACCATCTATCACTACCTCAACAACGAGATCAAGAAGCTCTCGATCAAAGAGCTGAGCCATTGCTTGCAGCAGCCGGAGGGAGTGCTCTGGGTGGATTTGGACAACCCGTCGGACGCAGAAGAAGAAACGCTGCTCGTTGCCCTGTTTGATTTCCATCCACTTGCGATTGAAGATACCCAGCGGGGGATGGAGGACGAGGGTCACTTGCCAAAAGTGGAGGACTTTGCCGACTACCTCTTTGTGATTTTCAATCCTGTGGAGAACGCAGGCGTTGCGGAAGGGAAGAGGAACAACCACGCAGTCGAGATCAAAACTTCCCAGCTGAGCACGTTCCTCTCCAAGCGCGCACTTGTTACCCACCACTATAAGCCGCTTCGCTCCATCACGAATGCCGCCCAGCTCTGCGCGAAAAACCCACAGACACTTGGGAAGGGGCCGGACTTTCTCTTCCACTATATCATCGATGATATCGTTGACAACTATACGCCCCTCCTTGATGCCCTGGACGACGCGATCGATGACATGGAGGAAGAGGTCTTCCGTTCTCCCTCCCAACGGACAATGGTGGGAATACTCCGCTTGAAGAAAGATATCATGACAATCCGACGGATCGCGGTATACCAGCGCGTGATGCTCAACCGGCTATCGCGGGGAGAATTTTCCCTCATCACACATGATGAAATGATCTACTACCGGAACGTATATGACCATCTCGTGCGGATGACGGATCTTGCAGAATCATACCGTGACATGGTTTCCGGACTCCTCGATGCATATCTCTCCGTTACTTCCAACAACCTTAACCGGGTGATGAAGGTCCTGACCATCATCTCCACCATCTTCCTTCCTCTTAGTTTCATCACCGGGTTCTTCGGCATGAACTTCAGGTTTCTGCCGGGAGCGGAGTGGGAATACGGCGTTGCGGCAGCAGCAGTCTTCATGCTTGCGGTTGGTGTCGGGATGCTATGGGTCTTCAAGCGCAACGGATGGATGTAAGTTTCTTCAACAGCGCGGAGAACGAAAAGGAACTTTGCGGAGCTACTTCATGCATGTCAAGTTCAGTCCCCGCCTTATCTGGGCATTTGCCTTGGCGGGGCTCTTCTGGCTGGTTATCCTGTTCATCCTAACCATGAGCGACTACCTCACCCGGTCCTGAGGATTCCTTCCTCCCTCGATTCCTTCACTATTGACCCTTCAATATGCCGCGAACGCGGTATTGCGCAACGGCTTGTCTCTACGTATATTAGTCCGTGAAAAATCGCACACCTGTCGCTGATTCCCACGACGGGGGTTCCCGTTCCCTCTGAAACCGGCACTCTCGCAGGCGTTCATCTTCATACGAGGAGGCAAACGCAATGCACACACCGCAAGAACGGAGGCTCTCGGTTCTTCTCAGAATCCTGGCCTTTGTGTTCGGACTTGCCGTTTTGGGGTATTTACTCCCGGCGCTTGGTGGACCGCTGCAATCATTCTACGTCAATCTTCCGTTTGTCACCAACTCCGTCGTCAAGATAGGAGTCCTTGCACTTCTGGCCTTCTTTGCATCCGCTGACGTCCGGGAGTACAGGCTCCTGGTGGTGCTGGTCATCTGGGGGCACGTAATTTCGGAAGTGGCGACAGCGTGCGTCCTCTTGTGGGGGAATACTGCCGACCCGGTTCCGGGACTTGATGTTCCCATCACCACTGTCCTTGTCGGGTCTATGGTATTGGACGGGCTCATCATCCTCTTGCTCATCTGGTTTTATAGATCAGCCGAAAGGGCTTGCTACAATCTCAAGTATCTTTCGCCGATGCAGTTCCGTTCCCTGACGGCAATTGCGGAGGTTGTCATTGCCGGAGAGGGTGAAGTCCTAAGTCCGGAACAGGTTGCCCGGAATGTTGATACGTACCTGGACAGTTTCCGCGGTAAAACCAAGTGGCAGATGAAGCTGGTTCTTTCGGGCATGCAGATTTATCCTCTCCTCTCCCTCAAACCACCTCTTTCGTACATCAACGCCAGCGATCGGCTTGCGTTCATCAGGAAGCGCTTCTATCAAGACGTTACGCTCCGCCTGATTCCTCCGGTCTGGCGTATGATTACACAGGTGATGATCCGTATTTCCAAGCAGCTTTCCTATCTCGGATACTACAACGATCCCGACACGTTTGCTTCCGTCGGATACACACGCTTCTCGGAACGTGAAGACACACCGCGTCGGCTGAAGGAGAGCCCTCCGCCCGAGCGTTCTTCCCTGTACGTGCGAACCTCTTCAGACATCGTGGGAGAAGATGTGGAAGGAGATGTAGTGATCGTCGGGTCTGGTGCGGCGGCCTCCGTGTTGGCACACGAAGTGGTGAAATCGGGCCGGAGGGTTCTCATGGTGGAGCGGGGAGACTTTGTGGACCCGAGCCAGTTTTCTGAAAACGAAGTGGATATGCTCTCCCGTCTGTACGCCGATGGCGCCCTGCAGCTCAGCAGTGATTTCAGATTCCAGGTGCTGCAAGGAAGCTGCGTCGGAGGAACAACCGTTGTCAACAACGCAGTCTGTTTTGACCCTCCCACCGAAGTCATCGACCGATGGAACGATCCCGCCACGTTAGACGCGGGTCTTGACGACAAGAGGTTCTTTCAATCGTTGATTGATGTCCGGGCGATGGTCGGTGTTGAACCGCAAGACCACCGGAACCTGAACAAAGGCGCAAAGTTCTTCACCGACGGGATTGCACGACTGAACCTCCAGAAGTCACCCAGCAAGATGGACGTGGTGGAGGCGAACATTCACGGCTGCCTTGGATGCGGGTATTGCAACATCGGATGCCCGTACGGCAAAAAACTCTCGATGCTGGACACAGTTCTCCCTGCCATCCAGAAGAAACATGGCCGCGACGCGTTGACGATCATCGCAGGATGTGAAGCTGAGAAACTGAAAGGGAACGGCAGAACGATTACCTCCGTGATCTGCAGACTTGCGGACGGGCGAAGAATCGATGTACGGGGGAAGACGATCGTTGTAGCGGCCGGTGCGGTTTCATCCAGCATCCTGCTCCTCCGGTCAGGCATATGTGGGAAGAAGGTCGGAAAGCATCTCTCGTTCAACATGGGGTCACCTATCACCGCGGTGTTCAAAGAGCCTGTCCGCTCCTACGATGGGCTTCAGATTTCACACTATCTGCGTCTCTCACCATCCCGGGGGTATATCATCGAAACATGGTTTAATCCTCCGGTGGCGCAGGCGCTTACCATGCCGGGATGGTTCGAAGACCACTACAACAACATGCGGCGGTACGAACGAATGAGTTGCACGGGAGTGCTGGTCGGGACGGAGTCCAATGGCGAAGTCCGCCGTGCCGGATTGACGGGCCGTGAAGTACGATACAAGCCTACGAGAAACGATCTGGACAAACTGATGGAGGGTCTGATCCTTTCAGGCGAGATCTTCCTTGAAGCCGGGGCTGAGTGCGTCATCCCGAATACATTTACGTACCACGAGTGCCACACGAAGAGCGATCTCCAGAAGATCAGGGAGTGGGTCCGCGATTCCAGCGACATCACACTCGGCACAGGGCATCCGCAGGGGGGCAACGTCATGAGCAGGGACCCGAAGCTCGGTGTTGTGAACGATGAGTTCAAAGTGTACGGTTACGACAACCTGTTTGTTTGCGATGCAAGTGTGTTTCCGGGCAGCATCGGGGTCAACCCCCAGTTGACGGTCATGTCGCTTGCCCACTACGCGGCACCATTCGTGGCGCAACATAGGAACAACCTTTAGCAACGCCGGGGAGAAGGCACCCGGCAGACGATCACGCAATCCTAGGAGGCTTCGGCGATGGACCAAGTTCTGGGACCAGGAAACGGCATTACCCAGTATCTTCTCGTGCTCACCTTCTATGCTGCACTGTTTGTGGTGATGCAACATGCTCACCCGTGCGTTGAGCTCAATTTCCGCAGGACCTACTGGATTCTGTACTTCGGCTGGTCGGTGGGAGTCTTCGTCGGGAACTATGTTTTCCATCTTCTTGGAATCATGAGCTTCCTCCCGTGGTTGAACAACTTCATACACACGTTTGTATGGATCGGGTTCTGTCTCGGGTTCCTTTACGCCGGCTGCTACCGGAAACCCTTTTACGAGCAGTTTGTTCTGTTCGCGGTCTTCAGTCTTGTGGTAAAGATGATTGAGCATATCGTGCTGGGGACATGGGAGATGGATTCGTTCTTCGGCATTCCCGGCAACGACGCGTACATCGTAGGGTGGAGCCTGATGGATGGTCTCTATCCGGTGCTTTCAAAGCTCGGTCTCACCCTGGTCGCACGGTTCGTGCGGGGAGTTATCGTGTCGTGAAGAGCGTAGCGCCATCGGCAGGCAGGCGATTCCTTGTTGTGTCCGACTTTCATGTGACGAGCGGGAAGGATCAGGTAAGCGGACGGTGGTCACCGACGGAGGACTTCTTTTGGGATGATACATTCCGGGATTTCCTTGCGGCGCACGCCACACGTCCTCCCACCATGTTGATCATTAACGGGGACTTGTTTGATTTTCTTCAGGTGCTTGTCTTCCCGACGGTGGAGGAGCGGGAGGAGTATCAGATCCCGGTGGAGGAAATTAACCGGGCCTACGGTCTGCAATGCTCGGAAGCGTGCTGTGAATTTCAGATCGAGCAGATCATGGACGGGCACGAGGTGATGTTACAGGCGCTGGCCGATTTTCTGGCCGCCGGCAACAATCTTCGGATCCTGAAGGGGAACCACGACATCCAGCTCCATTGGCCGAAGGTGCAGGAACGTATCTTCCTTCGTCTGCAGCGCTTCGCGGAACGGACGAACGGAAAGATTGCCCGGGAACAGGTCAAGTTTATGCCGTGGTTCTATTATGTCCCCGGCCTCCTCTATGTCGAACACGGAAACCAATTCGAAGAGACGACGGCGTTCCGGAACTTCCTCACCCCCATTCTTCCGCGCGGAGATGAAGACAGGCACAACCCGCAGATCGAGCTCGATCTCTCCAGCTTGCTCGTCCGCTATCTTACGAACCGCCTCGAACCAATCAACCCTCTGGCCGACAATATCCGCCCCCTCTCCCGCTACTATGGAATGATGTGGAAGAAGTACCCCTATCTGATGATCTCCACCCTTGGCACTGCGTTCAGGTTTGTCCTGAAGGCGTTCGGCAAAGCACGAGAGATGAAGCGAGGGTCTGTCCGACTTTCGTATGAGAAGATCGTGGAAGAAAACAAGCGCTCGATCCGAACGGAAGCAGAGCGCTTTGCAGGGCCGGACCCCGAGAACATCCGCTGGCTGGAGCGTCATCTCCTGCAGTTCGACAAGAGACGATCAACGCCAACTCTCGAGAAGGGCGCGTGGACGTTTCTCGGGAGTCTTCTTGCGGAGGGGGCGAAGGGAATTCTCTGGCTCGCACCGCTGTATCTTCTCACGTTCATGCCGGACGTTGGGAATGCCGTGCTTGGATGGGTGAAGGGTCTGGATGTCGGATGGCTGACGACAGTCGTGGAGTTTCTCCATCGAGCGAACCTGCTCCATATTCTGATTGTGGTGATTGTCGGAGCGCTGCTCATCTGGCTCCGGGGTTATGCGAGAAAGAAGATCGGGAGCGGAGAGGAAAACAGATCATCGGTCATGCCCGACGTGAGCAAGGAGATGCGCGGGTCGGCGCAATACGTCGCCCGGAGTCTCGGCGTCAAGTTTGTCACATTCGGACATACGCACTATGCGGACACCTGCGCGCTGTTCGACGGCGGACGGTACTTCAATACCGGGACCTGGATGGGAATCTTTGAAGAAGGTGAACAACTCTATCGCAACGCCCACCAGTTTACGTACCTCGCCGTGGAGGGCGAGCGGGCAGAACTTCTCCGCTGGAACCCGGACGCCCGGTGTGGTCAACCGGTGGTTGTCGTCGATACGGAGACTCCCTTGACGGGCGATGAAGACAGCATGGTAAAGCTCATGATGCGTGCGTTGAAATTCTGAAGGAGGAGGAATGGACTATAGACAATGGATCTTTCTGGTTCTGTTCTTCTCTGGGTGTGGCAGCACCCTGGACAGGATCGAGCAGATTCCCGAGAAGCTGACCGGCTCTCTTAAGAGAGACGCCGACACAATTGGAATGAAACTCGGCAGCGGGCTGATCGTCGGAGTGCGGGACAGCCTGACGGGCGACAAGAGCCGGCAGGAGCTGACACGCCTTATCGACTCGCTTGTTGCCACCCTCGGTTCGTCTGCCCGGAAAGAGGCGCCGCGTCTGGTGGACTCTCTGCTCGGAAAGTACCTTCAAGTCAGACTACATGAAATCGGAGGGGTTGCAAGAGAAGAACTTGCTGCCGTCCGCAACGAACTCCTCGGGGCGAGAAGCCGGATTCTCTTGCAGGAGTTGCGTGACAGTCTGCTCGGCAACGGCACCGTTTCCCGTGCCGGTGCACTGCGGGATGAACTCCTCGGCCCGGCCACGAACACCGCTCTCCGCTCGATCGTGGATAGTGCGATGGTGAGTCTCGTGAACCGGTACAAGGAGGATCTGGCGCCAGCGCTCCGTGGGGACTTCGATCTGTTCAAGGATTACGGGAAGGAGCTTCTGATCACTCTCGGAGTCATTGCCCTTGTGATTGTAGGCTATTGGTGGATGCAAGCGCGCAAGTATCAGAAGACGGTAGCCGTGCTCGCCCAACAAATCCATGAAGTTGGCGATCAGGAAATCTACGACGACCTCACCAACCGGATCCAGCGCCGGGCACAGGAGGAAGGAGTCGAGCCGGTTCTGCGTAAAACGCTCGCCTCACACGGGCTGCTCGGAGCGGAAAACTGGCGCCCGCCACGGAAGCACAATCGACTTCGCCTTCAGGCGGTAGAATAGGAGGAGCCATGCCAGGCCTCACCGGTGTTGTCACTGCAACCACGCTCAACGTCCGACCTGAACCCACGACACTCAAGCAGCCGATCGGAACACTCAAGCGGGGGATATCGGTGAGTATTCTGGATCGCGCGGGTGGATGGTTCAAGATACCCTGGAGCGGCGCTGCGGGGTACGTGCACGGTGACTACCTCACAATCCAGGACTCGAATCCGGCCGCCGGATTCTTTCACGAAGAAGACGACCTGAAAATTGTCCCTCTTCCACCGAAAGAGTTTGAACGCATTGACGTGTCATCAAGCTTCTCGCCCATTCAACGCCTCGTTGCCCGGACGTGGAATTCCCAGGGTGGCCTCCTCGAGATCCTGAGCGACCGGGTCGGAATTGAACCAGCCACAACGGTTGCCGTTCTTTGTGTTGAGTCCGGAGGGAAGGGATTCAACGCGGATGGCTCGATGATCATCCGGTTCGAGAATCACGTTTTCTGGCGGGAATGGGGGAAGACCAATGCGGCCCTGTTTGCAGCTCACTTCGCATACGACCAGACCAAGGGATGGAGGGATCACAAGTTCCGGGAGAAGTCGAATGGCAAGTGGCGTGAATTCCACGGGGATCAACAGCTCGAGTGGCGGGTCCTCGAGTTTGCACGGACCCTCCACGACAGCGCCGCGCTCCGCTCCATCAGCATGGGAGGGCCGCAAATCATGGGGTTCAACCATGCCCGGATTGGGTACGATTCCGTTCATTCCATGTTCAATACCTTTCGCAACGATATCCGCTACCAGACGATTGCACTTTTTGATTTCCTTCAGGGTCCCGGCACCACATCGCCGATGGTTGTGGCATTGCAGCGGAAAAAGTTCAACGACTTCGCTTCGATGTACAATGGACCGGGACAAGCTGCCATGTACGGTGAGAGAATTCAAACACATGCGGAGACATTTTCTTCGTTGATATCCTGACTTGACCAGGATTCATCATAAGGCCGGAAGGAGGTCTGCTCAGACCATGAACGTTTGGCCCAAAGAACGCACCGCCATCCTCGTGATCCACGGGATCGGAGAACAGAACCCATTCGAAACCCTTGATGCATTTGCGGGAACGTTCTGGAACGTTCTTGAGGATCTCAATGAGGGGAGTTTCTTTCCCGGTCAACATCGTGCCGTGGATCGCGGGGGGTGGGTACAGAACTACATCTCCATCCGTCGCAATGGAGGAAAGAACTCAGCGATCGATCTGTATGAGTATTATTGGGCGCACAAGGTGCAGAGACAGGCAACCTTCTCTGATATTGTCTCCTGGCTCGTGGACACATCGGAAGGTGCACGGAAGTTCTACGCTGAGAACGAACAGATTGCAGAGAAGTACGAGCGGGACAAGGTGGTTGCTTTCGAAGACAAGAAGTTTAAACGGCACTGGTACCTTCGGTACCTTGGCCCGCTCATGCGTATTGTCACCATCCTTCCGGCGGCGGTTCCCAAGAAACTGAGCTGGCTCCTCGCCCCGCTTGTCAACTGGTTCCAGCGGAAGTCCATCGACTACATCGGCGACGTGGTGGTCTATACGACCACGGACATCAAGTCCCGGTTCTTTGAAATCCGCAAGCAGATTCTCGACGGCGCGGCTGCCGAGTTGCTGGCGCTCCTTCAAGACAAACGCTACGCGAAGGTGGTTGTAGCGGGACATTCGCTCGGCAGCGTCATCGGCTACGACGCTCTCAACCGGATGAACCACGCCGTGAACCTCCACCAGGTGAAGCCAGCGCTTGCCCGGAAAGTCAAGGGGTTCGTCACGTTCGGGTCGCCGCTGGACAAGGTGGCGTTCTTCTTCCGCGAGCACACACCGGATGACCAGTATCTGAGGCGCCAGATCCTCACGCACTACCACAGCTTCAAGGGAAAACCGTTGACGGAGCAGGAGAATCCCAAGGAGCTGGGGAACCCGTTCAAGGACTACTTCGAGCATGTTCACTGGATGAATTTCTGGGACCGGGCGGATTTGGTGAGCGGCAGTCTCGATTTCTACCGTGTGGACGAAAATGTTGAGTTCACCATGGGTGTGAAGGGAATTGCTGCCCATCTTGCTTACTGGGAATTTAGGGCGATGTATGAGATGGTGGCAAAGAAACTATCTATGTCGACTTGAGAGGGTCGTTGAGCGGATCATAGATCTTCGCCGACCCCTATCCGGGAAACCACCGATGAGCTGCCGAATGTCTGGAGAATGAAGAAGGTGTGACTCTTGTAAGGCACTGACGGCGGGAGAATGGAATAGTTGCACAACTGTCGGTGAACTCCCTCGAGCGGAAGAGGATTCTCGCGGGGCGACGCTTCCCTCGTCATCTTCGATCCTTGGCCATCTGATCAGTCATAATACATAATAGGAGGTCCCCATGACGGCACGCCACTTCTTTTTTCTCATCCTCTTCGTCGCGTTGCTCCTTTCTGGTTTCAATCACGTTCTTCTTGCCGAACCCACGGCGTATGATCGATTGCAGGAACAGTTGACTGAGGCCCGCGGCACGTTCGACAAATGGAGTGTGTATGGCACGATCATCGTCATACTCACGTGCCTCATTGGAATTCTCGGGGCTCTCGCGGGGTTGATGAAGCAGAAGTGGGCGACATGGAAGGTTGCCTTCGGGGTCTGCGTTACCATCCTCACGATCATCAATAG
>Ga0214473_10011998_pt1 | contig 10166 bp, 9 predicted proteins | sample RVTome_7_FD_203509 | JGI IMG/M metagenome (GOLD analysis project Ga0214473, IMG submission 203509) | Soil microbial communities from uranium-contaminated site in the Upper Colorado River Basin, Wyoming, United States - RVT98D197 | ecosystem: Environmental > Terrestrial > Soil > Contaminated >... | reverse complement strand
TCGGCAATTTCATCCTCACGTTTCTGACCAAACTCACCTCGGGATATTGGAACGTCTTCGATCCCCAGAACGGTTATCTGGCGATCAGGCGTGACGCGTTGGCGCAACTCAATCTGGACCGCATCGCAAAACGTTTTTTCTTCGAGAACGACCTGCTCATCAATCTGAATATTCTGGGATTCCGCGTGAAGGATGTCGCGATCCCTGCTTTGTATGGCGATGAGCGGTCGAACATCAAGATCTCCCGGATCCTGGGTTCATTTCCCATCTATCTGTTTCGTCGATTCTGGTATCGGATCTACCAAAAGTATGTTTTGCGGGATTTTTCGCCGGTGGCGCTGTTTCTCTTCCTGGGGTTGCCGTTCCTCTTCTGGGGCGTAGGATTCGGAGCGTACACGTGGTGGCGCTCGTGGGCATTCGGCGAGATCGCCACGACGGGCACCGTGATGTTGAGCGTGTTGCCGTTCCTGATCGGGTTTGAGTTGCTGCTTCAGGCGATCATGCTCGACATTCAGGCGACACCCAAGTAGGGGTGGGATGGGGGGCATGCTCGTGCGGTGGCTGGGTGGGGTCTTCGTCATCGCATGGATCGGGCTCTCTTATGAGCCCCTCCGCATCGAGTTTGAGTCCTTGAAGACCATCGTGTCGCTCTGGCACGTCGATGCCGTCACGAAAAGACGCCAAATCGACGGTCCCGTATACGATTTTGTCCAACGGGTGAGCGAGATCATTCCGCCGCGTCAAAATGAACTCGTGTACCTGTTCGCTGCCGACAGTGGATATACCTATCAGAAATCAAACTACTACCTGTATCCGCGGAGCCTCACGTTGATCGACCCCGCGCGTCTCGAGGCTCAAGACGTCTCCGCGGGCGCCTATCTCATCGTTTATTTGCCGCCACGCCTTTCGATGCGCGACCTGGAGGCGGTCCAACGTGACTGGGAGACGGTCCATCAAGCGCTGCCGCCGATAGGGCAGGTCTATCGGACTCGCAACGCGGGGATTTATCGGGTTCTCTCAGGTCGATGAATGCCGCGATCTCCATGGTGTTCGGGTTCGGCCTCTTTGTCGTGGCAGGGAGCGTGGTCATCTTCCTGGTCAACGGCTTACATTGGCCTTTCGAGATGAGTCGACCGCTCATCGCGGCGATGAGCTTTGCCTCCGGATTGGGCGCCGTTTCTCTCCAGATCTTTCTGTATTCGGTGTGTTCTCTCCCGTTAAGCGTGTCGAGCATCGCCATTCCGTGGCTCGGGGCGGCGGCGATCATGGCCTGGATGCTCATCACCAAGCCTGGATATGCCGGATGGACACGTACGATGGCAAAACACGATTCCAGGCTGAGTGTGGTTGGCGGCGTGATGGTCATGGTCATTCTGGTTCAAGTCGGCTATTGCATCGTCTATTCGATTTCCCAGCCCATATCAGGCTGGGACGCATGGGCGATATGGTTCCTCAAGGCGAAGGCCTTCTTCATATCGGATGGAATTCCCTCATCGCACTTCTTCTCCACCACGTATCACCATCCGGACTATCCGCTGTTGGTTCCGCTGGCCATAGTATGGGAGTACGTCGTCCTTGGTGGAATCGACGATCAAACGGCGAAGATCATTTTCCCCTTGATGCTGCTTGCTCTTCTGGTCATCTTCTCCGCCACCTTGTCGAAGGAAACCAATCGGACCACTGGGTTGTCATTTGCGGCGCTTCTGGCCATCACCCCGCTGTTCGTCATGCATGGGGGGGGATTGGCCGGAGCCGGTGACTATGTCGGCTACGCGGACCTCGCGCTCTCGCTGTATTTTTTCGCGTCGGCGACGTGTCTATATCGCTACCAGGTCGATCGCGATCGCGTGTGGGGCCTACTCGCATTTCTGTTTTTGGGAATGGGAGCCTGGACAAAAAATGAGGGGCTGGTGTGGGCGTTGGCGGGAAGCGCCATCTTGATTGGAACAGCCAGAAGCTGGCGGGTGGCTGGTGTCGGGCTTGGTCTGGTTAGTGTGTTCGTTGCTCCATGGACGATATTTAAGATCTGGGCATCGCTACCGAACGACGTGATGAGCCAGGGCGGATGGCGCGCGCTCGTTGCCGGAGTTGACCGGGTGCCGACGGTGTTGACTTGGATGTGGCAAAGCATGATTGGCAACGGATTGCATGGGTTGATCTGGCCAGCGTTTGTGATCAGTTCGGCGTTGAACTGGAGACAGCTTCTCAGCACGCCGTTGAGGTCGAGCGCGCTCTTGGTCGGCGTACAGCTTCTGGTATACGGGGCCGTCTATTTGATGTCGCCATACGATGTGGAGTGGCATTTGGCGACGTCGATTGACCGAGTCATCCTGCACCTCTCGCCGATCGCCCTCTGGGTTGCAGGTGTCAACGTGTTTCAACTGAGAGAGAGAATGCGAACTGTCGAGAATGGCAACCGGGTTGGGGGCGCCGTCCCAGTTGAAGCGATCGGGGGGACGCCGGTATGAGGGAGGTGGCACAATGAAATTGTCCGTCGTGATGCCGGTTTTCAACGAGGCCGGCACCATCCTTACGATCGTCAAACGGGCTCAAAACGTCGCGATCGAGAAGGAAATCATCATTGTGGATGATTGCTCGACCGATGGGACCCGTGAGCTTCTACGGGGTGTGTGCGATGCCAACGTGAGGGTGTTTTATCACGAGAAAAATCAGGGCAAAGGGGCGGCGTTACGAACGGGACTCGGTCAGATCACCGGTGATATCTGCGTGATTCAGGATGCTGATCTTGAATATAATCCGGAAGAATATCATCGCCTTCTCAAGCCGATCCTGGACGGGAGGGCCGATGTGGTCTACGGATCCCGGTTCCTGAGTTCCGATGAACATCGGGTCCTGTTGTTCTGGCATTCGGTTGGCAATAAATTTCTGACGTTGTTATCGAACATGTTCACCAATTTGAATCTGACGGATATGGAAACGTGCTACAAGATGTTCAGGGCGGAAGTCATCAAGGGGCTGAGGCTCGAACAAAACCGGTTCGGATTCGAGCCGGAATTCACGGCCAAGGTCGCGCGGGGACGATGGAGGATTTACGAGATAGGGATCTCTTATAGCGGGCGTGATTATTTGGAGGGCAAGAAGATCGGCTGGAAAGACGGGGTGACGGCGCTGTGGTGCATCGTAAAGTACCGATTAAAGCGGGAGTAACTGGATTGCTCGATTCCCTTCGAATCCCACAGCGCGGCGAGCCCACCGCTGGACGAATCGTCGTTCCGATTTTCTTCATGATTCTTCTTGCAGTTGGCTGCGGGATATATCGAGATTATGGGCTGTCCTGGGACGAGGAGATCCAGCGGCTCAGTCTCGGCAAGGTCGTGTACGACTACGTGACCGGTGCGAACACGCACGCTCTCCTCGAAGGACCAACCAAATACTACGGCCCGGCCTTCGAGTTCCTGCTCGTGGCGCTTGAAAAATTGCGAGGCGAGACTGATACGCGCGAGATCTATTTCATGCGCCATCTGGTCACGTTTCTGGTGTTTTATATTTCGCTCGTCTTTTTCTACATGATCGGCAAGCTCCGGTTTGGAAGTTGGAAACCGGCGCTCTTGGGCTGTCTGTTCCTCGTCCTGAGCCCGCGGATCTTCGCGGACGCGTTCTACAATTCGAAAGATTTGCCCTTTTTGTCCGTGTTCATCATCGCCCTCTACACGCTCCTAAGGTTCCACGAGCGGCCGTCGCCCGGCCGCGCCACCGCCCACGCGCTCGTGTGCGCGGTTTTGATCGACATCCGAATCGTCGGAGTCATCGTGCCCATGATCAGCGTGGGATTACTGATCCTAGACGTTGCGCTCGCGCGCTCCGGTAAACTTCCGACCATCCCACGTCCAGCGGGAGCGCTGCTTTTCCTCGGATTGCTGGCCGGGTTTACGGTCGCGCTTTGGCCCACGCTCTGGGAGGGGCCCTGGCACCACTTCAGTCAGGCGTTCAAGGAAATGAGCCGCTACCCGTGGGACGGCCGGGTCCTCTACCTCGGTGCCTCGATCAAGGGCAACGAATTGCCGTGGCACTACATCCCGGTGTGGATGGCCATCACTACGCCCGTGGTCTACAGCCTTCTGTTCGTGGCCGGGCTCACGGATCTCGGCCAGGCGCTGGTCCGCGATCCGCTGCGGTGTTACCGCGAACGGAAGGCCGACCTCGTCTTTGCTCTTGCTTTCTTCACTCCCTTGGCCGCCGTCATTTTTTTCCACTCCGTCGTCTACGACGCATGGCGGCATCTTTTTTTCATCTACCCGCCGGCTCTGCTGATTGCATTGTCGGGGGCGGTCGCGTTGCAGAAGATGCTTCGGGCCTGGGGTGGCGGATCGGCCGGCCGACTCGTACGCCTCGGAGCGGGAGGAGCAATTGCACTGGCCCTGGGCGGAACGTTGGTGGGCATGGTGAGGTCCCATCCGCATCAGAACGTCTACTTCAACGTCCTGGCTCACAGCGCGTCTCCTGACCTCAAGGACCAATTCGAAATGGACTACTGGGGTCTGTCCTACCGCGCGGCCCTGGAGTACATCCTTGATCACGACGCTGCAGAAGTGATTACGCTGGGCGTGCTCAATTATCCTGGATACCTCAATGCCAAAATCCTGAAGCCGGAGCAACGCGAGAGACTGCGATTCACCAGCCGACTGGCGGACGCGGATTACTTTGTGAGCAACTACCGCGGGCACAACCAGGAATATCCGTTCCGCTCGGAGTTTTTCTCGATCTCGGTCGACGGACTGAAGATCATGGTGGTTTACCGCCTGAAAGACGGTGCGCAAGGAGCCAGGAACGACGGATTCGCTCCGCGGGTCAGGATGGCGGTCTCGTGACCAATGCCGCCGAACTTGTCGAGCTTCAAGAGACGCTGTACACGTCTCGAAATCCCACGAGACGCTGGTTGCACTGTACTCGGAGAGATTGGATCGTCGAAGCGATCGAACGGTGGTCAAGCCTTGGGAACACACGAGCCCTGGAGGTCGGGCCGGGGTCCGGGCTCTACCTCCCCGTGCTGGCTGCCCACTTCCGGGACGTGGTCGCGTCCGATATCGAGGAGGCCTATCTCAGCCACGCGCGCGGCCTGGCGACAAGGCACGCGAATCTCCGTCTGGTCGTCGACGACATCACGGCGACGCGGCTCGAGGCCGGGACGTTCGACCTCGTCCTCTGCACGGAGGTGCTGGAGCACATCCGGGATTCCGCTGCCGCGATCCGGGAAATGGTCAAGGTGCTCAAACCTGGAGGAACGCTGGTGCTATCAACCCCTCAGCGGTATGCTCCGTTGGAACTGGCGGCGAAGGTCGCGTTCCTGCCCGGAATGGTCATGCTGGTTCGACTGGTGTACCGTGAGCCCATCCTAGAAATGGGGCACGTCAACCTCATGACCGAACGAGAGGTCGTGGCGCAGATCGAGGCCGCCGGTTACACCGTGGTTGAACGGTTCAAATCGGGTTTGTACCTTCCCCTGGTGGCCGAATTTATGGGAGATCTTGGCCTCAGGTTCGAGCGTTTCCTTGAGGCTCGGGTGCGTGGGGGACTGTTTGATTGGTTGCTCTGGACCCAGTACTACATCGCACGCAGAACCGAGGGCGGTGCGTGACTCCGCCGGATCGAGAGGATCACCGATGCTCTTTTCCGTAGTCGTGCCCACCTACAATGAGGAGCAGGTCATCGAGGAATTTCATCGCCGCCTCACCACGGTTCTCCAGGGGCTTGCGATCGATACGGAAATCCTCTATATCAACGATGGCAGTACCGATCGCACGCTGGAACTTTTGAAGGCCCTGCGACGGAGCCATCCTGGCCCGGGACGTGTCGGCATTATTGATCTGAGCCGGAATTTCGGCAAGGAGATCGCCATGACGGCAGGGCTCGATTTCGTCAATGGCGATGCCACGGTGATTATCGATTCGGACCTCCAGGATCCGCCAGAACTCATCCCTGAGTTCGTGAAACACTGGCGCGAGGGCTACGACGTGGTATACGGCCGCCGGACAGCGCGCGAGGGCGAATCGGTGCCCAAGCGGCTGACCGCCTACGGATTTTACCGGCTTATGCAGCGAGTGGGACGAGTGTCGATTCCCGAGAACGCCGGGGATTTCCGACTCTTGAGCCGTCGGGGAGTCGAAGCGCTCAAACAACTGCGAGAGCAGCACCGATTCATGAAAGGGCTCTTCACGTGGATTGGGTATCAGCAGATCGCAGTTCCCTATCAGCGCCAGCCGCGGCGCGCCGGCCGCACGAAGTGGAACTACTGGCAGTTGTGGAACTTCGCCATCGAGGGCATTACCTCCTTCACCACGACACCCCTGCGAGTGGCGACCTACGTCGGCCTGATCACCGCGCTCGGCGCTTTTGGGTACGGGCTCTGGATCATCTTCCAGAAGATCGTCCTTGGAAATCCCGTTCCAGGCTATCCTTCGCTCATGGTGGTCATCCTCTTTCTTGGAGGGATTCAATTGATCACGACCGGCATCATGGGCGAGTATCTCGGACGCATGTTCGACGAGACCAAGCGGCGTCCCCTGTATTTGGTGAACAGTTACGAGCCGGCGGGGCCGACCTCGGGCGACGGTCAGAGGGCGCCTTGAGTACGCCACAAGCTCAAAGTAGTCCTACGCGGCGATCGCTTGCTGCCATCGCGCGACCGAAGGCATATATGAAATTCTCGGTCATTCTCATCATTCGGTCATTCTCATTATCATGGTGGAGGAGCGCCGGTGCGTGATCTGGTGGCCAAACGGGTGCTGGTGACGGGTGGGGCGGGGTTCATCGGCTCGCACCTGTGCGCGCGGCTGCTTGACGACGGCGCGGAGGTCCTCTGCGTGGACAATTTCTACACCGGACGGCGGGCGAACGTGGCCCACCTGCTGGACAACCCGCGCTTTGAACTGGTCCGCCACGACGTGTGTTTTCCGCTCTACGTCGAGGTGGATGAGATTTATAACCTTGCGTGCCCTGCGTCCCCCATCCACTACCAGCACGATCCCGTGCAAACCACGAAGACATCCGTACACGGGATGATCAACATGCTGGGGCTTGCCAAACGCGTCAAGGCCAAAATCTTACAGGCGTCCACCTCGGAGGTGTACGGCGATCCCGAGGTTCATCCCCAACCCGAGACGTACTGGGGCCGGGTCAACACGATCGGCGTGCGCGCCTGTTACGACGAGGGCAAGCGATGTGCCGAGACGCTCTGCTTCGACTACCGCCGTCAACATCGTCTGCGCATCAAGGTCGCCCGCATCTTCAACACCTACGGTCCCCGCATGCACCCCAACGACGGTCGAGTGGTTTCGAACTTTATCATGCAGGTTCTCCAAGGGCATGATCTGACGATCTATGGGGACGGAAGCCAGACCCGGAGCTTTTGCTACATCGACGACATGGTGGAAGGCTTGATTCGCCTGATGGCGACTCCCGACGACGTGACGGGTCCGATGAACCTGGGCAATCCCGAGGAATTTACCATCCTCGATCTGGCCCGGCACGTCATCGCGCTGACCGGCTCCGCCTCCGCGATCGTGCGCAAACCCTTGCCGCCGGATGATCCCCGGCACCGCAGGCCCGATATCGATCAGGCCCGCCGCGTCCTCGGTTGGGCTCCAGCGGTGGCGCTCGAAGTCGGCCTTTCCAAGACGATCGGTTATTTTGAATCGTTGCTCAAGAGGTGGCGTGAGGGCTAGGAGGTATTCTCCGAATGCGCCTGTGTGTTCATCACATTCCTCCGTTGCATTAAGGCTCGACCATGCCGGTTGACTACGATCTCCCCGCCGAGGGGATGATTTATCAGCGGGATCAGTACGCCAAGGGCGGGATCGGGCGGCGGTACTGGGACTACCGCGACTCGCGGATCCTGCGGCATCTGCCCTCGGAGGGCACGATCCTGGACGTCGGGTGCGGAGAGGGTATCACGCTCGAGCGGCTGGTGCGCGAGCCGGAGAGGCGCCGAGCGATCGGTGTCGATCGCTCGGCCGAGAATTGGCGCATCTGCGCGCGCCACGGGTTGCCCATCGTCGGCGGGAGCGTGTTCAGCCTGGGCATTCGCAGCGGCAGTCTCGATGCTTGTCTCTTTCTGGAGGTGATCGAGCATCTCGACGACCCCGAGGCGGCGCTCCGCGAACTGGCGCGGGTGTTGAAAATCGGCGGTCGGCTCCTGGTGCTCTTTCCCAACGATCTGGTGTTTGCCTTGGCGCGCGTGGCCACGGGCAAGTGGCGGGAGGCGCGGTACGATCCGGGGCACGTCAAGCAGTGGACGCCCCGGGAGATGCGCCGCGCCCTGCGGGTGGCGGGACTGACCGTCGTGGTGGAGGAAAGCCTGCCGTTCGTGTTCTGGCCGTTCAGCCTGCACCATCTGGTGGTGGCGGAACGACGGTCCTGATTCCGCGCGGCGTTACTGGTACACGCCCATCTTCCGGAATTTGTCGTAGCGCGCGGTCAGGAGCTCGTCCGAAGACAATTCCGAGAGCTGCGCCAGATGTTGGCCGATCGACTTCTTCAGGGCGGCCGCCATGGCGGCGTGATTGCGGTGGGCGCAGCCGAGGGGCTCCGGCACGATCTCGTCGATGACGCCCAGCGCCAGGAGATCCTTGGCGGTCATTTTCAACGCGTCGGCGGCGTCGTCGGCCTTGTCCGCGCTCTTCCACAGGATCGCCGCGCATCCCTCCGGGCTGATCACCGAATAGACCGAGTGCTCCAGCATCAGGATGCGGTCCGCCACGCCCAGCGCGAGCGCGCCCCCGCTGCCCCCTTCGCCGATCACCACCGCGACGATGGGCACGGCCAGCCGCGCCATCAGGCGGAGGCTGGCCGCGATGGCTTCCGATTGGCCGCGCTCTTCCGCGCCGAGGCCGGGGTACGCGCCGGGCGTGTCGATGAACGTGATGACCGGCCGGCCGAAGCGTTCCGCGAGGAGCATGAGGCGCTGGGCCTTCCGGTAGCCTTCGGGGTGGGGCATCCCGAAATTGCGTTTGACCCGTTCCTTGACGTTGCGCCCCTTCTGGTGGCCGATGACGACGACCGGCGCCCCGTCGAGCCGTCCGATTCCGCCCACGATCGCGGCGTCGTCGGCGAACGCGCGGTCGCCGTGCAATTCCAGAAAGTCGGGCACGAGATGGCCGAGATAGTCCAGCGTGCTCGGCCGGTTGGGATGCCGCGCGATCTGCAGCGTCTGGATCGGAGTCAGGTGGGTGTAGATCTCCCGCTGAAGCTGGTGGGCCCGTTTTTGGAGCTTCTGAATCTCATCCTGGGTTTTGGGTTGTTCCTTGGACAGTCCCTTGATCCGCTCGATTTTTTCCTCGAGTTCCATCAGGGGTTTCTCGAATTCGAGGTAGTCGGTCATCGCCGCCCCGCGTGGGCCTCGCGTTTGACCGCGGCCGAGCCTTTCCCGAACCCGGCCTCGATTTCGTCGATCAGCGCCTGCGTGGGGTTGACCCGCAACGCGTCGTCGACCACGATCATCGATTCGGCCCGATGTTCGGGCAGGAGGACGCGCAACCGCACGGGGCAGGACCCCTTGTGCCGTTCGAGGGTGGCCTTCAGCCGATGGAGCGCCTCCGTTGGCACGCCCGCGAGGCAACGATCCCGCGTCACGCTAGAGTTGAACGGCGCCAATAATCCGGCGTCGAGGACGATCTCGAGGTGTCCCGCCGTGCGCTCGCGCGCCTTGTCCAGCGGCACGATCTTGGTGGCCTTGAGCTTGGTCCCCTTGTCGCCCTTGTCCACGGTGCCCTCGACCAGTACTGGCTGATCCGACGCCAGGATGGCGGTCGACGCCGCGTACAGATCCGGAAAGACGATCGCCTCCACGCTCCCGGTCAGATCCTCGATGCGCGCGTAGGCCATCCGATCGCCCTTTTTGGTCGTCGAGACTTTTTTCGAGGCGATGATGCCCCAGATCCGTATCTCCTCGCCGTCGCCTCGCTCGCTCAGCCGGTCCGACGGCGTGATGCCCAGCCGCTCGCGATCGGGGGCGTAGGGGGCGAGCGGGTGGCTGGTGATGTAAAACCCGAGCGCCTCCTTCTCGCCGCGCGCGAGCGAGGCGTCATCCCATTCAGGAATGTCAGGCAGCCGATCCTCGGCGGTCTCGGCGTCTCCCCCGGCCGGTGACGCGAACAGGGTGGCCTGTCCCAGCCGGCGTGCCTCCTGGGAGGCCGCGCCGGTTTCCATGG
>Ga0214473_10011997_pt1 | contig 10166 bp, 6 predicted proteins | sample RVTome_7_FD_203509 | JGI IMG/M metagenome (GOLD analysis project Ga0214473, IMG submission 203509) | Soil microbial communities from uranium-contaminated site in the Upper Colorado River Basin, Wyoming, United States - RVT98D197 | ecosystem: Environmental > Terrestrial > Soil > Contaminated >... | reverse complement strand
CCCGAAGCTCGCGGGCATCGAGGATTTCTGCATGTCGCTGAACAGGTGCAGCTCAATGGGCGTGCGGACGCCCTCGGCGATCGAGCGGACGACGCGGGCCAGGGCGTCCAGAGTGGCGTGCGCGTCTCCGGGCTGCACGCTTTCGACCGCCGCGCGCAACGTGCCGGCGTCCCGGGTGGGCTGGGTGAGGATGCGCACCGTGGAGTCCAGCGCCATGACCTGCACGCGGTCCGAGGGACCACGCGCATTCAGGACGGCCAGCGCCTCCCGCCGGGCATCCGCCAGCCGCGTGCCGGCGCGCATGCTGAAGGAATCATCGAGAGCCAGCAGCAGCAGCTTATCGCCGGCCAGGCTGGCGGCCGGCCGGTTGATGAACGGGTTGGCGAAAGCCAGCGCCAGTAGCAAGAGCAGAGCCAGCCGCAGCGACAGCAGCAGCAGATAGCGCAGCCGCCGGTGCTTGATCGAACTCTGCGTGCGCCGCTCGAAGAACATGAGCGAGCTGAATGGGTGCGGGGTGGTCCGGTGGCGGCGCAACAAATGGAGATAGATGGGCAGGCCCACGGCCGCCAGGCCCGCCAAAAACCAGGGAGCCAGCAGACCCATCTACATCCTCCCTTGCCGCAGGGTCAGGAATTCCCGCAGGGCCCCGTCGAGCGGTTTGTCGGTCACGAGCAGGTAGTATTCCATCCCGGCGGCGCGAACTCGCTCGCTCAACTGCTTGATGTGCGCGTCCATTTTCTCGCGGTAGTCGTGGTGGGCGTACTCGGGAGTGACTTCCATTGCTTCGTCTGTCTCCAGGTCAATCAGCGTCATGGGTTCGCCCAGCTTGGGCCGAATCTCCTGCGGATCTAAGACGTGAAATAGCAGCACTTCGTTGCCGTGGAAACGCATCGGCTCGACCGTGCGCACGATTTTCTCGGGCGTGTCGTAAAAGTCGGAGATGAGCACCACGAAGCCGCGCCGCCGCAACATCTCCTGGAAGTGCAGGATGGGCTTGCCGAAATCCGTGCGGGCGCGAGGCTCGGCGCGCTCCAACGCCGCCAGCAAGCGGTGCAATTGGCCCTGGCGCGTGGACGGCCGGATGTAATCACGCAGCTCGTCGTCGAAAACGATCAAGCCGGCGGCGTCGCGCTGCATCTGGCTGGTGAGATAGAAAAGCGAAGCGGCGGCGAAGCGCGCGTAGTCCATCTTGGTGACGGAGTGAGAGGTATACTTCATGGAGTTGCTGGCGTCGAGCAACACGGTCAAAAGTGTATTGGTCTCGCCGCGGTATCGCTTGAGGTACAGGCGGTCGGCGCGCGCGTACACATTCCAGTCCACGTAGCGCAGGTCGTCGCCGGGCGCATAGGCACGATATTCCGCGAACTCCTGGCTGAAGCCAAAATTGGGCGAGCGATGCAGGCCGGAAACGAACCCCTGCACCACCGTCTTGGCGATCAACTCCAGGCCGGAAATGCCGGCCAGCACGTCGGGATTGAGGAAGCGCTGCACCGTCAGACCTTGGGCGGCGGCATGTGCTCCAGCAAACGGCGCAGGATTTCGTCCGAATCAATGCGGTCGGATTCGGCATGGAAATTCAGCAGGATGCGGTGGCGCATCACCGGAATCGCCAGCGAGGTGACATCGTCGTAGGACACATGGAAACGCCGGCGAGCCAGGGCGCGGGCCTTGGCCGCCAGGACGATGAACTGTGCGGCGCGCACGCTGGCGCCATAATTCACGTACTTCTTGACCACATCGGGGGCGGTCCCGCTGTTGTGGCGTGTGGCGCGAACTAACTGGACCACGTAGTGGGCCACAGATTCGGCAATGGGCACCATGCGCACCAGCGTCTGAAAATCCAAGATCTCTTCGGCGCTGGTGACCGCTTCCACCTTGGCTGCGTGGGTGGTGGTGGTCAGATCAATTACCTTCACTTCGTCCTCCGCGCTCAGGTAGTCGAGAATGGTGTTGAAGAGGAAGCGGTCGAGCTGCGCCTCCGGCAGCGGATAGGTGCCCTCCAGCTCGATGGGATTCTGCGTGGCCAGAACGAAGAAGGGAGCAGGCAGCTTATAATGATTGCCGCGCACGGTGCAGGACAGCTCCTGCATGGCCTCCAGCAGCGCCGATTGCGTTTTGGGCGGCGTGCGGTTGATCTCGTCCGCCAGCAGAATGTTGCCGAAGAGCGGCCCGGGGATGAACGTCCAGCGGCGGTGGCCGGTGGTGGGGTCCTCCTCGATGATGTCGGTGCCGGTGATGTCGGAAGGCATCAGGTCCGGCGTGAACTGGATGCGCTTGAAGACCAGGCCCAGCGTCTGGGCGATGGTGCGCACCATGAGCGTCTTGGCGGTGCCGGGGAGGCCGGTGATGAGACAGTGGCCGCCGACAAATAACGCCGTAAGGATCTGGTCAATGACCTCCTCCTGGCCCACGATCACCTTCTGGACCTGGCCGATAATGCCGTCGCGGACGGACTGAAACCGCTCGATGCGATGTTTCAGTTCTGCAGAGTTGGGATCAACTTGAGCAATAGAGGCCACTATTTATCTCCCTTTATCGGACTCCTCGAGCTGCAGCAAAAGCTGTTGTGCCGGGCGGTAGCTGGGAGCGCCTTCCAGCGCCGCCAGCACGTGGTCGCGCGCCCGCTCCCGCTGCCCCTGGGCAAAATAGGCCCGCGCCAGGCCATACTCCGCAGACACCCGATCCAGCGGGTTCAATGCCAGCACCGCGCCGAATTCGCGGACGGCGCCGGCGAAGTTTTTCTGTGCGAACAACAGGTCACCCAGACGGCGGTGAAGCTGTTCGTCGTTCACCGGATAGATGTAGTTGATGCGTTCCAGAGTGGCCGCGGCTGCGGACGAGTCGCCCAATTCCTGCTCCAGTGCCGCCAACTGCTTGAGCGCTTCCGGATTACGTCCGCCGCGGTTTTGGTAGTCCTTGAGCACCGCAGCAGCCGCCTGCTTGTTTCCCTTGGCCAGATGCGCCTGCGCTAGGAATTCGTAGGCGTTGGCCGCGTAGACGTAGTCGGGATACATACGGCGAACCTCGTCGCCCTGCTGGATCACTTCGTCCTGCTTGCCCTCTTTGGCCAGGGCGGCCAGCGCTTTGAGGCGCTCGGCCCAGTGCTCGAAATTGGCCACGGTAGAGCCCAGGTCCCGATCGAGCCAGGCCAAGAATTGGCGGTCAAACTCCGCCGGCTGCAAGCCGAGGTGCTGCACGATGACCTCGGGAGTGGACTTGCGCTGGGCAAAGGAACGCACCATGGCCAGCAGGGTCTGCTGGCCCCAGCGGCTCTCGATGTAGTCGCAGATGCGGCCCGCCTGGAAATAGGAGACGATGACCTGGGCGGGATATTCGGGGCGCACAAAGCCCCGGTCGAGTTCCGCGATGGGCAGGAGCTTCTTGTCCCGCAGGGCCGCCACCACATCGGGTGTGACGCGATCGCCCCACTCCGGTGAAGCTTCTGTTTCCTCATGCACCGCCAGTCCTTCGGTAAACCAGCGCGGCACGCGATGATTGGTGGCATGAAGAATGAAGACGTGGCTCAACTCGTGCCAGAGAGTGCTGGCCCAGTGGAAACTGCCGGGGGCGCGGGCCGAAGGGCTGTCCATGGCCACCACGTCGCCGAAGGTGACGCCCAAGGCGCCCAGGCCGGGCATGCCCATGGTGCGGACGGCGAAGTCTTCGTGGTCGGGATAGACCTCGAGCTGCACCGGGCCGGGCAGTTTCATCTGATATTTCTTCTCGTAGGTGGCGATGGCGCGTTTCAGTTCCGCGCGCATGTATGGCAGCAGCAGCGCGGCTTCCTTGCTGTTCAGCCGCAAGACGGTGTTGTCGTCCTTATACGTGAGGAAATTCTTGTAACTATCCAGCAGGCGCAGCGTGTTGACGGTGGCCGCGTCCCGGAAACCGTTCCGGTAGCACATCTCCAGATGCAGCCGCGGCTCGTCTTCCTGGCCCAGACGCATCAGGTTGATGCCCAGCTCGGAACGGGCCGGCCAGAGTTGCGGATCGAGCTCGATGGCCTTGCGATAGTAGGTGATGCCGTCCTCGTAACGCCGGTTGAGCACCAGGTGATGCGCCACCAGGGCGTAGCCTTCGCCGTAGGTGGGATTGATTGCGCTAATCTTGGCCAGCCAGGCGTCCGGCGAACGATCGGCCAGCAACTCTACGGCGGCGTGAATGGCCAAGGCATCCAGTGCTTCGCCGGAAAGCTTGAGTGCTTGGTCGGCGCGCGCAGCGGCGTTGTCCGGTTCCGAGTCTTCGAGAAGGAGGCTGGCCAGCAGTTCGTGGGCCTCCACAAGTCTGGGGTCCAGCTCCAAGGCCTTGTTGACCCACTGCACGGCCTTGCTGTCAAAGCCTCCGGCGCTCACGAGTGCCAGTCCCAGGTGCGCCGGGGCGCTCTTGGGGTCGATCTGCAAGGCCTCGTTGAAAAGGTCCTCGGCATCGGCGCTGTTAAAGCGCTCCTGCATTAAGCGGCCCCAGCGAATGCGGTAAGTGGCATTCCTAGACGATTGGGCGGTGGCCGCGCGGAACTGATCGTTGGCCTCTTGGAACATCGCCAGGCCCCAGAGGCCTTCGGCCCGGAGGTACGGGTCGCGAGTCAGAGTAAGAGATTGAAAGCAGGCGCGGGCTTCGGCGCGGCGGCCATGTTTGCGCATCCCCTGGCAATCTTCGGGCGTGGCCGACCAGGCCGTGCCGGCCCCGGCCAAAACCAGCACCAATACCGGTAGAAGGCGCGAGCAGATCCGTGGGCAGCGGCTCACTTGTCCAACTCCTGCTGGACGCGGGCCAGCTCCAACAGCGCGGCGGTGAGTTCGCGCCGGTACTGGTCGTCGGGCATGGCCGCCTTCTGATATTTCAGAGTATCAATCTTGCGCTCGAGTTCTTCCTTCTTGTCCAGGAGCACGCGCTTGGCCGGATCGGCGGCGGCAATTTGAGCGGCGCCAATGCGCACCAGCGTGAAACTGGAGAGCAACAGGCCCTGCCCGGCGGCCGTGGACGCGGCGCGAACGCCTTCGGTGCTCTTGCCGGTGTCGTCGAAGATAGCGTGCTCGGTAGCCAGGCGCTTCTGCGACTCGTAGAAGTCAGCGGTCTTACGCGTGGCATACTGAAACGCTTCCAGGGCGCTGATGGCGTCGTTCTTGTCCACATCGGCGCCCGCATCGCGCAGCGCCTCGACCCAGTAGCGGGCGAAGACGGTGGCGTTTTTCTCGGTGCCGGCCTTGGTGGACGCGATCACGCCGCGGCCGGGCTTCTGCATCGCGGCCAGGGAACCGCCGCTGGCGCTGGAGGTATTGACCACCAACTGGCGTTTGGCCGGAATACGGTCGCACAGTCCGGCCAGTTCCGCGCCGGAGAGATCGGTTCCGGTCAGATTGAACTTGTATTCCACGCCATCGAAGGAGCCGTGTCCGATGAGCAGAAGCAGGAAATCATCTTCCGGCCGGGCCTCACGAGCGACCTGCCCCATGATTTCGGTGATGCGGGCGCGTGTGGCCTCGCCGCCGGAAAGCGCGTAAACCTTCACGTTGCCGCTGGACTCCTTCAGCAGTTTGTCCACGTCCTTGATCAGCGCGGTGAATCGCTGCTCGTAATCAGGTTCGCCGCCCAAGCCGCCCACGGCGACGTAGTACACCGTAGCCTGAGCGGGCAGCGCGGCCAGCAGCAGAGCCAACACGCCGAAACGGAGCGCAGCCCTCATACAATCCCCCATTTCCGGCGCAGCAGCCATTCGCTCGAGCGCAGCAGCAGAATGAGCAGAAACACGGCGGGCATATTCCACAATTCCTTGGTATCACGAATGGTGATGCCGGCTTCGGAGTAAGCAATCTCATTCGGCAGGCGCGAGAGATCCTGCGGCCGCCAGTAGCGCCCGCCGGTCTGAGAAGCCAGTCTTTCCAGCAGCGGGCGATTTTGTTCGGTGTGAAAATTCTCGGCCACTCCGTCCATGCGCTGGAAATTCAGCACGTCGCGACCCAGCTCCTCTTCGCCGCGCTTGGCGGTGATTTCGGCCACGTAGGGGCCGGGCTTCTCGGCATTCCAGTCGGCGCGGAAGACCCCTGGCGTATTGGGGTCCGGGGCCATCTCGACCTGAGCGGCGATCCCTTCCGGCCCCAGGATGCGCGCCTCGACGCGGGCATCGGCCGCGGGCATGTAATCCTTGCCGCGCACGTCCGCGGAAATCTGAATGCGTCCGTCGTCCAGCAACATCTGGCTGGGCACGGAGGTAATAATTTGGCCCGGCGAATCCGTCACCATCCAGCGCAGCAGTTGCCGCCAGAAGGCTTCGTGGGACTGATCCTCGAGCGGCATGCTCATCTGCCACCGCCAACTGCCGCCAGTGGCCAGCACCGCGGTTCGTCCGCGGCCATAGTTCTGCGTGACGAGCAAGGGCATCTTGCGGCCGTTCACGCTCATATTCAACAGGACCGCCGCTCCTGGCTTGGGCCTTCCGGGGTCCTGGTAGTTCATCATATAAGGGAGTTTCTTCCAGCGCTCGGCGTTTTGCGCCGGATCCTCAGCCAGGCGAGCAATCATACTGTCTGCTCCGGCCGCGGTCAGCTCCGCAGTGGCCGGTTCGCGCTGGAAGGTGCCCCTGGTTGTGGGCAGCGTGACCGGCAGCAGCTCCGCCAGGCTGGAGACGGCCCAGCCTCCCTCGGTGAGCGAGTAACGCCCGCCGCCGAGCATCAGCAAGCCCCCGCCGCGCCGGTCCACAAACTGTTTGATCAAATCTTGCTGGCCGGCAGTGAAATAGCTGGCTTCCACCGAGCCCAAAATGATGGCATGGTACTTGAACAGTTCTTCCGCGGTCGCCGGAAAGCCGGAAGCCAGGTCCTGGGGATTTTCGATCCCCTGGCGGTAAATCTTGTTTTCCGTGGTGCGCAACATTGAAACTACGCGCACGATGCGGTCCTCGTCCTCGGCGCGGCGGATGAATTTGAATTCCCAGCGGGGTTCGCCTTCGACGTACAGCACGCGGCGCGCATCGGATTCCACCTTGACCAGGCGCGTGACGCCGTTATTGAAGCGGTTGTCCTCTCCGTCCAGGAGGTCAATCGAAATTTGTAGCGCCTTGGCCCCGGCCGGGCCGGCGCTGAAGGGCAGCGCTTCCGTCTGGACCGCGCCATCGGCCGTGAATGTCACTTCGCGGGCGGCCAATACTTTGCTGTCCTCGCGGACGCGCAACATCGCTTTGCGGCCGGCGTAGCCGTGCTGTTGAAAATTCACCGTGGCCGCCAGGCGTGAATCGGCCAGGGCGCGAGGTGCGACCGAGGCGTCGTTGATCACTACGTCGCGGGCCGCCTGCTCCAGTCCCAATCCGACGGTATGCACGGGGATGCGGCGGTTGCGCAGTGCGGAAATGGCCTCGCGGTCCAGGCCGCCGGAGTTCTCGCCACCATCGCTGAGCAGCACCACGGCGCCAATGGGCAGTTCGGAGGTTTCATCGCTGAGCTGCCGGAGGCTGTCGCCAATGTGGGTCACCGGGGCGGAGGCCTGCAATTGCTTGAAGTCGGGGACGACGGTCAATCCGCGATCTAACCGGTACAGCCGCAACTGAAATCTCTTTTGCAGCTCGGTCAAAACTCCGTTATCCAGGGCCTCGACGGCTTGCACCTGGCGCGGCGCGCCCTGGTCGGCAATGGACATGCTCCTGGAATCATCCATCAGCACGGCGATAATGTTTTGCTGCGGCTTGAGCTCCGAGATGGTGATGGCCGGCTGCCACAGCAGGAGCAGCAGCAACGCAGCCAGCGCGCTCTGCAGCAGCCAGATGGCAGCCGCACGCCAGCTCCGCAAACTTGGCGCCGCTTTCGGCAGGGCCGAGCGGATGCGCCAGGCCAGCACCCCCGCCGCGGCCAGAACCAGCAGGACCAGAACCCACCGGGGCCAGCCGCCCAGAAGGGCAAATTCACCCCTGGAGAAGAGCGCGCTCGGATACTTGAACAAAAATTCAAACATGCTGCCTCTCACCGCCTGAGTCGTGCCTGTGTCCCGTACGGCCTCAGTGCGTCATCGCATACATAATGTAGTTTATGCCGACGCGGTAAGCGAGCGAGGTGTATCTCTCCGGGTACTCCGGAAGGTCGGCCCATTCCCAGGCGTCGCCCAGGTCCATGTTATGGCAGATCGCCACCACCACGCGTCCGCTGTCGTCACGAACGGCGCGCCATACGGGATTGACTCCGTCTCGCTCAAAGGATCGTCCGGAATTCAGGTACTGCACTCCGGGCACCTGGAATCGCTGGTCCAGGTCATAGAGCCCGTGAAAGATTTCGTCGTCGTTCGCCAGGTCCTCGATGGCGCGTTCGGGGAAAATCTTACGCAGGCCGGCCTGAAACATCTGCCACTCGGCGGTCCCATGAAAGTCATCCACCATCAGGAATCCGCCCTTGAGCAGGAATTCCCGCATGCGCGTGGCCTGGTCTGCGCTGAAATCCCAAGCGCCCACCTCGACGGCGTACACCCAGGGCCAGTCAAAAAGCTCGTCGGTGTCCGGGTCCACGACCTGTTCGATGGACCTGGCGTCGATGCGAGTCAGCCGGCGCACTCCCTGCACATACTGGCGATCGGCCTTGGGATAATCCACGGTCCAGCGGGAACCGCCGCGGCGGTTAAATCCGCCGCCGTAAAACCCGTCGTAGCGCAGCCGGGCGAATGTCCATTCGGTCTTATCGTCCGCGCCGGACGGATACCGCCAGTCATTTTCTTCCCGAAGGTCCTGCAGGCGGATACGCTGGAAGGCCAGCAGGGCGCCACTCGTGCTCAGAAGCACGAGCAGCACGCCTGTGTACGGCAGCCAATTGAAACGTTTCCCGCTCAGGGTGCCGAAGACCATCTGCAATCAACTCCTGCGCCCGGCCAACCCAAACTTCCCGGCAAGCCGCAGTGACCAGGGTACCGCCCTACCGTCATTAAGACGCTGTCGTAATACGATCATACCGCAGCGTTCTGCAAACGTCTGCGGCCTTCACCCACTCGCCCGCGGGGAGACAGGGCTTGGGGTTCACCAGTTCGCTAATCCTGTTGGGACAAGTGGCCCCCTCGTATCGGGAGGCGCTGTCTGTGGCGTGATGCCGCGGGTCCGCCCCGCATGCCGACGCGCCCAAGACCTCTTGGAAAGGAGCTTCATGGGACACCGCGCACTCAGAGTAACAAAATACGGCGGCTAGCTCCAGCGCGAAACCATAAACATTGAACGGAACGCCACTTCGTCCGCGACTCTGACCGGGATTTCGATCTTCCGCCGCTCCAACGCCCAACATCCCAACATAAGGACGTGCGAGATTCTTCCTTGGTTGCGGCGCGGAATCCCGTTATCCTAGCCAGGAGTGATCGTCGCATCGGAAATCGTGTGCAGGCGGGTCGGGGATGGTGCAATTGGTAGCACGTGGGCCTTTGGAGCCTAAAATCTTGGTTCGAGTCCAAGTCCCCGAGCCATCATGCAGAACGGGTTCGGGTCCGCCCTCAGTATTGGCGGACAGCCCGCACTGAAAGTTGATTCAGAGTCCGATGGTCAGAAGATCTGTAACACTTTTGTTTGCATCACATGCCGGGATAGATAGCCAGACTTTGGATATGGTTATCCTGGTTCGAGTCCAAGCCCCGGAGCCAGCCTAGATCGGGGCTCCGAGCGCGCCGTAGTCTTGGCGTGTTTGGAAACGCCGATTGATGTTTTCTGTCCCCCCCCGGCAACTCTTGTCCTACGCGAATTCGGGGCGGCGTCTAGCTGTTCCAATCTCGCACAGTTGTGCGTAAATGACCGCGAGCGGCCGGCTCGCGACTGGCAGCTCAGGCCGGCAGCCTATTGGTCTGACAGACGTTAGGCTAACCGCTAGCTTTGGCCCGCAGAATGCTCCACTCGACCGATGGGATTGCCACCAGGAGTACAAGAATATGCCCGCGCAATGCGCCCCCATAACCATGAACGACGCGGCCACCCAGTCGGTTGAAGTTTCCGGCTGGGATGCCGAAGGCCAATTCTTCGCGGAGATCGCGGACCTCGACGTTAGCAATTCCGGGGACACGACCGTAAGCCTGTGCCACCGCGTGCATAGCCGATCGCTCGTTTTCGTAAGATTCCTGCACCGGGACGGCGAGCAAGGCTTCGAGAAAGGCCATCCGACCGCGCACGAGGCCCAGGCCGCCGAGCCGCCCGGTTTCACCGGAAGGTCCCGGATCCGCTT
>Ga0214473_10011996_pt1 | contig 10166 bp, 10 predicted proteins | sample RVTome_7_FD_203509 | JGI IMG/M metagenome (GOLD analysis project Ga0214473, IMG submission 203509) | Soil microbial communities from uranium-contaminated site in the Upper Colorado River Basin, Wyoming, United States - RVT98D197 | ecosystem: Environmental > Terrestrial > Soil > Contaminated >... | reverse complement strand
GTCGACTGGCGTGGGCCTCGCATCACTTGCACGCGACGCGGAGTTTTACCGCGACTTAAAACTGAAGGAGCTCTACGCCAGGATGAGACTGGTAGGCAAAATGAAGCACGGCTTTCGAGAGGTCTACCTCCTGGAAGGCACACCCCGTGTGGGTCAGGCTGAAATGCTGTACTTCGACACGCAGAGCGGCCTGCTGGTTCGACGGGACATGACTCGCCAAACTTCGCATGGTCTGGTCCGGGAGGAACTTTATCTCAGCGACTGGCGCTCGGTAGACGGTGTGGAGATCCCTTTTAAGACAACCCAGATGATGCCTCAATCAGACCTTCGTCTTCACGCTTCAGGAGATCAAGCACAATGTGCCGGTTGACGAGACGATCTTCCAGAAACCCAGGAAGTAAGAATGTAGAACCTCACACGTGCAGTTCAGCGCGTCTGTAGCATGCGCAGGATGTGACCGCGCGAGATGATTCCCGCGAGACGGCCATTTCTCACGACTGGTAGTTGGTTAATGTCCTCGCGCCCCATAGTTTCAAGCGCGTCGGTGACAGGGGTCTCAGGCTTGACTGCGTGGAGCCGGTCAATGGGTTGCATTACCTCATCAATGGTCGTATAGGGCCATCGTGCCGGTAGAATTGACTTGATCTCATGCGGGGTGACTATTCCGGCAATGCTGCCGTTCTCCTCAACCACGAAACAACGCTGGCCGGTGCGCAGCAGATACTCGTCCACCAAAGTCTGGAGATTGTCGCGGCCATGCACCCGAGGACAGTCCTGCGTCATGACATCACCAACCAGAAGACCACGCAAAGTTTCCGTGAACTCCAATTGCGCGTAACTTGACCGGGCTGCATCCAGCAAGAACCAGCCTATGAAAGCCAGCCACAGTCCGCCGAAACCCGCGCCGTTGAAGAAACGGAAGATGCCCCAGATGATGAAACCGAAGGCAACGAACTGGCCTACTCGTGCCGCAATCCGAGTGGCGCGAGCCGCATCACCCGTGACCCACCAGATGATGGCCCGAAATACGCGCCCGCCATCGAGTGGGAAGCCGGGGATCATGTTGAATACAGCTAGCCCGATGTTGATGACACCAAGCCACATCAACATTGCCAAAACCGGCGTCTGCGGGATGGTCAACGGTCTCCAGCCGAGCACGATCGCAAACGTGAGACAGGTGAAGCCAATTACTAAGCTGGCAATGGGGCCAACAATTCCCATCCAAAACTCTGTCTTCGGATCGGCAGCGTCCTTTTCAATCTGCGCCACGCCGCCGAGCGCAAACAAGGTGATCGAGCGCACTGCCAATCCTCGCGCTTTCGCCACCGCGGCGTGTGATAATTCATGCGCAATGATGGCCGCAAAGAACAGTAGGGCGGTGATGATCGCCGTCGCCCAAATCAGCCCAACGCCCCATTGCGGACTCGCGGCGTAGAATTGCCCCACGAGGGAAAGTGTGACCAAGAGCGCTATGATCAGCCAGCTATAGTGAAGGCCGATTTGAACGCCGAAGATACGTCCGAGTTTGATTTGTGCATTCATAATGCTCCTCCTAATAAACTCCAAACACGAAACTTATCCTTGGTCCGGTCGCACTACTACATAGAAGCTCTGCCCTTCACGGTTAACGAGCAGCAATGCAGGACGCGAACCAGAGCGTTGCAGCGCAGTCTTTACGTCCGCAGCCGTGTGCACTGCCTGGTGATTGATCTGCTCGATGACATCGCCCTGCCTGATGCCGGCTTCTGCCGCCGCGCCCGTTGGGTTCACGCTCATCACCGCCAGGCCAGACACGAGGGCCAGGTTTAATTGCATCGCAAGCTCGGGTGTGACCGGCTGGACGCCCAAGCCGAGCGCACCGCCTTCTGTCGAGCTGCCGCCGTTGTCGTTGTTACCCGACTCATTGTTTGCCGTGTTTGCGTTGAATTCACCAAGCGTGGCACGCAACTGTTGCTCACGCCCATCGCGCAGGACGGTTAACGTGACCACCGTACCCGGCGCTGTACTTGCGACTCTATTGCGCAGCTCGTTGCTGTCCACAACCCTCGAGCCATTAAATGCTGTGATAATGTCGCCTTGCCGCAGGCCTGCGCGATCCGCCGGGCTGTTGGGCAGTACTGAGTTGACGATAACGCCCTGCACATTCTGTAGTCCCAGGCTGGCAGCAATGTCGGAAGTCACCTTCTGTATCCCGACGCCGAGTTGGCCACGCTCTACCTTGCCCGTCTTCAACAATTGCTCCATAACGCTCTTCGCCATGTTCGACGGAATAGCGAAGCCGATGCCGATGTTGCCGCCCGAAGGCGATAAAATTTGCGAATTAATGCCGACGAGTTCGCCGTTGGTGTTGACGAGTGCCCCACCTGAATTGCCTTGATTGATCGGCGCATCCGTTTGCAGGAAGTCCTCAAAGCTGCTGCCATCACTCAAGCCGGTCGAACGACCCTTCGCGGAGATGATCCCCGCTGTTACTGTCTGCTCCAGACCAAGTGGATTACCGACGGCTAGCACTACATCGCCCACACGCACCTTATCGGAATCGCCTAAAGGGAGTACCGGCAAATTGCTGGCCTTAACCTTCAGCACCGCAAGGTCACTTGGCTTGTCTGTGCCAACAACCTTGGCGTCCAGCGTCCTCTTGTCCGGCAGATCGACCTTGATCTGCTGCGCCCCATCAACGACGTGATAGTTCGTTAAAATAGTCCCATCCGATCTGACGATGACGCCTGATCCCAGACCGCGTTCGATTTGGGGCTGCGATTGTTCTCGCGGGAGACGGTCGCCGAAGAACTGGCGGAAGAAGGGATCTTCCATAAACGGCATCTGCATCGCGGCGCGCACGCGACGCTCCGAACGCACAGCAACCACTGCCGGCGCAACTCGATCAACGATGTCGGCGTAGGAAGCGCGCGCGCCGGCGATGTTCGCCGACGGTCCGCTTGATCCTGGCGTGAGCGAGGCACGCAGCTGCTGCGCACCGACGTGGCGCGCGGTGTAGGCCCCCAGCCCGAACGCGAGGACCGCCAGCAGCAAGACGCCAGCGAAGCGGACGCCCCACGTCATGGTGTTACCCGAAAATACTTTGCGTAGCTTCTCTATTCTCATTCTCTTGGCACCTTTCGCATTTTGATGCGGTCCAAAACCTCCAATTCGGCGGCCGCGGAGTTTTTCATTCTTTTCATTCAAAGCTCCGTTGACGACTGCGAATGCCGAGACCAACGGTCATAGTGGCAACGGTTGTGCCAGGCGAGCACCAAGCGACATCCCAGCGAAGATGGCAAGATTTCTCCAATTCACGATGAAAGAACTGTGACTTGTTTGTCGTCCATGCAGAACTGCCACAACGGTCGTTGGCGCAGCGCGTATCGTTCAATGCTTGTTCGTTTGATTCATACGACCGCGCCGAGTCACTGAAAACGGCAAAGGGACGCTGGTCCTTCTTTAATGAAAGCCTGCGTCCCTTTCCGCGGGCGCGAGTCCGAATTCCCACCGATGCATGGACCAGCGCTCTAACCGCACAGATGGCACCTCCCCCTCCGGTGCCGCTCACTTGAGCCGCTGTGCGGTTACTGTTGTTCTTCGTGTTGTTTTTTGTTGGAGCGGCCCGTTTGTCCGTTCCTTTAAGAGCGGTCGCTCTTTACTACTTTCTCCTTCTTCTCTTTTCTCTCTCTTTCGCCGTTGTTCACGCGGCGCGCGATTTTACGATGATGGCGGTAGTGACCGCAGTTACCCTTTTTCGACATCATCTTCGACTTCATTCCCGACTTCATCCTGGACACTCAGTGGGCTCACGCAATCGCCCCAGGAGCGGATATCTTGCTGGTGGAGACGCTTACTAACTCGTTCTCAAACTTGCTTGAGGGAGTCGACTTTGCGGTGAGTCAGGGGGCTTCGGTGGTGTCCATGAGCTGGGGCACCAGTGAGGTTTCTTTTGAAGCGAGTGGTGATTATCATTTCGATCATACCGGGGTGACTTTTCTTGCTAGCTCTGGTGACACGGGCAATCAGGGCTTTTACCCTGCAGCCTCGCCCTTCGTTATCGCGGTTGGTGGAACACGTTTACCCCTGGATAAAAAAGGGAACCGCACTGGACCAGAGACGGCTTGGATTGGGTCAGGCGGAGGCATCAGCCCGTTTGAACCGGAGCCGGGATACCAATTCACCTACCCGATTCCAGACACCATGGGGTACCGAGGATACCCGGATGTGGCTTACAACGCCGATCCCGACACCGGCGTCTCGGTTTACGATTCAAATGGTGAGGCGGGTCAATTTGGCTGGTTCATCCTGGGAGGGACAAGTGCCTCTTGTCCCCAATGGGCAGGATTGATTGCTCTGGCAAACCAGTTACGGCATGGCGCCAACCTTTCGAGCAACAACGTGGTTAACTCACCGCTGTATGATGCCGCGCGCAAGGATTACAGCGATAACTACTTCGACATTAGATCTGGCAGCAACGGAAGCTGTGGTTTCGTGTGCAAGGCAAGAAGGGGTTATGACTTCGTAACGGGGTTGGGAAGTCCGAAGGCCGACGAGTTGGTGGAAGAGTTGGGAGATAACTGAAGGGACGACTCTCGGTCATTTGGGTCAAGTTAACCCTGCCAAGAACGTGTGCCAGATGAGACTAGTTTTTGCCGCAATAATTGTCGTGACTCTCTGCTCCGGGTGCAGTTTCCGCAGCGCAAGCGGTTCCGGAGCGTCAGCGGCCAGTACGCAATTTAATGAGGCGCATTTCTCAGAAGAGGAAAAGCACAAGATTTACACGGCGGCCCTGGCAGCAGATGAATCTCCACTCGATTCAGCTCTCTTCAAAGAGGTCTGCAAGAAGATCGGAATCTTCGACGCTGAAGGCAAGCCAAACGACAAGTACATGGTTTTTGTTGCCGAACATGTGGAGTGGGCGATGAAGCCGGAGCTCGAGCTATTTCGGAGCGAGATCAACACAAAAGAGAAGGCGAGGGAATACGTGAACCGGCAACTGGCTCGCTAAAGTAAGAAGCCGGCGGCATTCGAGATGGGGTCATTAGAATGCGGGGTTCTCGACTGTCGCAACAGCCGCGGCGGCCAGGATCAGCACTGCCAGTAGCGAAAGGAATAGATGGACTGTATTTCCCAGATGGCGATCCAGGAATTTCTCCGCGTGTGTTTCGCCGCCACTGCGCGCATGACTTCGATCTGAACTTGCTGCAGTCGTTCCCTGTGGCATTGAGTAGTTCCTGAGGAGAACTAGCAGATACGCGGCAACTGTTCGCCCGCAAGCATGTCGACAATGCGAGTGCCGCCAAACCCGGTCACCATTGAAACAATTCCCTGTGGCTCGGGTTTAACTTCCCCTATGATGCAGGCATCGCTGCCGTAAACATTTTTCTTCATGCATGCGACAATCGAGTCTGCAACGTCGGCGCCAACTATCGCGATCAACTTTCCTTCATTGGCGACGTAAAGGGGATCGAGACCTAGAATTTCACACTCCGTGGACTTCCTCGCGAGCGAGCCGCTGAAGGAAGGAGTCGAAGTAAGCGGGCCTATTGAAGTAACTCTCTATGTTTCATCCGATGCGAAGGACACAGACTTCACAGTGAAGCTGATCGATGTTTACCCAGATGGCCGTGCTTACAATTTGGATGAAACGATTCAGCGAATGAGGTATCGGAACGGTTACGACAAACCTAACGAATGGATGCAGGCGGGCAAGGTGTTCAAGGTAACCCTGCAACCGATGACGACCAGCAACTACTTCGAAGTCGGCCATCGAATTCGAATAGAAGTGTCGAGTAGCAACTTCCCGCGCTTCGACCGGAACCTGAACACCGGCGGCAGGAATTACGACGAAGTAAAAGGCGTCGTTGCGCATAACACTGTCCACCATTCGAAAGAGTACCCGTCAGAAATAAAGATCACCGTGGTGAGGAAGTGATACAGCAACCCCAGCCAATGCAAGACGAGTGAACGCAATCCGGTGGTCAAACAGCATGAACCGAAAGTATGATCGCCGCGGGGTTCAGCGATGGAGCCGCGAGCATCACCGCTGGCGAGGGTCCTAATCGCGACGACCGTTCGTATAAACCCGAAAAGACAGCGCGCAGCAGGAGCAGAGCATCAACGGCGCGCCTGCAAGTCCGGCAACTAAATGTGGCCGTATCCGACCGCTTCCCAGAGCGTGACCCAGCCAACGAAGCGGAACGAGTACGCGAACAGCGCCACTAATCAGAATGCCAAACAGCAGCGCAGGCCAAATCACCAGGAAGTAATTTATCGAGCGGGCAACAACGTTAACCTGCGCAGCACTGCCCGGTATGGGAACGACATTAACACGTGGCTGGAGCCTACGGGATATCGTCGCTTGTTATTGGTCGTCCAGAGGGAATAAGATTCTGCCGTTACTAAGCTGCGCAACAGAAGGTGGTCCATCGTTAAAGCTGGAGCGTCTGTCCGGAGGGGCTAAACATGCCGAATCCTTTCTATGACTTCATGCAGTTCCTGCAAAAGAGCACACTCCACGGTAGGTTTCCAATCTACGCGTTCGTCTTTCTACTGATTGCGAGCTTCGTCATCGCCTTGTTCAACTTCGCGCGAAATGCTGAGCAGCGAACGATGGAGAAGACCTTTACCTGGCTAGCCCGCCTCTTTGTTGGCGGCATGTGGTACCAGCAAATGCTCTGGAAGATGCCGCCAACGTTCACTGATAGCCCGGACGGCAGTGGCGGTTTGCGCTATTGGATGGGCGAGATGGTGCAGTATGCAGCATTCAAGCAGCAAGCAACGCTGGTAAACGATCTGATGCTGCCGCACTTCAAGGCCTTCGCTTTTCAAGTGTGGGCCGGCGAGACGTTCATCGCCGTCTCGTTGATGCTCGGATTGTTCACTCGCCTGGGCGGACTCCTTGGGACATTGATGGCTATGAATCTCTGGCTTGGGCTCTACAACCGGCCGAACGAATGGCCCTGGACTTACTTCTTCCTGATTCTGCTCAATGGCTTTTTCCTTTTCCTTCGCGCCGGACGCGCGCTGGGAATCGACGCATTGCTTGCTGCCAGGAGTACGTCTGGAGGAATCGTAAAGCGGGTAGTCTCGTGGACCACCTAAGAAACTCCAAGAGCTCGGCGTTATTTGAAAGCGAACGCGGCTCGCCGCGAGGTTTCGCGCTCGGCCTCGGACTGACTAATGAATGCGATCTAGCCTGCTCTTTTTGTTATCGCGATCCGAATCGAATCGATCGGCTGACGCTGGATCAGGTGCGGGCGGTGATCGAGCGCCTGCCCTTGCGTTCCGTGAATCTTGGCACCGGCGAGAACGGAATGCATCCAGACTTCCTGGCAATTCTCGACTTCCTCCGAGCCCAACCGATCAAACTGACCATCACCTCAAATGGCCATAGCATCGCGCTGCTCGACGATGAACACGTGCGCGCCTTTCACGATGTCGAGTTTTCTCTGGATTATCCGACAAGGGAGGAGCAAGACGCCCAACGTGGCCCAGGTAATTGGAGTCTGATCCACGAACAGGCAGAGCGTTGCCGCAGTTTTGGCGTTCCAATAACGATCATCGCAGTGATGATGAAATCAAATCACCTGAAGCTGGCGCAGGTGGCCCGTATCGCCAAGAAGTTTGAAGCACCTCTGCGCGTGAACGTCTATCAATCGGTTAGGACCGATGCGTATGCATTGTCTTGCGATGAGTATTGGGAGGCCTTTCGACGGCTGTTTGCCGAGACTGACGTGATTGCGATTGGCGAGCCATTGGTCCGTGCGATGGCCGGTCTTCCGCCGCCGGAAAGCGATTGCGGTTGTGGCTGCGGAACGGTGCGCGTGACCCCGCGCGCGACGACACAACCCTGTGTTTACTGGCCAGGAGTGGGCGAGCCATTAGCGAATCTGCTCGCAGCGGGCGAAGAAATTCTCGCCAGCTCTCCCTTTGTTTCCGCTCGCAAGCTGCCCCAGGCGTGTGAGCCGTGCGAGTTTCGCGATACCTGCCAGGGGGGATGCGCCGGAAGAAGAGCTTTGCACGGTGCGCTGGATGAGCCTGATCGCTATTGCCCGATCGTGCGCGGTCAACGGCCTCGATTGGAGATCAAGATGGCCGCAACGCGTGATCTGCCAAAACTCGGCAGCGCCTGCACTACGGTAGTGATTGCCCGCGACTGAGTTCCAACCTCCAGGTCACGCGCTTGAGTTATCGGGTTCTTCTCCGCTTGATAGAATGCGACTTAATCCCCAGACGAAAAGATTGGTCTTTCACTAAGAGAATCCTTGTGAGCAATTCGCTTTTTTCTCGTTTGTTCTGGTTCTTACTCTCTATTTTCTTCGCCCTCAGTCTGACGGGATGCCGCGTCGCGACCCAACCGCAACGCCCATTATCCGAAACGCCCTCCCCTAGAGCGACTGCGGCCGAGCAGCAAGCGATTTCCGATACGATAGATCGCCCGACGAGCAAGCCGTACACGGGCGACCTCTCAGTCTTTGAAGATCCAAAACGCGATCAGAATCTTCAGGTCAATCGAGTCATGGATATCCTCGGTATCAAGGAGAGATCGAACGTCGCGGATATTGGAGCAGGCTCGGGATGGTTCACAGTTCGCGCGGCGCGACGTGTGGCAACAAGCGGTGTAGTTTACGCAATCGAAATCAACCCTGATTATCTGACGTACATTCAAGCGCGCGCCGAACACGAAAAGCTGCCTAACATTAAAACCATTCTCGGTCAGGAGGACGACCCGCGTCTTGCCAGCCAGAGTGTGGACGCAGTCCTGCTGTTGAAAACTTACCATGAACTTGCTCAACCGATTCGGCTGCTGAAACGAACCCGCGACGCGATGCGCTCCGGGGCATTACTCGGAATCATCGATCGCGAGGGTAAGAGCGACGATCACGGCATCGAGAAAGAAATTGTGATCAAAGAAGCCGGCAGTGCGGGATTTACGTTGGTGGACGAGTATGACTTCGTCAAGGCGGACAACGTTGATTACTTTCTTGTGTTTCGCGCAAATTAGTAGCCACCCTTCAGCGGCGTTCAAGTACGATTTATCAACGACAACAATTTCGCTGACGATCTCGCGCGGGACGTTGCGAACAACATCGGCGATCGTTTCTTCCTCATTGAGAGCCGGAATGACAACCGAGACACTCATCCCTTTTTAGAGTCCGATAAGACCCTCCCGTTTGTGTCTGGTTTCGCGCGAGACATTTTCCGTCAAGTTTCTCGGACAAGTGCTCAGACTGTTGTCTGAACCTGGCGCACGATGCCTTTCGAGCGCAGGACCGTCTCAGCGGTCGTAAAATAGTCGCGCACGTCCGCCTGCGCGCGAATCCAATCCAGGTAGCGTCCGATTCCGGCTTCCAGATCGACCTGAGGCACAAAACCAACCGCACGAATACGTGTGATGTCTGAGATCAAGTGACGTATTTCTCCAGGCCGAAATTCCCCCCGAGTGATTGGTTCAATGTGAATGTTCAGCGCTTCGGAGATTAGTCTCGCAACTTCACGAATGGTCGCGGCTTTGCCACTACCGACATTCACAGCCTGCCCGTCGAGCGCGTCGCTGGTCGCCGCAAGTAGATTCGCACGCGCGATGTCTTCCACAAAACAAAGGTCTCTCGTCTGGAAGCCATCTTCGTAGAACACCGGCGATTGGTCATTCAACAGACGAGTGCAGAAAATCGCGATCACTCCGGTGTAGGGATTAAACACCGACTGGCGTGGACCATATGTGCACGAGTAGCGCAACGCAACTGCGGGAATGCCCACCTGTTGACCCCACGTCAGTACCAAACGCTCCTGATCGATCTTTGTAATTGCGTAGACTGATTCACCACGGATCGGAGCTCCTTCGGCTGTCGGAACCGAAGTCGTTTCCGCACCACAGTACGGGCAGTGAACCGCAAAATCTCCGCTGCTTAATTGCCGGGCAGGACGCACCGGAGGAAAGACGACGCCATGCTGCCGACAGTTTGCGGCGCCCTCACTGTAAACAGCTTGCGATGATGCAACGATGACCTTTTTTACGGGCAGGTTTTCGTCGCGAATGATTTCGAGCATCTGCGCGGTACCAAAGCTGTTAACATGGACAAACTTCGCCATCTCCGGCATGTACCCGCCATAGATTGCTTCGTGAAAGATCACGTCGATATCGCGCAGCGCCGCCGTAACTGCCGAGCGATCGCAAATGT